>JAABUW010000405.1_pt1 | contig 86869 bp, 89 predicted proteins | sample 5560081 | NCBI WGS metagenome assembly JAABUW01 (sample SAMN10711882, study PRJNA513363) | rock metagenome | isolation source: Antarctica rocks | place: Antarctica: Victoria Land, Knobhead sud | reverse complement strand
CGAATATGAAAGTTCTCATGAACGCTTGCAGACGACTAAAGTCGAGAATATATCTGAACATATGAACAAAACACTGAAGTTTGCTCGCGAGTCGCTAGTCAAAACATGAGAACAAATGATGAAACAAGTCAATAAGCATAGAAAAGAAGTTGATTATGAGATCAAATCAAAAGTGTTTCTGAATGAAAGAAACATTGTTACAGCAAGATCTTTCAAGAAGCTAGATGACAAAATGCTCGATTCTTTCACCAATTTAAATCTTGTTGACTCTTCATATAAACTGAAATTATCAGAGTCTATGCGTGTTCATGATGTATTTCATTCTGACCTGCTTCGCTCTGTCGTCAACGATCTCTTGCCTGGTCAAAAGAATGAACTCTCAGGTTCAATAGTGATAAACGACGAAGACGAGTGAAAAATAAATGATATATTGAATTCTCGTTGATATTGAAGATGACTTCAGTATAGAGTCAAATGAAATGACTATGACAATGATCTCAATTGGTACAACGCTGATGATGACGAATTTATGAACGCTCAGAAGATCGTTGATGATTTTCATATTTGATACTCGAACAAATCGCGCTAATCAACAATTCAATCAATCACGATTTAACAGATCTGAGTTTGTGAAATCATGATTGAGCAATCAATCAAGTCGAGCAGAAAATACATTCATGTGAACATGAATCATCAAAGAAGAGAAGTAATGTCACGATTCTAGTCTTGTCAAACTCAGTCTTCTAGTCTTGTCAGATCTATTCTCGCTTCGTCATCTTGACTAGTCTTTATTGAGTCTAGCGTCGACTGAGAAACACACATATGTAGTCAGCTTCTTTTCTGTAACTATCTTTCTTTCTTAGCATTTATCTTCTAGTTAAATGACATTTCTATCTGACTCACTTTAGACAGACTTCTAACATTTTTTAATAATGAGTTTATGCTTGAAAGTAAGTAATTATGCTTTTCGCTCATGTTTCAATCTTATTTCAAAAGCTTTTATAAGCTTCAAGACATTTTTCATATCTTCGCTCAATATTCATTAATTATATTCAATGAAATATTCTTTTCATTGTATTTTATAATATAAGATTTTCTTTCTTTTTCACTTTTATAAAATCTTTTCTATCTTTCATTCTTACTCATCATCAATAAACTCAAGTACAAGTAGACTGATTGTTGAGTCGAGTATCGAGTTAACATTTTGAACTTGAATCAATCTCAAATCAAGTTGCTCACATTTTCAACTTGATTCAAGTCGAGTTGAGCATATTTTCAACTCGATTCAACGCGACTTGAGTAGCAGTCGAGTCAACTTAACTCAACTCGCCAAGAACTTGAGCTTGACGTCAAGAGAGCTAAGAATAGAAACATAGAACAATATGTTCGCTTGTTGTTCTCTTGCAATAAATTGCATTATCTTTTCGCATTACTCATTGTTTTATATATTATCTTCAAGCTATTCATCACTACTGTTGCTGCGTTGCAAATACAAATCATTCTACAATACGACAAAATGTTTAGTTCGCTGACAACTTTCAATCTGTTCAATCAAAAATCTATGAAACTTTCACATTATTTTGAAAAGAAGAAAATTAGGCAAGAAGCGATGAATAAAATTCACCAGAATTTCTCACAGCTCAAGATAAGAGAGAATAGCAAGTATGTTCAATGAACTTTGAATACAGATGACTTTTTTCTATGATGATGATCTCAAATCTCTGTTGTCAAGAGTATTCAAAACAAGACTCAAAAAAAGATAGTTAATTCACTTTGATTCAAAAAAGTCAAAGATGATAAGCAATTCAATATATGAAATTGCTTTATACAGTTGACTTTGATAGTTGAAGAATTGCTCAAAATCTCATGCACAATCTGCAATAAGATTATGAATCATTCTACAGCTTTTAATAGCTTTAGCACATCTGCTATGAAAAAGCATCTTGAATCAGACTTTTGCACAGCGATAAAGCAAAAACGCGAACACTTGCAATCACAGATTGAACTGACTTTTGAACGAGTAAGTCATATCTGATAATGCAAATTGATAATGCAAAATTGACAAACTATTAGAAGAAAAGTCATATCGAGTTAGTCTCTGTCTTCAATCAAGAGAATTGAGAAGATCAATTATGCAAGATTTTTGTTGACTTGAATTTACTCTTTTGAATCATTGATAATGAGCAATTTCGAAAGCTGCTACACATGCTTCGTTCAAATCTGCAGATTGTGCATTGCACAAAGATGACAACTATGATTCTCTCTCACTATAAGAATATTTGTGATCAGATCAGAATGAATCTTAAAAAGTCACAACGTGTTTCTATTGCTTTGAACGTGTGATCTAGTTCTCAAAAAGTAACGTACTTGAAAGTGTTAATATACTGAATCAATGTTAAATTTCAGTTTCGTGAACATCTTATTGAATTTACGCCTTTCGATATTGAGCATATTGATCATTAATTGATGATGAAGCTAATGAAAATTCTGAAGAACTACGCTATTAAAAACAAGCTTTTCAAAGTTGTTATTGATAATGTGAGCAATAATAGTATCTTGAAAGAGAAACTTGAAAAGATCATGAGTCATCGCAAGTTTCAATGAGACAGAACACAGAATTTCATTAATTGCTTGACTCACATCATCAATCTTGTGACTCAAGATTTTATTCAAGCTCTTGAATCAAAGACAATAGCTGATAATCTTATTGCTCAATTAAAGAATGAGCAAGTGCAAGATATTGAGACAAGCAGAGAATTATCTGTTGTGATCAAAAAGATATTGCTTCAAATGATAATGCAAAAAAGTAATGCATTTATTAATCATGAAATTAGGTTCGTGCTCTGATGATAGCTGTCAACGACTCTTTTCAGCGATTGATTCGCTTCAGAGCTTTTCAAGAGCAGAATGGTAAAAGATTTAGAAAACTGATACAAGATATTTGCATTCGTTGAAACTCTACGTACTTGATGCTTCGTCAAGCATATCAACTACGCGAATTTGTTGATCTTTGAACAGAGAAATACTGCGAAGATTTCAAGATTGCAAAGATCAAACTTGATGAAAGCGAGTGATTCATGATTTTGCTTGTTGACAATCTATTAAATTTCTTCTACGAATGCACTTTAGTAATGTCATGAACAACTAATGCAGATATTCACTTAAAATTTCGAATGTTTGATGCACTTTTCAATCATCTTGAGCAGATTGAAAAGAATATAAGAAGAAGTACTTGCTCATTAAGTGCTGTTATAGTGAAGACTTGCAAAAAAGTTTCAATCAAACTTGCGAAGTATTATGTCAAGATTGAAGACAGTGATAAAACAATATATAATCTTGCAAATATTCTGAATTCTACAATGAAGCTAGATCTTTACAAGACTTGAAACGACAAAGACAATGAAGATACAGATCATGATGAAGAGTCTGTTCACTACAAGATCAAGTACAAGACAGAGTTCAAAGAGTATTTTCATCGTTACTATGAAGATTCAGCTGTTGATTTGAGAGCAGAAGCACAAAGAGCAAGAAGTGATGCTGATGAGATAATGCATTATGATAATGCATTTGATTGTTTACTAATAATCTTGTAGTTTGTTGCAACTGTTAGAAGATCATTGCTTTGACAATCTCAGCATGCTCGTTCTTTTCAAGGCAAAGATGATCAATATTTTCGCACTGATGTTATAAATGAGAAATGTTCAACATGACAATTTTGAAAAAACAATGCTTCGAATTTTTCTAGATTGATGCAAATGACTAAAGATGTTCTTTCATGCTCAATATTCTTAATAGATATTGAGCGAACTTTCAGTCTTGCTAGAAGAGTATGTCGATGAAATCGATCACAGATGAGTTCAAAAACGATGAAACAAATAATGCTGATGAAGTATTACAATTGAACTATGAATTTGAATTCAGACGAGACTATTACTGAGCTTTGAAATATTTATTGCAGAGAGAAGAATGATGATCAAGAGATCAACAAGTCTGCTGATTCATTTTGAGTATCTTTGAAGACTGTTCTGACGCAGATTTATTCATAGATTTGCAATATCATCTCATTTATTAAAAGTCTTGCATTTAGAGCAAGTACTTATTAGAAGTACAATCGAGTCAATGCACAAGAGTAATGCACAAGAATAATGCAAATGTGATTTCAAGAATTACACTGTTTATTTAACTGATGAAGACAGACATTTTCTAGTCTGTCTTGAAAAACATGACATTAAGATTCATCATGAGATTCTTCATAAATCTCATATTTTTATCTTGAATGATGACGTGTTTGACATGAATTGTCATTAAGTTGATGTCTGCATAAAGCAAAATGTCAATGAAAATTCTACAACAAGAGTGATAATGCAAAAGAGTAATGCACTTACTTTTCATAAAGAAAATCATAAAGTCTTCAGTGATTTCTTGAAGAGCACTCAAGGCAAAGCGCTGAATGCAATAGTCATAGAGTAACATATTTGCTTTAGCACAATCATGCATAATCTCTTTCACAAGTCTTTTGAAGATCATTTTTGAAATGAGATTTTCGAATGACTTCTGATATTTTAAAATTTCGCGCAGCGCAACAATGTCTGATTTGTAATGTCTTTTCTGTTGCAAAGCATTAGTATGTCAGTAGATAATGCATTACTCATGTGCATTATCTTTTTAGTAGTAGTAGTAGGTTTAAAGACTGAAGTTTCTTTGATAGCATAATAATCAGTTAAATGCATCGAGCTCTTAGATGTCTTACATGCTAATGCATGTGTTAAAAATGAACTTGTCAGCAATAAACAAGTCATATTGCATTATCAGTATGCATTATTGATAACATTCTTGATGCATGTCATTGTTTATCAAGAATGATTGATTTGATTTATGTAAACTTGATTTTTGAAAGTATTATCTTTGAAAGTATTATTTATTGAAGTGTTGATTACTAAAACGATTCAAGAAAATATGATAAAAGAAGTGATTTAATTTGATTTGATTTGATTTGATTTGAATTCATACACTCTTGTGACATCGATTTAAACTCAACTCATGAGAGACTCTATGCTATTTATATCGAGTGAACAAAACTCTCTGAGAGAGAAAATCACTCGTCGTCTATATGATGACTTCGCGTCGTTGAAACAATGATCATGAGACTATGTATCAAGTTTGCATCTATAGCTTCTATTCAGCGTGTGATGCTCAAGTAAACTCTTGATGAGTGTCTGTATTGCTTGATTATGACACATTGTTCTTGCTTTGCTCTTTATTGATGATATTCTATACAACGATGCTTCGATCTTCAATCTTTGATCGCGAAGTCAATTTCGTTGCACTCGTGATGCTCATGATTGTAGTGTTGAAAACTGCGTTCTCTTGCTTAATGATTATCATTCATTGAGCAGAGAAATACGTGGTGAAAGAGAGACGCGCACGATGAGAAGATAGAGTGTGATTGTACTGAATAACTCTTTTCTTCTCTTGATTTGACTTATGTCACGTAGACGTTGAATGAATTGTTAGTATAAACGTGCGATCGCAATCGTTCGATGATTGACTTTGATTAATAGAAAAGAATGCGTTCTGATCGTTCTTCTGCGCTCTTGATTTTTCACGTAGATAAATGTATGACTTGACGTCAAGTAAAGAAGATGAGCTCAAGCTCTCTCAGTATATCAGCGTGATCAACGAATCACTACTTCTTTAAGCACTGTAGTCACGACTCTCAGACTGAGATCAACTATTCTACCTGATATCTTTTCATCAATTACTTGATGACACTGTTGATGTAATGAAGACATTTCAGTATATCGACGCAATCGACAAGTCGCAAATTCTTCAACCACTTGTAGTCACGACTCTTATACTGAGATCGACTTTTTCACTAGATATCTTTTCATCTCTTACTGACATTGACATGTCATTAATCTTCTTCGTAGATCAATTGTGACTGTTAGAAAGAATGCTGTCGCGTAGATGAAAACTCTGCACAGTTGACTTTTTCGCTTACATAACGTTCTAACATCATTCAAATTGCGTTGAATTGAAATCTCTTGACTCTTCTGACTTCTATTCAAACAAAGAATAGAATCAAAAGATTCGTAGTCAACATCATGTACAGATGAATCTCATTGTCAGTCATAAAAGAAGTGATTGAAAAATCAGAAAAGAAATTGAAGAAAATATTGAATAAGTGTTAAAAAAAAAAAAAAAAAATAAGTGTTAAGAATAATAATTAAATTTTTCTCGTTGCACTCAAACTCATCTCACTTGATGAGTTTTTTCCTTACTTTTCAAAATTCTCTATCTGTTCATATTTTATTGAACTACTCAAATTTCATTGATACTATTGCATTACTCAAATGCATCATCAAGAAAACAATGCTGACTTTAATAAATACTTTTCACTCTGTTCAACAGTTCAGAAATAATTCTTCGTGAAAATTAATTCATCTCACTTGATGTTATATCTCTTACTTTTTCAAATTCTCTACAAGTTTATATTCTATTAAACTACTCAAATTTCATTGATACTGTTGCATTACTCAAATGCATTATCAAGAGAATAATGCTGACTTTAACAGATAATGTTCACTCTATTTGTAAACTCAAAGTCTATTGCAAGTTGAAATCGTGGTGAAAATTGGTTCAATGAGATCAAAGAACACTACAAGCAACAGAACAATGATCATATAGTCATATTCAAACGACTACACAAACTAAGACAATTCAATGTTTGAAAAAAAGTGAATGAGATCAACAAAGCAGCGATAAAAGACAATGTAAGAGACGAGATAAAACAAGAGCGAAAGAACAAAGATATTCATGATAATGCATCTCAGTAATGCAATACTAGATAAAGCGCTGATCTGTTTATAGTTGAATGCTTTGAATCAAAAATCAGACGCAAAGCGAATGCTGAGATTGTTGCTGAGACAATAAAGCTTTTCAATATAACTGCTGCAACACAAGATGCAAATACTACTGCAGAGAAAATTGTTTCAAAAGCAATGAAGATATGCATTATCTATATGCATTATCTTTCAGTTGTAGAAACTAATATCAATTTTAGAAGACAACAGATGAGCTGAACGTAAGCGAAGAAATATTAAAATTTATGATCTTTATAGTTCACTTAATTCAACAAAGAATTCTTCATCATGATGATTTGAAGAAGTTAAAGCAGACTGATGATACTAATTTTATGACAGCTTTTCAGAATTTTGCAACAGAATTCGTCACTTTCTCAACTGTCAAAGAACGAGAAATTCAGAATTTGATACATGCAATAAATTCTAATTTGAATGATCTCATCATAGTAGAAAACGATGACGCAGAAATGTGCTATGAAGCAAAGAAGAATGAGAAGAAACTACAACATGATGAATATGAGATTATCAGTAGTGAGAAGAAAGAGAATAATGAAAGTGAAAAGAAAATAATAGAGCTGTTCAACTAGCGAACAGCACTTATCTTACTTTCTAAGTTCTAAGCATAACTCATAATCTTATAAATTTATAGTGCATTATCTTTTTGCATTATCGTGAAGAGTGTTTGATAGAAAGTCATGATGAAAATCATGAAGTCTTCATGATGAAGACTGTTCAATTAAGCTATTTACATTTATTTAATATCTTGTTGAATTGAGTCGAGTTGTTGAGTTGAATTGTCGAGTCAAGCTTCTTAATTCGACTCGAGTTCTTGAGTTCAACTTCTCAACTCAACTCAACACTTTTTCAAAAAAATTTCAACTCAACTTGATACTTTTCGAGTCGAGTACTCGACTTGACGCGATCAGTCTAAGTACAAGATAATCAAATATAAAGTCATTATTTAGTCTATGATTATATAACTTTAAAAGAAATACATGAAAGATAAAATGAACTCTATAAATGATTGAAAGATTAAAATGATATGTTTGCTTATTTATGAGTTTCTGTATATGAAAAAACTTTATCATCTTATTTAATAACTTCTTGCTTGACTTTTTCTGCTTCAGATTTTTTGCTGATAGCATAATTAAATTGTTAACATTAAAAAACTTAAACTTATGTTTTTAATTATAGTACTTTGTCTGAACATTGATTGCATTTTATCATCATTTCATCAACGTGTTTTGCACATCTTGCAACATTTCAACGCGTTCTTTTGCTGCTGACACTTCTTCTTTCATAGCATCATTCTTAATGTATATGTTAAAGATTGACTTGTAATCATACATGACTTTAAAGAAACTACAGCTCAACGAAGAGTACTTCATCTGATGATACATGAACTCAATTACAAGTAAAAGCATAACTTAGTTATCTTGCTTTTCTGAATAATATACTTGTAAATAATGTTTTAGCATTTAATTCTGTCATTCTGTCTGATCATCTGTTTGCAAATGAAAAGCAATGCTTAGTTGTTGTTTCATCTTAACATGATAGCAGATCTTTGATCAGAATGCATTAATAAATAAACTATCTTTATTGATAATTATATTTATTACGATTCTAGTCTTCATTTATTCTTCGTTTAGTCTTCATCTGATTTCATTTTAATTGAGTCTAGCGAAAATCTGATTTAAAAGTGATGTTATTGAGACTCTGCATCATATGTGTAAAACATCAACTCAATCAAGTTTAGCACAGAACTGAGAAACATACATATAAGAATTGAGTTTTTTTCTGTAGATACTTTTCTTTTTTAGCATTTATCTATTAGTTAAATGACATTCATATGACTCACTTTATACTGATCTCTAACATTAGATAAATGCTAATTAACTACTCTGCTATTGACGTGTAAATGATACAAAATAATCTACTTCGTTTATTCAGAAAATTTGCAAGAAATTCTTTGAATTACTTTTATTAAAACACACATTCAAATTTACTCAAATTTATCAAAGCAATCACTCAATCTTATCACAATCAAATTTATTTATCTATCTTTATTTTTAATCTTTCACAATGACACGTGACTCTGAATCAGTTGAGTCATGAACAGCTCATCTGCTTAGAAGCATTGCTAGTAAATGAGTTTTTCTTATTTCTTTCAATGCTTCAATGAAATCTTAGAATGTTACTATCTTATAAAACATCAACATGAATCAATAACTTCATCAATGAACTATCAATCAGTCAGATGAGATCATCAAGATGCTGATTGAGCGAAGAGATCAATGAGACATGACTTTAAAACTCAATGAGCAATGAACTGATTTACAAGTCAATCACATCAAGAAACTTAATGAGCTAAAGATCAATCAAACAACAATAAACACTTAAGAAAAGACTATCATTGAACTATGAAAGAAAGTATTGAGTCTAAAAAAGAGACAGCATTCAGCGAATCAGTTTCGATCTTGACAGTTTATGAAGTCTCAAGCTTTTATCAAGAATCATACTCAACAAAAGTTATTCACTTTATTCAACAATGATTATCACAAGTTCTTTAAGTTTTTGAACTCATTTATATTCATTAATGAAGATGAATTGATATGAGACAGCTGAAGAATCAAGATAAACGACAAGCTTTAAACAAATGTTGATCACTTTGATAATGAGAATATTTGTATTGTTTATGTGATATTTAGACTAGAAGATGATGCTGCTGAGCACATTTTTATTTGATGTCAACATGATGCTTTGCATTCATACATCTTGATTGACGAGCTATTTAAGCATCTGAAAGAAATATACAATAAACTGAATAAGAATTGAAAGTGTTGTTGCAAGTACAACGCTTTGAGACAAGCAGACAAGTCTTTCAATGTCTTTTACTTCAACTTTATAAAGCTATTCAGTTATCTTAAATACAATGATTGCACTTTAATGAACGATTTTTAGAATAAAATCAATAATTGCTTGCAGAACGCTTTATCAATTTGTTCAGAGAACTTTACTTTACTCACTCGCTTAAGAATCTTTCTTTAAGATGTAAATAGTAAACAACAAGTCAATTATCAGCTTTGCAGTGAACGTTGCACTATCATCATCAAAGTCACTATCATATCTGATAAATGTGTTACTTCTTTATTAATAACAACTTTGATAATTAATTATGTTAAGTCAACTATGTTAGAGATCTGTCTAGAGCGAGTCAGATAGAAATGTCATTTAACTAGAAGATAAATGTTAAGAAAGAAAGATAGCTACAGAAAAGAAGCTGACTACATATGTGTGTTTCTCAGTCGACGCTAAACTCAATAGAAACTAGTTAAGATGACGAAGCGAGAATAAATCTGACAAGACTAGAAGACTGAGTCTGACAAGGCTAGAATCATGACATTATTTCTCTTCTTCGACAATTCATGTTTGCATGAATGTATTTTCTGCTCAACTCAATTGATTGCTTAATCATGATTTCACAGACTCAGATCTGTTAAATCGTGATTGATTAAATTGTTGATTAGTGCGATTTGTTTAAATATTAAATATGAAAATCATCAATGATCTTCTGAGCGTTCATAAATTCGTCATCATCAGCGTTGTATCAATTGAGATCATTGTCATAGTCATTTCATTTAACTTTATACTGAAGTCATCTTTGATATTGACGAAAATTCAATATATCATCAATTTTTCACTCATTTTCGTCGTTTATCACTATTAAATCTGAGAGTTCGTTCTTTTGATCAGACAAGAGATTGTTGACGACAGAGCGAAGCAGATCAGAATGAAATACATCATGAACATGCATAGATTCTGATAATTTCAGTTTATATGAAGAGTCATTGAAATCTAAATTGATGAAAGAATCAAGCATTTTATCATCTAGCTTTTTGAAAGATTTCGCTGTAACAATGTTTCTTTCATTCAGAAACATCTTTGATTCAACCTTGTAATTAACTTCTTTTCTATGTTTATTGACTTGTTTCATCATTTGTTTTCATGTTTTGACTAGCAACTCACAAGCAAACTTCAATGTTTTGTTCATATGTTCAATATATTCTTGACTTTAGTCATCTGCAAGCGTTCACAAGAACTTTCATATTCAATAACATTGAGTTCAAAGCTCATACAAGAATGAAAATCTTTGTTTAGAAAGAAAGAAATCAAGAAGATGACTGAGAACAGAGCATTATTGTTGATAAACTCAATCATGAGTAGTAGCTTAACTCAGTCATTCTGCATGTATGAACAGAAGAATCAAAGATATCTTTCAACGTTTTGATTGACTTGTTCACTTTGATCATTGATTTGAGTGTGATAGACTATGAAGAGTCAAAAATTAATGTTTAGTCTTTTGCAAAGCAACTTTCATAGAATGAAGATAAATTGAGAGTCTTGATTCAAAACAATGAAATTGAGTAAATCATGTATTCAATATATTCACTGAAGCATTAGCTCAGCTGTTTTTTCTGCTGTGATTCTCTCGTCATCAGTGAAGTAAGAAATATAATGTCGTTTCTTTAACAGTTTACATATCACTGTTAGTATGACGTTTTTGTCTTTCGAAGAAGATAAGTCAATGATGAAATTCATGACTATGTTCTTTCATTGCTGTTTGAATAAGAGTAAAGAATGTAATAATTTATTGAATTTATCTTGAGAAGTCTTTGATCGCTGACAAATGTAGCAGTTTCAAATATATCAATTTATTGTCTTTTGCATTGAAGATTAATAGTAGTATCTTCTTATGATCTTCATCATTCTGAGAATTTCGAAATGATTAATAAAAGATTGATCATGAACTTCTTGAATTAACTTTATTTGAAGATGCTTATTGAAGAGAATTCATAGAAAATCATCTTGATATAGTATTTCGTTCTGAACTCGACAATTTCTTAATTTAATATCTTTGTATTGAACTTCATCTTTTAATACAACTTCACGAAGTAAAATATAATTCTTGTTGATTCTGTTAGCTTCTAAAATCAATTGATAAATTGATTCATCATTCTCTTTCTTTTCTAAATCAGCAATTTTCATTCAATTCAACGTGAGAATTGTAGTTCGCTGATAACGACATCATTCATTCTTGAGACTTCTAGAAACTGAATTGACTTGACGAGTCAATGCATTGACTTTGATGTTTTGTTTATCTGAGCAATACATGATTTTGAAGTTGAAGTTAACGAGCTTTTGTACTCAGTGCATTTAACGTTTACTTAACTCTTTATCTTTCATTAATGATGTTAAAGCTTGATGATCAGTGAACATCTTAATGAGTAGCTCAGTCAATTTCAGCTCAGATCATCAATGTTTGAAGACACAAATAATTGTTAGTAGTTTCTTGTCATAGATCTTGTAATTGCACTCAGCAAGACTCAGATTCTTGCTGTAGTAAATCATTGAATGCAATGTTTCTTCGTCGTTATACTAAGAAAGTATATCATCGTTGACGTAGTCAAATGAGTCTGTTTCAAGAATAGTCTTTCTATTCTGATCAAAATGACGAAGAATAGAGACTTCAGTCATTCATTTCTTCATATGATCAAAGATCATTTGACAAGCTTGATTTCATTTAAATATCATCTCTTTTTGAGTTAGTTGAATCAAAGAATGAATAATCTTTGAAAAGTTCTTTATAAAACGTTGATAGAAATTGCAGAAGTCAATGAAGAACTGCATTTGAGTGAGATTTGTAGAAGTAAATCATTCAACTACTGCTTATACTTTTCTGAGATTCATCTTTAGTTTTTCAATGAATAGCAATAGTTTCAGAAAGAAAATCTTCTGAACATGAAACTTGCATTTGTTTATATTCATCTGAAGATCAGTCTCTTGTAATCTATGTAGAACTAATCATACGTGTCGCTTATGTTTCTTCAGTGTTTTGCTGTAAATGATAATGTCATTTAGATAAATCTGACAAAACTGATGAAGATAGTTAAATAGCACGTCGTTCATATAGTGTGAATAGAAAGTCGAGTCGTTGATTAATTCAAAAAACATCACGTGATATTTGTAGAAATCAAAAGAGATGATAAAGATAGTCAAATCTTCGCTGTTTGAATGCATACGCAGTTTGTTAAAGATGACAATGATGTTCAATTGAATCAGATATCTGCTATCTTGAATACAAGCGAGAGTTTCGTTTATTAGCAATAAGAGATAGCAATCTTGTTTGATCAAAGCATTAAGCTTTCTGTAATTTACACAGAAACGCAAGCTATCATCTTTCTTTTCGATGAATAGTATGAGCGAAGCATATGAAGCTGAGCTAGAAGATATAAAGTCTTTATTCAGATGCTTAATCAGGTAATTCTTCATCTTTTGAAGCTTGTAATCAGACATATGATAAAGATGACTTCAAGAAGATGTTTTCTCGTTGATTAACTCAATTTTATGATTATAGAAATGATGAGAAGATAGTTGATCAGTCATCGCTCAATCAAACACGTCTAAATAGTCATGATATTTCAAAGAAAACTTAGCTTTGACTTTTTTCAAGATTTCTTCATGTGAAAGCTTTTGTAGATTTACATTTTCAAGTTTATTTCTAGCTGTTTTTAGAAGTCGATTGATTTTCGTGATGATGATCGCGAAAGTAGTCATATTCAATCGTTTGACTAGTGATCTACATGCTGCAGTCTTTATTATTGCTATGTTCATTGAATTGAAAGACGAAGCGAAGTTGACTGAATTAAACGATTTCATGATTTTACTGAATGAAGATGACTTCTCGCTGAGTTGAGTGATGACAGAAGAGATAAATCTCTTTAGTATTTGAGTAAAGATTAAACTCTTCTGTTCTATCGCGATTTTCTTGCTCGAAAGAACAGTCGAATGAGCTTTGATAAAAGCTTTGATATGAGCTTCGAAACTAGAAAATTGAAAACAATTGTCTTTCATATCAATAGTCATCTTGATCTTGTTCATTCATGTTTTTTCAAAAATCATCTGATGTTGATTTAATTGAGTAATCAGCATAAAGATGAAATGTTTCATATGATCTTGAACAGTTAGATTTGAATAAATTGCATAAGTAATGAGCTTTTTTGCATAATGATCATTGAATTCTCTTATTGATTTGAGCTTGATTAAAGATAAAAATTTGATTTGCAAATGATCACAAACATTCTGCGCGATTAATTCATCAATGAACAAATAGTCAGCTGCTTCAGTGTCAATCAATGACTTTAATGAGTAACTAATTTCATTGCTAAATAGTACACATTCAATAGTCAAAGATTTCGAAGCAAAAAGATTATCTGAACTGCTCATTGTTGAAGAAATTAGCACATCTTTCATCACGTCTTTGATGAAAGTCACTAGTTTTTTATCTCATTCTTTAATTTCTCTGTAAATAATTTCTTCTCTTCTTTTGACATAATGATCTCATTGAGACAAGAAATGAATGCACAAGATGTTGAAGTATCAATCTTCAGCTGAAAGTAGTTCTTTGAAAGATGATTTGATACTTTGCAGTTGAAGCAGATGATTGACATTCTTGATCATTTAGATTCAAGAATGAAAAAAGTAACAAGTTGAACATAGCTAGTAATTGAGGCTGAAGCTGATGTCAACGAAGAAACAAAATGTTTTTTCGAAGCTGCTATCGATTTGACTGTTCATTACTCATCACGTAACTGATAATTGACTTGTTGTTTGTTATTCACATCTTGAAGAAAGATCTTGAGCTTATCAAGTGAGCTAAACTTTATGAGACAAACTGACAACATGTTTTGAAGATGATTGTTGATTTTATTCTGAATGTTGTTCATCAGAATGACATCATCGTAGTTTAAAAAGCTGAATATTTTAGTGAATTCTGAATAGAAAGAGCTGAAGAACTTGTTAAGCTGCTTCAGAGCAACATATTTGCAACAACACTTTCAAATCAGATTCTGATCTTTATAAATTTCTTTCAGATGTTTCAGTAACTTTAATAGTGATTGATAAAGTGAGAAAGCATCAACATGATGCTTTGTATAGATTTGCTGATCAGCATCATCTTCTAGTCTGAAAATCACATAAACAATACGAATTTTTTCAGTAAAGTAATAATTCGCGTTGACATTGAGCTTGTTAACTATTTTGATGTTTCATGTCTTTCAGATAGAATTATCTGTTTCAATGAAGATGAGTGAATTCGAAAGTTTGATGAACTTGAGATGATCATTTTCGTTTTCATTATTAAATGAAGTAGAAGATTCTCATTAAGAGTGAGCTTCTTTCTGATTAACTCATTGCTCAACTGACTGAGTATCTTAATGAAGCATAAATCGATCAGCTTGACGTTGTTTTGCTCTGAAGTTCAATCACTCATCTTGTAGCTGACTGATCTTTTTCTCTAACTCATCATTTTTATCAAAAGCAACTTTTAGTTGTTTCACTTTCTTTTTATGATTATCTTGTACAAGAAGTCAGTGTTCATTGAGTTGTAAAGTCAAGTCTCACTGACTTTGAAGCTTGTTCAGCATATTGATGACTTCATCAAATTGATTGCTGATTCAATGAAACAGTTGTTTTTTGATGTTTATGTTTCATGAAATAACAGCTTTTTCAGCTTCAATTGAAGCATCAATGAGTAGAAGTGAAACTCTTCTATTGACAATGCTTCTAAGCAGACAAGTTGTTTGAGACTTAACTGACTCAACATCACATGTCATGATGAAAGAAGATAAAAGTTGTTGAGATAAAAGTAAATAAGAAATTGATATTTTGAATTGATGTTTTTTTGATGAGTGAAAATTCAAAGAATTTCTTGTAAATTTCAGGTAATAATTAAGTGCTTTATTTGAAGAATTTCTTGCAAATAGAATGATGAAAATGAATGTAGAATCGAAGAATTTCTTGTGATCTAAAATGATGATGCAAATTTGAAGAATTTCTTGCAAATTTTTCTTACTGAATAAATTGTTTCATATCATTTATTCATCAATAGCAAAGTAGTAAATGATGAGCATTTATCTAATGTTAAAGATCTGTCTAAAGCGAGTCAGATAGAAATATCATTTAACTAGAAGATAAATGCTAAGAAAGAAAGATAGCTACAGAAAAGAAGCTGACTACATATGTGTGTTTCGCAGTCAACGTTAGACTCAATAGAAACTAGTCAAGATGATGAAGTGAGAATAAATCTGACAAGATTAGAAGACTGAGTCTGACAAGGCTAAAATCATGACAAACTATCTCTTTTATCTTTGAGTTAGCGAAATTGTCAATTATCTGCTACATTTGCAAAACTTTTGATCATTTATTCAAGAATTGCTTTCAGTTGAACAAAATTAACACTTCTGCATCTTGTGCATTCACTCTTCGTTTACATAAAATCATCATTTCAAAGAATAAATAGAATAAGAAAATGTCTTTCAAGAATAACGAGACAAAAAACTAAAGACTATCATCAAAAATGTGATGAAAGATGTGTTAATTTCTTCAATGATAAACATGTCAAATGATTCTTTTGCTTCTGAATCTTTGACTATTAAATATGTACTTTCTAGCAATGAAATTAATTACTCATTGAAGTCATTGATTAACATCAAAGCTGCTGACTATTCATTCATTAATGAAGTGATTGCGCAGATTGTTTATGATCAGTTGCAAATTGAGTCTTTGACTTTGATTAAAGTGAAGTCAATTCGAGAATTTGACAATTATTATGCTAAGAAACTCATTACTTATGTCATTTATTTGAATCTGACTGTTCAAGATCATATGATTGATATAACTTTTATGTTAATCACTCAATTAAATCAACATCAAATGATTTGTTAGAATCATGTCTAAAGCAAGTCATAAAGATACAGGTAAATGAAGAGTAAATCAGATAAATGAGAATTCAAAGCTAAAAAGCGAGATCTATCTAAATGCGAAGACTATATGTACAGAAGAAAGAGTGAGCGCTAGGCTCGATAAAGTCTAGACTCACTTAAAGAACATGCGTTTCAGTAGAAGACTGAGCACGCTCGTAACATTATCTTTCTTTTCTTCAGTCAAGCAATGATCTCATTGCTTCAATCAGCTTCTTTCTTTCTTGTTTGTTTCATTACCGTTCTATTTAAGCGTTTCAAGCTCATTTCATCAAGCGTTTCAAGCTCATTTCATCAAGTGTTTCAAGCTCATTTCATCAAACGTTTCAAGTCTATTTCTTCTTGATATCTTGAAGAGTGTTTCAAGCTCATTCTATCAGACGTTTCAAGTCTATTTCTTCTTGATATCTGATGTCATTGAAGCAGACTCACTATTAATTCGTGCCTACTACACGCATGTAGCAAAGCTTGTTTCGTTCGTGCCTACTACACGCATGTAGTAAAGCTTGTTTCGTTCATGTTTATTGCATTTGATAGAGCTTGTCTTCTGTTTGATGACTGACTCAATCAAAAGATCAACTATTGACTTGTCATTGTAGCAGACTCACTTTGAGTGATGAGCTTGATGACAAGGTCAATCGTTATATGTCTTTGTAGCAGACTCACTATCGAATAATGAGCTCAATCAAAAGATCACTTCATGTCGTTCTATGTCATTGTAGCAGACTCACTTTTGATTCATGTCTGCAACGCGTCACAGAGCTTGTTCTGATTACGTCTATTGCATTTGATAAAGCTTGTTCTGTTCATGCCTTTGTAGCAGACTCACTATCGAGTGACGAGCTTGATGACAAGATCAATATCGAACGCGTCTTTGAAGCAGACTCACTATTCTTGTCATTCAAGCAGACTCTTTCTATTCAGCTTCAAATATTCAATGATGAACGAGTTTCAGCTCATATTTTCGTGTTTTCAGACATATAGTATATGTTCTATTCTCTCAAGACATATAGTATATGCTACTCTGTCTGCAGTACATATCATCTTTGCTGTTGTCATCAATATTGTGAATAGAGGTAAATCGTAGAAGATACGAATAAGAGATTCGTTGCTGAATCAGATTCTGATGTCATTGTAGCAGACTCACTATTGATTCGTGCCTGCTACATGCATGTAGCAAAGCTTGTTTCGTTTATTTGATGATGAGTTTAACGACAAGATTAATCGTTATCTGTCTTTGTAGCAGACTCACTATTGATTCATGTCTACTACACGCATGTAGCAGAGCTTGTTTCGTTCATGTCATTGTAGCAGACTCACTTCGATTCGTGTCTACTACATGCATGTAGCAGAGCTTGTTCTGATCGCATTTATTGCATTCAATAAAGCTTTCTCTATTCATGTTTATTGCATTCGATAAAGCTTGTTCTGTTCATGTTTATCGCGTTCAATAAAACTTGTTCTGTTTATGTTTATTGTGTTCAATAAAACTTGTTCTGTTTATTCAATGACGAGCTCAGTCAAGAGATCAGTCGAGAGGTTGATTCATGTCTGCATGCGTTACAGAGCTTGTTCTATTTGATGACGAGCTCAGTAAAGAGATCAACTGTTGTCTTCACATTTACTACATGCATGTAGCAAAGCTTCTACTTTCGATCGTAAAGCTGCAAAAATCGACTCAACTAGAAAGTGAATCACTGTCGTGTGATATGTACGAAGCTTTGAATAATGTTAGAATCATGTCTAGAGCAAGTCATAGAAATACAGGTAAACGAAGAATAAATCAGGTAAATGAGAATTCAAAGCTAAAGAGCGAGATTTATCTAGATGCGAAGACTATATGTACAGAAGAAAGAGTGAGCGCTAGACTCGATAGAGTCTAGACTCGCTCAAAGAACATACGTTTCAGTAGAAGACTGAGCATGCTCATAACATGATTCTTAAAAAAACATGAATGAATAAAATCAATCTAGTAATTGATATGTGAATCAATTTTCTTCGATTTTTGAATTTCAATTCTACTAGTCAGAAATTGATTGCTTTACTCTTAAGCAATAAATCAATCACGAAACAAAAGAGCTTAACTTTTACTCATATATTGAAGAGATCTTTCACTTTCATTACATTTCAATTCAGTCAAAACAAGAAGTTCATTGAACAGTTAAAACAGCGTAATGTAACTTTGACTAGCATTAATTTTAAGTCAACATTCAGTCTGAAATCATTTTCTTTCAGTTCAATGAACATAGCAATGATAGAAACAGTGATATATAAAATGTTAGTCAAACAATCAGATGTCAAAATTTTTGCTGTTATCATTTTGAAAATTGATTGACTCATAACTACAGCTGAAAACAAGTCTGAAGAAGTGAATCTGCATGAGCTTTTTCACGTCGAAGCTCTTGAGCAAGTCAAGATTAAGTTTTTCTCTGAATATCACAACTATCTAAATGTTTTTGATCAAGCAATGATTAATCAATTATCATTGCATCGTTTCTATGATCACAAAATTGAGTTGATTGATGAAGAAATGTTTTCTTAAAGCAAACTATATCAAATGTTTGATCACAAGCTTCAGAAGATAAAGAAGTATCTGATCAATCATTTAAATAAAGAGTTCATTTTCTTCAGCTTCGCATCATACGTCTCACTCATTTTGTTCATTGAAAAGAAAGATGATAGTCTGCATTTCTGCATCAATTACAGAAAGCTCAATGCTTTGATTAAACGAAATCACTATTCTTTGTCATTAATAGACAAGATTCTCACTCATATACAAGAAAGTAAGTATTTGACTCAATTGAACATCATTATCATGTTTAACAAACTATGTATGCATTTAGATAACGAAGATTTGACTATCTTTATTATCTTTTTTGACTCATACAAATATTATGTAATGCTCTTTGAATTAATTAACAAATCAGCGTTTTATCAACATTATATGAATGACATGTTGTTTGAATATTTACATCAGTTTTGTCAAGTTTATTTAAATGACATTATCATTTACAGCAAGATCTTAAAGAAATACAAACAATATGTATAATTGATCTTGAATAAATTACAAGAAGCTGATCTACAGATAAACATCAACAAGTGCAAGTTTCATGTTCAGAAAACTATCTTTCTAGAACTCTTGATATTAATCAAAGAATTGAAAATGAATTCGCGAAAGATGCAAGCAGTCATTGATTGATTTACATTCAATAATTTCACTCAGATGCAGTTCTTCATTAACTTCTGCAATTTTTATTAATGCTTCATTAAGAACTTTTCAAAGATTGTTTGTTTAATGATTTAACTCATTTAAAAGAAAATCATATTTGAATGAAATGAAGTCTGTCAGATTGTTTTCAATCATATGAAGAAATGTATGATTAAGACTTTTATACTACGTCACTTTGATTAAACTTGTGAGACTATTCTTGAAATTAACTCATTCAACTATGTCAATGATGAAGTTTTCTTTCAATATGATGATGAAGAAGTACTACATTTGATTAGACTGATCACATTAAGTCGAGTATCTGAGTTCAAGTCGAGTACTCGACTTGAAAAGTGTTGAGTCAAGTTGGAATTTTTTTTGAAAAAGTGTCAAGTTGAGTTGAGAAGCTTGATTCAACAATTCGACCCGAAAACTCGACTTGACTCAACAAGATATTAGATAGATGTAAATAGCTTGGTTGAACAGTCTACATGATTTTTCTTCATGACTTTCTACCATGTTTTCCCGTCATGACTCTCTATCAAAGTCAAACAACCTTCATGTTTTCCCGTCATGTTTCTCGTCATGTTTTTCGTCATGTTTCTCTTCAAGTTTCTCGTCATGTTTCTCATCTTCATGTTTTTCTTCATGTTTTTCTTCATGTTTCCCTTCATGTTTCCCTTTATGTTTCTCTTTATGACTTTCTATCAAACAATCTTCATGTTTTCCTTTATGACTTTCTATCAAAAGGTAATGCAAAAAGATAATGCAAAAAGGTAATGCAAAAGTTAAAAACCAGAAAAATTTCTATATTTAGCTCTCTTGACGTCAAGCTCGAGTTCTTGACGAGTCGAGTCGAGTTGACTCGATTTCTAGTCGAGTCGAGTCACGTCAAGTTGAAAATATGCTCAATTCGACTCGAGTCGAGTTGAAAATGTGAGCAACTCAACTTCGAATCAAGTTGAATTCAAAATGTCAACTCAAAACTCAACTTGATGATCAGTCTACATTTGATTGTCTTTTATAGCAAGAACATGTCTTTTGCTAAATGCAATTACAAAATATATGATAAAGAACTTCTGATCATCATTTGAGCATTTGAACATTGATGACTTGAACTGAAATTAACTGACATTTCTATCAAGATGTTCATCGATCATCAAGCACTCATCTTGTTAATGAATGTTACGAATGTGTCAGAATTGATTAGAACTAGTCAATGATCTAGTCGAGATCTGATCTAGATCTGACTCAGGTTTGACTCAGATATGACTCAGCATCTTTTTTCTTTTCTAGCATCTTCTAATCAGCTTTTATTGCCTTCTAGACAAACACACTTCTTTGTGTTACGAGTGATCAACAGATTTCTATGACAAACACATTTCTTTGTGTCACAAACATCTTTCAAATCAACATTTTTCTTGTGTTTCAACACGTTCTCTTTGAGACTAACGTCTATCTGAATAACTACTATATAGAGCATGTTCTTCTGATCTTTTGTATCTTCTTTCTTCTGTATTCTTAAAATCTTAGTTATAACTATCTCTATAAATCAAACATTCTAGCCACGCACGCACTCTGATTAGTTTCTAGACACGATTTCAACATTACTTTAAGAATTCGTTAATCACATGATACTGATTTCATTACTCATTCAAGTTCACTTGACTGACAATAAGATGAGTATAAAGAAATTTGTGTATCTGATGATCGACGACATCGAAAGACAGAACAATATCAAGAAATCAATAAAATCAATGAGAACATACAATCATTGCATTGCTAAAGAATCTACAGCTCATTCAGTACGCGCTCGTTCAAATCGATTAATAGAATCAACGATAAAGAATCTTCGTTGATTGCTTGAGAATCACAAAAAATTCTCTCAAATCAGCAACACTCTTCTTTGAAGACTAAACACTTTAACAAACAATCTCACTACATACTATTGAGCATCGTTCTTCGCTCGATCATCAATTCTTCATCATGATTCAATCATCTGTGAATATTCAACTCAATTTCTTCAAGAGTAATCAAAGTCTCGATTCAGTTATTTATCTCGAGTTATCTTCTCGTCTATTGAAATTTCTTAGAACTGACTTTGTACGAAAACATCGTCAATTCTTGCCTCACTCTCAGACACTCGATGAATCTCTGAAAGTCTCTATTCTCTGAGATATCAAAAATGTAAAGCAGCTACAACACTGAGTCAAACAAGATTCAGAAGTTTTTCTAGAAGATCTAAACAATCTTCGAACTCAACGAGATCTAGATGTAGAAGCTTGTGAGCTATTTGATAGAATATTCAGCGAACAGATATGAAAGACTCGTTTCGAAGAAATTAATTGAGCAAAAGAACGATTGAATCTAAATCTTAGAAAGCTTCAAGATCAGATGATGAAACTACAACATCGACTGCGATTGACTAAAGAAGATACTTCTACTTCTTTCATCATGTTCAATTCATTCAAGCGATTTCAAAAGCTTTCGAATTCATCTTTATTTACTGATGAAACAGAATCTTTCTGAAATAATTGACAAGAAAAGATTCGTGACAAGCTAGAGATTAACGTCGATCATTTTGATACTGATAGAGTTATACTGATCTATATTCACTTCAGAATCGACGAAAACGCAGTCAAAGCTACTTTAACTTGACATCAACAAGATTCATTGAATTTTTATAAAATGATCAATGATTTGTTAGATGAACTTGCTCAGCTATACGATGATCTCGACAAAGAGGCAAACTTTTGAAGAAAATATGCTAATCTCATTCAAGAAAAGAGCAAATTTAGTGATTTCTATTCAATGTTTCAACGTCTATTCTTCTATTTAGAATATCACGAAAAACAGTTGATAGTCGATTTACAAGACAAGATAATCTATCGTTTTCATGCAGCTTAAAGTAGTCAATTGATTCAGTCAAAATCTCTGAACGAAATTCGTGACTATCTGATTCATTTAAATAATGAGCAACAAGTCATGAATGACATCAAGAAAAAGAAATTTCTGAACAAAGTCAGAAAGCAGATCATCTTTGCTGATGAATATTCAAGACTCTTTTATAGAAAGATCGAAGTCATTGTATCAGTGAATCAGTTAAAATCGCGCGACGTAACTTTGACTAGCGTCAAAGACTTGAACGTACAAGCTGAAACCTGTTTTACCTGTCACAAGTTGAGTCATATTTCTAGAGAGTGTTCTGATCAATCTTCTAGAGTTAATGCATTAAATGATGAGAATAAATTCAATCATTCAAACTCTGACTCAGATTCTGATTCAAAAAACTAGCTATCTCTTTCAGAATCATTAAAGAAATAAAGATCATATCTTTGTGCAGTCAAACCGAAGTTCTATTGAAAGAAAACTATTTTAAGAAGTCATTTCTGATCAATGCTTCTTTTATTTCTCAAAGCAATTCTTTCAGTCTTCGCTCTTTGATAGATAGTGATTTCGTCGTCTACACGCTGATACATGACAAGCTAGTCAATAAAGTATGTCAGAAACTTGAAATACAATCTATATCACTAGCAAAAGAGAAGTTAATACGAGACTATGATGAAAAGCTAACTAGAAAAACTATTACTCATAAGATTCTACTCAATCTCACGATTGAAAGTCATAAGAAATTGACTATGTCAATGCTGATAGCTGATATCAAGCATCATGAAGTCATATTGAGCAAACTCTGAATGAACAAAAATGAAATATTATTGAACATGAGACATGATACTATCGTATTTCCTGATCAATTAAATATTTCTATTTCGGTTTTTTTGATTTCGTCAAATACGAAGCACTCAAGTTGATCGCGATCAACTTCAACCTCTTCAGCAGCTCACAGCAAGATCTCTAAGATGCTCAAGCGCTCAGTTTCATTCATTCAGAAAAAGTCATTCTCGATTCAAAACATAGACGTCGTCTCTTTTCAAGCACTCATAAAACGAAAAAAGAAGAATCAGACAGAGATTTTTGCTATGTTCGTCGAAGATATCGATAGAAAAATCGTCTACAATACTCAATGCGAACTAGATGTCATAAACGTCTTTTCAGTCGATGAAACGACTTAGAATCTAGAAGATATTAAAGTCAAGCTATCATCAAAATATCAGAATTTTCTAAATGTCTTTGATCGAGCTCAAGCAGACAAGTTACCGCCTCATCGTTCATATGATCATAAGATAAAGCTTACTAGTGACGTAACATCATCTTGCTGCTAAGCATATTGAATGTTTTTCTACAAGCTTCAGAAAGTTAAGAAATATCTAAACGAGAATCTTTTCAAAGAATTTATAACTTCTAGCAAAGCTTCGTATTTCTCACTCGTTCTGTTCATCTTGAAAGCAAATGAAGATCTACGATTCTGCGTTGACTATTGAAAGCTCAATGTCATTATCAAAAGAAATCGCTATTCTTTATCTTTGATAAATGAGATGATCAACAAAATAGTTGATTGCAAGCATCTGACTCAATTGAATATTATTTCGACGTTCAACAAACTACGAATGCACTCTGATAGTGAGAACTACACTATTTTTATTATCGCGTTAGAAGCGTATAAGTCAAAAGTGCTACTCTTCAAACTTACTAATGATTCTGCCTCATTTCAGCAGTATATGAATGATGTTTTATGAAACTTTCTAAATGACTTCTGTCAAGTCTATCTAGACAACATTCTGATCTACAGCAAAACTCAATGAGAACATTAACAACATGTCAAGATGATATTAGATCATCTACGAGAAGCTGATCTACAAGTAGATATTTGAAAGTGCGAATTCGATGTAGAAGAAACTGTCTTCTTAGAAGTCATAGTATTAGAACAGAGTCTTCGTATGAATTCTATCAAAGTGAAAGTCATAGTCAACTGAACTGCGTTGATCAATCTAAAAGAGATTCAGAGTTTCGTGAAATTTGTTAACTTCTATCGTCGTTTCATTAAGAACTTCTCGAAGCTAGTCAAATCATTCATTCAGCTGACTAGAAAAGACACGTCTTTTGTTTAAAACGAAGTCTGTGTTCAAGCTTTTGATGATTTAAAGAAACAAGTCAGCTCGATCTCAGTTCTACGACATTTTGATTCAAAACAACAAACTATTCTGAAAATCAATGCATCTGACTACGTCAAAGATGAAATACTATCACAGTACAATGATGAAAATGTTCTTCACTCAGTAGCATTCTACAGCAAGAGCATGATCTTCGCTGAATGCAATTATCACATCTATGACAAGAAATTGCTAGTCATTATTCGATGCTTTGAACACTGAAGACTCGAGCTAGAATGCACAGAGCTGTTCATTCAGATGTTCATCGATCATCAGACTTTAAAGATTTTCATGAAAAACAAACAGTTAACTCGACGTTAAGTCAATTATCTAGACATTCTATTCAAGTTTAACTTTCAGATCATTTTTCAATCAGGCAAAATGAACACTAAAGTCAATGCTCTAATCAGAATGTTTCTGATCAACGTTTCTGAATTAACTCAGCGTACTGAAGATCGCTATCAGATCAATCTGACACTCGATAGAATAAATATTCTAGCTATTGAATCTGAAGTTGATCTCTATCAGCGAGTAAAAAATGTCAACAAGACGAATGAGCTTTGCAATGAGTATAAACAAGCTATAAGCGAAAACAAGCTCAAGCTACATAGCACTGAATTGAAGCACTGCGAGATCATTGACGACGTTCTGTTCAGAAAAGATCTACTGTGAATTTCTGAGAATATGAACACGAAATTGCTAAAGAAAATTCATGATCAGCCTTTCATCTCTCACTCTGACAATCGAAGAACTACTGATCTAGTTCAACGTTTCTATTATTAATCAGATCATCAAGCAACAATTAAACGTTACATTCGAAACTGTGATGTTTGTCAACGAAGCAAGACATCTAGAGATAGCATCAATGAACTTCTTCATTCTCTTTCGATTTCACAGAAACGCTGAAAAGATATAGCTATGAACTTCATCACTGAACTATCTCTATCAGAAGATTATAACGTCATTTGCACAATCATATGTCGACTCATCAAGAAACGTCACTATGTTTCCTGTCATTGAAAAGACGAGAGCATCTCAGTCGAAGAAACGATTTGAATCATGCTATGAAACGTCTATCGACTTCATAATCTACTCAGTTTCATTGTTTTGAACAAAGATTCTCAGTTCATATCAACAATGTGACAAAGTCTTTGCAAGCGACTAAGAATCACGACTAGTCTATCAACAGTTTATTATTCTGAGATCAATAATCAATCAGAGCGAGTCAATCAAGATGTTGAATGCGAACTTAGAATCTACTGTAATTACATGCAGAATGACTGAGCGAAATGACTTTCAATGATGAAATTCAGCGAAAATTTCAATATCTTCTCGATCATCTCAATGATCTCATTCTACTTCAATAAAGAGTTTCACTCTCGAATAAGTTTCAATTCAAATACAACTGACTACAAGACAACTTGCGAACGTCTTGAAGCTAGAAAAGTCGACGATATTGTCATTCAAATGAAAGAGCTTCTTATCTTTGACCGTCAGCAATTGAAAAAGACGAAGCAGATCATCAAAGCTCAGATCAATAAACATAAACGAGACGTCATCTATGAAGTAAATGACTGAGTTTGATTATCTTTCAGAAACGTCAAAACAACGAGATCATGCAAAGATTTGAAAGACAAACAACTAGAACTTTATCAAATCACGATCAAAGTTGAAATCTTCTATCATCTTCGTCTATCAGTAAGCATGAAGCAGCTGCATTCAGTGTTCAGCTCAAAGCTATTGCGTTCTTATTTTGATGATTTTTTATCAGAACAGCATTCAGAATCTTTCAGATTGCTCACTATCAAAGATGATGATCATTAAAAGATAGATGATATTTTGAACTCTAGACGCTATCGAGATCAAATACAATACAAGGTCAAATGAACAGAATTAAATCGAAACAACGAATGATACTATGTTGATAAAGAAGAATTCAAGAGCTTGAAAGAAGTTCTAGTCGAATTTCATAAGCTTTATTCAGACAAGTCACACTAAATTGAAAAACAGTGAAAATTTGCGTTTTATTTGTTCTATTCATGCAAACATGAATTTTCGAAAAGAAAGATAATGTTACGAATGTGTCAGAATTAATTAGAACTAGTCAACGATCTAGTCGAGATCTGATCTAGATCTGACTCAGGTTTGACTCAGATATGACTCAGCATCTTTTTTCTTTTCTAGCATCTTCTAATCAGCTTTTATTATCTTTTAGACAAACACACTTCTTTGTGTTACGAGTGATCAACAGATTTCTATGACAAACACATTTCTTTGTGTTGCAAACATCTTTCAAATCAACATCTTTCTTGTGTTTCAACACGTTTTCTTTAAGACTAGCGTCTATCTGAGTAACTACTATATAGAGCGTGTTCTTCTGATCTTTTGTATCTTCTTTCTTCTGTATTCTTAAAATCTTAGTTATAACTATCTCTATAAATCAAACATTCTAGTCACGCACGCACTCTGATTAGTTTCTAGACATGATTTCAACAATGAAAGATAAAGAGTTGAGCAGACATTAAATGCATTGAGTTCAGAAGCTCATTGATTTCAACTTCAGAATAATGTATTGATTTGACAAATAAAACATCAAGATCAATGCATTAACTCATCAAGTTGACATCATGCTCAGAGATTCAGAAGATGAGTGCATTCATTATTAATGAATTACTATTTCGACTTTGAATTGAATGAAAATTGCTGATTTAAAGAAAAACATCAGTGAATCAATTTATAAATAGATTCTTGAGATTAATGAAATCAATAAGAATTGTATGCTACTTCGCGAAGTAATAGTAAGAGACAAGACATAATATGAAGATATCAAATTGAAGAATTGTTGAATTCAGAATGAAATCTTGTATCATGATAGTCAGTTATGAGTTTTGTTCAACAAACTTCTACAAATGAATCTAATTCATGAGATGCACAATCAATCATCAGTTGATTATTCTGATATTCTTAGAACTGTGAAAGTCATAAAGTGAAACTATTATTAATCATTCATGTGAAAAACGATAGATTAATATATTTGAAACTGCTATATCTGTCAACGTTCAAAGACATCTAGAAATAAATCAAATGACTTGCTTCAATCTTTATTAATATCTGAACAGCGATGATAAGACATAATAATGAACTTCATTATTGATTTATTTAATTCAAGTGAGTATAATGCTATTTTGATAATCATTTGCAGATTGTTAAAAGAAAGACATTATATTTCTTACATCATTGATGATGAAGATATCACTGTCAAAAAGACAGCTGAAATGCTGATTCAATAAGTATATTGAACTTATGATTTATCAAGCTTCATAGTATTTGATCAAGATTCACAATTCATCTTTATACTATGAAAGTTTCTTTGCAAACGACTGAGCATTTTTCTTCAATTGTTCATCATCTATCATTCTCAGATCAATGATCAAAGCGAACGAGTCAATCAGAATGTCAAGCGATATCTTCGATTCTTCTGTTTGTATATGCAGAACGACTGATTTAAGTGACTACTTATGATCAAGTTTGTCAACAATAACATCTTGTTCTCAGTCATTTTCTTAATTCTCTTCTTCATGAACAAAAGTTTTCATTCTTGTATGAGCTTCAATTCTGACATCATCGAGTATGAAAACACTCACGAACGCTTGCAAATCAATTGAGTCAAGAATATATTTGAACAAATGAACAAGACATTGATCTTCGCTTGTGAAATTCTGATCAAAACATGAAAACAAATGATGAATTAAGCTAATATGCATAGAAAGAAGATTAATTATAAGATTGAATCAAAGATGTTTTTGAATGAACGAAACATCATTACAGCGAAACTCTTCAAAAAATTGAATGACAAGATGCTTGATTCTTTTCAAATCATTGATCTCATTGACTCATTTTATAAATTGAAACTATCTGAAACTATGCATATACATGATGTATTTCACTCAGAGCTTCTTTGTCTTGTTGTTAATGATTCTTTGTTTGATCAGAAGAATGAATTCTCGAAGTCAATAGTGATAAACGATGAAGATGAATGAAAAATCGACGATATATTGAACTTTCAATGATATCAAAGATGACTTTAATATCAAGTCAAATGAAAAAGTTATGACAATGATCTCAACTGATATAACGCTGATGATGACGAATTTATAAACGCTCAAAAGATGATTAATGACTTTTATATTAAATATTCAAGAAAAGTGCACTAAGAAATAACATTCATGCGAACATGAATAGTCAAGAAAAAGAGATAATGTTACAATTCTAGTCTTTATTTATTCTTTGTTTAGTCTTCGTCTGATTTCATTCTAATTGAGTTTAGCAAGAATCTGATTTAAAAGTGATGTCATTGAGACTCTGCATCATATGTGTAAGATATCAACTCAATTGAGTTTAGCACAAAACTGAGAAACATACATATAAGAATTGAGTTCTTTTCTGTAGATACTTTTCTTTCTTAGCATTTATTTATTAGTTAAATGACACTCATATGACTCACTTTATGCTGATTTCTAACAATATCATTCAATATCTCATATTTTAAAACAATTTTCTCAAAGAACAACTCTGTTAATTTTACAACAGTCAGAGTTTTCTTTGTAAACAGATAACGCGTCATCTTCATGTAGTAATTGACTATCACAAAAATCAAGTCATACATGACTTCTTTTCATTTACTAGACGACAGATCTGTTATGAAATTCATAGTAATTTCTTTTCATGAATCTGTGAGTTGAAATAATGATCTCAACTCATCATATGATAAATGACGTTTCATCTTTACTCTCTGACAAATGTCACAAGTATTTATATACTCTTTAACATTCTTGATCATACTTTTTCAGTAATATTTGCAATTTAATAGCTCGCTGATCTTGTCAGCATCAAAATGTCTTGCTAACAAGTCATCATGATGATGTTTCAACAACTCTTCTTTGAGAGAAAAATTTTCTGAAACATACAATAATTCATTGTATTCTATCATTTCTTGACTATTCAATGTTTAAACTTTGATGTCACTCTTTCATATACTTGTCGTTTCGTCTGCTTTTAACTTCACAGTAAATTCATCTTCTTGCTGTAAGATTTTGATGAGCTTGATTATAAATTTACTACTGAAGTTGTATATCATTTTATGAATTGTTAATACTCTGACAATTGCATGTGAAATAAATTATTTGCAATCAACAGTTTCAGCAACAGAATTAAGCTGTTTCTTAATCACATTGCAATCTTTATAAATCAACATTTTAACATTTATGCTTTTTAAAATTGTTGATTCAAATTGAGAAATTTTATCTCTTAAGAAATGTACTTCATTTAGATGCATTTCTCACACTGTTAAAGTCATGATTTTCAGCAGCATACTTCTGACATGCATTGCTGAACATGTATTCATGTTTTCACTGACATTGTAAACAGACATCTTCTCGACTTTGTTAATTACTCATGTACAGTAAATTTCATCTTGCAATCTGCTTTCAACATGTTTCGCTGAATATTTTCGTTCACTGACATTATGAATGAACATCTTCTCGACATTATTAATCACTTATGTTCATCAATAAGTTTTATCTTGCAGTCTGCTTTCAACATGTTCTGCTGAATATCTGTTCATACTTATACTGTGAACGAACGTCTTCTCAACATTGTTAATCACTCATATACAGTATAGTTCTCTGATTGCTACAAATATAAAGCTATTTAAGCTTTTTATTCTAGTCAGCTTTCGCTGCAGAATGAGCAGCAAATGATTTGCAGAAATGTTCTCATTCTTATAATCAGATTGTTTCAACAACGCATTAATTGAGTTTGTCTTTTCTGATTTATATGCTATTTCAAAGTTGCAGATTGATAATCTCATGACTCATTTAACTTGTTTTTCGTTTAATTCTTGAATGTTCATAAAAATTTTCAGATTATTATGATCAGTCAGAACTTCAACAGTATGATAACTGTTTTTCACATAGTATCGCTAATATTTAAACATCGCTACTATGACTAGAAGCTTTTGATCATATGTTTCATAATTTCTTTCAACATTTATCATCATTCTGAATCAGAATGCAATTGAATGTCACTGATCTTCATCATCTGACTGAGACAAAATACTTGTAACTGCATAATTGAATGCATTAATCTTGATGTGTATATATCACTCTGAGTCAAAGTGTCTTAGAATAATCATTCTCATAAAAATGTCGCGAAACTGATTAAAAGCTTGTTTTGCTTCGCTTAATCATATGAATGAGCTTATTTTTACATCTTTTACATTATTTCTCAGCAGTCTCATTAAAGACTCTGCTATCTGAGAGTAATGATGTATAAAACGTTAATAGAAATTGATGAATCTCAGAAAAACTTGTATTTCTTGATACATCTTTGATCTGAATCATGTTTTGATGATGTCTACTTTACTTATATTCATTGAAATGCTCTCTGTGAATACAACAAATTTTAGAAAGTTCACTTTAATGATGAAGAATTCACACTTCTTCAAGCTAGCATATAGCTTAAACTTTCTTAATCTCTTGAAAATTTGCTTCACATGATTTACGTAATCAGTCTTTTCTATGAAGAAGATTAGAATGTCATTCAAATAAACAATATAAAAGTTGTTTAAAAACTTTGTTAAAATCTTATTAATATAAGTCTGAAAAATAACAGATGCATTGATCAAATTAAACAACATAATTATATATTCAAAGTGATCATAATGAGTATGAAACATCATTTTTCACTCATCTTCATGTTGAATTCTAAGATGATGATAAACATTCTTCAAATTTAACTTAATGAATTGCTTAACTTTACTAAGTCTGTCTAAAGTTTCACTAATTAAAAACAGTGAATGATGATTTTTGACAATGATTTTATTCAGATTTCAATAGTTCATGCATAAATGAAAACTATTATTCTTTTTAAGAATAAATAGAATAAATGCATCAGTTGAGCTGATGAAGTGCTTAATTCATTCTTTCGCTAAAACATCATTTAAATACTGTTTCAGAGTCACTAACTCTGTGTTTAACAAATTATACAACAATTCATATGATGATTTTGCAATGATTTCAATTGCATGATCATGATCTTCATGCAAAGACAGTTTGTCTGCACTTTCTGTCAAGAATACATCTTTGTACTTTTTTAATTTGATGAGTAAAATCTGTATTTTAAACGCATTTATGATACAACTTGTTATGTTATTCATTACTTTCACTTGATGTTCAACAATCAACTTTTTGATGATGTTGATCATGATAAGAGCATACACAGTAGACTCATCTTGTAGAACTTTTGCAAATACTTGTGCGAAGAACAACTTAAATGCGTGTTCATTCACATTGAAACATCATGTTCTTATGATCATGTTTATTTAAATACACTTGAATTGCATATTTAACATACTCAGAATCAAGAAAGATTCTTTCTTGTCAATAGCATAAAAGATACTTATATCTTTTTTCTTTATGTTTCAGCTGTCTCTCAGTCAATAACACATTTTATAAACGTCATAATAATAGACATTCTGATCATTCATTCAGATAAATCTTGAAAGATCAACATTTAGCAATGATATATCTTGCTTAATGATGAAACGTTAACTAATCATGTTCACTTCAATGTCAATATTTATGTGAATCTTTGTTTCTGTCTTCTGATCTTTCTGAATTACATGCTCTTTATATATAAAAGTTTTTATAAAGAGAACTTCTTGTTTTTTTCTCAATGATTTGAAGCATTCATTGAAAGCTTGTCTTTTTTCAAAATCTTAAAATGACTCATATGTGACATTAAATTTATGAATACTCAGTTTGCATCAGATTCTTTTGATCTATTCTTGATCTTTTCATCTTTACAATTAGTAAAGTAATGACTTTTTTTATTGCACATATAACACGTTATGTTGAATAAATTCTTACTATAACATAATGAAGCATGTGAATTCATCTTTGATGAAAAGTTGAGTTTAGTTGATCAATAAGATTTCTTTCGCTTTAAATGAGTTTTCTTGTTGACTTTATCTCAATTATGCAAGTTCTTGTCTCAAGATCATTTTGATAACAAGATGTATTCTTTTTGCAAATTTATTTTCAATTGAGTGACAAGATCAATTAACACATTTCATATAATAGAAATTGATTGTACATTAGTAATGATCATACACAGCTCAGATCTCAACTTGATGAATAAATGAGTTTGCTTATGCTCATCATTATACAACGAAAGTTGATGTTTCAGAATGTTCAGATGAGTTGCAAATGTTTATATCATCTGATTTGAACGTTGCAATGTGTTTGCATACTGCTGAATCACATGTATATCTGAATTCATCAAGTCTTTGATTAAATTCAGAAGAAAGTCAATAAAATTGAATCACACCTGTTAAGCTGCAAACATAATCTCTTTATGATTGAATAAAAGTTTCTTTGATTCAATCTTCAGATAAATCATGCAATACAATTTTTTTTTCTCATCACTTTTAAAATATCAAGAAATATTTTAAAATGAGATTTCAACGTTGCAAATTCATTCTTTATGTTCTCTTATGATTTTGTCATGATATTTCTTCAAAGACATTGAAAGTCTTTGCTTTTGCAAAATGATCTCATGATAACTTTATTTTGTCATCATTGACATTATAAAAATGATGTGTAAATTATTCAAATTCTTCATGAAAGTTTAAGTGAAAACTTGATAACTTTTCTTCATTGTTTCAATGACTTGCAGAGTTTCAATCTCTGATCAAATAACTGTTAACTTCTGTTTCTTTTGCAGTTCATCATGTTGAAGCATTACTTATGTTAACTGTTCATTAATATCAAGAGAAAGTTCATTTTCTATTTCTTCACTTTCTGATTTCATTATGTGATGTTCATTTTCTGATATGATGTCTTGCAAGATCAAAATATCATTGTTTTAACTCTGTTGCAATCATGTTACTGTTATCATGCTTGAATATTGAATCATCATTTCTAAAAAGAGTTTGAAATAATTAAAACTGTGATGATTGAGTTTATTAAATGAATAAACGAAGTTTATAAAAATGATATGATAATGTGATATTTTAAGCAAACACAAAGTGAGTATATATTATGATAAAGTTAATTATTAAAAAGCTTTTGATAACTTAAGAAAATTGATCAATTATAGAAAGTTTATCAAGCATTGTCAAGTTGAGCATAACATAACTCATGATATATTAAGTTGAAGATATGACGTAGTCTAAATGATGTTTTAACAAAGTCATAAAGTTTCAAAGTTAACTCAGATCTGATTTTCAACTCAGTCTTTGACTTTAACTTCTATGTATTAATTCATCATGATACTTTTCTTTTTAATAACTAAATTACTTATCTTTGTTATGAACAAGATCTAAATCTTATACTATATGTAATTGTAATTGTAATTCATACACTCTTGTGACATCGATTTAGACTCAACTCATGAGAAACTCTATGCTACTTATATCGAGTGAACAAAACTCTCTGAGAAAGAAAATCACTCATCGTTTATACAACTGCTTCGCGCAGTCGAAACAATGAGATTGACACTGTGTTATCAAGTAATGAATCTATAGCTTCTATTCAGCGTGTGATGCTCGAGTAAACTCTTGATGAGAGTGTCTGTGCTGTTTGATTATGATGCATCGTCTTTGCTCTGCTCTTCATTGACGATATTCTATACAATGATGTCTCGATTCGATTCTCGATTCGAAGATGAAAGACGTTTTCTTTGCACTCGTGATGCTCGTGATTGTAACGTATGTAGAGCTGTGTTCTCTTACTCAATGATTGTCATTCATTGAGCAGAGAAATATGTGATGAAAGAGAGATGCACATGATGAAAAGATAGAGTGTGATTGTACTGAGTAACTCTTTTCTTCTCTTGATTTGACTTGTGTCACGTAGACGTTGAATGAATTGTTAGTATAAACGTGCAATTGCAATCGTTTGATGTTTGACTCTGATCAATGAAAGAGAATGCGTTCTGATTGTTTTCTTGAGCTCTCAATTTTTCACATGAATAGATGAATGACTTGACGTCAAGTAAAGAAGATGAGCTCAAGCTCTCTCAGTATATCAGCGTGATTGACGAGTCACTACTTCTTCAAGCACTGTAGTCACGTCTCTCAATACTTGAGACAACTATTCTATCTGATATCTTTTCATCAATTACTCAACGACACTGTCGATGTGATGAAGACGTTTCGATATCGACGCAGTCAACGAGTTGCAAATTCTTCGATCACTTGTAATCACAACTCGCAGACTCTTCATCTGAATTGTCTTTTTCACTAGTAGTATCTTTTCATCTTTTACTGACATTGACATGTCATTAATCTTTCTCGTAGATTGATTGTGATTGTTAGAAAGAGTGTTGTCGCGTAAGTGAAAACTCTGCATGATGACTTTTCTGATCACGCAACGTTCTAACATCGTTCTTATACTATATGTAACAAATGCATTATTATTATAATTTATTATCAAGCACTATAAATTATAAATACTAGCTAATTTGTATATAAAGTATACAAATTATAGTAATTAAATAATAATAATAAATTCATACATTCTTGTGACATTAATTAAGTCAACTCATAAGAAACTTTATGTTGAAATCATGTTTAGAATCTAATCACACTGCAGCGAGATAGTGTGTAACTGAATAGAATGTTTGATCAATAAAGATAGCTATAACTAGAATATTAAGAATACAGAAGAAATCAAAGAGAGTTTCAAGCTGTATCTATAGTAGAGCAAAACAAAGAGAACGAAGCAGATTTGCTTGAGTATTGAAAGCGCTAAAATAGAGTGTTGAGACTAGAGATTCAACATAAGTCAAAATCTTTAGAGCTTGTTGATTAGAAAACTCTATTCAATTTCAACACACTCGTAACATTATCTTCTTCTCTTTAAAAGTCATGTCTTTATGACTTGTAATGTAGTTCATAGCACTGACGTAGAGTCTTGATGCCTGTCTTTCTATCAATCTTTCTATTGATTCAAATCAACTCGTCAAATGTCTATTGTAGCAAACTCACTATGTGAAATAGAAAGATCATTGAAGCAGACTCACTAGTTGACTTGCTCATTGAAGAGATTGACTATCGACTTGTCATTGAAGCAGACTCACTAGTTGCACGTGAACGTGAGGTAGATCAATTCACTGATAGATAAAGCGATGAAAATAGATATGTCATTGCATTGACGAAGAGTGTCATTGAAGCAGACTCACTAGTCGACTTGCTCATTGAAGAGATCAACTATCGACTTGTCATTGAAGCAGACTCACTAGTTGCATGTGAACGTGAGATAGATTGATTCACTGATAGATAGAATGATGAGAGTAGATATGTTATTGCATTGACAAAGAGTATCATTGAAGCAGACTCACTACAAGAGCATCATTTGTAGCAGACTCACTAAATTGATCTGACGACACAGATTGTTTTGACTCGTCTGATTCACGAGCTTTCAAGGCGAAGAGAGAAATAAATTGAACAAATTGTTTTCACTCATCTGCTTCACAAGAATGAGTTGATTCTCAAGCAATTCACGAAGATTCTTTATCATCAATTCTCTTAATCGAGTTGAACAGCTTATTTTCACTCGTCTGTTTCATGAGAATGAATTGATTCTCTTGATCGAATGAACTTTGCATACTTAGTGAGCAATAAGTTGTCTAGCGATTCAAACAGTCTTGTCGTTGATTCTATCAAACTTTCTAGTGTTGTTCAGTCTTTTGATTGCATCAATCATCAGATAAATGAATTTCTTTAGACTCGTTCTGTCTGTACAAGTATCTTGAATGAGTATTGATATCAATATCGTGTGATTAACGAATTCTTAATATAATGTTGAAATCATGTCTAAAATCTAATCACACTGCAGCGAGATAGTGTGTAGTTAAATAGAATGTTTGATCAATAAAGATAGCTATAACTAGAATATTAAGAATACAGAAGAAATCAAAGAGAGTTTCAAGCTGTATCTATAGTAAAGCAAAACAAAGAGAGCGAAGCAGATTTGCTCAAGTATCGAAAGCGCTAGAATAGAGTGTTGAGACTAGAGATTCAACATAAGCCAAAATCTTTAGAACTTATTGACTAGAAAACTCTATTCAATTTCGACACACTCGTAACATGATCAAACAAGATCGTTATCTCTTATTGCTAATAGACGAAACTCTCACTTGTATTCAAGACAGCAGATATTTGACTCGATTGAACATCATTATCATCTTCAACAAACTGCGTATGCATTCAAGCAGCGAAGATTTAACTATTTTTATCATCTCTTTTGATTTTTACAAATATCACGTGATGTCTTTTGAATTAATCAACGACTCAACTTTCTATCAACACTATATAAACAACGTGCTATTTAACTATCTTCATCAGTTTTGTCAGATTTATCTAGATGACATTATCATTTACAGCAAAACACTGAAGAAACATAAGCGACACGTATGATTAGTTCTACATAGACTACAAGAGACTGATTTTCAGATGAATATAAACAAATGCAAGTTTCATGTTCAGAAAATCTTCTTTCTGAAACTATTGCTATTCATTGAAGAACTAAAGATGAATCTCAGAAAAGTATAAGCAGTAGTTGAATAATCTACTTCTACAAATCTCACTCAGATGCAGTTCTTCGTTGACTTCTGCAATTTCTATCAACGTTTTATAAAGAACTTTTTGAAGATTGTTTGTTCTCTGATTCAGCTAACTCAAAAAGAGATGATATTTGAATGAAATCAAGCTTGTCAAATGATCTTTGATCATATGAAGAAATGAATGACTGAAGTCTTTATTCTTCGTCATTTTAATCAGAATAAAAAGACTATTCTTGAAACAGACTCATTCAACTACGTCAATGATGACATACTTTCTCAATATGATGACAAAGAAACATTGCATTCAATGATTTACTACAGCAAGAATCTGAGTCTCGTTGAGTGCAATTATTAGATCTATGACAAGAAACTACTAGCAATCATTCATGTTTTCAAGCATTGATGATCTGAGCTGAAATTGACTGAGTTACTCATTAAGATGTTCACTGATTATTAAGCTTTAACGTCATTAATGAAAGATAAAGAGCTAAGTAAACGTCAAATGCGCTGAATATAAAAGCTCATTGACTTCAACTTTAAAATCATGTATCGCTCAGATAAATAAAACATCAAAGTCAATGCATTGACTCGTCAAGTTTATTCAGTTTCTAGAAGTCTTAAGAATTGTTATGAGTCTGCATAAAGTGAATCATATGAGTGTACTTTAACTAGAAGTTCAAAGCTGAAGAAGAAAGAAGATGCAACACGTCGTGAGTTTTACTCACGAAGACACACTAGATCGCTAGCGTGTCAACATCAGCTCTATACTAGTCTATGATAGTCTGACATAATCTATGTTAAACTAACTCGAAGTGCACGATCGCAACATTACTTTCTCTCTTCATCTAGCAATGTTCTCATTGCTGCAGTTCAATCAATCTTTCTTAAGTTGATTTCTATCTTGACTTGTTTGAATATCATTCATGAAAGTCATTTACAATCTTCAAGCATTCTTCGAATTCACTTTCATTGACGTTGTATCAATGTAAATCGACGTCGTATTCTTTTCAATTGACACGATATTGTAGTTGTTTACCTCGTTCGTAGTGCCTGAAGTTCAGTATGTTCTTCATCTTTCATTCATCTTCGTCGTCAATCACTATAGAATCAGACGATTCATTTCGTTGTTCATTCAGCAAGTTCTTTGAATCTAGTTGCAGCAGATTTGATGCAAACTCTGAATATATCTTCATAGTCGATGATAGTTTCAGTCAATAAGCATGTTCAATCTCGATCAGAATCTTGAAGAGTTTTAACATTTTATCGTCTAGCTTCTTTAATGATCGTGAGGTCGTTATGTTTCTAGAATTCAGAAACATCATGTCATTTATCTTGTAAATTATTTTCTTTCGATGCTTGTCAATCTGTTTCTTCATTGTGACTCTGACTCTTGTCAAGACTTGCTTGATCAATGCTAGAGATCATTTCATGTGTTCGAATATATTCTTTGCTTTGCCTGCTTCAATTCTAGCTCAAGTGATCTCATATTCAATTGAGTTCAAATCGAAGCTCATATGAGAGTGAAAGCTCTTATTCAGAAAGAACGTTGACTGTTCAATTGACGACGAAATAGCATTGTTATTGACGAATTCGACCATGAATAATCAGGCGAATCAATCATCTTGCATATATGAGCAGTAGCTTCGTAAATATCATTCTACATTCTGATTCACTCTTTCTGTCTGATCATTGATCTGAGAATGATAATCGATGAATAGTTTCATCTTGATGCCTAGTCTCAGGCATAGAGACTTTCAGACAATCGATATGAATTGTGAATCACGATTGAACACTATTGACCTTGATAGTTCATGAGTTCTGAAGACTCATATCAACAGTAGCTTGACTGTTTATTCTGCGAAGGTTTCTTCGTCATCTGATCAACATGATATATAGTGTCGTTTCTTAGACAATCGATCTATGACTGTCAGAATCGCGTTGCTTTCATCACTTTCTGATAGATCAATAATGAAGTCTAATGATATGTTCTGTTATTGCTGCTTGAGTATGAGCAATGACTTCAGCAGTTCATTGATTCAATCTCTCGATGCTTTTGACCTACGACAAACGTAACAGTTTCGAATGTAGCGCTTGATCATCATTCTCATCTTTAACCAGCAATATGATCATCTCAGCAAGTTCAACGTTTGATTCATGTCAGAGTGATCACTGATCAAAAGATCATGTGCTTCTCTTATCAATAAAGTGATCATTGACTGAAGAATTCATAGTCTATCATCTTTTCAGAGTACTTCATCAAGTACTTTGCAATTGTCTAAATCAATATCTTGACAAATCTTTCTGTTCTGTTTCATGACTATTTGAATATTAAAGCACAGTTGATTCGTTCAATTTTTGACTATAATCTGATTCTGAATAGAAATCATCTCTTCGATCGAATTTTGATTAGCTTTCGATTTGAGTTTTGAATCTGAGTCAGATTCTGAATCAGATCTGAGCAAGATTTGAGTCAGATCTTGATCAGCTTTCTGATTATCTTCTATTGACTGAAGTTCAAATCTGTCTTCTGACAATAGCATCTGATGCTGATATAGCTTACAATCATCATTTGCTTCAACTGACTTGACGTTTGACATTCTGATCAGCGCGTCAACTTTCAGATTCTGTTTTCTCGATTGATATATGATCTTGAAGTTATATTCAGATAACTTCTCAACTCATTTAGCTTGTCATCTGATCAGTTCTTTGATGATCATGAAGTACTTCAAATTCAGATGATCGATGAAGATCTTGATCGAAATATTCGTACATTTCAATTTGAAGCGTCAGTGCTTCAAACAGCGAATGATGATCAGCAGTTTCTTGTCATAGATTTTGTAGTTGCATTCTGCGAAAATCATGTTCTTGCTATAGAAGATCACTGAATGTAGAATGTCTTCATCGTCATACTGAGACAATACTTCGTCGTTGACATAGTTCAAGAAGTCAGTTTTCAGAATAGCTTCTCTGATTGAGTTGAAATGCTTCAGAACGAAGACTGTCATCACTTGTTGCTTCAGTTCTTCAAAGATCATCTAACAGATCTCTGTTCATTCAAAGAAATAATCTTTTCAAGTCAGCTTTATCATGAGTTGAGCAATCTTTGAAAAGTTCTTTATGAATCGTCGATAAAAATTGCAGAAGTCAATGAAGATCTGCACATGAGTCAACGATCGAGACATTTTTCAGTTTTGAATCACATCTACTTTTCAAGCATTCATTTGCAGATCATTGATAAATATCAGTAGTTCAAGAAATGAGGTTTTCTGAATCTTGAATTCGCACTTGTCAATGTCTATCTGTAGATCGACTTCACGAAGCTTTTCTAGCACTTTCTTCACATGAATTCTATGTTCTTTCAATGTCTTACTGTAGATGAGAATATCATTCAAGTATGTCTGACAGAATTTATGCAGACAGTCAAACAACACATCGTTGATATAATGCTGAAAGAAAGCAGATTCATTGATCAATTCAAAGAGCATTACTCTATACTTGTAAACATTGAAGAAAGTAACAAAAGTAGTTAAATCTTCGCTTTCTGAACTCATGCGCAGTTTATTGAACGTGATGATAATGTTGAGTTGAGTCAGATACTTACTGTCTTGAATTCGAGCTAGTACTTCGTCTATCAAGAGTATTGAATAACGATCTCTTTTGATCAGAGCATTCAGTTTTCAATAGTTCACGCAAAAGCAAAGACTGTCATCTTTCTTTTTGACAAACAGTATTGACGAAGCAAAAGAAGCTTTACTGAATGTGATAAACTTCTTCTTCAAATTCTCTTTCAGATACTCTTTGATCTTCTGCAATTTGTAACTCGACATGAGATATAATCAACTTCTAGAGAATTGACTCTCTTCTTCTAATTCAATCTTATGATCATATGATCGATGCAAAGACAACTGCGTTGTCTTTTCTCTATCAAAAACATTCAGAAAGTCGTGATAAACTATCAAAAGCTTCTTCTTCAGTTCATTTAATGACATGACAGAGATCATTTCATTCAGTTTCGCGAAATCTTTAACTAAGCTAAGCGCTTGATTGATTTCACTAATGATCAAGAAGAAGATCTTGATCTCCTTATTCTTGACTAGAGTTTGATACACAGCAACTTCGATCATGACAATATTGACGAGTTTCTTTGTCTCAGTTGATTGAAAGAAACGAAGTTGATTGAGATCAACTTAAGTGCTTTGCTTTGCTATGAGAGCAGATTCAATGAATCAAGTGAGTTCAATGAATCTATTCACTGATTTCTGATTCATGAGTCTCTTCAAGATGATCATTGATGTAACAATCAAGTTCAAGTTCTTTCGTTTCATTTCACAGATCTTATTTGATTCAGATCTGTGAAATGCTGATTGACTGCTTGCTTTTGAAACAACAGATTTCGATGTTTGAATCTTCAATGATGATATTAATCGATTGTTTGCAGAATCTATCAACATTTGATTTCTTTTCAACCAGAGATTTTCAATGATTATCTTGTGCTGATCTAGACGAGTTATTAATAAAAACATCATTTCATTCTTGTGTTCTTGTATCATGATCAATGTATACAAAGCGTGTGTAATTGACTTTTGATCAGAGATTTCATCATACGATTGAATTGATTTTGATTTTGACAGTGATATTGACTGAATATCAAAGCATTCACATAGCTCTGACATCAAAGATTCATCAATGAAAGTCATGTCAGTGACTTCAGTATTTATCAGAGCAAGAGATCTGAATATCTTTTCTAGACTACTTAAGATGACGTCAACAGTGAACGACTTGAAATAAATGAATCATCAGACATGCTGATGAAACAGAATATAAGTATATTGCTCTCAGTCACTACTTTGACGAAAGCAGATCGTTTTTTGAATTCGCAGCGATCTCATGCACTTGAGTCATCTTAAGACAGTCATATGCTCTATGTTTTGACTTCTTGCATTTGAAGCAGAGTTCTTTCTTAAACAACTCTTTCTGAATAGAGTTGAGATTCGATCTTCTGAATTTCTTTCACGCAAAGATTGATGACGTGAATCGAGCAGACGAAGTGCTAGCGACAGAGTAAGCAGCTGAGATCGCTGAGACTTTGATGATCGATTGAACGTTCAATTCAGTCAATCTAACATCGACTTGCATGCAAATGTTGATAAACTCATTCAAATTCGTGATTCGTTCATTGAGCGTTGCTCGCTGAAGGTCTGAGCTGATCTTATGCTGAAGATCGTTTAGTAGAGTCTTGTTATTGTATCTTAATTCTGCACTAAATCTCTGAAATTTCACTCAAAATTCATGAAAGAAGATCTTGTTCTGATACAGCTTCAAGTACTGTCGTTGAGTCATATGATGATGATTAAGATTGTTGTACATCTTATTTATGATCGACAGTATCTTTTCTGCTTTTAGAAATGAGTTCGTGATCGTGTTTCTCATTCAAGTTACTATGTGTTTGATTGCAGTTTCATTGACTCGACTTTCAATGTATGCAATCTTCAATTCTTTGATAGAGAAATGATTCTTGTTTATCTTCAGCTTGTTTTGCATTCAAGACAGTCAATTGTCTACATTCTGCGTCGAATCTTCAAACAGAAGTGAGTCAAGTAACTTGATCAATTTCGAGAAATGATCTTCAGAGATTGAAGTGCTTTGTCGACTTGATGCAGTTTCTAAATGATGTATAATCACGTTCTTGTTTCTCATCTCTTTCTGCAGACGTGTCTGCGTAGCTTTCAACATGATGTTTGCCTCGTTGACATCTTCTAACATCTGAATCATGTCATTATGAGTCTTGATTTCGATGTCGTGCTGTTGACATATGTACTTGATAAAGATAACGATGTTGTCTGCTTCATGAGTGCTTATTCAAGCATTCAGTTCAGTGCTGATGCTGATCTTGATCATTTCATGATCAAAAAGCAACATGTTCATGTTCTCTTCTTCTGTATCTGATGACGCATTCGTGTCTTCTTCTTCTGATGCTGTTCGATTCTGTGATAGAAGTGATTCTCTTCTAACATTTCAAAAGTCATAGTGAGCAATGCTCACTGATTCTGATTCTGTGCTTCTAGTCATGATATGAGTAGAAAATTGCTGATCGAGATTCTGATGTTACTCTATTGAACTTTCTGAGTTCAAGCAACGACTAATACTCTATCGAACTTTCTGAGTTCAAGTACTGCTGAAATTTCTGGTTTCTGATGATGAGCTCAATAAAGAGTTAATCAAGAGCAACGCGTTCATGTTCTTTAATTCTGATTCTATCGAAATTTCTGATTTTGAATCAAGATTCTTCTTTAGAAATTTCTGGTTTCTATCAAGCTTTCTGAGCTTGAGTTCTGATTCTGCTGTCAAAATTTCTGGTTTCGACTTTTGATTTAAGTTGTGTAGCTTGTTTTTATATCGTCTACACGTCGATGACAAGATTAATGAGCTTTGAACTAATGTTATGAGTCTGCATAAAGCGAATCATATGAGTGTACTCTAACTAGAAGTTCAAAGCTGAAGAAGAAAGAAGATGCAACACGTCGTGAGTTTTACTCACGAAAACACGCTAGATCGCTAGCGTGTCAACATCAGTTCTATACTAGTTTATGATAGTCTGACATGATTTATGTTAGGTTAACTCGAAGTGCACGATCGCAACAATGAGCGTTTGATGATCAATGAATATCTTGATAGAAATGTCAGTTAGTTTCAGTTTAAGTCGTTAGTGTTCAAATGCTCAAATGATGATCAGAATAAACTAATTGCATCAAGTCAAGTCAAATTGAAATTTTTTTGAAAAAGTGTTAAGTTGAGTTGAGAAGTTGAACTCAAGAACTCAAATCAAGTTGAAAAGCTTGACTCAATAACTCGACTTGAAAACTTGATTCAACTCAACAAGATATTAGATAGATGTAAATAGCTTGATTGAACAATCTTCATGATTTTCTTCATAACTTTTTACCATGATTCTTCGTCATGACTTTCTATCAAAGTCAAACAATCTTCATGTTTTTTCTTCATGTTTTTCTTCATGTTTCTCGTCATGTTTCTCGTCATGTTTCTCTTCATGTTTTTCTTCATGATCTTTTATCAAATGATCTTCATGTTTCTCGTCATGTTTCTCGTCATGTTTCTCTTCATGTTTTTCTTCATGTTTCTCATCATGATTCTTTATCAAACGATCTTTATGTTTCTCTTTATGTTTCTCTTTATGACTTTTTATCAAAGAGTCTTCATGTTTTCTCTTCATGACTTTCTACCAAAAAAATAATGCAAAAAGATAATGCAAAAGTCAGAAAAATTTCTATATTTAGCTTTCTTGACATCAAGCTTGAATTCTTGATGAGTCAGATTGAGTTGACTCAATTCTCAGTTGAATCAAGTTGCATTAAGTTGAAAATATGAACAATTCAACTTGAGTCAAGTTGAAAATGTGAGCAACTCAACTCGATCTTGATTTGAGTTCAAAATGTCAATTCAAAACTTGACTTAATGATCAGTTTAAATCAAAAGTTCTTTATCATATATCTTGTAGTTGCATTCAGCAGAAGACATGTTCTTGCTATAAAAGACAATTGAATGTAGTACTTCTTCATCATCATATTGAAAGAGAACTTCATCATTGACGTAGTTGAATGAGTCAGTTTCAAAAATAATCTTACAAGTTTGATCAAAGTGACGTAGTATAAAAGTCTTGATCATACATCTCTTCATATGATTGAAGATGATCTGACAGACTTCATTTCATTCAAATATAATTTTCTTTTAAGTAAATTGAATTATTGAATGAACAATCTTCGAAAAGTTCTTGATGAAGCATTGATAGAAATTGCAAAAGTCAATGAAGAACTGCATCTGAGTGAGATTATTGAATGTAAATCAATCAACGACTGCTTGTATCTTTTGAGAATTCATTTTCAGTTCTTTGATTGATATCAAAAGTTCTAGAAAGATGATTTTCTGCACATGAAACTTGCATTTATTTATGTCTATCTGTAGATTGATCTCTTGTAGTCGATGCAAGATTAATCATACATGTTGTTTATGTTTCTTTAAGATCTTGCTGTAAATGATAATGTCATTTAGATAAATCTGACAAAACTGATGTAAATATTCAAACAACACGTTGTTTATATAATGTTGATAGAACGTTGATTTATTGATTAATTCAAAGAGCATTACATGATATTTGTATGAGTTGAAAAAGATAATAAAGATAGTCAAATCTTCGTTATCTGAATGCATGTGTAATTTGTTGAACGCAACAATGATGTTCAATTGAGTCAAATACTTGCTTTCTTATATACAAGTGAGAGTCTCATCTATCAATGACAAAAAATAGTGATTTTGTTTGATTAAAGCATTGAGCTTTCTGTAATCAATGCAGAAACGCAGACTATCGTCTTTCTTTTTGATGAACAAAATGAGCGAGACGTATGATGCGAAGCTAAAGAAAATGAACTCTTTGTTTAAATGATTGATCAGGTACTTCTTTATTTTCTGAAGCTTGTGATTGAACATCTGATATAGTTTGCTTCGAGAAGATGTTTCTTCATCGATCAACTCAATTTTGTGATCATAGAAACAATGCAATGATAGTTAATTAATCATTGCTTGATGAAAGATGTTTAAATAGTCGTGATATTCAAAGAAAAGCTTAATCTTAACTTGCTTGAGAACTTCAGCATGAAAAAGCTCATGCAGATTCACTTCTTCAGACTTGTTTTCAACTGTAGTTATGAGTCGATCAATTTTCAAGATGATAACAGCAAAGATCTTGATGTCTGATTGTTTGACTAACATTTTATATGTTGCTGTCTTTATCATTACTATGTTCATTGAACTGAAAGAGAATGATTTCAGACTGAACGTTAACTTAGAATTGACGTTAGTCAAAGTCACGTCACGTTGTTTTAACTGTTTAATGAACTTCTTGTTTTGACTGAATTGAGATGTAACGAAAGTGAAAGATCTTTTCAGTATATGAGTAAAGATTAAGCTCTTTCATTTCGTGATTAATTTATTGCTTGAAAGTAAAGTAATTGATTTCTGACTAGTAGAATTGAGATTCGAAAATCGAAGAAAATCAATTTGCATATCAATTACTAGAGCAATTTTATTCATTCATGTTTTTTTGAGAATCATTTGATGTTGATTTAATCAAGTAATTAACATAAAAGCTGTGTCAATTACATGATCTTGAACAGTCAGATTCAAATAAATGACATGAGTAATGAGTTTCTTAGCATAATGATTGTCAAATTCTCGAATTGACTTCGCTTTGATCAAAGTCAGAGACTCAATTTGCAACTGATCACAAACAATTTACGTGATCACTTCATTAATGAATGAATAGTCAGCAGCTTTGATGTCAATCAATAACTTCAATGAGTAACTAATTTCATTGCTAGAAAGTACACATTCAGTAGTCAAAGATTCAGAAGCAAAAGAATCATTTAACATGCTCATTGTTGAAGAAATTAACACATCTTTCATCACGTCTTTAATGAAAGTCTCTAGTTTTTTGTCTCGTTCTTCTTAAAAGACATTTTCTCATTCTCTTTATTCTTTGAAATGATGATTTCATGTAAATGAGAAGTAAAAGCTTAAGAAGCAGAAGTGTTGATCTTGTTCTGAGAATAGTTCTTTGACAAGTGACTTGAAGTCTTGCAAGTATAGCAGATGATAGATGATCTTGCTGATTCAAAGATAAAAGAGATGATAAACTTAACATAATTGATTATCAAAGTTGTCATTGACAATGAAGTAGCAATGCATTTATCAGATATGACAGTGACTTTGATGATGACAGTGCAACGTTCGCTGCGTAGCTGATAGTTAACTCACTGTTTATTATTCACATCTTGAAGAAAGATTCTTAAGTGAATGAGCGAAGTAAAATTCTTTAAACAGACTGATAGAGTGTTTTGCAAGCGATTATTGATTCTATTCTGAAGATCATTCATCAGAGTGCAATCATTGTATTCAAGATAGCTGAATAACTTCATAAAGTTGAAGTAGAAGATATTGAAAAACTTGTCTGCTTGTTTCAAAGCGTTGTATTCACGTCAAGACTTTTGATTCTTATTCAGTTCATTATATATTTCGTTCAAATGATCAAATAGCTTGTAGATTGAAATAAATGAATTTAAAGAATTAAAACAACGTCAAGCGAAGATGTATTTTGCAGCATCATCTTTTAATCTAAACATCATGTAAATAATATAAATAGTCTCATCATTGAATTGATTGACATTGAAAATCAACTTGTTATTCATCTTATTTCTTCAATCTTTTCAAGTCAATTCATCTTTATCAGTGAATATAAATGAATTTGAAAATTTGTAAAATCAATGATGTTTATTTTTATAATCAAAGATATTAAAAAACTGAAAAAGAAATTCTGAAAAATCACGAAAATGAATTACTTAAACTATCTAAAGACAGAGCACATCATTGACATGATGCTTGCACTTTATTCTGATCATCAAGAGCAGATGAGAAGCATCGTTGATGTGATGTCAATGAGTGAACGAGAGACGATTATCACTATCTTGCAGAAGAATTCAGTCAAGACGAAAGATATACAGAAGAAATTGCACAAGCTGCGAGTACTCTATGAGCTCAATGAACGTAGAAACAACAAGCTGATGCTTTAAGAAAAGATGAAAAGTTTGACAGAGATGATAGAAAAGCTGACGCGTCAACGTGTCGCTGCGTTAACTGTCAATCAGCGCATGAAGAATCAGCTGAAGAGACTGAAAAAGATAATGAGCAGACTTGAAAAAAAGTTCATGAAGAAGAGAAAACACGTCGACAGCTGAGCGAAGAGAGCGAGCATGAAGTCAACAACATCATTTAAGAGTTATCTTGTATTCAACGTCAACATATCATCATCAATGCAAAATCATTGTGAGAAATTTGAAGTAAAAATCTTCATCAAAGAGAAAGAAGAAGTAAAGAAAATCATGACAACAACAATGAAGAACATAATGAGATGAGCAAGAGAGATTGACGTCGACGAGATGCTGTCAATGCACAAAAACATAAAGATGATGAAAAAATGATTGAGACTGCTGATATTTTGAGTCAAGATGAAGAACAGCAAAAGAACATTGAAGAAAAATGATTTTTGAATCAAAGAGATATTGTTGAATGCATGTCTGCACAAAATCAGTTTTGAAGTAGTGATACATGAAATTAGAATCGAAGAAATGTCTAAGAACATAGAGAAGAAAGAAGCGAGAACACTCATCAAGATCAATAAAGACATACATTCAGAAATGATGATCAAGAAAATTGAGTGACTCATAAAAAAGAGTGAGCAAAAGAGATATGTCTTGCTGATGATATGCGTAGTCAGCGCTGAGATAATGAACAAGCTGATCAATGAGAAGATATATCATGAGATCAACATAAAGATCACACAGTTCTACGACTCAAACTGCAGAGTGCATTAGTGTTTAAAGTGTCAAGAATATGATCACAAGACGTACAAGTGCAAAAACAAGCAGAAATGCGTTTACTGCATGCTGAATCATCGCTTGAAGCATTGTTCTTACAAACAGACTTAAAACATGTGAAAATGTGAAGCATGTTGAAGCACACACAGAGTCTTTGATTCTTAATGTCATAAACGACAAGCTGAAAAAAAAAGAATAAAGAGAGTCACAAAGCACAGATCTTTATATCATGTTGTACAAGAGCAGAAAGAACTAAAGACAGCGACGTCAAAGACATTCACAGAAACATTTATTAATCTGAAATCACTGATGAACAACGACTTGAAGAAAAAGCAGAGACATTCAACGAATGAAAGTCATCTGTTCAGCGCAGTCATCACATCAGAAAACACTATACTGAATCACTTGATCAAAAAGTCAAGATCAAATGAATCAAAGTTAACATCAATCACGTCGTTGTCAATATCATCTTCTGTTGAGAATTTTACAAGTGAAGCAAGTGCTTTGCAGACACTCAAGAGAACATTAAACAGTCTGAAATGTGAATTTTAATGTTTCAGCAAAAGAAGCTTCAAATACTACAGTACAACATTCACAAGTTCAGAAACAAGATAATGATAACACTATTATATGAGAAAAAGATAAAAAACTATGACATTCTGATTCTTTAAGAACTCTGATGATTTGATGACATTTTCAGAGCATACTGCTCAGCAACTGTCAACTTCACACTGAAGAATAATGAAGATAAAATCTGTTTCTACATAAACAAAAGAATTGAGAGCAACATTTGATACTCAACATGACACTTCAAAGATGTAAACACAATTACGTTATAAATATTAACAGATAATGCACAGATGATTCAGAAAGCTATACACATTCATGAAGCATACAATTTGTCACTCAGAGATCATGAAATTATTCATGAAAAAGAAAATCTTTCAAACATCAAAAAAATGCTGCACATGTCGAAAGAAAGCATTCTTGTAGAAGACTTCAATCTGCATCACTTCACATGAGAAGAATCATTCTATTCAAGACAACATTTATTGTTGAATGAGTTAATTAAAATGATCACAAACATTAATGCATTGCTAGCATTATCTTGAAACACAATTACAAAAGATTATCAAGAATCTCAAATGACAATAGATCTGATCTTCACGACAGATGACATTATGAATCAATTAATACAATGTGAAATCAACGAAGAAATGAAAAACTTCTCAGATCATCTGTCAATACAGACAATTATAAATCTCAGAGTCTGCAAAGAGTCAGCATGAAAATCACATTGCAACTGAAAGACAATGAATGAAGAGAAGTTCATCAATACTTTGAGAAAACAAATGTCAAAATCAATGTTGAATCATGAGATGAGACGTTGATGCATGCATAGATGAGTACATCAAGCAACTGCTAGATGCACTGAAGAAAATCATTAAAATTTTCACTCTTTGAGCGAGATTACATGAAATGATCAAAGCAGAATGAACGAAGAAGTGTATGAAGATTGTCAAGAGCATGCAATAAATGAGAAGAAGCTGTTGAATCATTGATGACTGAACAGAGTACATTCAAGCATGTGACAAGAAGAGCAAGATCATCAGAAAACAGAAACGCAGTGAGTATCAAGAGATCATGCAGAACGTTGAACAATTCTTAAGAAAACTGTTCAAAACTGCGAAATGAGCAAGAAATGCAGTTGCAGACACATTGACTTAAGCGACAATTTCTTTTCTGATCAAGTCAGAATGCTTTGACATCGTCACAACAGCACAGAATAAAGCGAAGATGATGTTTCAGACTCACTTTTCATCATCTTCAAAGATTTTCATGCTGAACATAATAGATTTCAAGTACTCGCTCTCGATTGAAGATGATGTTTTGCTGATGCATCATGAGATTAAAAGAGTCATTTACAAAGCAACATCTGACAAGACGTTGAAACACACAAGATATACAAATAGAATAATGTGCAAACTCATTGATGACACGTCAGAATAAATACACTCTCTCTTTGAAAGATGTTTATAGAAGAGAATATAATTAACTCAGTTCAAGAGCGCAGTCACAATAGTGATGTGAAAGTCAGATAAGAAAGATTACTTCAATGCAAAGATATATAAATCAATTGTGTTACTCGACACACTGAGCAAAATACTGAAATTCATTATATTCAAACATCTGTGAAATGTTGTAAAAGCTTGCAACTCAATATTGAACATTCAGATGAGAGCTTGCAAGCACAAATCAATAAATACAACTTTGCAACTAATTATAGAAAAGATATATACTGTGTGAAGTGACATAAGAAGAAGAGTAGTTTCATTGCTGAATCTGAATGAGAAAAGTGCATTTGACAATGTGATGCACAGCAGACTCTTACATGACATGAAGAAGAGAAAAGTTTCTAAACTGCTTCTTGAATTTGTGAAGAACTTTTTGAAAGATCAACGCATCACGATCATAATTGATGATTACACGACAATGAAACGCAGCATGAACATCAACATATCACAAGATTCTTTGCTATCATTGATATTATATCTGTTCTACAATGTGAACTTGTTAAAAGCATGTGATGACATCAAGCTAAGAACTAACTTTACAGACTTCATGAATGATGTCAATATCTTGATATACAAAGAGTTTATGAAACGCAATTGCAAAGTTCTTAGCGAAATTTATGATAAATGTGAACAGTGATTAAAAATGCATGACATCAAATTCTTGATGACAAAGCATGAGCTGATTCACTTTATGAGAATCTTTAAATGATTCAATATGAAAGTTGATGTAAAGCTGATGAAACATCAGATTAACTTGAAATCAAATATCAGAGTCTTGAGAGTTCAACTGAACTTTCAGCTGAAATGAGTGATTCACATGCATCATGTTGAAGCAAAACTAGTGATTAAACAAAAGATCATGCAGACAATCATTGAGTTTACTTGAAGTTCATCAATAATGACGAGTAAGCAAATATACTTCGCGATGATGCACTTTCTGCTTAGTCACGAAGTCATCATATGATATACATCACAGAGAGTGAAAGATCATTGAAAGAATCTGAACATCAAGCTGAGATTAGTGCAAGAAAGAGCATTGTGACAAATCATTGATGTTTATCATGCAACATCAACAAAGACTCTACAGATGAAAACAAACATGACATTGATAGATATTCACTTACAAAAGCTGATACAAAGATCAATAATAAACATGAACTCTTGAAAATTAAACGAAGTTATTGAGATGATAATGCATTGAATTCATAACAACTTGATACTCAAAAGAGATCAAAAATCAAAGCTGCGCAAGACAGCTTTACAGCTGAAGCAAAAGTGAATGAAAGAAACATTCAAGCAAACGAAGATGAAAGTAATAGCAAAGATGATATTACAGCAATCATGATGAAAATGAACTGAGAGCTAAATAAGAGATTGAAAGAATCGACTTTAGTCATCACTCATCATGATGAGCTGAAAAAGTTAGTCGCGAAGACGAAACATCTTGCAGACGTAGCGACAGTGAATCAAGAGTATCATGAAAAGATATACAAAGTATACAGTGATAGTTAAACTTCTTTGAAAACAATGAAAGCTATGATATCAACAAAAAATCAGACACGTCTGCAACAAGTTCAGATTGCACATGAGAGCATTCAATCTTGAGAAGTTACGCTGAAGTTACATTGAGTGATGAGACATGCAGAAGTACTCAAAAATGAAGCAATGAATAAAATGATTGATGATGCACATGATTTATCTTTATTGCTGACTGAACATCAGCGCACTGAAGTGATGACGAGACTGATGCTCATACAGAAACAGATCAGACAAACATGAAGAATAGTCTGAAAAGAGAAATTCAACGCAGTTCATTTTTGATATCTGACATCAGAAATGACATATCAACATCTGTGACTGCACAAGAGTCATGCAAAGTCTCACAGCATGTTATTGACGCAGCTACGCATGAGAAAAATTGACTTCAATCAATTTCTACATAAGAGATGAGTACTCAATGTCGTTATGATAACATGCGAGTGCAACAGAGATTAAATGTCGATCAAGCACGTTTTATTAACATGTTCTAAATAAAAGATAGAATGAAAGATGATGCAATGTGAAGAGAACATCACGAACTTAAGAAAGCTTCTAGAAATTATGAGCATGATAACAGCAATTATTCAAATGATATTCTCGACAAGCATACTGAATCAATTTCAGACTGTGACATCATTGAAGAATCAGATGAAAGAGAAAGAAAGTAAAGAAGAAACAAGCTTATAAAGTTCTTGCATTGAAAACAGTTACAGTATAGAATGCAAAGAAAAGCGATAGTAGATATGAAAAAAGCGCTACGCTAGCGCAGCGTTCGTTACAATATATAGAATCTCGCATAGATTCATAATGAGTGTTGAATTGAGTAAGAATCAAAAAAAAAAATTTATGTTCATTTTTGAATGAGATGAACTTAGTAAACATCTTTCGTCAAGTATGATTCTCAATAGAAGCATGCAACTTGATATCTTGTTGAGATAGTTGATTCATAGTAGATTGAAACTTAGTAAACTGTTGAGATCAAGATTGATCAGCTGAACATTGTTTCTTTTTTAGACTTAATGCTTTCTCTTGTAGTTCAACAATAGTCTCTTCTTGAATGTCTATTATCATTTAATTAATCTTTAACTTATTAAGTTTCTTGATGTGATCAACTTGTAAATCAATTCATTGCTCATTAAGTTTCAAAGTCATGTTTTGTTGATCTCTTAACTCGATCAGCATCTTGATGATCTCATCTGACTGATTAATAGTTTATTGACGAAGTTGTTAACTTATGTTGATATTTCATGAAATAGCGACATTCTGAGATTTCGCTGAAGCATTGAAAGAAATAAGAAAAACTTATTTACTAGCAATGCTTTTAAGCAGATGAGCTGTTCATGACTCAACTGATTCAAAGTCGTTGTTATGAATATGTCAAAGATCAAACTTTAATCAATTCACAGTGAACGTTAGCGAGTTCACTGCATATTGATTAAAGCTAGTCAATGATTTAGTCGAAAGCTAACTCAGATCTGACTCAGGTTTGATTCAGATATGACTCAGCATCTTTTTTCTTCTTTAGCATTTTCTAATCAGCTTCTATTGTCTTCTAGACAAACACACTTCTTTGTGTTACAAGTAGTTAACAGATGTTTATGATAAACACATTTCTTTGTGTTGCAAACATCTTTCAAATAAACATCTTTCTTGTGTTTCAACACGTTTTCTTTGAAACTAGCGTTGAATCTGAGTAACTACTATATAAAGCGTGTTCTTCTTGTCTTTTGTATCTTCTTTCTTCTGTATTCTTAAAGTCTTAGTTATAATTATCTTTATAAATGAAACATTCTAGTTATGCACATACTCTGATTAGTTTCTAGACATGATCTCAACAGTCATGTGTCATTGTAAGAAAGATAAAGATAAATAAATAAATTTAATTATGATAAGATTGAGTGATTGATTTGATAAATTTGAGTAAATTTGAGTAAATTTGAATGTTTATTTTGATAAAAGTAATTCAAAGAATTTCTTGCGAATTTTCTGAATGAACGAAGTAAATTATTTTATATCATCTACACGTTGATAGCAGAGTAGTTGATTAGCATTTATTTACTGTTAGAAGTCAATCTAAAGCGAGTCATAAAAGTGTCATTTAACTAATAAATAAATGCTAAGAAAGAAAAATATCTACAGAAAAGAACTCAATTCTTATATGTATGTTTTTCAGCTTTGTGCTAAACTTGATTGAGTTGACGTTTTACACATATGATGCAGAGTTTCAATGACATCATTTCTACATTGACAAAATGTTCAACAGTTAACTTATTGATCAATGACAGAATCTGAAAAAGTCGGCTTGATTAAGCTAATAATCAGCTAACAACTGACTAATCAGCTAAATTTCAGCTAAATTCAACTAACTCAGCTAATTCAGCTAATTCAGCTAAAATATTTATCTACATGCTCATCACTTTACTCGCTCATCTACTCGTTCATTTACTCGCTCACCTACTCACTCATCTACTCACTCATCTACTCATCACTCTACATACTCATCATTCTACTCGTCACTCTACATGCTCATCATTCTACTCATCACTCTACATGCTCATCATTCTACTCGCTCATTTACTCGCTCATCTACTTGCTCATTCACTTGTTCATCTACTCACTCATCTACTCGCTCATCTACTCGCTCATCTACTCGCTCATCTACTCGCTCATCTACTCATCATTCTACATGCTCACCATTCTACTCGTCACTCTACATGCTCATCATTCTACTCGCTCATCTACTCGCTCATTTACTTGCTCACCTACTCACTTCATTTACTCGCTCATTCTACTCACTCATCTACTCACTTCATTTACTCGCTCATTCTACTCGCTCATCTACTTGCTCATCTACTTGCTTACCTACTCGCTCACTCAAATTCCCTATTGAATTTTCTATCAAATTTCCTATCAAACGCTTTACATGCTTCAAATTATGAATGCATAACACGAATCAAACAGTGCTTCAAACAATGCTTTCTACATGACTTGAGAACAGTACTGTTACTTTCGTGATTAGTAATCTTCGCTCTCAGTCGAATGTCAACGCTAGAAAATTCAGAGAATTCAAAGTTTTTACTTCTTTTCACTTCTTTCTTTCGTAGTTTCTACTTTCTATTTCGTACGAAATAATGCTAATTAGCTCAATAGAACACACTCTTCATGACTTGATATCAAACTTTCGATCAAACGCTTTATCAAATTTTCTACATGCTTCAAAATACGCGTTGAATGAATGCATAACATATGTCAAACAGTGCTTTAAACAATACTTTCTACTGAGCTTTCTACTGAGCTATCTACTGAGCTATCAATCGAGCTTTCTACTGATCTTTCTACTGAGCTATTGATTGAGCTTTCTACTGATCTTTCTACTGATCTTTCTACTGAGCTTTCGACCGAGCTTTCTACTGATCTTTCTACTGACCTTTCTACTGATCTTTTGATTGAGCTTTCTAGTGAGCTTTCTACTGATCTTTTGATCAAGCTTTCTACTGAGCTATTTACTGAGCTATTGACTGAGCTTTCTACTGAGCTTTTTATCAAACACTCTATTAAACATTCTACATGCTTCAAAATACGCGTCGATCAAGCGCATAACACGAATCAAACAGTGCTTCAAACAATGCTTTCTACATGACTTTCTACATGACTTTCTATCAAGCTTCAAATTGCTTCGCAATCAAGAATCAAATTTGATTTCTATCAAGCATTAAATATGATTCTATTATACACTTTACATGACTTTCTATTGAACATTCTACATGACTTTCTATTGAACATTCTACATGACTCTCTATTGAACATTCTACATGACTTTTTATTGAACATTCTACATGACTCTTTATTGAACATTCTACATGACTTTCTATTGAACGTTTTACATGACTCTCTATTGAACATTCTACATGACTCTTTATCAAACAGTCTTCATGATTTCTTTCATGATTTTCTTCATGACTCTCTACCTTATTAGTTTACTCATTAACTTTCTTATTGACTTTTTCATTGACTTTTTCATTGACTTTCTCAGCGCATATATTAAACTGTGTAAATAGCTATTATTTAGTTAGTCAAATTAATCATTAATTAATCTATTATACGAGCGCAATAATTATTCAATCATTAATTCAATATTTGATTGCTAATAAACAAAATGCGCAAATGTTGAAAAAGTTAACAAAAGAGATAAAATCGATATTAGCTGAGTGCACAGCTAAGTCAGCTAAGTGACAGCTAATAATCAGCTAATAGCTGAGAAGATCAGCTAATTTCAATCGTTAGCTGACACATGAGATTAACAGTTAACTCAGAAAAAGTCAACAAAAATCAGCTAATATTGACTTTTTTCGCCTTATGATTTTGTTGATGTAGCTTGAATGCTCACTAAACTTAATTAGAATGAATTTCAGATGAAGACTAGAAAGAATAAACGAAGACTAGAATCATAACAAGTTTAACTGAACATGAAATTATAATGAAATGCTCATCTTCGTCAGATAGAAGCAGATCATGTCACAAGAATGCTAGCACTTAGTCATCTTGAAGTTTTCATGTGAGACGCTATCTTTATAAAAGCTTGACAGATGCATTCAATAATAATAAGATCAGAAATGATGTTTAAAGCATTGATTTGACATCAACATGACAAAGAGAGAAAACTGTCAAGCAAGAAATGTAAACTAGAAACTCTTTAAAATCAGACTCTTCATCACATTACAGAAGTTTTCAAAAGAGTAAACATTAAAACGCTGAAAGTTGAGACATATATATGCTCACTACATGTTCACTTGAACAAGTTACAGAATCAGATCACACTACGCAGTCAAGTCAATGACAGAACGCAAGAGATTAAATGAGCATGCAAACTCATATGCACTCATCTGATAGAAACTAATCATTTCATTTCTCGCTCTTTTATCATTAAGAAAGTAATACTTCTTAATGCTTTTATTCAAGAAGATGCAAAGATACAATCTAGATGCAGATGACTTAACTCTTTGATGATGATTTCAATGAGTGATCGCGTTGCAATAGCACAATATCACAAAAGTAAATGAAATCATTAATGAGAAAACTACAAGATACATATTGCAAACATTAATGCAATCTCAGTACAAAGATCTCATCTGTTTAACAAGACAGTAAAGATGTGAAATGATCTTTAAAAAGTTGAAAGCACTCTTGCAACTTATATCAGAATTAAATGCATAGAACTGAACATTTATTTGCATTCAAGAAACGTTTCAAGCATGAATAATTCTCGATGTAACTGCGAATGAAGTCATTAAATGATTAAACATATTCTCATGCATTGTTTGAACTGAATACATCTTCAATCAAGAATGCTTCAAGATGTCAACATCATGAACTATTGAATAGTTGTTTTAATCATGAAAGATCTCAGAGCAACAGCAAGAATGATGATGAAAACGAAACTGCTGAAGCAGTTTAAAGTGATAAGAACATTCATTCTTTAACATGCAATCATTGTGAACAAATTTGATACATAGTTTCAGTCTTATCGTTTTAACTACGTGAAGCAGTTGTATAAACAGCGAGCGATTTTCTATCTCAGAGAGTTTTGTTCACTCGACACACATAGCATAGATATTTCTCATGAGTCAATCTAATCAATATCATAAGAATGTATGAATTATTATTATTATTATTATTATAATAAATTATTTAAAGTATAGATTTTCTTTATTTATAATTGTAATTGTAATTGTAATTGTAATTCATACACTCTTGTGACATTGATTTAGACTCGACTCATAAGAAACTCTATGCTATTTATATCGAGTGAACAAAACTCTTTGAGAAAGAAAATCACTCATCGTCTATACGACTGCTTCACGCAGTCGAAACAATGAGATTGACACTGTGTTATCAAGTAATGAATCTATAGCTTTTATTCAGCGCGTGATGCTCAAGTAAACTCTTGATGAGAGTGTCTGTGCTGTTTGATTATGACACATCGTCTTTGTTCTGCTCTTCATTGATGATATTCTATACAATGATGTCTCGATTCGATTTTTGATTCGAAGATGAAAGACGTTTTCTTTGCACTCATGATGCTCGTGATTGTAACGTACGTAGAGCTGTGTTCTCTTACTTAATGATTGTCATTCATTGAGCAGAGAAATATGTGATGAAAGAGAGATGCACATGATGAGAAGATAAAGTGTGATTGTACTGAGTAACTCTTTTCTTCTCTTGATTTAACTTGTGTCATGTAGACGTTGAATGAATTGTTAGTATAGGCATGCGATCGCAATCATTTGATGTTTGACTTTGATTAATGAAAAAGAATGCGTTCTGATCATTCTCTTGAGCTCTCAATTTTTCATGTGAATAGATGAATGACTTGACGTCAAGTAAAGAAGATGAGCTCAAGTTTCTTCAGTATATCAGCGTGATCGACGAGTCACTACTTCTTCAAGCACTGTAGTCACGTCTCTCAATACTTGAAATGACTATTCTATCTGATATCTTTTCATCAATTACTTGATGACATTATCGATGTGATGAAGACGTTTCAATATCAACGCAGTCAACGAGTCGCAAATTCTTCAATCACTTGTAGTCACAACTTGCAGACTCTTCATCTGAGTTGTCTTTTTCACTAGTAGTATCTTTTCATCTCTTACTGACATCGACATGTCATTAATCTTCTTCGTAAATTGATTGTGACTGTTAGAAGAAATGTTGTCGCATGAGTGAAAACTTTGCATGATGACTTTTCTGATCACGTAACATTCTAACATCATTTGAACTGCGTTGAATTGAGATCTCTTGACTCTTTTGACTTCTATTCAAACACAGAATAGAATCAAAAGATTCATAGTCAATATCATGTACAGGTAAATCTCGTTGTCAGTCTTCTTTATTTATATAAATGATGATATTTTCTACTTAAATAAAAGCTTCATATTTAACTTATATTAATGATTTTTTTATAAATTCATACACTTTTGTGACATTGATTAGATCAACTCATGAAAAAACTTTATGCTATCTGTATCGAGTGATCAAAACTTTTTGAAATAGAAAATTACTTGCAGTCTACATGATTGCTTCACGCAGTTGAAACAGTAAGTTTTGAGACTATGTATCAAATTTATTCACGTTGATTGCATGTTAAAGAATGAGTGTTCTAGTCACTCTAAATTGCTTCAAGAGCTTCGTTTTCATCATCATTTTCGCTACTGCTCTGAAACTCTTCGTGATGACAACGATTATTTAATAGTTTAAAAAGTCAGCATCTTGTAACATTCTTGATCGCAGATGCAATCAGTTCAAACAATGCATGAGTACATGCTTCGTCGTCTGATGACTTCATTCGCAGTCACATCATGAACTATTCATGTCTGAAATGTTTTTAGAGTGCAGATAAGCATTCAGATCTATGCATTTGATTCTGATGTACATTGCAAGAGTGCTTTCTGCTTTCTGAAAATCATCATGCATCTTTATCATCTTATTGCTCAGATGCAATCTTTGTACTGAGATTGTGTTGATGTTTGCAACGCGTTCTCTGTACTTTTCTCATCGTTGATTTCATTGATCTTTGTGATACTGCATTATTACGATGCTATCGCTTGTTAAAATCATTGTGAAGAAGAGAATGTATCATCTGCATCTCAACTGTATCTTTGCATCTTCTCAAATGAAGACATTCAGAAGTACTATTTTCTTGATGACGAGTAAGCGAGAAATGATGCGATTAACTTTCGTCAAATGAGCATGTATTAGTTCGCATGCTTATCTGATCTCTTGCGTTCGATTGTTGACTCAACTGTGTAACATGATCTTATTCTGTAACATGTTCAGATGAACATGTAACAAACTTATGTATGTTTCTGTCTTTAAAGTTTCGATGTTTACTCTTTTGAATGCTTCTGCTACGTGACGCAGAGTCTGATTCTGAAGTGTTTCTAGTCTGCATTCTTTGCTCAACAGTTCATCTTTCTTGTCACGCTGATGTCAGATTGACGCTTCAAATGCAATTTCTGATCTCACTACTGCTGAGTATACTTGTCTTACTTTTGTGAAGATAGCTTTTCATGTGAAGACTTTAAGACAACTAAGTGTCAGCATTCTTGTGACGTGATTCATCTTTATTTGTCGAAGATGCGTGTTTCATTGCAGTTTCGTGTTCAGTTGCACTTTTAAAACTTGTACGTCTGATTTTGATTTAATAACTGAGCTTTCTATTTGTATGTTAATCATCATGTTGAATCTCTTCGATTTTCTAGTGAAATGCGTAAGCTTATACTTTTCTGATGCAAACGTTGCGTCATGAGTGCAAACTCATTTCGCGCAGACGTTGTATGCTTTGCTCAATGTTCTGCAGATTTCTTCAGTGAATCTGTCGTAGACTAGAATGTTAATATCATTTACGAAGTCAAGCACTTCAATTTTAATTTTCAGTGCTTTGCATTTTTCAATTAAACTTGCGTTGAAAAATAGAAAGAGAATCAATGAAATGAGAAATCTTTGCAATATGTCTGCGTTTATCTCGCGTATGTCACTCATTTATTCATCGAATATTAGCAACGTTTCTTGATTCTTTAAAAAGCTGCGTGTTTATTCGATTATATAGTTTAACGTTCTTTTCATTTTCAGCGTATGCAGAAGTCTGACGTGTGAGACTTGATTGAACGCTTCAATGACGTCTAAGCTTAGCATGAAGATCACATATTTGATTTCACAGTCTCACACTATGTGAACTTGATCTACTAGTAGATTTAACGTTGAGATCACGAATCGCTTGCATCTCGCTCTCATTTGAGCATTTGATAACATGCAATGAGTCTTGACTATGTCACTCAGTCTTTTGATCATGATTGACTTCAGCGCTTTGCTCATGATATCAAGCAAAGCAATGAGTCGATACATCTTTGAATCAATATAGTCACTTTTCTTCAATTTACGTAGTACTATTGTTTGAGTCTTTTTGAACTGCTTCGAATGATACTTGTGTATTATGCATGCGTTGAATAAACTCGTCAATACTGAGATCAGTTCTGCAAGACTTGCTTGAAGTGCTCTGTTTGAAATATCTAAAGCGCTTGATGCTTTGTCTGCTTTTACTCATCTGATTGTTTGCTTCACTTCATCTTCTGTGATGCGTGAATTGAATGAGACTGTCAGAAATATGAATGATTCTGCAATGTCGTTGACATTCGTTTGAGAAGATGAGAAAAAGAACTTTTCTCGCAGTATCTCGATTTTTTTCTTGAACGTCGTTGTCATATGATTGATGTTGCTTCGCTTCAATGACGAAAACTGAGAAAGCTTTTTAAATAGCTGACTTTCGATTCTAGCTCATTTTGCAAAGCATCATATCGATTTAAGTGCTTTGCTCAGCTCATGCATTTGTATTTTGAAGTGTGCACATTTCGTTTGTTGAATGATCTTGTTTTTATGATCATTGTGCTTCAGATATTCATTTCACGCTTCTAATGTATCTTGCGTTTTTCATATAATTTGCAGTCGTCTTGATTTCGTTACTACTTCGAAGCAGCTTTGATTTCAAAAGTCTCTTGCTCAATTTAATGACTTTGTCAAGAAGATAAATTTCTCGATGATCTTCTGTAACACTCTGATAATCTTGCACACTCTGTCATTCATCATAGTCTTGTCATTTAGAGAGCGTTTCAAAGATAGATGTATTTGCAGATAAACACTCAATGCTTCTGTATTCATTTTCTTTCAAAGTTGTTGAGTCGAGAGTTGCACTGAGATTGTTTGTAAACATAATTCTGTGATGATCGAAAGATGATTCAATCTCTGATGCAGATCGGTTTGTATCTTGCACTTGCGTGTCATGAACTGTATTTTCTCGCTGCTAAAGACTAGATCAATCGTCGTAAATTGATTGTGAGCTTCACAAGTAATAATGTCTGATTTCAGTAATAATTTCAGTCTTGCATTTATAATGACGTTTAGTAGAGTATCAGTCATCGTATGATGAGTGATGCATCTTCATTTCTCTCAGTGAGAATAATGTAGATTGAAATCTTCTATGATCAGTTGTTCACAGTCATTCTTAAGTAGTTCATTCAAACGAGAAATGATTAAAGATCTCTCTGTGAATGTAGTAGACAATGAGCATAAGTTGTAGACGTTTAGAAGTCTTAGCGTCTGCGTTTCGTTGTCTGTATTGCGAGTTAATATTTTGATTAAGCAAATGTCTGACTCAGCTGTTTCTACTATTCATTGATTGAGTCTTAGATATTTATTAACGTATATGCATGTTCTTGATTGAGATGACGAGTTTTTCACTAGGTGAAAAAAGTTGTGTGCTGAGCTAAATGACTATGAGTTGTTGTTGTTGTGATTTTGCTTCTGTATAGCTACTATGTTGAATTCGCGAACTTTTCTGACAATTAGAAATGATTCTTGAATTCTTAATGATTTTCTGATGTTGTACTGTAGAATTTGTAAAAAAGACTGTTTCATCATAGAATTATTCATAGCTGTTGTTGACTCTGCAATGAGAAGACTCTTTGTATGCTTTCAATCATCAACGATCTTTCTTGCTTTCTGATTGAACATTTCTGAATCTGCTCAGATGTCATCTCGTCTGAGTCACTACTCATGCAAGAGAAATAATTGACTCATCTCTTCTTGATCTCTACTATTTATCAAGCTGATTCATCAACGATTTAACTGCATGTTTTCAGCATGACTGTTGCTGAGCTCAAGAGATTCATTGAATCGAAAGAATTCATTGAATCTGAAGAGTTCATTGAATCTAAAGAGTTCAGAAACAGCGAGAAGAGTGTGCAATTGTATTTAGATGTCTCAGAGTATCTGAACAATTTATTTCTATAGATTTCAAACGCTTGTTTCATCTGTTGTTGTCACTTGAGACAGATGCATCTTCAGAGTTCGTGATTTTCGTTGCAGTTGACGCAACGTTTTCTATTCAAAGACATCACACACTTCTTTATGTGATGCTTGTCTGCGCATTTTTTGCAGCGCTGATTCTTTCTGCAGATCTTAATCATGTGATCAAATTCGTGACATCTGAAGCATTGTGTGATGCAACAGTTCTTTTTAAATAGCTTGCATGCACATTTTTGATACGAGTTCAGCATGCTCACGTTCATTAGTCGATTCATCATCGCTTCAATCGCGATCTCTATGATGAGCAATGAATGAGTCTTTTCGCTATCTGCTATCTTCTTGAATCAGATTATTCTTAGAACTTTCAGATCTTCATGAAGTCTTGCATTATCTTTTATCAGTCTTTCAATGATCTTTTCTTGATTGTTCATGTTTATTGTAGTGCATACTTCATGTGTCAGCATTGCGAAGATTCAACGTGCTACGCATGTCGAACTCGTGATTTCTTTTGCTCACGTTTGAGTCTTTTTCAGATTTGCTTAAGCATCTGAGCTAACTGCGTGAAGAAAAATGTTATCATTGCTCAGCTTGCAAAGTGACACAATTAGATCTCTTTGATCTGTTAACATATCTGCAATTCTTTGTAGAATCTGTTTGATTAACTTCTTCTGTATCTTTTCTATTTCTCTTCTGTTCATTATTTTAATCATGACTTCTCATTTCTTGCGAAGCGACGACAAGTCATCTCTGAGACGTTGCTCTTTCGTCGCTATTTCTTCTCTTGTCACGTTCGCTCATGACGTGATTTTCGTTGAAAGACGTGTGTTTCTCTGTGTATGCAACTGCTTGTTAAGCAGTTGAACTGATGTCTTCAGTTTCTGTACATTCTTCGCAATGAATGTGTTCTGATTCGCGTGATGTTTTTCTTCTGAGTCGAGTCGAAGATGTTGAATCAGCTTCAATGCTATCTTTTTTCACGAATGATCTTTGCTTTTCTCTTTCTCTAACGTTGATATCTTTATTAGTAAATCAATAATGTTAGCAACGTTTTCTTCATCATCATGTGAGCATTTCAATTCTGCATCTCTGTTTTCTTGCAATGAATCAACATCGCTTGCAATTGTCTTCAAATCAGCACTGCTGCAATTCGTGCAATTCATCATCATTCAATCATCTTCTAGATTCACTCTGTCTTGTTTATAGTGCTCTTTTTCAAAATTTGTGATGCATGCGTTGTGATTGTTTTTTATATTAATGATTTATATTAAGACTTTTATTTAATACTTTAAATATAAAATACTTTATACTATTTAGTACTAAAATAGTCTTATAAAGTCTACTTTTCTTATATACTAATTATTCTTTATATTCTTATTTTTAAGACTGACAACGAGATTCATCTGTTCATGATGTTGACTATGAATCTTTTGATTCTATTCTGTGTTTGAATAGAAGTCAGAAGAGTCAAGAAATCTCAATTCAACGCAATTCAAATGATGTTAGAATGTTGTGTAAGCGAAAAAGTCGATCATGCAGAGTTTTCATCTACGCGACAACATTCTTTCTAACAGTCACAATCAATCTACGAAGAAGATTAATGACATGTCAATGTCAGTAAGAGATGAAAAGATATCTAGTGAAAAAGTCGACCTCAGTATGAGAGTCGTGACTACAAGTGATCGAAGAATTTGCGACTCGTTGATCGCGTCGATATACTAGAACGTCTTCATCACATTGACAGTGTTGTCGAGTAATTGATGAAAAGATATCAGGTAGAATAGTCAATCTCAGTCTGAGAGTCATGACTATAGTGCTTGAAGAAGTAGTGACTCGTCAATCACGCTGATATACTGAGAAGACTTGAGCTCATCTTCTTTACTTGACATCAAGTCATATATCTGTCTACGTGAAAAATCGAGAGCTCAAGAGAATGATCAGAACGCATTCTCTTTCATCGATCAGAGTCAAACATCAAACGATTGCGATTGCACGTCTATACTAACAATTCATTCAACGTCTACGTGACATAAGTCAAATCAAGAGAAGAAAAGAATTACTCAGTACAATCACACTCTATCTTCTCATCATGTGCATCTCTCTTTCATCACATATTTCTCTGCGCAATGAATGACAATCATTGAGCAAGAGAACGCAGCTCTACGTATGTTACAATCACGAGCATCACGAATGCAAAGAAAACATCTTTCATCTTTGAATTGAGAATCAGATCGAAACATCGTTGTATAAAATATCATTAATGAAGAGCAGAGCAAAGACGATGCGTCATAAATGAACAATACAGACACTCATTAAGAGTTTACTTAAGCGTCACGCGCTGAATAGAAGCTATAGATTCATTACTTGATAACACAGTGTCAATCTTATTGTTTCGACTGCGTGAAGCAGTCGTATAGACGACAAGTGATTTTCTTTCTCAGAAAGTTTTGTTCACTTAATATAAATAGCATAGAGTCTCTCATGAGTCGAGTTTAAATCGATGTCACAAAAGTGTATGAATTACAATTACAATTCTTATTTTTAAAGAATTAATTTAGACTATTGTTATGAGTCTGCATAAAGTGAATCATATAAGTGTATTCTAACTAGAAGTTCAAAGCTGAAGAAGAAAGAAGATGCAACACGTTGTGAGTTTTACTCTTGAAAACACGCTAGATTGCTAGCGTGTCAACATTAGCTTTATACTAGTTTATGATAGTTTGACATGATCTATGTTAGACTAATTCAAAGTGTATGATCATAATATTACTCTCTTTCTTCATTTAGCAATGTTCTCATTGCTGCAGTTTGATTGTGAGATGACAAGATCTTTTTACGTGAAACTATTACAAGCGTATCAAGATTGAACAAGGCTGAAGCTTTAATTAATTCGCAGTGAACGCTAGCGAGTTTTCTGCGTAATGATTAGAGCTAATCAGCGAGCTAGTCAGATATGACTCAGATATGACTCAGATATGACTCAGATATGACTCAACATTTTTTTTCTTTCTCAACATTCTTTTCTTTCATCAACATCTTGTTCATCTACATCACATTCTTTTCATGTCACAAACACATTTCTTTCGAGTCTAGCGCAGTCTCTGAACATTACATAAATAGAAGCTTTTGTATCAATCTTCTTCTGTATTCTTAATATTCAGTTATAGCTATCTCTAAAGATCAAGCACTATTCAATTCTGACTTTCGCTGATTGACTCATTTAGACACGATTCTGACATTATATTAAGAATTCGTTAATCACATGATACTGATCTCATTACTCATTCAACATACTTGTACAGACAGAACGAGTCTAAAGAAATTCATTTACCTGATGATCGACGCAATTGAAAGACTGAATAACATTAAAAAGTTTGATAGAATCAACAATGAGACTATTTGAATCGCTAGACAACTTATCGCTCACTAAGTACGCACAGTTCAAATTGATCAAGAGAATCAACTCATTCTCATGAAACAGACGAGTGAAAATAAGCTGTTTAACTCAATTAAGAGAATTGAGAATAAAAAATCTTCGTGAATTGCTCAAGAATCAAATCAATCAACAAACAAATCTCATCTTTTTTGTTGAAGATTAAACATCATTTTATACGTCTTTCTTCTTCAATCGTCAAGCATCATCATTCATTCAACCCTCTTTTCAAACAAATCTCATCATGTTTAATCGTTTGTCTACTGAAGAGCATTTTGAAGAATTTCGAAATCGTTTCTCTCAAATCTCTGATGCTGATTCATTGAAACTTTCTAGTGCTGAATCATTCATCAGTGAAAATGACGAGTCATTCACTGAAACAGTAATACTTTCTGTTTCTATTCAAAACTGAAAGGCTCGATGCATGATTCTCGACAGAGAAATGAATCGACTCAACAAGCTGAGTAATCAACAAGATGACGAAATCAAAGAGTTGAAGACTAGACTTCAAACTAAAGAAATCACTTCTTCTGATTTCATCTACTCTGAGCGTTCTAAATCTCAGAAAATACCTGATTCTTTCTGATTTACTGATGAAAAAAATTCTACTTGGAAAAACTGATACGGCAAAATTCAGAATAAACTAGAGATCAACGTCGATCTCTTTTCAAATGAATGAGTCAAACTGAGCTATATACATTTCAGATTATTCAATGATACAGCTGATGTCGCTCAATCTAGACGCGAACGTGACTGTGTCAATCTTTATAAGATCATTGATGATTTTTTGAAAGAACTAGCTGAGTTGTTCAATGATTCAGATAAGAAAGTCAACTTTCGTAGAAAATACTACAACTTGGTTCAAGAATCAAAGAAGTTCAGCGAGTTCTACACTCAGTTTCAACGATTATCTTTCTATCTGAAGTATCACGAAAAGCAACTGATCGTTGATTTGAAAGATAAAATAAATTCTCGTCTTTGATTCGTTTGAATAGATCAATTAGTTCAATCTGATTCTCTCAAAGAGATTCATTTCTACCTGATTCATTTGAATAATGATCAGCGAGCCGTTTGAGAAATGAAGAACAAAGTCAATCTCATCAAACGCGTCGATGATCTGTCAAAGATCATCTTTCATAAAGCTGTTGTTACTCAGTCAGTCAATCATTCAAAATCTGACTATTTAAAGCCGCGCGACGCGATTTTAACTAACGTCAAGAAAGCAGACGTTCTAGTTGAAACCTGTTTCATATGTCATAAATCAGGTCATAGCTCTAGAGAGTGCCTTGATTGATCTACTAGAATCAATGCAGTAAACAATGAATATGATCGCTTTGATTTTGATTTGAATTTCGATTCAAAAAACTAGTCATCTCTTCAAAAGTCATTGAAGAAATAGAGATTATATCTTTGTGCAAACTAGATAAAATTCTATCGAAAGAAAATTACTTTGAAAAGTCGTTTCTAATTGATGCTCATCTTATCTTGCAGAATCAATTCTTCAGTCTTCGTTTGCTAATAAACAGTGATTCAGTCGCTCATACGCTCATACACATTAATCTAGTCAATAGAGTGTGCAAGAAACTAGAAATTCAATCTATATCTCTGGCAAAAGAGAAGCTAATAAGAGATTATGATGAGAAGATATCTAAGAAGATCATCACTCATAAAATTCTACTCAATCTCATCATCGAAAATCATAAGAAATTGACTGTATCAATGCTGATAGCTGATATTGATCATCATGAAGTCATATTGAGTAAGCTCTGAATGAACAAAAACGAAATATTATTGAATATGCAGAATGACGTCATTGTTTTTCCGAATCAATTAAATACTTCTATTTCGATTTTTTGATCTTTCTCAATTCAAAGCACTCAAGTTGATCATGATCAACTTCGCTCTCTTCTATCATTCAGACTAAGATCTCTATTATGCTCAAACGATCTGTTTCAACTACAACTAAGAAAGAATCATTCTTGATTTGAAGCATAAATGCAGCTTCGTTCAAAACTCTACTGAATCAATCAAAGAAGAATCAGACTGAAGTCTTTGTTTTATTCATGACTGATATTGATAAAGAAATCACGTACAATACTCAGTGCAATTTGAACGCTTTAAACATCTCTTCAATCAATGAAACGGCTCAGAATTTGAAAGATATTAAAGCAAAGCTGTCATTAAAATATCATGAGTTTCTAAATGTTTTTGATCGAGCTCAATTGAATAAACTGCCTTCTCATCGCTTCTACGATCATAAAATTGAGCTCATCAGTGATTCAATGCTTTCTCGCTGTCGAGTCTATTGAATGTTCTTTGTCAAACTTCTGAAAGTAAAGAAGTACTTAAACGAGAATCTGTCGAAGAAATTCATCACTTCTAGTCAGACTCTTTATTTCTTCCCCGTTCTATTCGCTCTTAAAGCAAATGAAGATCTTCGATTCTGCGTGAACTATTGAAAGCTAAATGTCATTTTCAAAAGAAATAGATATTCTCTATCGCTAATAGACGAGATCATTGAAAAGATAGTGAGTTGCAAGCATCTGACGAGATTGAATATCATATCAGCGTTCAACAAACTTCAAATGCACTTCAATAACAAGAATTACATCACTTTTATCACTGCTTTAGAAGCATATAAATATAAGATGCTACTCTTCGAACTGACTAATGAATCAATCTTATTTCAGCAATATATGAATGATGTTCTATGAGATTTTCTGAGCGACTTTTGCCAAGTCTATCTAGATGACATTCTCATCTATAGCAAAACGAAAAAGAAACATAGAGATCACGTCAAACTAGTATTGAGTCGACTACGCGAAGTTGAACTGCAGATGAATATTTGAAAGTGCAAATTCAATGTAGAAGAGACTGTCTTTCTAGAAGTCATTGTATCAAAACTAGATCTTCATATGAATCTCAGCAAAGTGACAGTCATAGTCAGCTGAATCACTTCGATCAATTTAAAAGAAATTCAGAGCTTCGTGAGATTTGTTAACTTCTATCGTCGTTTCATGTAGAACTTCTCGAAGCTAGTCAAACCGTTCACTCAGCTGACTAGAAAGAACACGTCTTTTGTTTGAAACAATGTTTGTGTTCAAGCCTTTGACAATCTAAAGAAACAAGTCAGCTCGATTTCAGTACTTCGTCACTTTGATCTCAAACGACAAGCTATTCTGAAGATCGATGCTTCGAACTATGTAAAAGGTGAAATACTATCTCAGTATAATGACGAGAAAGTTCTTCATTCGATGATCTTCTACAGCAAAAGCATGATTCTCGCTGAAATCAATTACCACATCTATGACAAGAAATTGCTAATCATTATTCGATGCTTCGAACACTGACGACTTGAGCTAAAATGCATTGAACTACTCATTCAGATGTTCATCAATCATCAGACTTTGAAGATCTTCATGAAAAACAAACAGTTGAGTCAACGACAAGTCAACTATCTGAACGTTCTATTGAAGTTCAACTTTCAGATCATCTTTAGATCAGGCAGAATGAACACTAAAGTCGATGCTCTAATCAGAATGTCTCTAGCGAACGTCTCTGAATCAGCTCAGCGTCTTGAAGATTATTTTCAAACTATTCTGACCTTTGATAGAGTTGATGTTCTACCTGTTGAATCGAAAGCAAATCTCTATCAATGAGTATGTATGATCAATCAAACTGATGAGTTCTGCAGCGAATATAAACAAGCTATGAACGAAAACAAGCTCAAATTTCATATCACTAAATTGAAAGACTGTGAAATCATTGACGACGTTTTATTTAGAAAAGACTTACTGTGAGTCTTCAAGAATATGCATACGAAACTGCTGCAGAAAATTCATGATCAGTTCTTAATTTCTCACTTCGACAATAAATGAACTATTGATCTAATTCAACAATTCTACTATTGATCAGATCATTAAGTCACAGTCAGACAGTATATTTGAAACTGTCATGTCTGTCAGCAAAGCAAAGCTTCTAGAAATAACATCAATGAACTTCATCATTCTTTACTCATTTCACAAGAACGCTGAAAAGATATAGCTATGAACTTCATTACTGAGCTATCTCTATCAGAAGACTATAACGTCATTTGCACAATCATATGTTATCTCATCAAAGAACGTCACTATGTTTTCTGTCATTGAGAAGACGATGACATCTCAGTCGAAGAAACGGTTTGAATCATGCTATGAAACGTCTATTGACTGCATGATTTACTCAGTTCTATTGTTTTGAACAGAGACTTTCAATTCATATCAACTATGTGAAAGAGTCTTTGCAGACGACTGAGAATCACAGCTAGTCTATTCACAGTCTATCATTCTGAGATCGACGATCAATCGAAACAAGTCAATCAAGACGTTGAACGCGAACTTAGAATTTACTGCAATTACATGCAGAACGACTGAGTCAAATAAATATTTATGATGAAATTCAGCGACAATTTCAATATCTTCTCGATCACTTCAATGATTTTCTTCTACTTTAATAAAGAATTTCACTTTCGAATGAGTTTCGATTCAGATACGACTGACTACAAAACAACTTGTGAACGACTTGAAGCTAGAAAAGCAGATGATATTGTCATTTGAATGAAAGAGCTACTGAGCTTCGATCGTTAACAATTGAAAAAAACGAAGCTGATCATTGAAATTCAGGTCAATAAACATAAACGAAACGTCATTTATGAAGTAAATGACTGAGTTTGACTATCTTTCAGAAACGTCAAGACAACGAGACTCTGCAAAGATTTGAAAGACAAACAGCTGAGTTTCTATCAAATCACTGCGAAAGTGAGTATCTTCTATCATCTTCATCTATCAGTCAGCATAAAGCATCTGCATTTGATGTTCAGCTTGAAGCTACTGCAATCGTATTCAGAAGACTTTCTATCAGAACAGCATTCAGAATCACTCAGGTCAATCACTATCGAAGATGATGAACATTGAAAGATAGACGATATATTGAACTTCAGACGCTATCGAGGTCGAATACAGTACAAAGTCAAATGAACAGATCTAGACAGAAACGACGAATGATACTATGTTGATAAAGAAAAATTCAATGACTCAGAGAAAGTTTTGAATGAATTTTATAAGCTATATTCAAACAAACCGCGCTAAATATCGAAATAACTATCAACAAAAGTGAGCAAAGAAACTACATTCATGCAAACATGAATTTTTGAAGAAAGAGATAATGTTTCAAGCGTATCAAGACTGAACAAGGCTGAAGCTCTAATCAATTCGCAGTGAACGCTAGCGAGTTCTCTGCGTAATGATTAGAACTAATCAGCGAGCTAGTCAGATATGACTCAGATATGACTCAGATATGACTCAACACTCTTTTTCTTTCCCAACACTCTTTTCTTTCATCAACATCTTGTTCATTTACATCACATTCTTTTCATGTCACAAACACATTTCTTTCAAGTCTAGCGCAGTCTCTGAACATTACATAAATAAAAGCTTTTGTATCAATCTTCTTCTGTATTCTTAATATTCAGTTATAGTTATCTCTAAAAATCACGCACTATTCAACTCTAACTTTCGCTGATTGACTCATTTAGACATGATTCTGACAGAAACTGCGTAGTAGAAGATAATAAGATAGCACTCTATTGATGATAGAACTAATTGCTAAGAAACAAAAGCGAAAGCTCGCAGAGTTTTCATCTTTTGTCAAATCATTATTTCTATTCATTCATTAATTTCTTTAATCTAATCTCATGAGCTAGTCTTGCAGACATGCATCACTCATAGTCAATGAGATGCATTTTCACAACTGCATTTCTTCTTAAAGACTCGACTTCTGAGTCTTCATAGCATTATATTGTCTTCTTGCAACTGACAGCGTAGCAATGACTTCTTCAGCGCTTTAACATCTGTGTAGAAGTGTCGTGAATTGATTGTGCTAATCAGCGTAAACAGAGCTAGTGCAAGATTGTTGATATCAATTTTTCAGCTTTGCTTTCTTTCTTTCTTTCTTTTCTTCTTATCTCATTTCAGCATACTCTTTCGTGAGTACTGCTTTTTTGAACTGACAAAGCATGAGATCTGCTATGCATTTCTTGCATAGCTTGCAGCTCATGATATGAGCTTCTTTCGTTGCAGCGTTGTTGTGATGCAAGTCAACTTATGAGCTAATGTGAATGACATAGCAGTATCAACATCATCATCATCATCACTATCATGATAAGTAGCAGCATTCACGCTCACTGAGATCATGCTAACATGCTCGCGAAGTCTGCTCATTTTCTTGAAATGTACATTTTTCTTCGCGTCATCGTTGCTGCAACATCTGTCGCGTCTGCTTTTCTTGCGTCTGCTGCGTTGATGACTGAGCTTACAATTTCTGATAAATCTATTTATCTCTGCATGTTTCAAATAATGCTGATGCATGATAAATCATACTGATCAGATAATCTGATGCTGTTGCTGCGTTCATCATCTGAGCGCAGTGATGATTCACATGTGTCGTGCTTTCATCAAGTGTGCTCACAAATGCGAGCACTGCTTCGAAGAGAAGCATGATTGCATGATGAACTCAGCTTCGCGTCATCTTCAGATTTCGATGCATCATGTCACGCAAGCGATAAATCATCACTTCGACATCAACACTTGAGCTTTTCTCGTTCTTCATCTTCAATAATGAAAGAGTGAGTAGCTTCTTTCTTAATCATGTGAGATTGTATCTAACAGTTGAGTAAAAGCTCTTGTTTCTTTCATCACTTCTTGTCATTATCATGTTACTTCATTTTCGTCTCGTAAGTATTGTCTGAAGCAAGCAGTGCATGACGAGATTCACTGACAAATAGATAGCTCTCTTCTTCACTTCAATGTTCTCACTTGCAATTCTTGATCGCTATCTTTCTTCATTCTTTCATGACATTGCTCATCTTCTTTTCTAAAAGAAGATGTATGTTGATGCATGAATGTTGTAAGATTTTGTTTCTTTTCTTTTTTATAATTTTAAAACAAACTTTTAAACTTGCATCTTTGCGCTTTTGATACATTCTCAAACATGACTCTTGCGTGATCTGTCTCTCTTTTTTCTCTTTGACTTTTTTGCAGTCAACTGATGTACTTGTTTTTCTATCTTGTAGTTCTCAATGATCTTCTTTGCATTGTTAAGATTTTTCATTGATTCTCAGAAGTTTTCGTAGAAAGATGAATTAGCTCATTGAACTAGATACTCAATCTTTTCTTTCTTCATTTGCTAATCAAGTATCTTTTCTATCTCTCATTTCTTTTTTTCTTCTACAAGAATGATCTGCGACTTTGAATTCTCGTCACGCGAGTGTCAGAATTTCAATAAAGAAACATGAAAGATTGAGTGAATTGCATCATATCTTTCAGATAGTTCAAGCTTATATGCTTGCATATTGATCTTCTTCAATATTCTGAATGATTTCAATTATTTATGATCAATCTTCTTCTTTGAACGAAGTGTACAAACGTTTATACTTTGCAGAAGTACTTTGTCTTTCATCTGAAAGTTCACAACTTTATGATGAGCATTATAATACTTTGCTTGCTGCTCTGTTACTCACTTTCATAGTTTCATTAGATGTTCTCTGATACTTCGTAGTCATTCTGCTCACTTTGTAGTCAAGAATGTCTTCTTCTTTAGAGTTCTGTTCTCAGATGTCTCTGAAAAGCTCGCAGTGTATTTCTTTAGAAGCTCATGTGAAGTTTTTTCAATACTAGCGTGTACGCTGTTGTTATATGCAAATGTCATCATTGACAAAAACTTTAATCAGTTATTCATCTTATAATTGAAATACACTCGCAGATAGTGCTCAAGCATCTGATTTTATCTTTCTGTTTGATCATTGATTTGCAAATGAAATGCAGTGCTTAACTTTCACTTCGCTTCGAGATGTCAACATAGAGTGATTCAGAAATGATTGATAAACAGTGAGTTTCAATTCGATATAATGCTTTGCATCATTTCATGCTGAGATACGAATTCTCATCATAAAAGATTTGCAAGTCTCTTGACGTTCAGATCTTTGATCATCGAAATATAGATTGCATGCTTGATCAACTTATCTATCATTATCAATATAGCATCGCTTGTTTTTTCGATGTACGAATTCTTTGCAGAAAGCATGTCTGTTATGAAATTTATGATTATCATGTGAAATGAATTCACACTCTCTGAAGATATAAACATCAGCTTCTCATAGAATTTATGATGATGTACTTGCACTCGCTGACAGTCTGAACAAATGCAAACATATTTCATCATTTCTTTGAGCATTTTCAATCAGTAATATTTTCTTCTTATCGCAGTCTTGATATGAGCATATGCAAAATAATTTGCTTCGAAATCATCATGATTCATATGCAGAATCTCATCTCTTGTAGCAGAGTCATTGAGTACATAGACTGCAAGATCACGACGTAGCAGTTCATCATCTTTCATACTTCATTTCAAAAGCTCATTCTTTCTAGATGCGAATCGTTGACGTCACTTCTCATTCGCAACAAAGACGTTTCTTTATTGTAACTTCAGTAATCACGCAGTCATTGATTCACTCATCTTCAAATAAAATTTCTTCAACTTCATAATCTGATGAATCAGAAGTTGAAACGATGCAGTATCTAAAATTCTGCAAGATTTAGCAAGTATCTTCTCATTTAAACATATGACTTGAGTATCTGCAATGATTATGTCATTCAGTTGCGTCATCAACGCTGTGAGTTTGATTGCTGTCAAAACTTCTTCATTCTTTAGCAGCTCAGATTGACATTTCTGATTGCGAAGTTTGTTTTGCAAAGTAGATAGAAAATAATCATTATTCTTCTTGCTATCATTCAATTTCATGATGTCAAGTCTTCTTGATGATGCATTCGCAGAGTTTAATTTGTCTCTGTGATATTTTATATGAAAGTTAAACGCAGCTAATTTCTCAGCTCAGCGCATCTGTTGTACGTTGAGCTTCTTTGTCATCATAAAGTAACGAAGATTATTGTGATCTGTTATCACACATATGAATCACTTGCTACTCTGAAGATAGTGTTGTCAGTTCTTAAAATTAAGAACTATAATGTACAGCTCTTTGTCATGCATGTCTCATTGTACTTCAACTTCTTTGAACTTGTAACTATAGTATACAATGAAATGTCATTGATTAGTCTTGTTCTTCTGACTAAGCACATCTTCAACTTCGCGATTTGATGCATTGATCTTCATGCAAAGATCTGCATTTCAATCATAGTGTTTCAAAATGAGAGCATTGACAAAAACTGCTTTCAATCTTTCAAAAGCTTTTCTTGCTTTCAATGTCATTGCAAAGAGTGAACACATCGCTTTCTTCTTCGCATTCTTGATTAAATTTGTTAAGAGCGCAATGATTTGAAAGAACTTTCTTATAAATTGTTGATAAAATCTTGCAAATCTCAAGAATATAAGAATGTTCTTTACAGATTTGAGCTCAGATCAGCTAGTGATTGTGTTGATACAAGACTGTTTCATCTGAATATTTCTTTGCTTTATCACGAATCTCAGAAAGATAACTTCGCTATGATTGAAAGTGCATTTCAACAGCTTAACATACAGTCAATATTTCAGTAGCGCGCGAAAAATATTGCACACATGCTCTCAATGCTGCTCTTTCATCTCAGAGTATACTAAGATGTCATTCAGATATATCATGCAGCAAATATTCATGAATGACTTAAGTGTGTGATTTACATAGAACTGAAAGATCGCAGAAGCATTTATCAGTTCAAAGAGCATCATTTGATACTCAAACTGATCGTAGCGTGTATGAAAAGTCATTTTTCATTCATTATTCTTGCGAATTTGAATGCAATGATAAACGTTGTGAATATCAATTTTGATAAAGTATTTTGCATGAGCAAAGTGATTCAGCATCTCAAACAGTAGAGACAATGAGTAGTTGTTCTTTACTGTTATTTCATTGAGATCACGATAGTTCATGCATAAACAAAGACTTTCGTTCAACTTCTTTACAAACAACACAGATGCTTTTGCAAAACTACTTGATGAATGAATTCATTTCTTCTTTAGTGCGCTGTCTAGATAGTCTCATATCACAGCGAGCTCATCTCATGTCATCTTATAAATAGACTCGATGCAAGACATTTTGCTCTTCATCAGATCAATGAGATGTTTCATCTGATTATGTGTATTCAAACTATCAGAAAGAATCTCAGAAAACACTTTCTTAAGATCTTGAATAGCAAAGAGTATCTTTGATTCTTTTGCTTGAAGTGCATTGCATCTTGCAATCTAACAATCTGCATTCTGTGATAAATTATCTGTAGATAACAGCTGATAAAGCAGAGCTACATAAGTCTCTCTTCTTTTCTTAGCTGCAAGCATTGTCAGCTCAACAAATTTCAATGTCTTGCACAGATTAACTTGTATTTGCTTTGCATGCTGAGTACTGTTTTCTCAATACGATCAGCGATGCTCGCGTCAGCAAATATTCAAGTCGATCTCATTTAATCATAAGTAGTCAAGAATCATATCATATTCTTGCATATTCACAGCATGAAACTCAATGTTTCAGCTTTTGCAAACTTTCTTATGATTGATCAACTCAATATCAATCTGATGCATATCATAGTAAAGAATTCAACGATCATTGATCATTTGAATCTGTTTCAGAATTGCATGATTCTTCGATAACTTATGTTCTTTTACTCATGATTGCAATATAAAATTTCGCTCAATCTCAGAATCAATAAGACAGTGAGCTTCGCGCATTCTCTCAGAAACATTTGTCAATACTGATATCATCAGTGCATGTGACAATCGTCTTTTCATAATTATATTTAATGATTCAATGATGAACATCAAACTTTCTCTTTTCTCACTTCTTCGTCATGATTGCAAGTCTCTTGTCTGAATGCATAGTTGAGACACATCAAATTATTAATCTTGTGTTTCATTTTCTTGCATGATCAGCATGTAAGATTGAATGAAGTAGCATTTTGCTTGAATTTATTGAAATTGAATGTTACATTGTCTTTAGACTGCATGCTTGAAGCAAAGAACTTTGAATTCTTCGTTGCAGCGACAGACTTTGTCTTTTCATGCAAGAATCAAAAACTCTTTTGAGACATTGCATTCTCACTTTGCTGCAAATGTAACTTCAACAATGTGTCAATGTCTTGCAAATGCAAGTCAATGTTTATAAGATGCTTTAACAGATCGACATAATTAATAAAGATGTATGAGATGCAAAGAGACTCATTCATGATGATTTTGTTAATCTTCATTCGTAAGTACATCATGCAAGTTTTGTTGAATATATGATAGTTCAGATCTGCATACAGTCTGATAAGATATTGCTCAAAATTCGTGATGCTTTGATTGACTCGCTGCTTTGTAGTCTCAAGTCAACATTCTGTTTGAAAGTTGCGAATTTCAGAATTGCTAAGTTTAGCACGCAAGTATTCAGTGTAGTACTTTCAGTTGAGTATCTCATCATGATTGTGCATGCTCATCACATGATCTCATCACTGATTGCAAGACTTCTCTGACAAGTATGACGCAGATCATTGCAACTTCTCTTCTTTCATAATGAAATCAGATGACGTCGTGACTATGAAGTCTTTGCAGTCTCGCAGTCAGAACATTAAAGAGTCGTAGTTCATGATGTTTTGCTCTCTAAACTTGCGAGATTGATTAGCACGCTTGCATGTATCACTTCAATAGTGATCATCACTATGTTGACGTTGATAATCAAAGATTGATCGAGTCTCTCGCTCAAGTTTCAATACGCGAAGTTGCAAGACAAGTAGTACATTCTGCATCTTCAGATTCTTTAACTGCTTGTGTACTTCGCTTGTCAATCATCAAGAGATATGATCTGTCTATTCATTAAATTCTCACGACTCAAACTTCTCATCTGCATGTTTGAATGCGTGATTCTCAGATCTGTTCTGATGAGACAACGAATTCTCAATGTGAGAGAAGTTATCACTTCTTTTGATCATGCAACTTCTGATGAGTCGCTGCGTGTTTGACATCTCTTACTGAGCAGCTTCATGCGAATGAAGCAATTAAAACTGTGAGACGATGAGATTTTTTTACGTGAAACTGCGTAGTAGAAGATAATAAGATAGCACTTTATTAATGATAGAACTAATTGCTAAGAAATGAAAGTGAGAACTTGCAGAGTTTTCATCTTCTATCAAGTCATTATTTCTATTCACTCGTTAATCTTTTCAATCTAATCTCGCAAGCTAGTCTTGCAAACATGCATCATTTATAGTCAATGAGATGCATTCTCACATTGATTAATCTTTCTTAAGTTGATTTCTATCTTGACTTGTTTGAATATCATTCATGAAAGTCATTTACAATCTTCAAGCATTCTTTGAATTCACTTTCATTGACGTTGTATTAATGTAAATTAATGTCATATTCTTTTCAATTGACATGATATTGTAGTCATTTATCTTGTTCATAATGTCTGAAGTTTAGTATGTTTTTCACTTTTCATTCATCTTTATTGTTGATCACTATAAAGTCAGATGATTCATTTTATTGTTTATTCAGAAAGTTCTTTGAATTTAGTTGCAGCAAATTTGATGCAAACTTCGAATGTATCTTCATAGTCAATGATAGTTTCAGTTGATAAACATGTTTAATCTCAATTAAAATCTTGAAGAGTTTTAGCATTTTATCGTTTAGCTTTTTTAATAATCGTGAGATCATTATGTTTCTAGAATTCAGAAACATCATGTTATTTATCTTGTAAATCATTTTCTTTTGATGCTTATTAATCTGTTTCTTCATTGTGACTCTGACTCTTGCTAAGACTTGCTTGATCAATGCTAGTGATCATTTCATGTGTTTAAATATATTCTTTGCTTTGTCTGCTTCAATTTTAGCTCAAGTGATCTCATATTTGATTGAGTTTGAATCAAAGCTTATATGAGAGTGAAAGCTCTTATTCAGAAAGAACGTCAACTGTTTAATTGATGATGAAATAGCATTGTTATTAACGAATTTAATCATGAATAATCAAATAAATCAATCATCTTGCATATATGAGCAGTAGCTTCGTAGATATCATTCTACATTCTGATTCACTCTTTCTATCTGATCATTAATTTGAGAATGATAATCAATGAATAGTTTCATCTTGATGTTTAGTCTCAGACATAAAGACTTTCAGACAATTGATATGAATTGTGAATCATGATTGAATACTATTGATCTTGATAGTTCATGAGTTCTGAAGACTCATATCAACAGTAGTTTGACTGTTTATTCTATAAAGATTTCTTTGTCATCTGATCAACATGATATATAATGTTGTTTCTTAGACAATCGATTTATGACTGTCAGAATCGCGTTGTTTTCATCACTTTCTGATAGATTAATAATGAAGTTTAATGATATGTTTTGTTATCACTGCTCAAGTATGAGCAATGACTTTAGCAGTTCATTGATTCAATCTCTCAATGCTTTTGATTTATAATAAACATAACAGTTTTAAATGTAGTGCTTGATCATCATTCTCATCTTTGATCAGCAATATGATTGTCTCAGCAAGTTCAACGTTTAATTCATGTCAAAATATTCATTAATTGAAAGATCATATGCTTTTCTTATCAATCAAGTGATCATTAACTGAAAAACTCATAGTTTATCATCTTTTCAGAGTACTTCATCAAGTACTTTGCAATTGTTTAAATCAATATCTTGACAAGTTTTTCTGTTCTGTTTCATGATTATTCAAATATTAAAACATAGTTAATTCATTCAATTTTCTGCTATAATCTGATTCTGAATAGAAATCATTTCTTCGACTGAATTTTGATTAGTTTTTGATTCAAGTTTCAAATCTGAGTCAGATTTTGAGTTAAATTCTGAGTTAAATCTGAGCAAAATATGAGTCAGATTTTGATCAGCTTTCTGATTATTTTCTTAATTAGCTTTTATTGACTGCAGTTCAAATTTATCTTTTGACAATAGCATCTGATGCTGATATAGCTTTCAATCATCATTTGCTTCAACTGACTTAACGTTTGACATTCTGATCAGCACATCAACTTTCAGATTCTGTTTTCTTGACTGATATATGATCTTGAAGTTATATTCAGATAACTTCTCAACTCATTTAGTCTATCATTAAGTCAGTTCTTTGATGATTATGAAGTACTTTAAATTCAGATGATCAATGAAAATCTTGATCAAAATATCTGTACATTTCAATTCAGAACATCAATACTTTAAACAATGAATAATGATCAGTCACATCTGAGTTAAATCTGAGCAAGATGTCTGAAAAGTGAAATGAGATGAGATGCATTTTAACATGATGATGCACAGATGAAACTGAAATGCATTTAAATCACATCTGAGTCAGATTTAAATGAGATGTTTGAGTTAAATCTAGATAAAATCTGAGTCAGATCTGAGCTGAGTTGAAATAATGAAGATTGAACTTAAAGTTCTTGACATTGACATTGAGACATCACACATGACAGTACATGTGATTCTTCAATGACAGAGTTGACAAGATGATATTCATTAAGCATTTGCTCACAATTATTCAGAAGATGAAAAGACTCTCAAGTAAAGAAGTGATCTTCTCAATCAATGTAATACTTAAGCAAAGATGAATTATAGCATCTATCACGCTTGAAGTTTAATATGCTGTTTACATATCAGAATCTTTTGTCATTCTTGATAATAACAAGTTCTTGAGATTTCTGATGTTGATTTGAGAGAAAGTCACTTGTGATATGACTCAGAAAAATAACATGAAAGATTGAATGAATTTTCATGAATGCTGAAAGATTTAACTTGATGATCAGAAAATTATTCTTGAATACACGCTTGATCTTGAAGAAATCAATGTTATGATCATCTAACTTGACAGCAAGATGAGCGATGCTGAGATTACAAGCATTTAATCAGACTTCATCTTCAATGAAGTATCTAGAACAAGAATGATGAAAGAGATTGACATTGAATTTGTAAATGATCTGAGCTATAAGCATCTCATCACGTAGATGCTCAGTTAGTTTCTTCATCTTCTTGATGAACTCTTCAACATTGATTAACTTGTTTCAAGCTTAAAATGTAAAATTCTTAAGCAGAGATTCAGAAGACTTGAAGTTTAAACGTGAGTTCTGACTCAAATTGATCAAGAAGAATAATGTTAAAGTGATTAACAACGATGTGTTATTGACGATAAATTTGACTTCAGAAAGTCACTTAGCTCAGTCATTCTGCATGTAGTTGACGAAGACTCAAAGATAATGCTTTATGACAACATTGATTCTCTCGATTTGATCATTGATTTCAGAGTGATACGTTGTTGATAACTTAACGTCTATCTTCAGCATTTTACACATATGCTTTCAAACATTGAAGATGAATTGTGTGTCTCGATCAGACATGAAGAACTCAAGTAAATCATGATGTTTTCAAACATGAGCATAAAAGCAGTTGATAACTTCTTCAACTTTCATAGAAGTGATAAGAACTAAATGTCTTATTTTGATAAAATGATCAACAAAGACTAGAACATATCTATATGTGATATTCATGAAGATACTGAGCGATAAAGAATCTACATAGTTCATGAAGATATCACGTCAACGACGTTCGAGAATTGAAAGAGAACATAATCATTCTTGAGTTCATTGTTTAAAGAGTTTAAAACATGTGTACATGTGATAGTTTTATATGAAGTGTTGAACATACTTATAAATGTTTGATCATCAGTAAACTTAACTGATCAGTTCATAGCTTTTTGCTCTTTCTGAGTGATCATCAACAACATTATCATGAGCGAGCTGAATGATATGAAGACATAGTTTATCTGAGTTGAATACATACTTTCTTTCTTGAAAGTACAGATGATTCTCGTGTTTTTCACACTTGACTAGAAAGATCTTGTTGTGATGTCATGCTTTATTGCAAAGCACTTCAATTATCTGAATTGCAAATTTGTCATTAATTTCAACTTGCTTTCACAATGTCTGAGTGAGAATGTCAGCAGAATCTTCATCAAGATTCAGAGTGTCTTGATTTAGCTGAAGCTTGATGTTTTCAACGTTGAATTCTTCGATTTCTAAATTCATGAAAGCTAGAATTTGCAAGAATGCTGAAGTAATTAAGAACAAATGTAACTGAACTGAATTTAAAATGATGATTTGTGACTGAAGCTTCATGACTTTGATGTTGAAGATATCAAAGATGAGATTCTCAACAATATTAAAGTTTAAAACATGAGTTTTCAGAATTGTCTGATGTTGATATTGATGTCAAGAATCAAATGTATCTTTCTCTTTAGAAAGATTTTCTGAACGACATGTCAAAGCATTTAACTTATCGTTGATCTTGTTGAAATGATAAGTGATGCAATAGTTGAATCTAGACAGAAACTTACTTCAATGAGCTTAATGATGACTCAACTGCTTAGTTGACATGAAATACTCAAGATTTTTGTGATTCGTGATCATCTCAACAGAGTAAATAAAGTCTTTGAGCTTTGATTATCATTTCTTAAAAGTGCAAACAATGATCATGAGTTCTTTATTGTAGATCTTGTAGTTACACTCAATTGAATTATGCTTCTTCAAAAAGTAAGCGACTGAATGAAGAATCTTGTCATGATTCTAGCCTTGTCAGACTCAGTCTTCTAGCCTTGTCAGATTTATTCTCGCTTCGTCATCTTGACTAGTTTCTATTGAGTCTAGTGTCGGCTGAGAAACACACATATGTAGTCAGCTTCTTTTCTGTAGCTATCTTTCTTTCTTAGCATTTATCTTCTAGTTAAATGATACTTCTATCTGACTCGCTCTAGACAGATCTTTAACATTAGATAAATGCTCATCATTTACTACTTTGCTATTGACGAATAGACAATATGAAACAATCTATTCAGTAAGAAAAATTTGCAAGAAATTCTTCAAATTTGCATCATTATTTTAGATTGCAAGAAATTCTTCGATTCTACACTCATTTTCATCATTCTATTCGCAAGAAATTCTTCAAATAAAGCACTCAATTATTCTCTGAAATTCACAAGAGATTCTTTGAATTTTCACTCATCAAAAAACATCAATTCAAAACATCAATCTTTCATCTACTTTTATCTCAACAACTTCTATCTTCTCTCATCATGACATGCAATGTCGAGTCAGTTGAGCTTTGAACAACTCGTCTGCTTAGAAGCACTGTCAATAGAAGAGTTTCACTTCTACTCATTGATGCTTCAGTCGAAGCTGAGAAAGTCATCATCTCATGAAACATAAACATTGAAGAACAACTGTTTCATTGAGTCAGCAATCAACTCAACAAAGTCATCAACATGCTGAATGAGCTTTGAAGTCAGTGAGACTTGACTCTACAACTCAATGAACATTGACTTCTTGTACAAGATGATCACAAAAAGAGAGCGAAACAACTAGAAGTCGCTTTTGATAAAAATGATAAGCTAGAGAAAAAGATCAATCAGCTACAAGATGAGTGATTGAACTTCAGAGCAAAACAACGTCAAGCTGATCAATCTATGCCTCGTCAAGATACTCAGTCAGCTGAGCAACAAGTCAATCAGAAAGAAGCTCACTCTCAACGAGAATCTTCTACTTTATCTGATAACGAAAACGGAAATGATCATTACAAGTTCATCAAGCTTTCAAATTCACTCATCTTCATCGAAACAGATGACTCTATCTGAGAGACATGAAACATCAAAATAGCTGACAAGCTCAATGTTAACATGAATCATTACTTTACTGAAAAGATTCATATTGCCTATGTGATTTTCAGACTAGAAGATGATGCTGATCAGCAAATCTATGCAAAGCATCATGTTGATGCTCTCTCACTTTATCAATCACTATCAAAGCTACTGAAACATCTGAAAGAAATTTATGAAGATCAGAATCTGATTCAAAAGTGTCGTTGCAAATACGTCACTTTGAAGCAGCTCAACAAGTCTTTCAGCTCTTTCTATTCAGAATTCACTAGAATATTCAGCTTTCTGAACTACAACAATATCACTCTGATGAATGACATTCAGAATAAAATCAACAATCATCTTCAGAACGTGTTGTCAGTTTGTCTCATAAAGTTTAGCTCGCTTAATAAGCTTAAGATCTTTGTTCAAGATGTGAATAACAAACAACAAGTCAATTATCAGCTACGTGATGAGCAATGAACAGTCAAATCGATAGCAGCTTCGAAAAAACGTTTTGTTTCTTCGTCGACATCAGCTTCAATCTTGACTACTAGCTATGTTTGACTCGCTACTTTTTCCATTCTCGAATCTGAATGATCAAGAATGTTAATCATCTGCTTTAACTGCAAAGTATCGAATCATCTTTCAAAAAACTGCTCTCAGCTGAAGACTAGTACTTTGACATCTCATGCATTCATCTCTCGCCTCAATGAGATCATCATGTCGAAAGAAGAGAAGAAATTATTTACAGAGAAATCGAAGAATGAGGCAAAAAACTAGTGACTTTCATCAAAGACGTGATGAAAGATGTGTTAATTTCTTCAACAATGAGCAGCTCAAATGATCTCTTTGCTTTGAAATCTTTGACTACTGAATGTGTACTATCTAGCAATGAAATTAGTTACTCATTAAAGTCATTGATTGACACTGAAGCAGCTGACTATTCGTTCATTGATGAATTAATCGCGCAGAATGTTTATGATCATTTGCAAATTGAATCTTTATCTTTAATCAAGCTCAAATCAATAAGAGAATTCGATGATCATTATGCAAAAAAGCTCATTACTCATGCAATTTATTTGAATCTAACTGTTCAAGATCATATGAAACGTTTCGTCTCTATGCTGATCACTCGATTAGATCAACATCAGATGATTCTTGAAAAAACATGAATGAACAAGATTGAAATGACTATTAATATGAAAGATGATCGTCTTCAATTTTCTAGTTTCGAAGCTCATATCAAAGTCTTTATCAAAGCTCATTCGACTGTTCTTTCGAGCAAGAAAATCGCGATAGAACAGAAGAGTTCAACATTTACTCAAATACTAAAGAGATCTACTTCTTCTGTTGTCACTCGACTCAGCGAAAAGTCATCTTCATTCAGTAAAATCGTGAAATCATCTAATTCAGTCAAATCTTCGCCTTTTGATTCAATGAACATAGCAATGATAAAGACTGCAGCATATAAATCACTAGTCAAACGGTCGAATGTGACTACTTTCGCGATCATTATCACGAAAATTGATTGACTTCTAAAAACAGCTAGAAATAAACTTGAAAATGTAAATCTACAAGAGCTTTCACATGAAGAGATCTTGAAAGAAGTCAAAGCTAAGCTTTCTTCAAAATATCATGACTATCTAGACGTGTTTGATCGAGCGATGACTGATCAACTATCTTCTCATTGCTTCTACGATCATAAAATTGAGTTAATTGACGAGAGAACATCTTCTTGAAGTCGTCTCTATCATATGTCTGACTACAAGCTTCAAAAGATGAAGAATTATCTGATCAAGCATCTGAAAAAAGACTTTATATCTTCTAGCTCAGCTTTATATGCTTCGCTCATACTATTCATTGAAAAGAAAGACGATAGCTTGCGTTTCTGCGTTGATTATAGAAAGCTCAATGCTTTGATCAAACGAAATCGCTATTCTTTGTCATTAATAGACGAGACTCTCACTCGTATACAAGAAAGCAAGTATCTGATTGAATTGAACGTCATTGTCGCGTTCAACAAACTACGCATGCACTCAGATAGCGAAGATTTGATTATCTTTATCATCTCTTTTGATTTCTACAAATATCACGTGATGTCTTTTGAATTAATCAACGGCTCGACTTTCTACCAACACTATATGAACGACGTGCTATTTGACTATCTTCATCAGTTTTGTCAGATCTATCTAGATGACATTATCATCTACAGCAAAACACTGAAGAAACATAAGCAACACGTATGATTAGTTCTACATA
>JAABUW010000404.1_pt1 | contig 86887 bp, 78 predicted proteins | sample 5560081 | NCBI WGS metagenome assembly JAABUW01 (sample SAMN10711882, study PRJNA513363) | rock metagenome | isolation source: Antarctica rocks | place: Antarctica: Victoria Land, Knobhead sud | reverse complement strand
GCATAGCGATGAACCCAGCGCATGATCGTGGACGGGTCTACTTCCACATCGCGTTCCTGCATCATCTCAGTCAGGTCTCGGTAGGAGATCCCGTACTTGCAGTACCAGCGAACACAGACCAGGATGACCTCGACGGGGAAGCGACGGCGCTTACATATGAACCATGCTAGCGCCCGGAACTCCCCGATCCCGGTTAATGCAACAGTGCCAATAACTGATGTTTCGACCACATCGTGGAGCTTCGTTTTAGACGGCGCGTCCGGCTGCGACGCCGGAGGCCCAGGCCCATTGAAAGTTGTACCCGCCTAACCAGCCGGTGACGTCGACCACCTCTCCGATGAAGTATAGGCCAGGTATGCGCTTCGCTTCCATAGTCCGTGCGTCGAGGTCGGCGGTGTCGATTCCACCGGCGGTGACCTCGGCTTTGAGGTAGCCTTCGGTTCCCTGCGGCGTGATCTGCCAGTGGTGCAGCGTGTGCTCCAGACGGTCGAGCGAGGCATTAGTCCAACTCGGCGGCAAGTGGTGGGCAAGCCAGCGTTCGGCGAAGCGGGCGGGTAAGCCTTCCCGCAGGGCGCCAAGAGCAACGGAGGGAGTTCTGAGTGCGTTTTCGTTGCGGAGAGAAGCGATGAGGATTTTACCCGGCGCGAGGTCGAGCGTGATTGGTTGGCTGGGTCTCCAATACGAGGAGATCTGGAGGGCGACAGGGCCGCTGAAACCGCGGTGGGTGACGAGAAGTTTTTCGCGAAAGGTGCAGCGCTGCTTTCCGGTTCCAGCCGTGGCAATGACCTCTGTCGAGAGACCAGAGAGGTCGCACCACCGCTGTTGATCGGTTTGATCGAGCACGAATGGGACGAGGGCGGGGCGGCACTCGAGAACATTGATGCCGAACTGTTTCGCCACACTGTAGCCGAAGCCCGTCGCTCCCATTTTGGGGATCGAGAGGCCGCCGGTCGCGATGACAACAGATCCGCAATGCCAGGTGCCGCGGGAGCTTTCAAGGAGGAAGCCATTACGTTGCTGGATCGAAGAGATATTTGCGCCAAGAAGAGTTCGGACGTTTGCGGCGTCGCACTCCTTCGTTAGCATGGTGACGATCTGCTGTGCGGTGTGATCGCAGAAGAGCTGGCCGAGTGTTTTCTCGTGATACGGGATGTTGTGCTTCTCGACGAGAGCGATGAAATCCGCGGGGGTGTAGCGTGCGAGGGCGGACTTGGCGAAGTGCGGGTTTTCGGACAGGAAGTTTTCGGGTCGAGTGTGGAGGTTGGTGAAGTTGCACCGGCCACCGCCGGAGATGAGGATCTTCTTGCCTGGACGGTCGGCATGGTCGAGCAGGACGACGCGGCGACCGCGCTGTCCGGCCTCGAGGGCGCACATGAGACCTGCTGCACCGGCTCCGATGATGACGACGTCTACGTTCTCAGGTTTCAAGTGGACCTGCTCACTCCTCTATGCACTTTCAGGATAACGGTGGGGAGAGATCCGATTTTGGGTGTTCTAGGATTGGAAGATGACAGCAGACGAGGGAGTGGGGGTCGATGGCCCAGGTGATGCGGCGGTGGCGGTGACCGTGACGCGACGGGCGGCGGACAAGCTTCGGGCGGGACACTTGTGGGTGTACCGGTCGGATGTGCAGGCGCTGGGTTCGGCGGGGGGTGGGGACAGCGGAGCGGCAGGCGAGCCAGATAGAGGCGCGCTGGTGACGGTGGTGGATGGGCGAGGGGTACCGCTTGGGACGGCGCTCTATAGTGCCGGGTCGGAGATTGCGCTGCGAATGGTTGCGCGTGTGGCGGGGCTAGGTCGCGAGAGGTATCTGAAGAGCATTCGCGAGCGAATCGCAGCGGCGATCGCGTTGCGAGACGAGCTTTCCCCGATCTCTGTGGGCAACGATGCGCGGCGGTTGATCTTCAGTGAGGCGGATGGTCTACCCGGGATTGTGGCGGATCAGTATGGCGATATCGCCGTGGTGCAACTGCTGGTGCAGGGAACCGCGAAGGCGGACGTTCGGGAGGTTGTGGGAGAGGCGATTTCGGGAGTGTTTCCAGAGGGAACGGGAACGGTTTGGGAGAGGACGGATAGCCGGATTCGACAGATTGAGGGCCTCCCGCTGCCTCCTGATGGCCCGATCTGGGCGGGGGGCGAGGCTCGCGGCGAATGCATGTTCGAGATCAATGGAGTGCGATTCCATTACGATGTGGGCGCGGGGCAGAAGACCGGCGCTTTTCTCGATCAGCGCTTGAACTATGCGGCGGCGGCGGCGGGTGCGCAGGGGCGGGCGCTCGACGTGTGTACGTACCAGGGTGGATTCGCGCTGCATCTTGCTCGCCGATGTGAGCGGGTGACGGGAGTGGATGCGAGCCGGGCGGCGCTGGAGGTGGCGGACCGCAACCTGGAGTTGAACCGGGAGAAGGTAGCCGCCGCGGTTGACTGGATAGAGGCGGACGCGTTTGAGTTGATGCGGGCGTACCAGGAGGCGGGCGAGCGGTTTGAAACGATTGTGCTTGACCCGCCGGCCTTTGCGAAGTCGAAGCGGGCGGCAGAGAGTGCGCTGCGGGGGTACAAGGAACTGAACCTCCGGGCTATGCGTATGCTCAGCGCGGGCGGAAGACTGGTGACGTGCTCGTGCTCACACCACGTGTCGCCGGAGGAGTTTCTGGAACTGTTGCGTGCAGCGGCGGTCGATGCGGGCCGGCGCGTGCAGGTCCTGGAGTCGCGGGGGGCGGCACCGGATCATCCGGCGATGCTGGCGCTTCCGGAGACGGGGTACCTGAAGTGCGTGATCTGCCGGGTGGAGTGACCCCCACCCGGGTACTTTCGCGTAAAGTATTCAAAGTAAACGTGTTGCCGAGCCGCGTGCGACTAAAATATTCATCTAAATTGGTTAGAGGTAAAGTATCCATTCGATTGGGGTTAGCTCGGAACATTGTTCGAGACCGGTACATCGCTCCGTCAGGTCCGCGCGATTGGAGCACTTTGACTGCGGTTATCCACTTCCTTAAGGATAGCTGGTGGAGCGGGTGATTGCGCCACGTAGCGTAATTGCGTCGGACAGGGACGGCAACATACGTGTCGCTGCGGCTTTGCCTTCACTCCGGCCTTCGGCAGAGAGGAACCCACCTTAGCGACGGTGTGCCTGTCGCGAAGATGGGGCACCCGGCCCGGCACCGGGGTTCGCCCCAACGTCATGGGGCGAGTCAGGAGGTGGCGCGGCGGGTGCGTCTACGTGGAGGTGCGGGAAGGAGGGGGGCGGTGAGCTGTTCGTAGAGGGCGAAGAGGTGTTCGACGCGGGCCTGATCGTTGGGGAAGGGCTCGGCGCGATAGCAGCGGTCTACGGCGCGGTCGAGTTGCTGGTGGGCGCGAAGGAGGGCGGGCGGCATGAGGAGTGGGTCATAGAGGGTGGCGAGGGTGGAGTCGGGGAATGGGCGCGGGCGTCGAGAACGGCCTGGGCGAGTTGGTCGACTTTATTGCGCTGCGCGTCAGTGGGGCTAGTGGGCCAAGGGTAATTGTTGTAGACGAGGGTGTTGGAGTAGCGAAAGTCGGATTTTAGACGGCCTGCCACACGCTTGACCCAAGCCATATGCATCGCGGAGGTAAGAATGCCGAAGTGATAGAGGGTGGCGTCAGGAACTGCCGCGCAGAGGTTTGTAATCACCACTGAGGGATCGAAATAGTCGATCGGGATGTAGTGGCGGATCTCAGACGAGACGAGTGGGAACACTACATACCGAGTCGCAGGTTGCCGGATCTCCGCGAAGAGAGACGGAAACGCAGCAGCTTGTTGGGTGGGAACCTTCTTACTTGCCTGGCGGAAAGTTCTCACACGTTGCAGCCGTTCGCGAAGAATGGCGGATTGTTGCATTTCGTCAGGTTTTGCATCCTGCAGCCAGAAGCACCACCGCGGCAGATTCCAAAGGAGCTCTTCTGCTCCGACCAGTCGGCGGATGAACTTCGCCAATAACGGTTCCTTCTGCAGAGTTACTTCCCGTTCGTCCGCTTCGATGATAAGACTGCCGTTATCGACCGGCTTACTTCCATACATTGCATCTGGAACATTGGAGAGAGGTTTCGCACGACCTATGACAGCGATATTAGGACCTTCAGTGAGGTAGGGACTTATATTTATTACTGTTCTTGCAGTGGTCTCTAATTGCTCTCCCTTCATGTATAGAATTTTGCTACCAGACTCCTTGCTGCTGAAGCCAATAATCACCACATGAACATGGGCTTTGCCGCGAGCTTCGCTGGTCCAGGCGAAGGTCTGATACGCGAAGTTGATTGTTAGATGGAAGGTGGAGAAGAGGTAGCTCCAAAGAATGCCGGGCTGTTCGCCTTGTGCGATGGAGTTGGTGGAGACGAATGCGACCTCTATCGAGGTGCCGTGTAGGTAGGCTGCGGCCTTGAGATACCAGGCGGTGACGTAATCGAGAAGCCCGGAGCCTCGGATGCCGCCAGCTTCCCGGATGGTGATAGCCATGTCGTTCTTCTGCTCGCTGCTCATGAAGCTCTTGCCGACGAAGGGTGGGTTGCCGAGGACGTAGGAGCACTCGGTGTTGGGAAGGAGGGTGTTCCAGTCCATGCGGAGGGCGTTGCCGTGGTGGATGTGGGGGCTGTTGCGGAGGGGGAGGCGGAGGAAGGGCTGGCCGAAGGCCTCGTGAATGCGCATGTTGCTCTGGTGATCCATGAGCCAGAGGGCGACCTCGGCGATGCGGGCGGGCCACTCTTCGATCTCGATGCCATAGAACTGGTCGACGTCGAGGGTTGAGAGGCGGGCGACTTCGCCGAGGGTGAGGGATTGCTGACCTCCGTGCTGCTCGCGGAGGATGTCGAGTTCGAGGGCGCGGAGTTCGCGGTAGGCGATGACGAGGAAGTTGCCGCAACCGCAGGCGGGATCGAGGAAGCGGAGGGTGGAGAGGCGGCCGCGGAACTCGTCGAGGCGAGCGGCGCGGCGGGTGGAGCGGTCGGTCTTGATGGCGTCGAACTGGGTGCGGAGACTGTCGAGGAAGAGGGGTTTGATGACCTTGAGGATGTCGCGTTCGCTGGTGTAGTGGGCCCCGATGCGGCGGCGGTCCTGGTCGGTCATGACCTCCTGGAAGAGGGCTCCGAAGATGGCGGGGGAGATGCGGGACCAGTCGAAGCGGCAGCAGCTTAGGAGCGCGTTGCGCATGTCGGTGTTGAAGTCGGCGAAGCCGATGTGCTCTCGGAATAGCTGGCCGTTGACGTAGGGGAAGGCGCTGAGGGTCTCGTCGAGGTTGGTCTGGCGGGTCTCGGTATTGAGGGTGTCGAAGACACGGGCGAGACGGATGCCCAGCTCGGAGCCATCTTTTTGGGTGCGGTTTTCGAGGTAGAGCTCGAAGGCGCTGGGCTCGAAGATGCCGGTGTCTTCGGCGAAGAGGCAGAAGAGGACGCGGACGAGAAAGCGTTCGAGCGAGTGGCCGGTGTAGCCTCCGAGCTTGAGGGTGTCGTGGAGCCTCGCCATGAGCGCGACTGCCTTGAGGTTGGCGGGGTCCTGCGGGGCGAATTTGTGGATGGTGTAGTTGGGGATGAAGGCGAAGGCGAGGACGTTGTCGCGCAGTTCGGCGAGGGGGAATTCGACCCGGTGATAGCGGAGAGTGTGGAAGAGCGGGAGGTCGAGCTGGTCTTCCGGTTCGAGGTCGTAGAGGACGAAGCGGCGGAAGTCGGAGAGGAGGATGTAGCGGGGTGCGTCGTCTCGACGGCCGCTGTTGTCGAGGTCGCGGACGTAGGCGAAGGCCTGGCTCTCGGCGGCTTCGAGGGAATGGCCGGCGGTCTTGTGTTCGACGAGAACCTTACCGGGCCAGAAGAGATCGATAAAGCCGGTGGTGCCGGTGAGGCGGCGGACCGGCTCTTCGAAGGCAGCGACGGTGCGACGGGAGATGCCGAAGATATTGAAGAAGTCGTTCCAGAAGGTTTGCTTGTCGGCCTGCTCGCTGGAGGCGTGCTGCCACTCGCGCGAGAAGAGCAGGGCGCGGTGGCGGATCTCGTTCCAGGAGATGTTGGGCATGAGGTCAGCTTACCGGCGTAGATGTTGAGAAGGAGAGGTTAAGTGGAGATGGCGGCGTAGACGTCGCAGGCATTCTTTTGAATCCTGGGCGGCCTGAATGAAATGTCCAACGAGACGATTACTCGTCTATCCATCAGTAGAGAGAGGTCACTTCGGGTGAACAGGAGCTGGGATTAGAATACGCGACAGATTCAATGACTCTATTCTGGTGCGGTGAGGACTATCTCTTGACACGGTTTGCGGTGCGGCGGGTGTTTTCTGCTTGTGTGTTTCTGTCTAGTTTTGGCGTTGGGAGTGCGTGTGTGGTTTGGGCGCAGACGCCGCATCTGCTTCGGAATCCGGCGATGAGCCAGACGCAGATTGCGTTTGTGTACGCGGACGACCTGTGGACGGTGGCGCGCGCGGGCGGGGAGGCGAGCCGGCTGACGTCGACGGGAACTGTGGAGGGGGCGCCCTTTTTCTCACCCGATGGGCGGCTGATTGCCTTCAACCAGCAGTCTGCGGGAAACCAGGACGCTTACGTGATACCGGCGGGGGGCGGAGCGGTGAAGCGACTGACCTATCATCCGGCGGGAAATAACGTGATCGGGTGGACGCCGGACGGAAGGGACGTGATGGTGACGGGAGCGCAGACGAGCTTCAACGACTTTGCGCGGATGTTTCTGGTGCATGCGGATGGGAGTGGTTTACCGGAGGAGACGAAGCTGCCGTCGGTCGACGAGGCGTCGTACTCGCCGGATGGGAGCCACATTGCCTACACTCCAGTGAATCAGTGGCAGAGGGCGTCGTGGAAGCGGTACCGGGGAGGGCAGACGGAGCCGATCTGGATCGTGGATGCGAAGACTCTGGACCTGGTGAAGGTGCCGCGGGAGAACTCAAACGACACGAATCCACAGTGGGTGGGAGATGGGGTTTATTTCCTGTCGGACAGGAATGGGCCGGTGACGCTGTTCCAGTACGACACGAAGTCGCGGGCGGTGAAGCAGCTGGTGGAGAACAAGGGCCTGGATCTAAAGTCGATGAGTGCGGGGCCTGGCGGATTGGTGTACGAGCAGTTTGGGAGTCTGCATGTGTATGACGCAGCCGCGCGTGCGGAGCATGCGGTGTCGATTACGCTGGGGGGCGATCTGCCGAAGCTCGCGACGGGGATCAGGCCGGTGCGGCCGGATGAGATTCAGAATGTGGGGATGTCTCCGACGGGAGCGCGAGCGGTGTTTGAGGCCCATGGAGATGTGTTTACGGTGCCGGTACAGAAGGGCGATGTGCGAAATCTGACAAACACATCGGGTGCGGCGGAGAGGGAGCCGGCGTGGAGCCCTGATGGAAAAAGGCTGGCATACTTCAGCGATGCGTCGGGGGAGTACCAGCTGTATCTGCGGGATCAGGATGGAATCGCGGCGCCTAAGGTGATCGACCTGGGGCCGCACCCTACGTTCTACTATGCGCCGAAGTGGTCTCCGGATTCCAAGCGCGTTCTGTTCGGGGACAAGCGACTGAACCTCTGGGATGTGGATGTGGATGGCGCAGCGAAGCCGGTGAAGGTCGACACGGATAACTACGAGGGATTTTCGCAGCCGGCGATGAACGGAAGCTTCTCCCCGGATGGCAAGTGGATCTTGTACATGAAGACGTTACATAATCTGGAACACGCGGCTTATTTGTATTCCATGGAGTTACATAAAGCGCAGCAGATCACGGATGGGATGAGTGATGTTGAGAATCCGAGATTCGATGCGAGCGGAAAGTATGTGTACTTTACGGCGAGTACCGACCTGGGGCCGGCGCTTGACGGGTTCAACCTGTCGAGCCTGAATCGAACGACCAGCTCGAGCGTCTATGTGGCAGTGCTGTCGAAGGATCTGCCTTCGCCGGTGCCGCCAGAGAGCGATGACGAGAAGGACAAGAACGCGAAGAAGGCTGAAGACGACAAGAAGACGGCAGACGAGGCGGCGGAGAAGAAGGCCGGAGCGGACAAGAAGGATGCGGGCTCGAAGGACGCAAAGGGTGACGACAAAGGAGCGCCTCCGAAGCTGCCGGAGGTGAAGGTGGACTTCGAAGGAATTCAGCAGCGGATTGTGGCACTGCCGGTTCCGCCGCGGAACTATACGAGGCTCGATGTTGGGAAGGAAGGCGTTCTGCTGTTGGGTGAGGGCGGAGCGGCGGCGCAGAGCGCGGAGGGTGGATCGGGTGATCTGCGGTCGGTGTGGAAGTTCACGCTGACGGACCGGAAGACGGAAGAGGTGCTGCACAACGTCGGTGGATTTGTGGTGTCGTTCGACGGGGAGAAGGTGCTTTACAACCGGGGTGCGGCGTTTTCGATTGCGGGCATGGATGAGTTGAAGCCGGGTGGAGCGGATGGATCTCCTGGGAAGATGCTGCGTGTAGGCGAGATGCAGGCGAAGATTGATCCGCGGGCGGAGTGGAGGCAGATGTACCGGGAGACGTGGAGGATCGAGCGGGAGTTTCTGTACGATCCACAAGCGCATGGGCTCGATTTGAAGAAAGCGGAGGCGAAGTATGCCGCGTATCTCGATGGTCTGGGGTCGCGTAACGAGCTGAGCTATCTGCAGACGGAGATGCTGGGTGAGATCACGATTGGGCACATGTTCATCCGGGGGCCGCACGACCCGGAGAAGGGACCGAAGACGGGGTTACTGGGGGCGGATTACGTGGTGGAGCAGAACCGTTACAAGTTCGCGCATGTGATCAGCGGCGGGAACTGGAACCCGGCGCTGCGGGCTCCGCTGACGCAGCCGGGGGTGAATGTGAAGGAGGGCGAATACCTCCTTGCGGTTAACGGGATGGAGGTCCACGCGACAGACAACCTCTACAGCTTCTTTGAGGGGCTGGCGGGCAAGCAGGTGATGCTAAGTGTAGGGCCGACGCCGGACGGCAAGGGAGCGCGACAGGTGACGGTGGTGCCGGTCGACTCCGAACACCGGATGCGCGGGCTGGCGTGGATTGAGGACAATATCCGCAAAGTGGACGCGATGAGCGGCGGCCAGGTGGCGTATGTGTATCTGCCGAACACGGCGGGCGGAGGATTCAGTAACTTTAATCGTTACTTTTTCGCGCAGACGCAGAAGAAGGCCGTGGTGACCGACGAGCGGTATAACGAGGGCGGGCTGATTGCGGACTACGTGATCGACGTATTGAAGCGGGTTCCGATGGCGAACTACGAGACGCGCGAGGGAGAGAAGGTGACGGAGCCCTCCGGAGCGATCTTCGGGCCGAAGGCGATGATCATCAATCAGTCGGCGGGCTCGGGCGGGGATGCAATGCCGTGGTATTTCCGGAAGGCGGGGCTGGGGCCACTGGTGGGAACGAAGACGTGGGGCGGGCTGGTGGGGATCGGCGGATACCCGTCGCTGCTGGATGGAGGCGGGGTGACGGCGCCGCGGACGGCGATCTATGGGCTCAAGGGGGAGTTCGAGGTGGAGAATCACGGGATCGCGCCGGATGTGGAGGTGGAGTACCTGCCGAAGGAGGTCGCGGCGGGGCACGATCCGCAGCTGGAGAAGGCGGTTTCAATCGTGATGGAGGAGTTGAAGGCGCATCCGCCGGTGACGTATGCAACGCCAGCTTACCCGAATTATCACAGGGGTGATGGGATGGGGAGGAATTAGCGCGATGAGTCGGGGTGGACGCCGGGTGTGCGGCTGAGGTTTCAAGTTTCTCCGCCTTTGGTGTCATGGATCTTCGCCAGCGGCCGATAAGAGGGTAGAGGGCTTTGACTATACTGCGGGGATAGGGTTCAGGCTCGGAGGATTCGGGAAACGATGAGATTGCGGCAGAGGTGTGCGGGTTTGGCGATGGGGTCGATGATTTTGCTCGGGCTGACACCGGGGATCGCGCAGGATACGAGAGACAAGGGCGGGAAGAGAGAAGAGAAGGTGGTGGTGCAGGGAACTCCGGAGGCTGCGACGACGGGTGTTTCCGAGGCGGATTCGACTACGGAGGGCGTGGTTCATGTCGGTGGGCAGGCCATCGCGTATCGAGCCGTGGCGGGCATGCTGACGGTGGGAGCGACGGACAGCTATGACGCCATGCTGGGGATCGACGGCAAACTGCTGCCGGATGCGGGGGTAAAGGCGCCGGACAAGGACAAGCCGGAAGAGGCTCCGGCGGTGGCCAGGCTCTTCTATGCGGCGTACTTTAAGAAGGCTGCGCCGGGCGAGGTGAGGCCGATAACGTTCTTGTACAACGGCGGTCCGGGATCGAGCACGATGTGGCTCCATATGGGGAGCTTTGGGCCGAAGCGCGTGGTGACGACGGACGCGCAGCATGACGAGGGTGCGCCGTACCGGTTGGTGGAGAATCAGTACAGCCTGCTGGACGTCTCGGATCTGGTGTTTATCGACGCGCCTGGGACGGGATTCAGCCGGATCGTGGGGAAGGATGCGGCCAAGGCGTTCTGGGGAACAGACCAGGATGCGCACGCGTTTGCGCGTTTCATTCACAGATTTCTGACGAAGTATGACCGCTGGAACTCCCCGAAGTACCTGTTTGGGGAGAGCTATGGGACGACGCGCAGCGCAGTGCTATCGAACCTGCTCGAGAACCAGACGGACCTGAACGGGGTGATGCTGCTGAGCCAGATTTTAAGCTTCGACGATACGGCGGATGGGCCGGGAGGCAATCCTGGTACGGATCTGGGGTACATCACGAGTCTGCCCAGCTTCGCCGCGACGGCGTGGTATCACCATAAATTGCCGGGCCAGAGTGGGGATCTGCAAGCAGTGCTGAAGCAGGCGGAGGAGTATGCGCTGGGCGAGTATGCGAGTGCGCTGCTGCAAGGCTCGGACCTCCCGGATGCGCGGAAGCGGGCGATAGCCGAGAAGCTGTATGGGTTTACAGGTGTGCCGGCGGCGTTCTGGATGAAGGCGGATCTGCGGTTGAGTGGGTCTCAGTTCGCGCGGCAGTTGCAGGAGGGCGAGGGTCTAACGACGGGGCGGCTGGATTCGCGGTACCAGGGGCCGGCAATGGATCCGTTGAACTCGGATGCCGACTACGACCCCTTCACGAACTCAATCGGGTCGGCGTTCACGGCCGCGATCAATAGCTATGTGCGAGGCGAACTGAAGTTTGGTCAGCAGATGACCTACAAGCCCAATGCCTACGGGGAGCCGGGATTTAACTGGGAGCTTCGGCACAAGCTGCCGGGGCAGAATGGGTGGCCGGAGGCGAGCGTGAACGTGATGCACGATCTGGCGGCCGCGATGAAGCGCAACCCGAAGATGAAAGTGATGCTGATGGGTGGGTACTTCGATATGGGCACACTGTATTTTGGATCAGAGTACGAGATGAAGCATCTGCCGATGCCGAAGTACCTGGAGGAGAACATCAGCTACCACTTCTTTCCGACTGGACATATGGTCTACGTGAACGAGGACGGGCTGAAGGGTATGCATGAATATGCTTCGGCGTTCATTCGGGCGAACTCTGGAGCGCGATAGGACTGCCAGGTCATCGAGGCGAGGCCGGGCGTGTTGCCTGGCCTCTTACAATCGACCGCAGTTTGCTCGATGCGGCGGTGAGGAGAAGTGAGCTATGGGACAAGAGACGAAGACCGCGATTGCGACGAAGGATGCACCGGAGGCGATTGGGCCTTACACGCAGGCGGTGAGGGTTGGGGAGTTTCTGTTTACGTCCGGGCAGGTTGCGCTCGATCCCACATCGGGTGCGATGAGCAGGGGCGACATCGCGGAGCAGACGTCCCGGGTGCTCGAAAACCTGAAGGCGGTGCTAGCGGCCGCTGGGCTGGATATGTCGCATGTGGTGAAGGCGACGGTTTTCCTGAAGAACTTCGATGATTTTGCGGCGATGAACGCGGTGTATGCGAAGTATCTTGCGCCGGAGGGTGTGGTTCCGCCGGCGCGATCGACGGTGGAGGTCGCGCGGCTGCCAAAAGACGCCTTGGTTGAGATTGAGTTTGTGGCTCGGGGCTGAGGCTCGCTTGCCTGTTTTAGACAGGGTAGGAGAGGGATCGGGGGAGTGGCAGTCTGAACCGGTCCGTGGCCTGGAGCATCTAGTATCAGGAGGACGTTATGGCTGAAGTGACATCGACAGGCAAAGAGAAGGTTGTGAAGACGGAGGCGGAGTGGAGGGCACTGCTGACTCCAGAGCAGTTCCATGTGATGCGCGATAAGGGTACGGAGCGGCCGTTCTCAGGTGCGCTGAATGAGAGTCACGGGGACGGAATCTACCATTGTGGAGCGTGTGATGCTCCTCTGTTTACGTCGGACAAGAAGTTCGATTCGGGATCGGGATGGCCGAGCTTCTGGCTGCCGGTGTCGCCGGACGCGATTGAGGCTCATGAGGACCGCTCCCTGGGAATGCGGCGTGTCGAGGTGACTTGCGCCACCTGCGGGGCTCACCTGGGTCACCTGTTTCCAGATGGTCCGAAGCCTACCGGAATGCGGTACTGCATCAATAGCGCTTCGCTGGATTTTAAAGAGGGGTCTACACCGGCATCCAAGGAAGAGCCAGTCAGGTAATCAAGGTTGGACGCTTAAACACGACGGCCCCAGCTGCCAATCTCCGGCTGGGGTCTTCGTGTCTCAGGGTCTCGAGGGGAACTGCTAGGCTTTTACGATCTTGCCGGCTTTGATGCAGCTGGTGCAGACCCGCATGCGCTTGCTACCGCCGATGATCTTAGCCTTGACCGCCTGCAGATTGGGATTCCAGCGCCGCCGGGTGGTGTTGTGGGCGTGCGAGATGTTGTTTCCGAACTGCGGACCTTTTCCGCAGAGTTCACATTTCTGTGCCATGACTGACTCCGATCTCTTCGCTGCAGAGTTTCCGGCCGACCTATCAGAGCTATCAGAGCTATGAAGATTTCAGACGGAGGTGGTAGGCACGAGCGGATTCGAACCGCTGACCTCTACCGTGTCAAGGTAGCGCTCTAACCAACTGAGCTACGCGCCTGCGAGCGTCATTTCAGTGTAAATGGAAGCGGTGGGCTGGGCAAACCTGTTTCTTGAGAGAGGGGTTCCCGGCCCAGAGAGGACAGTGGCACAGCCGCGAGGCGTTGCGTCGTGGATCTCGGCGCACAGGCGAAGGTCGGCGAAAGAGAGAAAGGCCCGGAGATGTTCAGGGCGTGGATTCGCTTGCTTACCAGGGCCTCCATCCAAGGGCTCGGTATGCATTCGAATGCGCTGTCCGCCTCGCGGTGCTGTCTCCCTGAGCATCGTCGAATGCTGGTCTGACCTTACCTGCAGGCTTTTGGACACCTCCTGACGGAGGCTGAGGGCCCGGTGGTCACGGAATCGCGGTCCCAGTTCTCGCCGGATTACGCGCCGGAAGAGATCTACGAGATCGCGGCTCGGCTGATGGCGAAGGGCGGGATCTCTCCGCTGCAGCCGCGAGACGGCCAACACTCACGCTTCCAGGGAGGTCCGACGGGTAGCCCGGGTGCCAAGGCGCAACCCAAAGGGAAAGACAGCAGGGCGAATAAGCGCTAGACAAGCGGAATTCGTGTGCGAACCGGAACGAACTCCGGATCGCACACGTTCCTCTCCGCGGGCCTTGATCCGCGGTGGCGAAGGGTGATCTTTCCCCCAGGTGCGATGCGCTAGGATGCTCACAGGCGGACGCCTGATCTCGCGCCTGCCCTGGATCTGCTAAGTGGCTTTTCTCAATCAGTTTCGCGCCGCACCCAATCTGCTGACGCTTTTGCGGCTGTTCATCATTCCGTTCCTGGTGATCGAGATCACAGATGGTCAGTATCCGGTGGCGTTCGGGTTGTTTCTGCTGGCGGGTGTAAGCGATGGAATGGATGGTCTGCTCGCGCGCTGGTTGAGGCAGCATACGCGGCTGGGCGAGTACCTCGACCCAATCGCCGACAAACTGATGCTGAGCACGCTTTTTGTCACGCTGACGCATGTGGGCTTAATTCCGAGGTACGTGACCGTGCTGGTCTTCAGCCGTGATCTTGGAATTCTGCTGATTGCGACGCTGCTGTTCGCGACGGGAACGCTGCGGGACTTCCGGCCGAGTCTCCTGGGCAAAGTGAACACGCTCATGCAGATCCTGGCTCTAACCGCGGTTCTTTCCGAGCGGGTGTTCGCGGCGACGGTGAACTCTCACGGCCTACTGATGCTCCGCGATGGTCTGCTGCGGGCAATTGCTGTTCTGGCGCCGGTCTCGGCAGCACAGTATGCGTTGATTGTGATTCGCCGAATGAATGCCCCGGTGGTGCCGGCCAACTAAGTTTTGGTGGTCTTCACGGTGTCAAGCGCGCCGCTCTCTTCTTTATCTTTGACGTCATCGTTCAGGTGTTCCTTATCTTCAACGGCCATGTCCTCGTACTCGATGGAGTCGAAGATCTCTCCGCAGTTCTGGCACTCGACGAACTCAACGTCCTCTTGGCGAGCGACGACTTTGACGATGGGATGTTTGCAGGGCGTAGTCATGGCTGGACGGCGTGATGAATGCTTGGATTTTGCCCCCCGCCCCGGGTGTTGTCAATGAGCGTTTCCGCAAAATTAGCCTGATTTTCAGGGGCCGCTGTCGCTGGCTGATAATACGACCAAAAAGGTCCGTTATTCCTTGCATGCATCCGCATCGAGCCGTACACTTGAGTCTCTAGGTTGATGTGACGCCAGCGACTGAGCTAGACCGCCTTCCTGCCATGCTGAGACTTACCAAAAAAGCGGATTATGGGCTGATGGCCTTGAAATACCTGGCAGAACAGGCGAGCAGCGGCGCCCAGAGTGCGAAGGACATCGCGGAGGCTTACCACATCCCTTCGCAGCTGCTGGCGAAGATCTTGCAGACGCTGACCAAGGCGGGCCTGCTGGTGTCGCATGCGGGGACAAACGGTGGTTATGCCCTGGCGAGGCCCGCGTCAGAGATCAGCGCCTTCGAGGTGATCCGGGCGATTGATGGACCGCTTTTTATCACCAGCTGCATAACGATTCACGGAACTTGCGACTTGGCGGGGCACTGCACCATCAAAGAACCATTACGTAAGGTGAATGACAGTATCAAAGACCTGTTGAGTGCCATTCGCATCGGCGATCTAGTCGAGATTCAGGGGTCGGAGCTAGTTGGGTCGGGAGCACCGGTCGGTGGCGGTCTGGTGACGATTGCGATGTAAGCCGGTTTGCCTGTGAGCCAAGCAGACGATTTTAGGTTCAGGTTCCGCAGCAAAGATTATTCAGGAGCGAGATGATGAGCAACGAGATGGCGAACAACGGAATGGTAGTAACGGAGAGCAAAGAGCCGCTACCCGCAGGTGTAAAGCTGCCGATCTACATGGATAACCATGCGACGACCCCGATGGACCCGCGGGTTCTGGAAGCGATGCTGCCGTATTTCACGGGTACATTCGGGAATGCAGCCAGCCGCAACCATGCGTTTGGATGGGAGGCGGAGCACGCGGTCGAGACGGCTCGGGAGCAGATCGCGAAGCTGATTGGCGCCACAGCCAAGGAGATCATTTTCACGTCGGGGGCTACGGAATCGAACAACCTTGCGATCAAAGGGATTGCCGAGATGTACAAGGAGCGCGGCAACCACATCATCACCCAGGTGACCGAGCATAAGGCGGTTCTGGACACGTGCAAGCGACTAGAGAAGCAGGGCTACCGCGTGACGTATCTGCCGGTGCAGGCGGACGGCGTGATCGACCTCGAAGATCTGAGGCGGGCGATTGTGACCGACGGGCCCGACAAGACGATCCTGGTCTCGATCATGTACGCCAACAATGAGATAGGCGTGGTGCAGCCGATCGCGGAGATAGGAAAGATCTGCCACGAGACGGGCGTGCTCTTCCATACCGATGCGGTCCAGGCTGTGGGTAAGATCCCGGTCAATGTGCTGACCGACAACATCGACGTGTTGAGCTTTACGGGTCACAAGATCTATGGTCCGAAGGGATGCGGGGCGCTGTACGTGCGTCGTCGAAACCCCCGGGTGCAGATCCAGGCGCAGATCGACGGTGGAGGCCATGAGCGCGGGATGCGTTCGGGCACTCTCAATGTTCCAGGAATCGTCGGTCTGGGCAAGGCGTGTGAGATTGCCGGGCAGGAGATGGCTGCCGAGGCGGAGCGGCAGGGAGCGCTGCGCGATTACCTGAAGGACAAGTTCGAGAAAGCTCTGGATTATGTTCACGTGAACGGCAATATGGAGCACCATCTGCCGGGCAATCTGAACATGAGTTTTGTGTACGTCGAGGGTGAGAGCCTGCTTATGGGAATCAACGACATAGCGGTCTCATCGGGTTCGGCATGCACTTCGGCGACGCTCGAACCCAGCTACGTCCTGAAGGCGCTGGGGCTGGGAGATGACGTCGCGCACAGCTCGATTCGGTTCGGTCTGGGCCGGTTCAACACCAAGGCTGAGGTCGACTACGTATCGGACAAGCTGATCGACGTGGTGAGCAAGCTGAGGGAGCTTTCGCCGTTGTACGAGATGGTGAAGGAAGGCATCGACCTGACGAAGATCGAATGGGCGGCTCACTAGGCGAAGCTGGATCGGCCTTCGGCGAAGCTTCTCCGGAAGGCGCATAATCTAAAGAACGAGACCGAGAGGATGATATGGCATACAGCGACAAGGTAGTAGATCATTACGAGAATCCACGGAACGTGGGCTCGATGGACAAGGCTTCGGACGAGGTTGGAACGGGTCTTGTTGGCGCTCCGGAGTGCGGTGACGTTATGCGGCTGCAGATTCGGGTGAACCCTGAGACTCAGGTGATCGAAGACGCGAAGTTTAAGACGTTCGGCTGCGGATCGGCCATTGCCAGTTCTTCCCTGGCTACGGAGTGGGTGAAGGGCAAGACGGTTGCTGAAGCGATGGAGATCAAGAACACCGACATTGTGAAGGAACTGGCGCTTCCGCCGGTGAAGATTCACTGCTCGGTGCTGGCCGAGGATGCGATCCGCGCGGCGATCGGTGACTGGAGGAAGAAAAATCATGTTGCTGAGGGTGCACCTGCACCTGCTGCAACAGCGGTTGCGGCGAACTAAGAGTTCACGATGAGCATGGTGACGATACAGACGGGAGGCTCCGCCGCGCAGGCTGCGGAGCCTCAAGCTTCTGTGGTGAGGACTGCCGGTGGGGCGATTTTGAACCCGAACGGGCAGGCTGCGGGACAGAAGGGCATTCAGCTGACCGAGAAGGCACTGAGCCGCATTCGTACAGCTATGGTGAAAGAAAGCGTTTCTCCGGAGCAGGGCGGATTGCGCGTAGGCATTCTGGGTGGCGGGTGCAGTGGCCTGAGTTACAGCATTCGGTTTGATACGCAGCCGCGTGAGCGTGACCGTGTGTACCGGTTCGGTGACGAAGGTGATGAGGTGCGGATCTTTGTCGATCCGAAAAGCTTCATCTATCTGGCGGGCATGATCCTCGATTACCAGGAGACTCTGATGCGGCAGGGCTTCAACTTTATCAATCCGAACTCGACCAAGAGTTGCGGGTGCGGGTCTTCCTTCTCCTCGTAAAGTCCGGCGATCTGATCCTGGGCGCAGAGCGAGTTAGGAACCTATCGAGCACTCAAACTGGAGGGGGTCTGCTTTCGCAAGACGGCTCTCTTTGCTAAGCTTGCGTCCATGCGCCTTTTTTGCATTGCCTTTGCTCTAGCGTCTTCTTCGTTCCCTCTCCTCGCACAGTCCTTCACTCCCACTCGGGAGCAGAAGAATCTTTCCCCCGCGGCAATCGAGAAGCTCCATACGTTAGAGACGCTGAATGCGCTACCGGCAGGCGAGTGGCGATTCCACCCGGGTGATCTTGCGCATGGCGAATCACCTGCGCTGGACGACTCTGGATGGCCGATGGTGTCGCCTGGATCGAAAGCTCCACAGGACGCTGTGTGGTATCGGCGGGTGATTGAGGTACCTAAGACACTGCATGGCTACGACATCACTGGATCGCGCGCGTGGTTTCAGTTCAGGGCGGGCGCGAATGGCCCGATGCCGGAGATCATCTACTTCAACGGTCGACGTGTGGCGTTGGGCGACGACCTGGAGCCGATCGTGTTATTTGAACCCGCAAAGCCCGGCGAGAAGGTGCTCGTCGCGGTCAAGCTCCTGCGGACGGTTGATGAGAAGACTTTTTCCGGAGTGAATCTGCGGGTCGAGACGGAGGCACAGGCTGCAGGTGCGGGAGCGCGACCAAATCCGGAGGACATCCGAACGCAGTGCATTGCCGCCGCGAACCTGTTACCAGCTCTGCCAAAGCCGCGAACGGATTTACTACCCAAGGTGGAAGAGGCTGTGGCGGCGATAGACGTTAGGGCGCTTGGAGCGGCTGATCAACGCGCTTTCGATGCGTCTCTGCGCAGGTCGCAGGATATCCTGGCGACGCTGCGGCCGGAGCTGTCGAAGGTGACGATTGATCTTGCCGGCAATGCGCATATCGACGCAGCATGGCTGTGGCCGCGAACCGAGACGGTGGATGTAGTGAAGCGCACCTTCACGACGGCGCTGCAGCTGATGAATGAGTATCCGGGATACACCTTTACGCAATCGGCGGCGCAGTACACGGAGTGGATGGCGGAGAAATACCCGAAGCTGAACGACCAGATTCGGGAGCGGGTGAAAGAGGGCCGGTGGGAGATCGTCGGCGGCATGTGGGTCGAGCCGGATCTAAATCTGCCCGATGGAGAGAGCCTGGTACGGCAGTTGCTGGTAGGGCAGAGATACTTTAAACAGCAGTACGGAGTGACGGCGCGGATAGGATGGAATCCGGACTCGTTTGGTTACAATTGGCAGCTTCCGCAGATCTACAAGCGATCTGGAATGGACTACTTCGTCACGCAGAAGATGCACTGGAACGACACAAACGTGCTGCCGTTCCGGTTGTTCTGGTGGGAGTCGCCCGACGGGAGCAAGGTGCTGACCTACTTCCCGACGGACTACGTGCATGACAACGTGAATCCCACGCGGATCTCGGCGGACTTCGCAGAGACGGCGCAGAGGAACCCGGGTACGACGGAGATGCTGGATCTCTATGGAATCGGAGATCATGGCGGTGGACCTACGCGAGCGATGCTCGACCAAGCGGATCATTGGATCGGTGCCGGAAGCTCGGGAGCGAAGGAGGCTGTGCCGACCATGCGGTTCCACACGGCGCAGAGTTACTTTTCCGACGTGGAGAAGAAGCTGAACGCCGACTCGCCGACGTGGGATTACGACCGGATCGCAAAGGGATACACCGCACCCGCAGTCAGTTCAGATGGGCAGATGGGAGTGCCGACGTGGAAGGATGAGCTCTATTTTGAATATCACCGCGGCGTCTTCACAACGCAGGCGGCGCACAAGCGGAACATGCGTGCGAGCGAGGTTGCGACGATCGGTGCCGAGGAGCTGGCTTCGCTCGCGTGGCTGAACGGGAGGGCGTATCCGGCTGACGATCTCACGGAGAGCTGGAAGAAGATCACGTTCAACCAGTTTCACGATCTGGCGGCGGGATCGGGTATCGGGGTGATCTACAAGGATGCGCAAAGAGACTACACGGAGGTGTTCCATTCCGATCGTGAGATTACGGACAACTCACTCAAGACGCTGACGGGCGGGATTGACACGCGTGTGAAAGGGGACACTCCCTTGCTGGTGTTCAACCCGATGGGATGGGCGCGCAGTGAAACGGTGGCACTTTCGGTGCAGCTCCCGGATGCAGCGGAAGGCGTGCGGATCCTGGATGCTCATGAGAAGCCGCTGATCTCGCAGGTCCTTTCAATGGATGCGGGGACTCACCGATTTGATGTGCTGGCTCGCGTGAATGGTATTCCGGCACTTGGATATGCCGTTCTGCATGGAGAGAAGGGGGGGCCGCAGTCTGTAATTGATTCAGGCACAGACCTCCGAATGGAGGATCAGTCTGGAGCCTTCGTGTTGTCCAACGCGCATCTGAAGGTTGCCATCGATAAGAAAACGGGATGCATGACCAGCCTTATGTCCGTGGCAGCAGGTGGGAAGAGCGGCGTCGAATCACTGGCCCAAGGAGGCTGTGGGAACCAGCTGCAGACCTTCAAGGACACGCCGAAGGAATACGATGCGTGGAATATTGATCCGGGGACGCTCGACCACATGACCCCGATCGAGACAGTGGATTCTGTAACCGTTCTCGATCGCGGACCTCTGCGAGCGACGGTGCGTGTCGCGCGCACCTGGCAGGCTTCGAAGTTCGTGCAGGATATCTCACTCGATGCCGGTGCGGATTCGGTGGGAGTGGCGAACGATGTGGACTGGCATGAGACGCACGTGCTTCTGAAGGCTGCGTTTCCGCTATCCGCGAGCGGGCCGAAGGCGACCTACGAGATTCCTTATGGGTCCATTGAGCGCCCGACGACTCGGAACAACAGCTGGGAGAAGGCTCAATTCGAAGTTCCGGCGATGCGGTGGGCGGATCTGGGAGATGCGGAGCATGGTGTCTCGGTGTTGAACGATTCGAAGTACGGCTATGACGCGGAAGGGAATACCCTGCGGATCACGCTGCTGCGCTCGCCGACCTGGCCTGACCCGGATGCGGATCGTGGACGACAGAGGTTCCGGTATGCCATCTATCCGCACTCGGGTGGATGGAAGCAGGCGCAGACGGTTCGGCGGGGGTATGAGCTGAACTATCCCATGGCGGCGGAGCAGGTGATCGCTCATACCGGAGGCCTGCCTGCCGAGCACTCCTGGGGCTCGGTTGAGAACGCGAACGTGACGTTGACGGCAGTGAAGAAGGCGGAAGACGCAGATTCGCTCGTGTTTAGGATGTACGAGTGGGCTGGAACTCCGAGCGAGGTGAAGTTGCATGTGCCTGCGGGTGCAAGCTTCGCAGTCGAGAGCAATCTGATGGAGAAGACAGAGGGGGATCATCTGGCGATGAGCGGCGATATCGTGACCGTGCCGATCAAGCCGTACGAGATCCTGACCGTGCAGGTGGCCTATCCGGGGCGCGGAAAGGCGCACGGTTCGGAGATGGCCTCACGCTAGAGGGTTAGATGGTTGGTGAGAGCCGGCCTGTGGATCTGACCACAGGCTGTGCAGCGCGGGAGGCGAGGCCAGCGATGAGGCTACCCCGTTGCGTCGAGGCTATAACCCTGCGTACCAGTCGTAGCCGAGCTTCGTCCAGTAGTCATCGGGCTTGTCGTTTGTGTAGCTGATCAGACCGATGCGCTTTATCTGCTTGTAGCCATATTTCGTCGGCATGTGGAGGCGTAGCGGCGCGCCATGGAACTGAGTGAGAGGCCGGCCCATCATCTCAGTCACCAGCAGCGTCTGCGGATGGCGACAGACATGTAGGTCATAGCCGGTGAAGTAGTCGCCATTCGGTGTCTCCATATACACGAACTTCGGCTCCTGGCCATCGATGGGAGCGGGCGGATAGGCTTCGAGGAAGTCGGCCATGCGTACGCCGGCCCAATGGACGATCTGGCTCCAACCCTCAATGCATTTGAACTGCGTGACCAGCTCGTGCCGCGGCAGCTTGAGAAGATCGTCGAGAGTGAGCAGCAGACCGGGTGTGCCTGGCTTGAGCGTCGAGTCGCTCTCGCCGGCCTCCTCCTGCCCGCGGGGCATTCGCTCAGCGCGCTGCTGACGTACTTTTTCGCTCGAGACTACGGACGCGGGCGCCATTTTTTCCGCAGTATCCGTGGAAGGGGAAACCTTGGTGTCGTGGCCCTGGTCTTCGCGTGTGTCGGCACCGGTGTACTTGTAGTCCCACGCGGTTACGTCTTTGGCAAAGCGCGGATGCTGCGCCTCAGCGCGCGAACCGACGAGTTGCATGCGCCAGCTCTCCGGTACCAACGCCTGCTTGAGGCCGTATATGCCGTTGACCCGAAGAGTTTCAGCCTTGCTGAGCGGGTAAGTCGGGGCGAGTGCGTGCTCCTGGAAGACGCTGCGAGAGATTGCAGCATTCGTTTCAAGGGCCCGCCGGATCGGAACCGGCTGCATGTCATCGCTCGGGCTGTCCTCAGTCCAACGCCAGAATCCGTACGCGCCTACGGCGCCTAGAGCTGCAAGGGCGAAAGATCGGCGGGTATGCCTGCGGGACTCGGCCAGCACGGCCGCATCGGGGGCCTCGTGGCCGGGCACATTGCTGGTTAGCGTGTCGTCAGGGCTGACGGGGTCCGCGGGACGTTGATCCGTTCTGGATTGCGTATCTGCCTGGGGAGACGCGGAGTGCGCGGGTGGCTTCTGTTGCTGCCGATCGACGTCTTCAGGATCAGCCATCACCAGGTCCTCCTTTCCGCTTCAAGGGAGGGCTCCTCGACGCGTTTTACCTCAAGTCCGCTGACCATACTGCGGAAGTTATTCCAACCCGCGAGGATGACCTGCGCGACGTGGACGAGAAAGAATCCGACAAAGGCCATGGTCAGCCAGAAGTGTTCCCATCGCGCCATCTCGTAACCGCCAAGGATGGTTGTGAGCCAATGAGTTTGCGTGGGTTTGTAGATGGCTAAGCCGGTCAGGAGGGAGCCGGCCCCCATGAGGATCACGCTGGTATACGCAAGCTTTTGTGCGCCGTTGTACTTCTTCTGCGACGGCAGCCCCTTGCGGAGATGCAGGTCCACGAGCGTCACCTGGATGGCCTCGCGGAGACTACGACGGTCTGGAAGAAGAAAGCGCCACTCCCCAGAGATGGCGGTGTACAGCACGTACGCCAAGCCGTTCAGGGCGAAGATCCACATGAAGAAGAAGTGATTTCCGAGGCCCTGGGTCACGTGGTAAGGCGCGTTAATCAGCTTATAGAACCACTCCGGGAAGAAGCGCAACGCCGTAAAACTGCCGAGGCCAACGCGGTATACGGCGTGCGGACGCAGGTAGGCATTGTCGGAGTCGTTCCAATAGATGAGCAGGCCGGACCAGATCATGATGAAGAGCACAGGGAAATTTATCCAGTGCATCCAGCGGATGGCGAGAGGGTGCTTGCGTTCGAGACGAATGGTCGCGCCGACCGGCGGCACTGCTTGAAGGGATTCCGCATCCCGGGGCGATCGGCCGGGGTCAAATTTAGCTGCGTCCCTGGTAGGGTTGAACACGGGATCGGGCGTCATCATATGGTTTTCTCGTGATCCGTGCGTAGTTTACGCTGAGCACGTTTTGCAGAGATGTAAGGAATGCCGACTGCGGCTGTAAGAAGGGCGGGAGGTCGTCCAGCTTTTATCGGAGGGATTCGCGACGGAAGCGTGAGGGAGTGACTTCGGTCAAGCGGCGGAAGGTGGAGGTGAAGTGAGCGTGATCCGCGAAGCCGAGCTGGACGGCAATCTCAGTGATGGTGAGCGAGGTTGAGTGGAGCAGGACGCGGGCGCGATCTATTCTGCGACGAAGCACGTACCGATAGGGGCTTACACCAAAGGCAGAGCGGAAGACCTCTCCGAAACGGTCGGGACCCAGGCCCATCATCTGCCCGAGACTGTCGAGGTGGAGATCGCCGGAGAGGTTGGCTTCAATGTAGTCGCACACCAGCCGGAGCGCACCTTCGGACGGGTGCGACTCAGGCGGAGCGAACGATGCTCGCCAGGGCTCCTGCGCTTTGAGAAGTACGGTGACGATTGCGGTGACGATCGATTCGGCGTAGAGCGTGCCGTGCATGCCCTCGTGCTCAACCTCTTCCATCAGCGATTCGCAAAGAGCGCGCAGATGCGAATTGTAGAAGCAGAGATCGCCGCGGAATTCGATAGCCTGCGGAAGATTGTCAAGGTTCATGACGGCTACGCGGCGCACAAAGGTGGGATCTAGGTGCAGGTGAAAGTCACAGGGTGTGCCGGCTTGGAGGTACTGCCACCGCCAGTAGCTCTCTCGTCCGGCGGGTACGAGGGAGGCAGCACCCTCCTGCGCGGTTTCTTCGCGAACAAGACCGTCCCACCGGTGTGCATGCAGGGTCGGCACAGAGACGATCAGGTTAAGGAGGTGATGGTCGAGCGGCGGCAGACTGAGTTCACCGGCCTTGTGGCCACGCACGATCTCGACACGAAATCCGTTCCAACCGAAGCGTTCGCTGCTCCTGGTGAGGTGGTACGGAACGTACTGGGCGAAGTCCTGCGACCGTACTGATCTTAGCTGCATGGGATTCGGGCAACTTGTTGCGAGTTCACTCCGATAGATATCAGATTACGCTACGCGTTCTAAATGGATGGGGGATCCATCAGCGGATCTGAACGTGCACGCGGGAGCCCTGGGAGTCGGTGAAGGAGACCTCGCGATCCGACATGTCGGCCTGCTTGCCGGAGTCGGCGGTGCCTGGGAAGGCATGATCAGAGGGAGTGATGCAGAGCATTCCCTGGATGCAGTTCAGGCCGGTCGGGGAGCCGGCGAGGCGATTGTAGTTCTGGACCACGAACATGCGGCGGCCACTGTCCTCTTGCACGAGAACGTCATTCGAGTAGTTGATGAAGACGCGCGCATCCGGGACCGCCAAGCCGTTGCGTTCGACCTTTCCCAAGGGATCGCGGAGAAAGAGTCGGTCGTGATAGATGATGGCCAGGGCGACAAGCGCGACGATGAACAGAAGAACCAACTTTCTCATGGCGTTTCTTTCTTTTCCTCGTGATAATGCTGCTCGGTGTTGATGCTCCATAGAGTTGCCTTATCGACGTGGCCGGCTACGATGCCGTCGACGGCGATCATGGCGGTAAGCATGCTGTGGTCCTGGTTGTTGTACTTGTGCATGCCGTTGCGACCTATGAGGAAAAGGTTCTCGAAGGTGTCCGTGAAGGCGCGCAGCTCGTGAAATCGGTTGTAGGTGCCGAAGTAGGCGGGGTAGGTCTTGGGCACACGCACGACATGGCCGTCAATGACGTCCTCGGGATTGAGGATACCGATCTTCGCGACCTCCGCGATGGCGAAGCGTTTCAGGTCTTCGTCCTGCATGTTCCAGAGGTCGTCGGTCTCGTAGCAGAAATATTCGAGGCCGATCCAGACTTTTGAGGGGTCGGCAACTAAGTGCGGACTCCAGTTGTTGAAGATCTGTAACCGTCCTAGTAGCACATCCGGCTCCTGTACGTAGATCCAAGTGTCTCGAAGGGGAGTGCCGTCGCGCTCCTCAACTTTGAGGCGATCGGCAAGGAGACCGATGGTGATGAAATCGCGGTATTCGAGACCGTCACTGATCGACCGGATCTCTGCGGGAATGGGAGTATCCATGGCCTGAAGGAGATCCTTGATCGCCATGGTGGAGAAGAAAATATCACCGTAAATGACCTTTCGATCGCCGGAGGGGGTGGAGACGGTCACGGAGGAGACGAGGGTGGGGGTGGGGCAGGAGTCTGCGGAAGGTGGTGAGGGTTCGCAGCCGATGCTGACGACCTTGCAGCCGGTGTGGATCTCTCCACCGGCTGCGCGGATGAGATCGGCGACGTGCTCCCAGAGTTGGCCGGGGCCGAATTTCGGATACAGGAAACGCTCGATAAGGCTGGTGTCGGTGTCTTTCTGGGCGAGGGTGGCGGGGGGGCGGCGGGAGAAGGAGCTGCGGAGGAAGTGTTTGACGGCGGTGGTGAGGCTAAGGCCCTTGATGCGTTGGGCGCCCCACTCGGCCGAGATGCGATGGCAGGGGGTGCCCCAGACCTTTTCGGTGTAGCTCTTGAAGAAGGTGAGGTAGAGCTCTCGTCCGAAGCGGTTGATGAGGAAGTCTTCGAGGCTTTTTTCGGGCTGGATCTTGTGGATGCGGGAGCGGAGATAGCTGAGGCCGACGCGGAGGGTACGGGTGGCACCCAGGTTACGGAGGGTGGTGGTTGTGAGTCGGATGGGGTAGTCGAAGAAGCGCCGGAGGTAGTAGATGCGGCTTTTTCGGGGGCGGATGAGCATGACGAGGTCGGGGTCGGCGGGGGTGGACGCCACCCGGCCTGCGTTGGGGACTGGGGCGGGTGGAGGCGGTTGGGTAGCGGGATCGGGGGGGGGGGGGGGGGTGGGGGGGCGGGGGGGGGGGGGGCGGGGCGGGGGGGGGGGGGGGGGGGGGACTCGGACGACGCGCTGCTTGCCCTGGTAGGAGATGTCGGCGGCCTCTCCGGGCTGGATCTCGGGGGGCATGAGGTCCATCCACCACTGCATGACGCGGTCGCTCTTGGAGAAGAAGCGGTGGCCGCCGATATCCATGCGGTTGCCCTTGTAGCGGATGGTTCGGGAGATGCCGCCGATCTCGTCGGAGGCCTCGACGATGATGGGGAGGATGTCGGTGCGGCGGAGGAGTTCGAGGGCGGCGGTGAGGCCTGCCGGCCCAGCGCCGATGATGATGGCTCGCCTACGCATGGTTCCTATCGAAATTGGGTTGGAGAGGCCCCCCACCCCGGCAATTGCGTGTCAAAGTATTCGAACGAAGCCACTTAGGTCTGGACTACCTGCTAGGGAGAAGGAGGTCCGGGACGATGCGTTCGGGGCGAGACCGTAGAACCGCCTCATTCGAGTATAGCGAGTTTGGGTGGGTGGTTGCGCCACGCAGTGCGGGGAGACAGTCGGGGATCTTCGTGCCCTAGAGATGTTTTCGAAGACCTCGGATCTTTCGGGTGTGGTCGCGTACGCCTGATTCCATACGAAGAGGGCGAGCCACAGCCTTCTTCTGAGGATGGACGGACGAAGAGTTCAGGAGCTGCACTCAAAATCGGGACTACGGCACAGCGGGAAGTATCCCGATCCAGAAGGTTCGCTGGGCCAGGGGTCGATATACTTCACTCATGTTCGAGATAGTTTGCCCGTGACGCTTTCCAAAGGGAACATCGAAACGCCGAAAGCTCTGCAGGAAGTGCAGGTGTCAGATCCTCACCTCGACGATGTCGTCCAAAATCTTCCTCCGTCAGAGAACAGGCGTTTCTACCCCGCTCTGGATGGCTTACGAGCGGTAGCGGTTTTGATGGTATTTTGCCAGCATTACTTCGCTCGTCCTGCAGGGCTACGTTGGGGCTGGACTGGCGTTGACGTTTTCTTCGTCCTCTCGGGATTTCTGATTACTGGGATTCTGTACGACACGCGAAACTCACAGCACAGATTTCGTAATTTTTACGTTCGCCGAACTCTGCGAATTTTCCCCCTGTATTACGCGATCCTGCTAGCAGCGGTTTTGCTAATGCCGATTCTCCACTGGGTCTATCACCCGATCTGGTACCTGTGGCCGTTATACCTAGAAAACTATGGACGCTTTATCTGGGTGCACGACCTCCAAACCAATCCCTATGCCCTCGACCATCTCCTTTCTGCAACGAGACACTTCGCTAATCCTCCTTTGGTGTTCTATCTCGGACATTTCTGGTCGTTGTGTGTCGAGGAGCAGTTCTATCTAGCGTGGCCTCTTGTGGTGTTCCTGGTGAAAGATCGTGTGCGACTCCGGAATCTATGCGCGGCGGCTTTCTTCGTAGTTCTCGCAGCAAGAGTGTTATGCGTTTTCGCGGTTCCACAGAATTTGCTGGAAGCGGGACTCCTGGAGAGATTTACACCGTTTCGAGTGGATTCGCTCCTCCTTGGTGGTTTTGTTGCTCTATGTCTCCGCGGCCCAGAGTCGGCGCGCTTGACACGCTTTGCGAGGCCCATTATGTGGGCGGTCGCTGGAGCTTTCCTTGCTATGGAAGGGTATTACGTTGTTTCTACCGGAAGCCCCTACAACCCTGGAGTATGGGTTCCGTGGCTTGGAACTATCGGTTATTCGATGATTGATCTCTTCGCCGCAGGATTGATCCTTCAAGCGATCCAGCCAGAGACAGGGGTCTACCGCATTCTGGAGTACCGTTGGCTACGCCGTCTTGGCCAGATCAGCTATGGGTTCTATGTGTTCCACGATATTCCGCACATTCTCTATATTAAGCTGGTCCGACATCTATTTGGGGCTAATGCTACTCACTTTTCCCTACGAGTCGCAGCCCTCGCGCTGGTCGGAACTCTTTTGATGGCTTATAGCAGCTTCCGATTCTTCGAAGCGCCGTTTCTGAAACTCAAGGATCGGTTCACGGCATAGGATTCCTGTACACCCAAGTGGTATGAGATTCGGTCGGCTTTCGGCATTCTATGTTCTGTCGTTTTGAACGACTAGGCCAAGCTCTTCGAGAGTGACCTTTAGCGCATCTCAAGCCTGGTCGCAATGCGGCTTCCCGCTCTGATCATCGGGTGCTCGACCAAATGGTATGCAGCGACAGAGATAACTGCTGTGGCGATCAGCTCGGCTGCGAGCTGAATTACCAGATTATGGTGCCAAAGCAGGTGGATACCGATAGCGATGGAGAATGGATGGGACAAGTAGATGCCGTAGGAATATTTGGCAATTTCATGAGCGGGGCGACTTATCCAAGTCCAAGACAGCTGCCGGAACAGCGGCAAAGACAGGCCCAAGATGAAGCAGACCGGCCAAGCTCTCCGTGCATTTGGATCACGCATGAAGAAGATGAGAAGGGCGACTAGAAGGGCAATAAAGGTCCACGCGGGAAGTCGCGGTGTCCACTTTTTGAAGCCGACGTAGGCGATGACGCCGGGGAGGAAGTCAGGAATAACCGTAACAAAGTTGTTTCCAGAGCTTGCGGGAAGTAATGTGCGTGCAGTGAGAACGCTTAGTGTCCAGCCTACAAGCAAGGGCCAGAGTTTATTTTCCTCGCGAACGTAGAAGAAGAGTGGGGGAAGAAGGATGTACATCTGGATTTCGAGAGGCAGAGACCAGAGTACGTTGATGATATTGCCTCCACCCCGGCTGGTAAGGTTTTGAACCAGCAGAAGGTTGGCGAATATTTTCGCTGTACCGAGAGTGGGTACTGTGAACCAAGCGCCTGTTATTCCTGCAACCGGAGCGCGAAAAAGGATGGCAGCAAGGATCGCCAGGATGGATAACGGGTAAATACGGAATGCGCGCCGAAGGTAGAACTCTGACGTGAACGGGGCGTCGACTTAGCGACCACATGAGCACGAGGCACGTGTGAACGAAAAATAGATAGACGCCAAAGACGCCGATCCAATCAACCTCCCACGAACCAAGTTGAAGGACATCCTTTGCCAATAGAGTGTGGTCCAGAACAACCGTCGTGACAGCAAAGGCGCGAAGGAAGTCCAGGTTCGGCTTTGGCACCATTCGACGATGATACAAGTGCTACTTCGGCCAGTGGACCTGAGCTCCGAGGTCAGGGGAGCAAGCGCAGACCGTCGCACTTGCCTGTTCGGCTTTATGCAGCGCGTTCTTCGACGGTAAAGGTCAGGCCGGTGGGGCTGGCGTCTACCTTGACGTGATCGCCGTGGAGGACGGTTCCGTCGAGGATTTTGAGGGCTAGTTTGTCCTGGATCATGCGCTGGATGGCTCGTTTGAGGGGGCGTGCACCGTAGGCGCGATCGTAGCCGGCCTCGAAGATGGCGTGGCGGGCGTCGTCGGTGAGGTTGAGGGTGATGCGGCGGTCTGATAACAGGACCTGAAGGTCCTTAAGCCTCAGGTCGACGATGTGGGTGAGCTGCTGTTCGCCGAGGGGGTGGAAGACGACGATGTCGTCGACGCGGTTGAGGAACTCGGGGCGGAACTGCTGGCGGAGTGCCTCCATGACGCGCTCGCGGGCGTCGAGGAAGCCCTCCTCGCCCTCGGCCCAGGCGGTGGAGAGGGCGGCGGCGCCGACGTTTGAGGTCATGATGAGGACGGTGTTTTTGAAGTCGACGGTGCGGCCCTTGGAGTCGGTGAGGCAGCCGTCGTCGAGGACCTGGAGGAGGATGTTGAAGACGTCGGGGTGGGCCTTTTCGATCTCGTCGAAGAGGATGACGGCGTAGGGGCGGCGGCGGACGGCTTCGGTGAGCTGGCCGCCCTCGTCGTAGCCGATATATCCGGGGGGCGCGCCGACGAGGCGGGAGACAGCGTGTTTTTCCATGTACTCGGACATGTCGATGCGGACCATGGCGGCTTCGTCGTCGAAGAGGAACTCGGCGAGGGCGCGGGCGGTCTCGGTCTTGCCGACGCCGGTGGGTCCGAGGAAGATGAAGCTGCCGATGGGTCGTTTGGGATCGGAGAGGCCGGCGCGGGAGCGGCGGATGGCGTTCGAGACGGCTTCGATGGCTTCGTTTTGGCCGACGACGCGTTGTTCGAGGCGGGACTCCATCTCGACGAGCTTCTGCATCTCGCCTTCGAGCATTTTGGACACGGGGATGCCGGTCCACTTGGAGACGATGGCGGCGATGTCTTCTTCGTCGACCTCCTCCTTGAGCATGCGGGAGGGGCGGGGGGCGACGCCGGTGGTGGCGTCCGAGACGTCCTGCGCGACGGCGGCGTCCTGCTGGGCGTTGAGGTCGCGGAGTTCGGCCTCGGCCGAGGGGATCTCGCCGTACTGGAGCTCGGCGGCGCGCTGGAGATTGCCTTTGCGGGTCTCTTCGAGGGCCTGGAAGCGGAGGGATTCGAGTTGTTGCTTGAGCTCGGCGATGCGGCCGATGGCGCCGCGTTCGGCCTGCCAGCGGGCGCGGAGGGCGGTGACGCGCTCCTTGATCTCGGCGAGTTCGTGATCGATGGTGGAGAGGCGGGCCTGGGAGTTGGGATCCTGCTCGCGGCCGAGGGCGGCGCGTTCGATCTCGAGGGAGGTGGCCTCGCGCTCGAGGTCGTCGATTTCGACAGGAACGGAGCCGATCTGGATGGCGAGGGCGGCGGCGGCTTCGTCGACGAGGTCGATGGCCTTGTCGGGGAGGAAGCGGTCGGAGATGTAGCGGTGCGAGAGGGTGGCGGCGGCGACGATGGCGGCGTCCTTGATGCGGACTTTGTGGTGGGCCTCGTATTTTTCCTTGAGCCCGCGGAGGATGTTGACGGTGTCTTCGACGTTGGGCTCGCCGACGTAAACGATCTGGAAGCGGCGTTCGAGGGCGGCGTCCTTTTCGATGTACTTCCGGTACTCGTTGAGGGTGGTGGCACCGATGGCACGGAGGCCACCGCGGGCGAGCGCCGGCTTGAGCATGTTGGAGGCGTCCATGGCGCCCTCGGCCGCGCCGGCGCCGACGAGGGTGTGGAGCTCGTCGATGAAGAGGATGATCTCGCCGTTGGATTCTTCGATCTCCTTGAGGACGGCCTTGAGGCGCTCTTCAAATTCGCCGCGGAACTTGGCTCCGGCGATCATGGCGGCGAGGTCGAGGGCGCAGACGCGCTTGTTGCGGAGGATTTCGGGGACGTCGCCGAGGAAGATGCGGCGGGCGAGGCCTTCGACGATGGCGGTCTTGCCGACGCCGGGCTCGCCGATGAGGACGGGATTGTTTTTGGTGCGGCGGGCGAGGACCTGGATGACGCGGCGGATCTCCTCATCGCGGCCGATGACGGGGTCGAGCTTGCCGCGGCGGGCGAGGTCGGTGAGGTCTTTCGCGTACTTTTCGAGTGCCTGGAACTTGCCTTCGGGATTCTGGTCGGTGACGCGCTGGGAGCCGCGGACGGCAGAGAGCGCTTTGAGGATGGCGTCGTGGGTGCCTCCGAGAGCCGCGAGGGCGAGCTGGACGGGATCCTTCTTCAACTCGGCGAGCGCGAGCAGGAGGTGTTCGGTGGAGACGTACTCATCCTTGAAGCTGGCGGCTTCCTTGAAGGCCTGGTCGAGCACCTTCTGGGCTGCGTTTGAGAGCGCCGGCTGGGATCCGCCCTGGACTTTGGGGAGCTTGGCGATGGCGGCGTTGAGGCTGCTCTTGAGTTGAGGGACATCGACGCCGACGCGTTCGAGGACGGGAAGAACGACGCCGTCGCGATCTTCGAGGAGGGCGGAGAGGAGATGTAGAGGGAGGACCTCGGGATTGCCGTTGTCGCCGGCGATGCCCTGTGCGGCCTGGACGGCCTCCTGGCTTTTGGCCGTCAGTTTTTCCCACTTAATTGCCATTATGTCTCGTTTCAGAGTTTCGTGAGTTACAGATCAGACGCACGACCCTCGTTGAAGGTTGCAGAAAATATGAGTGAGAGACGCTCATGCTATGCAGGGTGGATTAGATTCCCAAACCGGAACGCCTGAGGTGTTAGGCGAAAGAGCCGAAAGGCGTATCGGTACCTAGACTTAGCAGATGCTAGGCTCACCTCGGTGTGAATTGCTTTGCTGGGGTGTTGCTTTGAGTTTCTGGTGGAGACGATGGGTTTTCGGGTCGGCGCTTTCCTGTCTTGGTGGTGTTCTAGCGGGTTGCGGATCAGCGGGAGTGAGCAATCTTCCGGTTGCTGGAGCTGTGTCGACGACAGCTCCGGTCGAGACGACGGGGGGTACTGGCGTCCATGGCCGGACGCAGTCGGGGCCGCGGGCGTAACCGGGTCAAGGGTCTATATATTGGCGGCGAACACCACCGGCTATGGGGCACCGAGCCTATCGCTGATTCAGGAGGGCTCACCCGGTGTGGCGACGGATGCGATTGGGGCGTATGTGACGACGGACGCCAGCGGGGGATTTCAGTTCGGTGGAGCTCCGAGTTGTGTTCCGCATCAGCTGGTTTACGTGCTCGCGAGGGGCGGGCGGACGTTGGGGATCGAGGCCGATAATCCAGGGCTGGCGCTGATCTCTTTGCTTGGGACCTGTCCGGACGCGGGGGATCTTTCCGGAGTGACTCAGTTCATCAATATCAGTGAGGTATCGACGGTTGCGAGTGTCTATGCGCTTTCCGGATTTATGACGGACGGGGCGCATGTGAGCTCGGCTCCGACCGAGAAGTCCTTCCGCGGCATGGTGAATGCGTTTGCGACGGCTTCGAGCATCTTCGACGCGAGTACAGGGAGGGCCCTGGCCGAGACGCCGAGGGGCAGCGGAATCGTTCCCCGGACCGAGATCAATACGCTGGCGAACATGCTGGTGCCGTGTGCGAACGCTTATGCTGCCTGTGCGAGCCTGTTTGGAAAGGCGAAGGACAGAGGCGGCGTTCCCGCTGCTGACACCGTCTCCGCGGTGCTGAACATTGCCAAGAATCCTGGAGCGAACGTCGCGGCCTTGTTCGCCCTGGCGAACCAGGAGGCGTTCCCACCGGCGATGACCGCCGCACCCAACGACTGGACGGTGGCGATCACGTTTTATGCGGAGAGCATGGCGGGAGCGTACTTTCCGGCGATCGATTCGGTCGGCAATCTCTGGGTGCCGGGGTATGCCAACAACACGTTGACGGAGCTTGACCCGCTGGGGAATATTCTTTCGGGCAACTCGGGGTTTTCGGGTGGAGGGATGAGTGAACCGTTTTCGGTCGCGATCGACGACAACGACAGGGCATGGGTGACGAACTACGGCGCGGGGACGGTGGGCGGGCCTTCGGTATCCGAGTTTGGAGCATCTGGGCAGGCGGTATCGGCGAACGGGTTTCCGTGCGGTGCGGGATGTACGTTTCTGGCCATCGATGCGGAGAAGAACCTATGGGTCTCGGGCAGTCCCCAGGTAGAGACGCTGCGGAGTTCGGGAACGCCGGTCTCCAACTTCTCGACGAATACGTTGGCTTCGGGGATCGCGGTCGACAGCTTTGGGCATGGATGGGTGGTGGGGCAGGGGCGGAATCTCTTCAGGCTCACGCTGCCGGGCAAGGCTGAGCAGTTCAGCGAGACCGTAACGGCGCCTTCGGGGACTGAGATTACGCCGGTCGCAGTGGATGGGGGCGACAATGTCTGGTTTGCGAGCAGCAAGATGAACGCGCTGGGAAAGCACGATCAGAACGGGGCTGCCGTCTCTCCGGCGGGGGGGTATACCGGGGGAGGACTGAAAGGGCCGGCGGGTCTGGCGATCGACGGATCGAACACGGTCTGGGTGGCGAATCGCGATGGGAATTCGATCTCGGCGTTCTCGAACACGGGGGTGGCGCTGTCTCCCGCGGGCGGGTATCAGGCTGCGGGGATCAGCAATCCGCGCGGGATTGCGATCGATGCTTCGGGAAATGTGTGGATCACGAACTTCACCGGGAACTCGGTCACGGAGTTTCTGGGGGTTGCGGCTCCGACGGTGACGCCGATCACGCCGGGATCGCATGGGCAGCGGCCCTGAGGTGGTAGATTTCCGAGCGAGTGAGTTTTCGGTTCGGCTGCGGGGGGGATTTCCTGATTACGCCGTGAAAAGGGATGTCATGCGGCCTCCAGGCGCTATTGGTCAGAGAGCCTGATCTCGCGGACAGGTGGAAGATACGAGATCGGATGGCGTCTAATGTCCCATGGCTCTGACCGGCTATTGCAGGTTGAACACCTTTACGGCTGCTCTTCTCGTCTTTTGCGCGGCGGCCTTCGCGCAGGAAACGAGCCCAGCGTCTACGGTGCCAGAGCTTGTCTTATCTATCCACGCAAGTCGCGCAAGGCCGGGTCAGCTTCCAGACACTGTCACTATCAAGATCACTAACGTTTCAAGTCACGAGGTCTTGATTCCTGATCCTTGCGCTGGTTGCGGCGATGGCATGTATGGAAGCCTGTTCTTCCGATCTAACCTTCGATCCACGGCTGGCGCCTTTCCAATCATGTTGGGTGGTGGCATCGCTGACTACGATTTCACAAAAACCACCATCCTGGAACGGATCAAAAAGTGGAAACGGCTGACTCCCGGCCACGCACTCATCTTCAAGGAAAATATAGCCGCTGAAACCAACGCTATGTTGCGAGGGCAACCTGGAGCGGGCAGCTATGAGTTCAGTGCTGCTTACGAGGCGCCTTATATCAGCGAGAATGATCAGCGCCTGCTCACGGCAGCCAAGGTTCACTTTCCCCGAGGGCGGATGGAGACCTCAGCTTTGAAGTTCACGAAGACAGCAAGATGACTGTTTCCTCGTGGTCACTTGTTCCTCGTCGTCACTTGGACCGTAAATGGTCTTCTCGTACGGTTGCGATTTTAGCAAGTGGAGGAAGAGGCCGGACACATAACAAGTACGGGTCAGGGATGCGTGGTCCCGGACTACGAGCCGGTGCTACTGCGATGCCGTTTCGGAAGGGTTGGTATAAAGGGTCTAGCCGTGAAGAGAGCGTCACGCGGCTGAGGATCACGCCACCACAGGACGGTTTGGAATGCGGATACTGAAGCGGATATGCGCGGTAGTGCTAGTGAGTGCGAGTGCGGCTGTGGTGCATGCGACCGGACCAGAGAACAAATCGGGAGATAAAACGACGGCGATGGGATATCCGAAGGCTCGGGTGAGCGACCAGGTGGACGACTATTTTGGCACGAAGGTGCGGGACCCGTACCGGTGGATGGAGGACGTGGATTCGGGAGAGGTGAAGACCTGGGTGGACGCGGAGAACCAGCTGACGCGGAGCTATCTCGACGACGTTCCGGGGCGCGAGAAGATGCACGCACGGCTGATGGATCTGACGAACTTCGAGCGCTACGCGGCGCCGGAGCGGAGAGGGTCGAGATACTTCTACGCTCACAACACAGGTTTGCAGAACCAGAACGTGGTGTTTTGGCAGGAGGGCCTGAAGGGCGAGCCCAAGGTTCTGCTGGACCCGAACACGATGTCGAAGGACGGAACGGTTGCTTTGAGCGCCTTGAGCATCACGGAAGACGGGCGGCTGGCAGCGTACTCGATTGCGGATGCGGGGAGCGACTGGGTGAAGTGGCATGTGCGCGATGTGGCAACGGGGAAGGACCTGCCGGACCTGGTGGAGTGGTCGAAGTTCAGCGGGGCCTCGTGGCTGAAGGATGGGTCGGGGTTCTTTTATCAGGGATACGGCGTTCCCAAGAATGCTGGGAAGGATGCGCCCTCTTTAAAGGAGGCGAACTACTTTCATAAGGTCTTCCTTCACAAGCTGGGAACTCCCCAGAGCGCGGACACGCTGGTGTTCGAACGGCCGGACGACAAGGAGCTGAATGTCCACGCGAGTGTGACGGAGGACGGACGGTATCTGCTGCTGTTCTCGACGAAAGGGACGAGCCCGAACAATGAGCTCGCGGTCAAGGATCTGGAGCATCCGGATGCGCCGATCCTGAAGGTGGTGACGACGGCCGATGCGGTGTACCACCCGATTGCAAACGATGGAACGAAGTTCTGGATGCTGTCGACGCTGGATGCAAGGAACGGAAAGGTGATCGCGATCGATATCGCGCATCCGGAGCGAGCGAACTGGAAGACGGTGATCGCAGAGACGAAGAACAATCTTGAAGGCGTGACGATGATTCATGACACGCTGATCGCAACCTATCTGGAAGATGCGCAGACGATGGTGGAGCTGCATAAGCCGGATGGCGGGCTGATCGAGCGATTGAAGCTGCCGGCGATTGGAGCAGCGGCGGGTTTTGGCGGGGAGCGTGAGGACAAGGAGACGTTCTTTCAGTTCACGAACTTCGTGACGCCTGGGACGATCTACCGGCTGGATATGACGACGGGCAAGGTGGAGCTGTACCGGGCGCCCAAGCTGAAGTTCGATCCGGCGGGGTATGAGACGAAGCAGGTCTTCTACAAGAGCAAGGACGGAACGCGGGTGCCGATGTTTGTGACGGCGAAGAAAGGATTGAAGCTGGATGGGGGGAATCCTACGCTGCTGTATGCGTATGGTGGGTTCAACATCTCGTTGATGCCGGAGTTCAGCCCGGCGCGGCTGCTGTGGATGGAGATGGGTGGGGTTTACGCGCAGCCCAGCCTGCGGGGCGGCGGTGAATATGGCGAGGCGTGGCACGAGGCGGGGACGAAGCTGAAGAAGCAGAACGTCTTCGATGACTTCGTCGCAGCGGCCGAGTGGCTGGTGGCCAACAAGTACACCTCGAGGGAGAAGCTGGCGATCAACGGCGGGAGCAATGGCGGTCTGCTGATGGGGGCGGTCGAGACCCAGCGGCCGGAGCTGTTTGGGGCGGTTCTGGCGCAGGTGGGTGTGATGGACATGCTGCGCTTCGACAAGTTCACCATTGGATGGGCGTGGAAGGCGGATTACGGAGCTCCGAGCGAGAACGAGGCGGAGTTCCAGGCCATCTATAAATATTCGCCGCTGCACAATGTACGTCCCGGCGTGACGTACCCACCGACGCTGATCATGACCGCGGACCATGACGATCGGGTGTTTCCGGCGCACAGTTTCAAGTTTGCGGCGGCGATGCAGGCAGATCAGGCGAAGGATGGGCCGCCGGTGCTGATTCGCGTGGAGACGCGGGCCGGGCATGGTGGCGGCATGCCACTCTCAAAACGGGTGGAGCTGTCGGTGGATCAGTATGCGTTTCTGGTGAAGGAGCTGGGTATGCGGGTTGAGCTTCCCTAGGCTGCTGAAGATGTCCGGGCTCCAGGTAGGGAGGCCAGAGCCTGCGACTTCCGTGCAATGGCGCTCTTTGCTGGTCGGCGAGGTGCTCTGCGAAATCTGAATCCGCGGCTATGGGTGGTGCGTCAGATAAGCACAGAGGGAGAAGACGATGAAACTCAAACTTACTTTTGCACTCCTGGCCTCTACGATGGGCTTTATCCTGCCTCAGGGGGTAACCGCCCAGACGCGTACCGTGGGCGTGCATATGCGTTCGCAGACCTCCCATGATCGTTCTCCGCGGATCCACGACCGGTCGGTACATTCACACGGGACATTCGTAAGCAGCCGGTCTTAAGCAATCGATAGTAAGCCGAAGCAATCGATGGTAAGCAGCCGGATGGGTGGTCCGACTGTTTGGTGCAGCAGGTTAGAGAGAGGCCTTCGAGATGAAGGCCTCCAGCTTTTGGGGATCCTTGTTACCCGGAGACGCTTCAACACCGGTAGCTACGTCCACGCCCCACGGCTCGAGTCTCTGGATCATGTCCGCGACGTTCTCCGAGCGCAGGCCCCCGGCGACGATCAGCTTGAGATTCCCTAACTCGGCTTTCAGGATTGCGGCGGCTGCCTTCCAGTCGAAGGTGATGCCGGTCCCCCCGGTGGCGCTGCCGACCTGCGAATCAATCAAGACGCGTTCGATGCCGGTCTCTTTGTGAATGGCGCGTAGCTGGCTCCGGAGCGATTCGCCCGGCGACTCTGCGTTCGAAGTCGTATTCCAGTGGATTGCCTGGATCAGAGTAATCCGGCCAGTAAAGGCATTCTGCAAGCGGCGAATGAGATCGAGATTCAGGCTGCTGTGCAGCTGGGCACCGGTGAGGCCACCCTCGTCGACTGCGCGAGCGATCTCGCCCGCATTCTGGGTATCAAAGACGCCGATGCGTTCCACGGCCTGGGGTAGCTGCCGAGTGATCGCGCCGGCCTGAGCGGGTGTGACGCGCCGGGTGCTGGGAGCGAAGACGAAGCCGACTGCGTGAGCGCCGAGGTCCGCCGCGAGCCGGGCGTCTTCAAGGTTCGTGTTGGCGCATATTTTGATCCACATGGGGTGTTCGCGGTTCGAGGGGTAAGGCTCTGACCAGACTAGATGGTTTGCGAATATTGCCGGTCGAGAAGGAGTGCGAGCGCGGCGGCGGGCTCCGGCTGCCGCATCAGGGCTTCGCCCACCAGGAAGGCCTGGTAGCCACCAGCGCGGAGGCTGGCGATGTCCTCTGCTGTGCGGATGCCGCTCTCCGCGACGCGAAGGACATCCCCAGGCAGCGCCTCCGCCATGAACAGGAGGGACTCCGTTTTGACGGTGAAGCTGCGGAGATCGCGGCTGTTCACGCCAATGATGCGCGCCCCCAGGTCGATGGCGCGGTCGATCTCGACGTGATCGTGAGCTTCGACCAGAACGTCGAGACCAAGGTCCGTGGCGAAGTCGTGGAGGAGTTCGAGCTTATCGTCCGCAAGCGCGGCGACAATGAGGAGGATGGCATCGGCTCCCGCGGCGCGAGCTTCGAGGATCTGAAACGGATCCAGAATGAAGTCCTTACGAAGGCAAGGAATGGTAACCGCGGCTGAGGCGGCTTCGAGATCGGCCAGGGAGCCTTGAAAGAACTCAGAGTCAGTCAGGATCGAGAGCGCGGCGGCACCCGCTGCCTGCAGGGTGGGCGCGAGATCTGCCGGGCGAAAGTCTGCGCGGATGAGGCCTCGAGACGGGGAGGCTTTTTTAATTTCCGCAATCACAGCGGGACCGGTGGCGGATGCTATACGAAGAGCGTCCGCGAAGCCACGCGGCCTATGGGCAGCGGCCTTACGCTCCAGGGCAGGGATGTCCGCAGCTGCTTTGCGGTCCGTCACTTCGAGCAGTGTATGAGCGAGGATCTGATCGAGCTGAGTCGGCATTCCCTCTCCATTCTAAAGGCAGGTTGGGGAGCATGGCGATGCTGGAGAGACGTGAGATGCAGTGCGATATCAGGGACAGATCGCCAGGTGCAGAGGGAGATGTCACGGAGCATTCTGGTGCCGAAGAGAGGACTCGAACCTCCACACCCTTGCGAGTACATGGACCTGAACCATGCGCGTCTGCCAATTCCGCCACTTCGGCACGTCTCACGGGTCATCCGAACTGGTGGTTCAGGATATGGCGACCGTGAATGGTCAGTGTTACAAAGGCTGCCTCCCGTGTCAACGGCTCGCCGCATCGAGAGTTGCGAGCCGTATGATGGAGCGCAGAGCGGGGGAGCAGCCTCCGGTCGTTGCGGAGATGATGTCCATGAGTGATGTGCCGAGCGGAAGTACAGGGGAGCAGACCATTCCGGAGGAGATAGCGATCGAAATCCGCAGGCTAACGCACGACCTCTCGAATGCCCTTGAAATTATCGTGCAGACGAGCTACCTCCTAGGCACCACAGAGCTCAAGGCTCCGGGTTCCGACTGGCTGCGCATGCTGGATGGAGGGGTGCGTAAGGCACTTGACCTGAACGGCGCCCTGCGGACTTATGTGAGGGAACACTCTGCTCGATGACCTAGTCTGGACGCCGATCGGCTAAGCTGAGCTGGTCTTTGGTCTGCTGGCCGTTGATTTCTTTGCTGGAGCAGAGACGGCGCTCTTTTTCGCGGATGCGGAGATCTCCGTTCCATTCGCGATCATCTTTCTCGACTTCGGATTTTGAGACGCTGCCGCGATGGAGGTGATCTTTCCATTGCCTGGAGCGGAGCTCTTCGCGGTGGGTATCCCCGCGGCCTGCGCAGCGAGCCGTGAGAGTTTGGCCGCATGCGAATGGAACAGCTTCTCGATGTGCTGCAGGAGGACGCGGGTGTGAGTCGCCTTGACGAGAATCTTATCTGGACCTGCGCCATCCCAACCCATCTCGTCCTCTGGAAAGGCAGTCAGAAGGGCGACAGCGGGATGGTAGGGTGCGGTGCGAGCGGCCTGGATGACCTCGCGGCCTGCGACATCACTTTCCATTCGCATGTCGGAGATGACCATGTGGTACTCGTGCGACCGGATGCGGGACTTGCCCTCGCGTGCTGAGGCCGCGGTGTCGACATCGAAGCCGCTGATCTCGAGCACGGCCTTGAAGGTAAGGAGAACGGCGACATCGTCGTCGACGAGAAGGATACGGCGTTTCATTCGATAGCCTTTCCAGAGCAGAGCGGCGAATCTCTGTGCAATGGTTGTGACTCAGATTGTAGTTGCAGGAAACACTATAGATGGAAGCGTAGGCTGATGCAGATGGAAGCGTAGGCTGATGCCATAACCCCGGCCCAGGCGGCACCGGCATGGAGTCTCTGCTGACGCCGGTGGTACACTTAGCGGTGCGGGAGGGACAATATCGTCCTTGCCAGAAACGAAATCCCAAAGACATGGCACTGTCTGAGAAGTGCTATGGAGGTCGACTATTCCCCCGATTGACAAGCGTGCCGCCAAATCTTTTATCCGTACCAATGAACGTATCCGCGCGCGAGAGGTTCGCGTGATTGATGAGAATGGTGAGCAGCTGGGTGTGATGCCGCCGTTTGAGGCACTGAAGATGGCACGGGAGCGGTCGCTGGACCTGGTAGAGATCTCCCCAAACGCGGTTCCGCCGGTTTGCAAGATCCAGGACTATGGGAAGTTCTTGTATGAGAAAGACAAAAGCGACCGGGCCGCTCGTAAAAAGCAGAAGGTAATCGTCATCAAAGAGGTCAAGTTCTCGGTCACGGTTGATGAACACGACTACCAGACCAAGAAGAATCAGGCCGTTCGCTTTCTGGGTGAGGGCGACAAAGTAAAGGCATCGCTGCGGTTCAAGGGGCGGCAGATGGCACATCGCGACCTGGGGTACAAGATCATTAATCGCCTCATTCTGGACATCGGCGACGCTGGTCTGGTGGAGTTCATGCCGAGGATGGAAGGTACGACGCTGCACGCCATTCTTGCGCCTTCCAAGAAGGTCGAAGCGCCACCGAAGAAAGTGACACCCAAGGCAGAGGCGGCACCAGTGGCGGCTTCCTTTGATGTTGCTCCGGCGGTCGAACCCGCAACGGCCGTTGACGCCTAGGCGGAGCCTCTTGCTAAAAAACTGATTTTGCCCAGAGGTTTGGGTGGGCTATGGACAGTATCCCCGCGTTTCCGCGTAAGGGTCTTCCGAGGTGCGTGGGGCAAAGGATCGAGTGGGGTCATAGGCTGAGGTTGCTTCAGACCCCCTGATGCGAAAAGCATTGTGCTGGTGACGATCAAACTCAGCCTAGACATTACTTTAGTAATAGCGGGGCTTAATTGTAGAGTTATGTCTTTGAATACTATGGACTTACACAAGTCTATATCCTATTGTTGCTGCAGCTGAGTTGTCCAGCGAAAAGTTTTGACTCTACTACAACTTTAGGAGTAATACCAATGAAAAATGTCATCCGCGCCTTCGTCGTTGCCCTTACTCTCGCCGGCTCCGTAGCCTATACCCAGATCAACTCGTCTACCCAGACGCGGATTGCTGCTGCCAAAGTCTCTTCACTGCCGATGCCTTGCTGCCCCCCGGGCGATGGCGATCGCTGCGGCTGGAAATAGAGCTAGCGTTGTCCAGTGAAAAGTTTTGACTCTACTACAACTTTAGGAGTAACACCAATGAGAAATGTCATCCGCGCCTTCGTCGTTGCCCTTACTCTCGCCGGCTCCGTAGCCTATACCCAGATCAACTCGTCTACCCAGACGCGGATTGCTGCTGCCAAAGTCTCTTCACTGCCGATGCCTTGCTGCCCCCCGGGCGATGGCGATCGCTGCGGCTGGAAATAGAGCTAGCGAAGGCTAACAGGTTCTAGCACTAAAGTTTGCAAACATTTGCTTGTATCCGTCCTCGCGGTGTTCTACGCTAGCTTCAAGTACGAGGGCGGAAGATGTCGAGCATTCAATTACTGTCTTACTTGGAACCCGTATTTTGCGTACTTGTGCTTGTCACGTTACTCAGGGCGGGCGCGAGTAAAACGTTTGGCTTTCTTTCGGCTCTCTTGGTAGTTAGAGTAAGTGCGGACGTGATTTGCCTCTTCACGATGAAATTCTCGTCGAGAGTCATCGAACGGCATCTCGCGTACAACGTTTATTTCTACGTCTACTGGATCTCCTACGCGGTCGAATCGATTCTGTACCTACTACTAATTGTAGGCATCTTCCGACTCGCGATGGAACCGCTCAAGGGTTTACAGACGCTCGGCATGCTGGTCTTCAAATGGGCTGGGGCTATTTCCGTAGCGCTCGCAATCGGTATCGGCTTGGCGCCACATCAGTCTGGTCATGCGTTTCTGGCAGCCATGATCATGCAACTGCAGCAGACTTCAAGCATTCTGATCCTGTGCCTCCTACTGTTCGTCTGCTTCGCGATCCGTCCGATGGGACTGTCGTTCCGCAGCAGGATCTTTGGAGTGAGCCTCGGCCTGGGCCTTATGGCGGCTTGCAGCCTCGTGAGTTCGGCGTGGATCACAAACGCGCCGCGGATGGACTCCACCGTGAACGTTATGATGGGCGTCACGGGTTGTGGAACACTGTTGCTGTGGTCTGCTTACTTCGCATTTCCTGAAGAGAAGCGGCGCATCATTATGCTTCCGACCACATCACCATTCCTTCGTTGGAATCAGATCTCTGAGGTTCTCGGCGACGCTCCGGGTTTTGTGGCCATCGCGGGCGTCCCTCCTGAGGTGTTTGCTCCGGCGGAGTTGGAGATGATGCGTCGCGCCTCGATGAAAATGCCGATCGGCAGCAACACGCCTTACGTGACCGGGACACACGCGACAGCACTGAACTCGCTCACTGCCTAAGATGGGCTGGTTTCGGAAGGGAATTTCATGAAGCACGCCCACTCGTAGCAGTGGGCGTTTGCTTGTGCGGTCCGCCGCGCTAACCCCCTGCTGTGCAGATCAAGATTGAGTAAGCCCTCGCAGGCAGCACGCGGGTCCGTCTGCAACTTAGCATTCTCAAGGGTGGTTGTAGGGGTGTCGCGCCAGCTTTTAGCTTATCTGCGTCACTGCCGCAAAGGAAGGCCGCTCTCGCGAACGGCCTTCCTGTTGTTGCGAGATGGTGCAGACCTAGGACTCTTCCCGCTCGGCGCGCTTCCAGTTGAGCAGATCACCGAGTGTGGTGCTACTGCTGCTGTTCGAGGACGAGTTGCTGTTGGATTTTCCGCCATCCCGATCGCGTTCTTTGTAAGTCTCCACTTCGACGCGGCTGGCTTCTTCACCAACAGCCTTGATGGACAGACCGACCTTTTTCTCTTCAGGGTTCATCTTCACGATTTTGAAGTCGTGTTCATCGCCTGCCTCGAGCTTGACGGGTTGATGGTTCTCGTCAACGGCTTCGGAGACGTGGCAGAGACCCTCCACACCTTCGGCAATCTCAATAAAAGCGCCGAACTGAGCTGTGCGAAGTACTTTGCCCTTGATGACGTCACCGACCCGATGCTGCGCAAAGAAGGTATCCCAGACATCAGGCTGAAGCTGCTTCACTCCGAGCGACAGGCGGCGGTTTTCAGGCTCAACGCCGAGAACGATCGCCTTAACCTTTTCGCCCTTCTTCAGCACCTCGGAAGGATGCTTTATGCGCTTCGTCCAGCTCAGATTGGAGACGTGGACCAGACCGTCGATGCCGTCTTCGATCTCGATGAACGCGCCGAAATCGGTGAGATTGCGGACGCGACCCTCAATGACGGCTCCGATGGGGTACTTATCTTCAAGCGCCTCCCAGGGATTGTCCTGGAGCTGCTTCATGCCGAGAGAGATGCGGCGGTCGTTCGGGTTCACGGAGAGGATAATGGTATCGACCTCGTCTCCGGGCTTGACCATCTTTGACGGATGCTTCATCCGCTTGGACCAGGTCATCTCCGAGACGTGAACGAGACCCTCAATGCCCTGTTCGAGTTCAACGAACGCGCCATAGTCGGTGACCGACAGGATGCGTCCGCGAACCTGGGCGCCGATCGGGTACCGCTCGGTCGCGTCGAGCCAGGGGTCGGGCGTCAGCTGTTTGAAGCCGAGCGAGACGCGCTGCTTATCTTTGTCAAACTTCAGGACCTTCACCTGGATCTCGTCGCCGACGTTGACGAGGTCACGGGGATGAGTTAAGCGGCCCCAGCTCATGTCGGTGATGTGGAGCAGGCCATCGAGACCGCCGAGATCAACGAATGCGCCGTAGTCGGTAAGATTTTTCACTGTACCCGTCAGGATCGAACCCTCTTCGAGGGTCGACAGGGTTACACTCTTCTTCGCATTCTGCTCTTCTTCAAGCAGGTCCTTTCGAGAGATCACGACGTTGCCGCGCTTCTTATTCAGCTTGATGACGCGAACTTCGATCTCTGTCCCGATATAACCGTCGAGGTTACGGACCGGGCGAACCTCTACTTGTGATCCGGGCAGGAACGCCTTGATGCCGATATCGACTGTGAGGCCACCCTTAACCCGGCCCAGCACCATTCCCTTGACTGGAGTTTTATCGTTGGCCGCGGCCTCAAGCTTGTCCCAAACCTTGTGGCGGAGCGCTTTTTCGTAGCTGACGAGGTATCCACCCTCAGCTTCTTCCCGCTCAATGACGACCTCGATCGTGTCACCCGGACTGAATTTGGGGACACCGTTGACATCCACAACCTGATCGAGGGGGATAAGGCCCTCGGATTTCAGACCGATATCGACGACGACATGTTTGTCGGTGATTTTGACAACAGTGCCGGTGACAACGCTCTCTTCCTGAGTCAGATTTTGCGCGGCCGCGCTCTCGGCGGCCTGCTCGCGATCGAAGCTGGCAAGAGCCGCCGCGAAGTCGGAGTCGAAGTCCGCCTCGTCGGTCCCTGAAGCGCGGATGCTCTCAGATTGGCTTTGTTGCTGGTCTTCTGAAGCTACAGGGGAGATGCTCTCAGGTTGAGATTCAGCGGCGGATGCGTGGTCGTCGAGCGTGATATCCGCGTGCTGGTTGGAGGTGGATTCAGGGGACGGCGCGTCGTGCTGCGCGGTCATCTCGGGCGCGAGGGTTTCGAGTTCGGTGTTCAGGGGTTTGCTCTCGGTGTAGTCAGGATGATGGTGGTCGACCATAGTGATGCGAACTCCGGGACCCAAGAATCATTCCGTCACTGCTGGCATGTTCCGAGGAGGTTTAGCCTCGCCGCGGGCAGTGCAGTTGGCACAAGCTTCAGAAACGAAGTCGGCAAACGGGAATGAAGTACATCTTGCAGAGGAGCGGCTGCACTTGGATCCCACACGCAGGGGCTCAGTACAGATCCTAAACCGGACAACGCAATACGTCAACCGGGTAAGGAACCGCGAGCGGCAGAGCCAGCGATATACTCCGAGGCATGGAGCGATTATGGACGCCGTGGCGCCTCGACTACGTGTCGGGAGGAGTTCGGGAGCAGCGGAAGGGTGTTCCCGCAGAGCTCTCTGGATGGCCGCCCGGCGAGGACAGGGACTGTGTCTTCTGCAACATGATCGCCTCGGTCCGGTGGGCGGTGGAGTCGGGAATGGGAGCTGAGGAGGCAGAGAGAGCGACTCTGATCCTAGAGCAGGGCACCTTCTGCTTTATCTGTCTTAATCGGTACCCATACTCGACGGGGCATGTTTTGGTTGTGCCGTATCAACACACAGCCTCGTTAGCCGATCTCGGGGAATTGCCTGCTGCGGAGATGATGACGATGGCTCAGCGTATGGAGCGGGCGATCCGGGAGATTTACCATCCGGACGGCCTGAACCTGGGCATGAATATGGGCGAGGCAGCAGGAGCCGGAGTGGCAAAGCACCTCCACCTTCATGAACTTCCCCGATGGAGCGGCGACACGAATTTTATGACGACTGTTGCCGGAACGAGGATTTTGCCAGAGGAGCTGGAGGTAAGCTGGTCCAAATTACGAAAGGTACTTACCAACGTGCGAATTTAGTCGCAAGTGGATCATTTTGGACTATATTGATTTGCGAAGAGGTGCTTATGGCGACTCTCGCACAGCAACACTTATTCAACAATCGACCTCAGTCCACAGTGGCGCGATTGACCCCGAAAGCCGGCTCACGACCCTACTTGGTCGGTATGGCTGTTAGTCGTTCCCCGAAGGAATTGCGGTGCAGCCTGAATTTGCTTCCGCACGAGACGGACGACACTCGCATTACGGGCGGCACGCGATCGCTGACGCGGCGCCTGCTGGCGCTGAACGTTGAAGGGTCGCTTTCCCGGCGTCCGGTGAGCGGAGTCTACGGGATGGATGCGGGCCTGATCGCAGGGACGGCGTAGGGCATTCTGCTCCGGAGCCGGACTTTGTCCTAATCAGAACCGGACCCTGCCTTAATCAGAGCCGGACCGTTGGCTTGTTTGAGGCGGGTCGAACTTACAACCGTTTCCGCAGATCCAACCGGAAGAACTAATGACTGTGCCCATGGTGATGGTGTGCATGGGCGCCGACTGCCTCGAGATCCGGGGGAGCGCTGCAGCCGTGGGTGGTCTCGCAGCCGACGGTCTCACACTGAATGGTGGTGTGGTGGATGTGAAAGCGATCTGCCAGGGTGCATTTGACACGGTAAAGGATGCTGCCGCACTCGGACAGGAGCATCTCGTCGATAGTGATGTGGCTGGCGAGCGCGTGCGAGTGGGAGCCCAAGCTCCAGATATGAAGATCGTGCACGTTGAGCACACCCGCGACGGCTTGCATGGCGAGCCGCACCTCGGAGAGATCGACGGTATGGGGGGTGCCTTCGAGAAGGATATTGAGGGTCTCGCGAACGATTCCCACCGAGCTCCAAAGAATCATTCCAGCTATGAGGATTGAGAGAACAGGGTCGATCCAGGTCAGGCCGGTGAAGAGGATTCCCGCGCCACCGACGATGACGGCGGCGGTCGAGAGGGTGTCGCCGAGCATGTGGAGGAAGACGGAGCGTATGTTCACGTCGCCCGAGAAACGCCAGAGAAGCGTGGCAATGGCTCCGTTCATGAGCACACCGGCGGCGGCCACGAGCATCATGAGGCGAGGCTGCACCGGAACCGGAGCGGCGAGGCGGTGAACGGCGGCGATCGCGATCCAACTGGCGAGTACGATTAGGGTGAGTGCGTTGACGAAGGCGGCGAGCACACCGGCACGCTGATAGCCGAACGTCTTCTCGTTGGTGGCGGGACGTGCCTGAAAGTAGACGGCGACGGCGGAGAGTGCGATGGCAAGGAGGTCGGAGAGGTTATGGCCGGCCTCTGAGATGAGTGCGAGCGAGTGGGCGCGGAGGCCGAAGAAGAAGGTCGCGAGGACGTAGGCGAAGGTGGCGACCATCGAGATCTTCAGAACGCGCTGGATCTTGCGATTTGGAGACGCCACCATGTGCATTGATCAAGTTTAGACCGCGCAGGTCGCCGCAACCATTTCAGGCTCGAGGGGCTTTGAGGGGGTCAAAGCCGGGGAGCGCGCGGAGAAAGATCTACCGGTCGCCGGGGATGGTGACGGGATCGAGGCGGTGCTCGTGATCGATGCGCAGACCGCTCCAGGTCTCGGCGACGACGATGGAGTTGCCGGGGTTGCGGGGATCGAAGCGGACCTGGACGGGGAGATCGATGCGAACATCGCGGACGTGCTCGCGTAGCGGGCTTACATCCTGGGCGCACTCGTAGGTCACGCCGGCGGCGCGATACCGGTAGATCAGGGTGCTTGGGACGGGTTCAGGATCGTCGCCGATCCATTGGGTTTCGGTGATGCTTCCGTCGACGATGCGACCCGCGGAGGCGAGAAGATTGCGCCGCTCGCGCTCGAGATCCTCCGGCGAAGGCTGTTTGCGGGTCAGCCGGAAAGAGGTGATGCCGGCTATCGCGGCGAGGGTAAAGGCGACACCGGTGAGCACCCGGGGCGACCGGAGGGCGATCCCGAGCTGCGTGGGGATGGAGGTGAGCATATTCCGGCCTCAGCATAACGTATCAGGCGCAACGCCGGATGAGACATTGAGAGGAGCTGCCGACGGTATACTTAGGGTTGCGCTTATGAAGAAAGATCTAGACGGTACGGAAGCTGCTGGAGCGGTGCGTACGAACCAGGCGAAGCGGAGAGCGTCTGTGAGGCATGCCTCGGGACAACCTTTGGATTTGGGCGAGGGACGCCGTATGCGGTCGACGACTGTGATCTGCGTCCGGCGGGGCGACGTGGTGGTGATGGCGGCGGATGGGCAGGTATCACTCGGCGCAACGGTGATGAAGCGTTCCGCAAAGAAGATTCGCAAGCTTTACCAGGACAAAGTGCTGGCGGGCTTTGCGGGCTCGACCGCGGATGCGTTCTCTCTTTTTGCACGATTTGAGACGAAGCTGGAGCAGTATGCGGGCAATCTTGGACGCTCGGCTGTTGAACTGGCGAAGGACTGGCGCACCGACAAGATGCTGCGCCAGCTGGAGGCTCTGTTGATCGTGACGGATTCGAAGCAGACGTTTCTGCTGAGTGGGAACGGCGATGTGATTGATCCGGATGAGGGAATCGCGGTGATCGGGAGTGGGGGTCCTTATGCGCTGGCGGCGGCGCGGGCGCTGATGGACAACACGACCATGAGCGCGCGGGAGATCGCGGAGAAGTCCCTCCTGATCGCGGGACAGATCTGCTTGTATACGAACGATCGGATCACGATCGAGGAACTGAAGGCGGAGTGATGGCGATTTATCTACCGGGAACGGCGGAAGACCAGGCCTTGGCGCTGGATGAGATGACGCCTCGCGAGATTGTGGCGGAGCTGGACAAGTATGTGGTGGGGCAGGCCGCGGCGAAGCGGGCCGTGGCGATCGCACTGCGCAATCGCATGCGCCGGCAGAAGCTGTCACCGGAGCTGGCCGACGAGATCATGCCTAAGAACATCATCATGATCGGACCGACGGGTGTCGGAAAGACGGAGATTGCGCGGCGACTGGCGAAGCTGACGAATTCGCCATTTCTGAAGGTCGAGGCTTCGAAGTTCACGGAAGTCGGGTATGTGGGGCGTGACGTGGAGTCGATCGTGCGCGATCTGGTGGAGATCTCAATCGATATGGTGCGCGAGGAGAAGCTGGAGGAGGTGGAGGATAAGGCGGAGCTGGCGGCTGAAGACCGTCTGCTGGATCTGCTGCTGCCTCCAAGCCCGGCGGCGACTACGGCTGCGAACGCGGCGGCGGCGACCCAGGAGCCCGGAACGAACGTCATTCAGTTGCCTGCCTCGATGGATACCACATCGCCGGACAGCTTCGCCGCGAATAAGAATGGCCACGGTGGAGAGACACCGGATGGAGAGCCGAAGTCCAATACGGAGCAGAGCAGCCATGAACGGACGCGCGAGAAGCTGCGGCAGCAATTTCGCGAGGGCAAGCTGGACGAGCGCGTGGTGGAGCTGGATGTGCGAGACCGCAACCAGGCGAGCTTCGAGGTGATTACGAATCAGGGTTCCGATGAGATGGATATGGGCTCCTTCAAGGAGATGCTGCCCGGGCTCTTTGGACAGCGGATGAAGAAGCGCAAGATGAAGGTTGCGGAGGCGTTCGACTACCTGGTGCAAGAGGAGGAGGGCCGGCTGATCGACATGGATCAGGTGACGCGGCTGGCGGTCGAGCGCGTGGAGGAGTCGGGAATGGTCTTCCTCGACGAGATCGACAAGATTGCCGGGCGCGAGGGTGGGCACGGACCGGATGTGAGCCGGGAGGGTGTGCAGCGGGACATCCTGCCGATTGTCGAAGGGACGACCGTCAACACGAAGTACGGCATGGTCTCGACGGATCACATTCTGTTTATCGCAGCGGGCGCGTTCCATGTGTCGAAGCCGAGCGACTTGATTCCGGAGCTGCAGGGCCGATTTCCGATCCGGGTAGAGTTGCACTCGCTGACCGTGGACGACTTCGTCCGCATCCTGACGGAGCCGAAGTCTTCCCTGGTGAAGCAGTCGACTGCTCTTCTAGAGACGGAGGGATTGAAGCTCGAGTTCACCAAGGAAGCCATCGCGGAGATGGCGCAGTTCGCCTTCCGGGTGAACGAGACGACCGAAAATATCGGTGCGCGGCGGCTGCATACGATTCTCGAGCGAGTGCTCGACGAGATCAGCTTTCAAGCGCCGGATCTGTTTAAGAGCCCGCGGTCGGAGGTGACGCAGGAGGGTGTGGTGGCCGAGATTGGCGCGTCAGCCCCGTTGACCGGGGAACCGCAGAAGCCGTCACCGCCGCTGCCCGTCATTGAGCGTCAAACCGCGAATGGTGTTGAAAAGGTGATCGTGGTCGATCCGGAGTATGTGCGGCAGCAGGTGGCGTCCATCGTCAAGGATCAGGATCTGTCGCGTTATATTTTGTAAGGTCGAGGCGCGATGATGCCACTGCTGCCGGTTCGTTGAGCCCTGGGGTCGATTTGCAAGGGAGAGATTGAGCCGGCGGATGTGGTTTGCGTTTGTGCTACTGTTCTTTTTCGCCGGTCTGGGGTACGCGCGCTTCGAGCCATATTTGATGGATGGCGACAGCGTTTCCTTTATGGACATCGCCGATGGCGTCGGATCGCATTATGCAGTTGGGCTTTGAATGCGTACTGGAATCCCCTGATCCTGTGCTTCTGCCAACCGCGTGCGACCGAATCTAGCACCAGGCCGCAGACGAGAGAAAGGAAGGACGTTAGAACGATGCCGGTGGCGAGGATAGCCGTTGGGATGCGCGGCACGAGATGGGTGCGGTGATACTCGAATCGCCGAATTCTCCTGCCCGAGGTGGGAAGAGAAGTCGGCGATGCGATGGCGTGAGATTGTGTTCCGTTTGCTCGTAAGGTCGGGCTGAGATCAGGCGTTGACGGTCTGCTGCTGTCCGATTTCGCTGACACGCTTGGCCAGGAGCTGCTCGAGATCTTCGAGCGCCTTGGAGAAGCCTTCGATGCCTTCCTTCAGTTTGTCGTGCGCCATACGATCTTCGGCGTGCATTTTCTCGAAGGTAGCCTCGTCGATAGTGAGCTTCTCTATGGGCATGCTCTTCGCTTTTTCGGCATCGAGCTTACGGGGAAGGTCGCCCTGGGTATCGTCGAGTTCTTCGAGCAGCTTGGGGGAGATGGTGAGCAGATCACAGCCTGCGAGTTCCTTGATCTCACCGGTGTTGCGGAAGCTGGCTCCCATCACCACGGTCTTATAGCCGAACTTCTTGTAGTAGTTGTAGATGGTGGTGACGGACTGAACCCCGGGATCTTCGGCCCCGGTGTAGTCCTTGCCCGTGTCTTTTTTGTACCAGTCGAGAATGCGGCCGACGAACGGCGAGATCAGCGTGGCCTTCGCCTCGGCGGAGGCTATTGCCTGATGGAGGCCGAAGAGCAGGGTCATGTTGCAGTGGATGCCCTCTTTCTCGAGGATCTCGGCTGCTTTGATTCCCTCCCAGGTGGAGGCGATCTTGACGAGAACGCGGTCGCGCGAGACGCCGGCATCATCGTATTGCTTGATGATGTCGCGAGCCTGCTCCACGGTCTTCCCCCGGTCATAGGACAGGCGGGCGTCCACCTCGGTCGAGACGCGGCCGGGAACGATATCGAGAATTTTGCGGCCGAAGGCGACGGCCATCGTCTTGAAGGCGAGCGCGGCTACATCCTTATCGGAGGCGCCGTCACCGGCAGAGTCGCGCGCGTGCTGGAGCACATCGTCGACGATCTGCTTGTACTCAGGCATACCGGCGGCGGTCTGCAGCAGCGAAGGATTCGTGGTCGCGTCCTGCGGTTTGAACTTCTTGATTGAGTTGAAATCACCCGTGTCGGAGACGACGGTGGTCATGCCACGAAGCTGTTCGAGTAAAGATGCCATGGGGAAGCTCCTTCGGTACCCTTCAATTTTATCGCATCGCCGGATCGCCGGGCGGGTTTTCGAGCGGCTTCCGATGGGAAGGCCTGCAGGAGAGAGATTCAGACCGACTGTACGGTATTTTCAAGCACGCCGAGTCCATGGACAGTCACCTGGATGCGGTCTCCCGACGCTAATGAGCCTACGCCGGCCGGCGTACCCATGGGGATGAGGTCTCCGGGCTCGAGCGTGCAAAAGGCTGTGATGTAACGGAGGAGCTCCGGTACTCCGAAGAGGAAGTCGGCGGTGGAGCCGGTCTGCTTGAGCACGCCGTTGACATGGGTGGTGACGGTGACGGGAGCCCCGCCGATCGGATCGATCTCGTCCGAGACGATTGGGCCGACGGGGCAGAAGGTATCAAAGCCTTTGCCCCGAGTCCACTGGCCGTCACTCTTCTGGAGATCGCGGGCGGTCACGTCATTGACGCAGACGTAGCCGCGAATGTACTTCCGGACGTCCTCGCCGGGGCCTATGTTTCGGCAGCGAGTGCCGATGACGATACCGAGTTCCCCCTCGTAATCCACTCGTTGTGAGAGGGCGGGCAGGCGGACGATGCCGGCGGAGCTAAGGAGCGAGGAGGGTGGCTTCAAAAAGAGGAGCGGCTCCCTGGGAACCTCGTTGCCGAGTTCGGCGGCGTGGTCGCGGTAGTTACGACCGACGCAGACGATCTTTGAGGGGGCAACTGCCGGCAGGAGCCGCAGTCTGGAGAGCGGGGTGGCCTCGAAGCGCAGCGGCGGAGCAGCCTGGGCCGCGAGGTCCTCGGAGGGTGCCGGCATGGGAGCGACGGCCCAGAGGATGCCTTCGCGCTCTTCCACAAGGGCATAGTAGGAGGGACGAAGACTGCCCTGATCAGGGTCCAGGGCGGAGGAGAAGCGACAGTATCGCATGGTGGCTTCAGCTTATCGGGTTCCAGGCGTCTCCTGCACCTGGTTGCCAGGAGCGCTCTCGTTACGGTCGGCATCGACTGCTGTGACGCGGTACCTATAGCGTGTGCCGGCCTGGACAGCCGTATCCCGGAACGCTGGTACTGAGACGGTGGCCGAGTTTAGCCGATGCCATGAGCCGGCGAGAGATCTACCCGGCAGGAGCTCCGCCCGATAGACGTTGTAGCCCGCCAGATCTACCTCTTCGCCGGGCTTCCAGGAGAGGTCGATGGACGGTGTCTCCCCGCCACTGGGTGCTGCCTCCAGACCGGTGGGCGGCTCGGGAGGGAGGGTGCTGGGGACGGTGACTGTCGCCGGGGTTGAGGAGACGCTGCGAAGGGTGACGGTATGTCCCTCAAGAACCACCTCTTTCACGCGCTGGGCGGTATAGCTGTAGGTGATGCCTTTCTGTGCGGACCGGTCGATGGCGCCTCCGGCATCCGGCTCCTTGGGGCCTTTAGCGCTCAGGTGGACTTCGGAAGGGGGCGCACTGGAGGTGAGAAAGGGGTGCTTGTGGGTGCCGAGCTTAGACTCCTGTGCCTGGGAAGGGGGTTTCGCGTCGTCCGTCCGGACGAGTTCGATAGCGGTGGAGCCTGACTCGGGGCGCCATTCCAGCCGAACTCCGCGCCGTATCGATGTGGCGCGAAGGCCTTCTATGGCAGCTGGAGCGGCTCCGCCTGGGGCGAATGTCTGAGGGGAGCGGCCGGCGGAACGGCCTGCGGGGTTGAGGATCTCTATTCGATACGCGAGGAGGCCGATGGGTCCGGTTACAAGGGTGGGCGGGAGGGCGTCGACGATTTCGAAGGGACCGGGTTTCAGGGGCACTCGTTGGACGGGGATGCACTGACGGTGACTATCCGGACGGGAGACTTGTTCACGGCAGACCCGTGCGGAGATCTGAGTTGGAACGGGAAGATTATCGGTGGTTGTGGACGGTGTGGTCCAGCGCAGATGAACGCTGTTGTCAATACGCTGAGCCGAAAGATCACGGACGATCTGCGGAAGGCGCAAGGAGGGAGGCTTGGGCTGGCCGGGGCTCGCGCAGCCGCTCAGGAAGGCTCCTAAGACGAATGGAACGGTACGAGAGAGGCGGCTAATCTGCTTGAGCCTGGAACTCCTCTCGGTCCGCTTCACCATGGGAGACAGGCTAGCATCCTGTTTCTTTGCAGGGGCAGGGGGGCCGAACCCGCGACTCTGGTGAACTCACGCCCGAATACCGCCTGACAAAAAAATAAAATTGCGTTTGCGAGAACCCTTTCACGTCATTTACACGTCTGTTCATGCAGCAGGAAACTTAAATTATGCCAACCCAAGTTGCAGAGATGACCATAACGGATGAGCGTCAGCTACCAGGGCTCGTGGTGGACGCTCCTGAGAGCACAAGTGCGGCTAAGGTCGGAACGGCCGTAGCAGAAAATGTACAAGTCGGAAGCGATGTAGCTGAAGCGTTTATCGCTGAGAAACGGATCGGGGAACGAATCAAGTATCTTCGTCTGAAGAAATCGATGGGGTTGGTGGAGCTTGGGCGTCACACTGGACTGTCTGCGAGTTTTCTGTCGCAGCTGGAGACTGGACGTGTGGTTCCCACGTTGCGAAATCTGGCCCGCATTGCCATGGTGTTCTCGAAGGACCTCAGCTATTTCTTTGATCCGGAGCCGCAAAAGCTGTTTCGCGTCCACCGCGCTAAAGACAGAGTTCGGCTGCCGCAGAGCGGCGTTGAGGATCCGAGCTACTTCTTCGAGAGCCTTGGATACCTGGTTCCTGACAGGCAACTGGACCCGTACTTCGCGGAATTTTTGCCGATGAAGGCCGGCCGCGATCCAAAAGCGCATCAGCATGTCGGGTACGAGTTCCTTTATCTGCTCTCGGGCGAACTGGATATCCGTCATGGCGAGACGACCCACCACGTGGAACAGGGCGACGCGATCTACTTTGATGCAAGCACGACGCACACTTACCTCTGCCAGGGCGAAGGTCCCTCGACGGCGGTTATCGTGACTCTGCAGCAACCCCTTGCGCTGACCGCCAACACCACCGGACCCAGAGTGCTGGCCGGCGGCATTGCACAGGCGCGTCTGCGCAGATCTATCCCGGCGGTCTTCGCACCTGCTGTTGAGGCGGGAGTGGGGCTGAAGAATGGATCGGCTCGAGCCTCCTGAGGGGGGTTTGCGAAGAGGGATTCCCTATTCGCACCCGAGCGGCGTCAGTGACCCTGGCGCCGATCTTTTTTGCCGGGGTGTGTGGCCATAGGCCTCGTCGCTCACAACTTTCGGTGTATGCCGGGTCGTTCGCTTCCATAGCATCTGCATAAGAGCATCGATCTCGGCCTGCTCCGGGTCGCGTTCTCCGAAGACGCGATGCCCCTGGCCGAGCGACTCGGCGACCTCGGTCAGCCGGGCAAATCGCAGCGGAATGGGAATGGCCGCTGCTCCGAAGTAGCGGAACTCGCGGCTTAGCAGGGTGCGTCCGTTTTTGTAGTAAGGATATTGACCGATGTCACGGCTGCGGTAGGCGGGATCGGCGTGGAGCGGCGTGCGTCCGCTGTGCTCGATAGTGCCATTGAGCCGGTGAAAACGGTAGATACAGTCTGGCCGATGCCGGAAGGGACTGCGTACGGCGTAGTATTCGCGGGCGTCGACCGCACCTTCGACCACGGCAGCGTAGATGACCGAATTCAGGGGATATCCGTCACTGGAAGCGAGCGAGTGGCTGGTGATGCCGAGGATCCGATCACCCGGCTGAGCGGTGCGGCGGATCGCGGGCTTGCAGATCGAGAGTGTCAGCAGCGGAGTCTCGTTCGAATCCGGAGGAGGAGCGGAGGGTGCTCCACCCCGGTCGCTGGTGAGCTTATAGACGTAGGTGCGGGCGGGCATCTTTGGTGGCCTGTGCTCAGAGTAAACCGCACGGGTGAGGAAGGTTTGTGGGAGAATTCTGGGGCGGTGAGCGAAGGCTGCGGGTGTAGCTCATGGAGCAGTGAAGGCAGGCAATAAGGAGGAGTCCATGCGCGTTCTGGTCCTGGTCTTGTTTTTTTCGTCGATTGTGGGTGCATGGGCGCAAGGTGGCGTGGCACAACGGCCGCCGATGGGCTGGAACAGCTGGGACGCGTATGCGCTGACGATTACGGAACCGCAGTTTCGCGCGAATGTGGAGGTGCAGGCTTCGAAGCTGAAGCCGTTCGGATGGGATTACGCGGTGATCGATGAGGGGTGGTTTCTCGAAAATCCCGAGGATCGGCCTACCCCGGACAAGCTGACCTACGGGCTCGATGCCTTTGGCCGATACGTGCCGGTCACGAGGCGTTTTCCATCGGCCGGAACGGGCGACGCGAGAAGTTTCGAGGAGCTGGGGAGGTGGGTGCATGGAACGGGGTTGAAGTTCGGCATTCACATTGTGCGGGGGATTCCGCGCGAGAGCGTGCGCCGCAATCTGCCGGTGGATGGGAGCAGCTTCCATGCGGTGGACGTGGCCGACACCGGCGATGCGTGCCCGTGGGACCCGACAAACTGGGGGGTGCGCGACAACGCCGCGGGGCAGGCCTGGTACGACTCCCTACTGCGGCAGTATGCGACATGGGGCGTCGACCTTTTGAAGGTGGACTGCATCTCGAACCATCCCTACAAGGAGAGCGAAATACGGATGATCCGGAGGTCAATCGAACGCAGCGGACGTGCGATGGTGCTGAGCCTGTCTTCGGGGCCGACGTCGCTCGAGCATGCCAAGACGGTGGGCGAGCTGGCGCAGATGTGGCGGATCTCAGACGACATCTGGGATGTGTGGGAGAGTTCGCAGCCTTGGCCGCAGACGATCAAGGGCCAGTTCGCGCGTCTGGCGAGTTGGGCGAAGTACGCGAAGCCGGGGAACTGGCCGGACGCAGATATGCTGCCGATCGGGGAGCTGCGGCCGTTTCCGGGGGGCAATGGAGGCCCGAGAAGCTCCAAGCTGACGCATGATGAGCAGCGGACGTTGATGACGTTGTGGTCGATGGGTCGATCCCCTCTGATCGTTGGCGCGAATCTCACACTGCTCGACGACTGGACCAGTTCCCTGCTAACAAATCGCGACCTGATCCGGGTGGATCAGACGGCAAGCGCGAGCCGGCAGGTCTCGCAGGCGGCCGACGTGATTGCGTGGACGGCGGACCTGCCCGGGGGTGAGATGGCCCTGGCAGTCTTCAACGTTGGCGACATCCCGGCGGCAGTTTTCCAGGCATTTACAGCGTACGGATTGAAGAGCGGAGCATGGCGTTCGCGAGAGGTATGGACGGGACAGGAGAACTCCGCCCAGACGGGCGTGAAGGTCACGATTCCGCCGCACGGGTGCCTTCTGCTTACGCTGCGGCAGTAAGCGGAATGGTGGGGGTAAGGACGGACTCGTGGTCCCTTCCGAAACGACCCTGTCCGGCTTGCTCTCCCGCGGGCTTCGCCTTACTATCGCCTTGGCGGGACCGCGGTGCCGGGTCAGAGGGGACAAGGTCAGCGTTGGCGGTGGCGGACGGAATAGACGAGCCAGAACGACTAGTCTCCGCGAAGCGGGAGGCAGAGGATGTTGCGTTCGAGCTGAAGCTCCGGCCTCACCACCTGCGAGAGTTCATTGGACAGGAGCGAGCCAAGGAACAACTGGCTATCGCCCTTGAAGCGGCGAAGAGCCGCGGGGAGGCTCTGGATCATGTCCTCCTGTTCGGGCCCCCGGGCCTGGGAAAGACAACCCTGGCGACAATTATCGCGAACGAGCTCGGGGTGGGCTTTCAACAGACAAGCGGACCAGCGCTGCAGATCCAGGGTGACCTGACCGCGATTCTCACCAACGTGCGCGAGCGGCAGGTGCTTTTTCTCGATGAGATTCATCGTTTGCAGCCGGTGCTCGAGGAGAAGCTGTACACCGCGCTCGAGGACTACAAGTTAGACATCATCATCGGGCAGGGGCCGGCGGCGCGGACCCATGTGCTGGAATTGAAGCCGTTCACGTTTGTGGCAGCCACCACGCGTCCGGGCCTGCTCTCCTCGCCGCTGCGCAGCCGGTTCGGCATCCTGCTCCGTCTTGAGTTCTATACAGAGGATGAGCTGCGGTATGTCGTCGAGCGGAGCGCCGAGGTGCTTGGCGTGCCGATCGACCACGACGGATCGGCTGAGATCGCCATGCGCTCGAGGGGCACACCGCGCATCGCGAATCGGCTTCTGCGCCGTGTGCGCGACTACGCTCAGGTGCGCGCGAAGGGCGTGATCGACCGGCCTACGGCGGAGGCTGCTTTGAAGCTGCTCGAGGTGGATGCGCACGGCTTTGACGAACTCGACCGTCGGCTGCTCCGGACCATTATTGAGAAGTACGACGGGGGACCGGTGGGGCTGAACACGCTGGCGGCCGCGCTGGCCGAAGAGCAGGAAGCGCTTGAAGAGGTGTACGAGCCGTTTCTGATCCAGATCGGATTTCTCGACCGCACGCCGCGCGGGCGAGTGGCGACGAGGCTCGCTTACGAACATCTAGGCATCGAGATGCCGCGGAAGTTTGGTCTGTTTGGATAGGACTGATCGCTGACGATCTTGGATCCGAGATGATTTGGCTGAAGCCGAACGTCCAAGAGCCCCGCCTGCGCGGGGCTCTTGGGGTTTTCTACGAAGATCAATGCCGGTTCGACGGAATTTAGGCCTGAACGACGGGATCGATCGAGACGAAGCGTCCGAGTTGCCCGCGGCTCTGGAACCGCACCACACCGCTGATTTTTGCGAACAAGGTGTCATCCTTGCCGCGACCGACGTTGAGACCGGGCTTCAGTGGTGTCCCGCGCTGCCGGACGAGAATGGAGCCGCCTGTAACGGTCTCTCCACCGAACCGCTTCACGCCCAATCGCTGCGCGTTGGAGTCGCGCCCATTTTTAGAAGATCCAAGACCTTTTTTATGTGCCATTGCCGCCCCTCTTTCGCGCCGCCCTCAGGCGTTCGTGCGCAAGTTTCAGATTACTTTTGCTCTGCTTTGAAGCTGCGGCCGCCAACCAGGATCTCGTTGATCTTGACTTCAACGTAACCCTGACGATGTCCTTGCATCTTCTTATATTGTTTCTTGCGCTTCAGCTTAAAGACCAGAATCTTTTCACCGCGGCCCTGACCCGTCACCGAAGCCAGAACCTTGGCTCCGCCAAGATCCTGCTCGAATTTACCCTCTTCGCCACTCACGGCGAGTACGTCGGCGAACTCAAGCTTGCCGTCCTCGTGAGAGGTCGTTTCGATCCTGATGGTCTCGCCCGGGGTTACGAGGTACTGTTTGCCGCCTGTGCGGATCACTGCATACATAACAAAAACCTCAAAGCGCCGCACCTTAGCGCCGGCTGCTTACTTCCTTTTGATTGTCTTGCTCCAGATTGTCTTGCTCCAGATTCTCTTGCTCCAGGGGATATGCTGACGCATCCAGAGTTGCAGTCCACAGCGGACAAGACCTAGCCCGCGCCGAGGCGCAGAAGTCTCTTAGACTTACGATAATATCGTCCCTCCAGCCCGGAGGTCAATCGCTGGAGTGGGGTTGCTTTCGACTCCCTGACAGCTGAAATGGTAGAGGTGAAGGTACTTTTATGCCCACGATTCGCATTCAGCGCCTCCACCCGGCCGCCCAGGTTCCACGTTACGCGCACACCGGCATCTTCGGCGATCTGGCCGCCGATCTCTTCGCCGCGGAGGCAGCGACCCTCTCACCTGTCGGCGAGCCAGGAAGCACGCAGGCGATCAAGACTGGTCTGGCCTTCGAGTTTCCCACGACTCATGGAGCGCTGGTCGAAGATCGCAGCGGTCTGGCCCTGCGCGGGATCACTACCCTGGCCGGCGTCATCGACCCTGGGTACCGCGGAGAACTCAAGGTGATCCTCACTAACCTGGGCACGGAAGAGCACGTCATCGCTCCGGGCCATCGCATCGCGCAACTGCGCGTTGTGGAGCGGATCCAGGCCACCTTTGAAGAGACCGACACGATCGCCGAGACGGCGCGCAACGTCGCCGGATTCGGGTCCACGGGCGATTAGGACAAGCGGCTCGACACTCGTGCGAACCCGCATCCCGCGTGCGACAATCGTCTTAGCAAGCCATGCTCAACCAGCACGCTCCCTCGGACTCCCTCGGCACCCAAAGTGTGCCTCTGCCTTGCGTAATCACCCCCGCCCTGCTCAAGCAGCACAGCATTACCGCGGAAGAATATGCCCGCATTGAGAGATCTCTGGGGCGTGTTCCGTCTCTCACCGAGCTCGGCATCTTCTCGGTAATGTGGTCGGAGCACTGCTCTTACAAGAGCTCGCGCGTTCACCTGAAGCGCCTTCCGACGAAGGGCGAGAGCACCTCGGGCCCGGGCTCCGTAGTGCAGGGACCGGGCGAAAATGCAGGGATTATCGACGTGGGAGACGGCTGGGCCTGCGCCTTCAAGATCGAGTCTCACAACCATCCCAGCTACATCGAGCCTTACCAGGGCGCGGCGACGGGTGTTGGCGGTATTCTGCGCGACATCTTCACCATGGGGGCGCGTCCGCTAGCGATTATGGATTCGCTGCGATTCGGTCCGATCGACGATCCTGACCCGGCAACGCGGAACAAAAATCACCAGATCGCGAACGGTGTCGTGCACGGCGTGGCTGGATACGGCAACTGCTTCGGGGTTCCGAATCTTGGCGGCGAGACTCGCTTTGAATCGTGCTACTCGGGCAATCCGCTGCTGAACGCCTTTGCGCTCGGCCTGGTTCGCACCGACGAGATCTTCTACGCAAAGGCGACGGGGGTCGGCAACCCGGTGATCTATGTCGGAGCGAAGACTGGTCGCGACGGCATCCACGGAGCTACCATGGCCTCCGAAGAGTTCACCGAGGGCTCTGAGCAGAAGCGGCCGAACGTGCAGATGGGCGATCCGTTTCTCGAGAAGCTGCTACTGGAGGCGTGCCTCGAAGCGATGCATCTGCCGTCGGGGGCCGTGCTTGGGATTCAGGATATGGGAGCGGCGGGCCTGACCTGCTCGACCTGCGAGATGGGTGCGCGCGGTGAGCTCGGGCTCACCATCGAACTCGATCTCGTGCCGCAGCGAGAGACGGGCATGTCGAGCTACGAGATCATGCTTTCGGAGTCGCAGGAGCGGATGCTGCTCGTTGCCGAAAGGGGCCGCGAAGGGGAGGTGCTGGAGGTGTTCGCCAAGTGGGGTCTGGACGCGAGCGTCGTCGGCATTGTCACGGCGGACGATACCATGCGCGTGACACACCACGGAGAACTGGTCTGCGAGATTCCGAACAAAGCGCTGACGGACGACGCGCCCGTCTATCACCGGCCGGTCGGCACGTGGACCGCGCCTGTCCCCAAAGACCCGCCGGCGTGGGTCCTCGAGGAGTTGAAGAAGCCGCGGGACTACACCGCCGATCTCAAGAAGCTGCTGGCATCGGCGAACATCTGCGACAAGCGGTACATCTACGAGCAGTACGACTCGATGGTGCAGACGAACACCGTCCAGGGCCCTGGATACGAGGCCGGCGTGATGCGCATCAAGGGCACGGGCGCGAGGCTGGAGGACGTTGCTCCTGCTGCCAATCTCGATCCGGTCGCGGTAGATCCCAGCATTGCGGGCAAGCTCGCCAGCCTCATCGCGGCGTCGACCCCCCGGGGCGAAGCTACCCTGCAGGCCGGGAACGAGGGCGCTGCCAACCCGGTGGTCTTCCCGAATGCCGCCACTCAAGAATCGTTTGCGAAAGCCGATGCATCGCCTCAGCAGGTTGGCAGTGCGACCAACTCTGCCACGGGGCAGGCAGCAGGCGCGAACTCATCCAAACCGGAACGCGGCATAGCGATGGCGCTCGCTGGCAACGGCCGTTGGTGCTACCTCGACCCGAAGCTCGGGGCCATGCATGCGGTCGCCGAAGCCGCCCGCAAAGTCGCCTGCACCGGCGCAACACCGGTCGCTGCTACCAACTGCCTCAACTTCGGCAACCCCGAGAAGCCCGAGATCATGGCGCAGCTGTCGGACGCGATCGACGGGATCGCGGAGGCTTGCACAGCCCTCGGCACCCCCGTCACCGGCGGCAACGTCAGCCTCTACAACGAGACCAGGGGCGAAGGCATCTATCCGACGCCAGTCATTGGCGTCGTGGGCATTCTCGACGACGTCACCAAAGCGGTGCCAAATAGCTTCCAGACCGTCGGAGATGCGGTCCTCCTCGTACGAACAATGCATTTCCATGCCTTTCCTTACGAGTCGATCATCACGGAGTTTGGCGCAACGGAATACGCCAGCGTCTTGTTAGGAACGATGTGGGGTAAACCGCCGGCCTTTCACGCAGAGTGGGAAGCTGAGCAAAACACTCGGTTGTATGCGCTTTGCGAACAGGGCAAGATTCGATCGGCTTGTGATGTGGGAAGCGGCGGAATAGCTGTCGCGATCTGTCGTGCAGCTCTGCGACACAACGTAGGTGCGACGATCGGGTACAACTGGAGAACGGATATTTATCCCAGCGTTGTTGAAACTTTAGGAGAAGAAGCGATCCTCTTCGATGAAACTCCGGCCCTCCTTCTGACCTGCTCACAGGCGAATGTGGCTGCAGTCATCGGCGCGTTCTCTAGTCTGCCGCGTGAAATTGAGGTGCTTCATATCGGGGAGACAACATTGGGATCAGTGAGCTTCCGCACAGATCGGTCTGGCCCACATACTTTTAGCACCGCCGATCTCCGCGCCGCCTACTCCAACACCCTCGAATCCCAGCTAGCCGCCGAGGTCGTCACCGCATGACCACCACACTCGACCCCATCATCTCCCTCTTCGCTTGTCATCCTGAGCGCAGCGAAGGACCCGCTTCTCTGCCGCAAACGCCGGATCTCGCCCTCGCCGCATCCAACGACACCGACGACGCCACCCCTTTCGACAAGCTCCGCGAACACTGCGGCGTGATGGCCATCTACAACCACACTGACGCCGCCCGCCTCACCTATTGGGGGCTCTACGCTCTGCAGCATCGCGGGCAGGAGTCTGCCGGGATCGCGACCTCGGACGGCCATCACATCACGGATATGAAGGGCATGGGTCTTGTCTCCGAGATCTTCACTGACCCTGTGCTGGCCCGGCTTCCCGGCCACATAGCGATCGGCCACACGCGATATTCGACGACAGGCGATTCGGCGCTGCTCAACGCGCAGCCCATCTCGGTCGATTCGACCAAGGGCCTCATTGCGATCGCGCATAACGGCAACCTGGTCAATCTCGGCAACTCCCGAGCGCGCCTTGAGCAGGACGGCGCCGTCTTCCAGACCACCTCCGACTCCGAGATCATCGTTCAACTGATCGCGCACTGCAGCCAGAACACCCTGGTTGATTGCATCGCCGAAGCGCTGGCGGAGGTTCAGGGCGCTTTCTCCATCGTCATGATGACTCGCAACCGCATCTTCGCGGCGCGCGATCCCCACGGCTTCCGCCCGCTCTCCATGGGCCGCATCGAGGGACGCGACGGCGCTCCCGACACCTTTGTCTTCGCGAGCGAGACCTGCGCCTTCGACCTGCTCCATGCCAAGTACGAGCGCGACGTGGAGCCCGGCGAACTGATCATGGTCTCAGAAGACGGCGTCACCAGCCGCCGCTTCGCGCCCGGTACAACGCCCCCAGCCTCCTGCATCTTCGAGCACGTCTACTTTGCGCGCCCTGACTCCCGCATCTACGGACGGCCCGTGCAGAAATCCCGCGACGAGATGGGACGTCAATTGGCCAGGGAATCCCATGTCGCCGCAGACCTGGTTGTTCCCGTTCCCGACTCCGGCGTCACGGCGGCGATCGGGTATGCGGCCGAGTCCGGAATCCCCTTTAACTTCGGTCTTATCCGCAACCATTACGTTGGCCGGACCTTCATCCAGCCGGAGCAGCGCGTGCGCGATTTTGGCGTCCGCATGAAATTGAACCCGGTGCGATCGCTGCTCGAAGGCAAGCGCATTATCCTCATCGACGACTCGATCATTCGAGGGACCACCTCCCGTAAGATCGTCCGCATGTGCCGCCTCGCCGGCGCGACCGAGGTCCATCTCCGCATCTCCTGCCCGCCCACGATCTCTCCGTGCTTTTACGGCGTCGATACGCCCAGCAAGAAGGATTTGATCGCCTCCAGCAACTCGATCGCGCAGATTCGCGACTTCATCGAAGCCGACTCCCTGGCCTACCTTTCGCTCGTCGGCCTCACCCACTCCTGCACCACCGGCGAGCCCGCGAAAGGGCTCTCTCCTGCGTCTTTCTGCACTGCCTGCTACACCGGCCATTACCCCACGCAGTGGGTCGATGTTGAAGAGATTCTGCCCGCCATGGCAACTGTCTAAGTGTTGGCTGCGCGGCAACCGCGTCCTCGGGGCCTTCCCGACAGCTCACCCGTTGCTAGAACTGCTTTCGCCAGAAGGTGGGAACCTCAAACATGTATATGAGCTTCGAAAGGGCAGTGCCTGCGATAACCCAGACTCTTGCCAGTGGCAAGGGAAGCTTGAGGACCGGCCAGGTGAAGATCCAGTATCGGGGGTTGGAGCCGTAGGTGTGGCGGAGCGCGGCTCCGGCCTGATCGAGCGAAAACTTCTGGTTGGCGGAGGCGCGGATCTCGATCACCTGCGAAGGGAACCAGCGGCGAAGGGTGAAGTTCGCAATGATCGAGGCAAGATTTGGGCGGTCGGGCAGACAGCGGGCGGTGACGGCTGAGAGGTTTTCCCCGAAGACGTCTCCGATCGGATATCCACCTCCGTTATCCAGCCGCCCGGCTACGGGGCGCTGCCAGAGGACCAGCGAGCGGCGGTGATGGCGGAGCAGGGGAAGTATCCACGAGAGTTGGGTGAGGTTGGTACCAAGAAATGCGGAGGGATCTTCGACGGTCGGATCGGATCGGCGGAGGTCTTCGAAACGAGCTTTGTTCACGATGATCCCGCTGATAAAGGTGAACATAACGCTGACGACACGGGTTAGGTGAGCGGCGGAGGTGATGGTGTGGAAGCGGCGATCCATTGGATCTTGCTGACGTTCAGCGCTCCAGCTATTCCGGAAACCATAACTGGTGGCATAAACGAGATCCAACTCGGTGTGGCGGAGATGGTTGAGGAGGTCGTCAACGGCACCGGGGACGATGATGTCATCGTCGCTGAATAGCCACAGGTAAGTGCCCCGGGCCATCTTGAAAGCGGAGATGAAATTCGCGTCGGAACCGATGTTTACGGGGTGACGGTGATGATGGAGGCGGAGGCCCTGATCGGCGAACCGGGCAACGACATCGGAGGTGGCGTCCGTGGAACCATTGTCGGAGATGAGAAGCTCTACTTCCTCTGTGGGGAGACCTGCAAGCTGGGGTGCGAGGGTGGTGAGAAGCTCCATGAGAAGGCTGGCTCGATTCCATGTGGGGACAGCGATGGTGAGTAGCGGCCGGTCGCCCGTAGAAGCAGGTCCATAGCCGGCGACTTCAACGCCGGATTGGTAGAAGGGCGTGGGTTTCAGCGGCGAATCACCTCGACCAACTCTCATCACATCTCCGGGTCGCCCCATGGCGGGAATAACTGCGAGCTCCCTGCGTCGTCAACATCATCGCACGCAGTGGCCCGCAGAGCTGCTGCAGTTCGGTGCGGATGAGCAAGATCTGCCTGGGCACAGGTTGTCCACCTGTCGCTTAGGCAGAGGATGTGCAATGAGATAATCGATGCAGCAGAATGCTCTGGGGAGTCGATGGATACATGTAGGAACTGTGGCTCGCCGCTGCTGAGAGAGCTTGGTTTCATCGGAAAAATCGCTCCTTTTTTCCTGAAGCGCGTCTTTGATATAGAGATGCGGGTGCCAGTTTCGCCCCATCCTCTTAAGGAACTCGCTCGCAAGATAGGCCGGCCGGTGCGACGGCTCTTTTCAAAGGTCTTTTCCAAAGAGGCTTACCTGGAGATGCAGATCTGTATGACCTGTTCGTTCCTTCAGGTCAAACATTTGATCCCGGAAGACTGGATCATGCGTCTCTATTTGGATTACCGATCTGATTCTTACAACCGCGAACGGATCCGCTATGAGCCTAGCTATGAGTTGATCGCTGAGCGCGTGGGTGTGGAGGAAGTTGAGGTCACGAATCGCGTTAAGGCGGCGACCGATTTTCTGATCGGCAGATTGCAGGTTGGGCAGGATTTCACGATGCTCGACTATGGCGGCGCGGACGGGCGTTTTCTGCCGGACATACCGGCTCGAAAATTCGTTTACGAGATCTCGGATATTGCGCCAGTCCAGGGCGTGACGAGGATAGCTGAAAAGGAGGAGCTTGGCCTGTACTCTTATGTCCATCTTGCCCATGTCCTCGAACATGTGGCGCAGCCGCTGAAATTGGTGAGAGAGGTATTAGGAAGAGTTCAGCCCGGCGGGTATCTCTATGTCGAGGTTCCACAGGAGATTCCGGAAGCGAAGCTAAGCAGTCTTCGCGAGAGTAAGCCGAAGATCGAACTTGGCGTCCACGAACACATCAATGGGTATAGCACTTCCGCGGTTACCAAGCTCTTCGAAGCAGTGGGGCTGGAGCTTGTAGCTATTCAGGCGGACCACATGGATGTCGGTTGGGCAAGTGCCGTTCATCTGCGAGCGCTCGGGCGGAAGCATCAGATTGCCGTGCCGTAGTGCTTGACGGAAGAGTCCTAGTGGACGGAGGGAACGTGATTAGATTGCTGCGTGGCATAAGAACTTTTCTACTAACGATTGTCGGCAGAAGCAGGCTCGCCCAATCCGTCGTTGCAAGCCGTTGCCGACCCTCTGGCGTTGAGCTCAGGTCGCGGAGAGATGAACTGCTGCTTACGAGCGGAGGTCGATCGATTCAATTGCATCCGAAGCATCTGCCTTTCGCTCCGGACGTTGCTCGGCGATTCGATGCCTATTACTTCTCGCGTTCCCTAACGGAGGTGGATTCCGTGCCGGTGGTTGACTATAGCTCGCCTCACGATCTACTTGTTATGCGCAGAGTGGAGCGAGCCGGTGCAAGCCTCCGGTATGCCGAGGGAGTCTTTCGTCTGCAGAAGGACAATCGAGTCATGCTGCTTCAGCGCAGGCACTTCATCTACGTAGCCGACCTAGCGGAAGACTTTGATACCTATTTCTCTCCGATTGTGCCGCTCGAGGAGGACGGCCTGCTTGTTGTGGACTATTCGCGTCCGGGAATTTTGCAGACCTACCGCAGCTCTGGTCTGCAATTTGAGATGCCCTCATTTCCAGAACAAGAGGAGGCTATCGACGAGTATTTTCGCTGGTACAGGCCCAAGCCCGGCGACACTGTCTTCGACATGGGCGCGCACTGCGGCGTTTCCACCTGTCTGCTGGCCGGGATGGTGGGTCCACAAGGACGGGTCGTCGCGTTCGAGCCGGACCCTTTGAACTTTAATCTGCTGGTACGCAATCTAGACAGACATGGTCACAGCAATGTAACCGCGTTAAACATAGCCGTATCGAGTACAAACGGCACTGCCCCGTTCCATTGCGAGGGCACGGTCGGCTCCGGATTAGCGAGCGTTATAAAGCGTGACACGGCTGGCTCAACCGTTGATGTGGAGACGGTGACGCTTGCAGAAGCGTTTGTGCGATGGGGGCAACCGGTGTTCTGCAAGATAGATATAGAGGGCGCTGAAATCGGAGTTCTCGCCTCGTCGAAGGACATTCTGAGTGCACACAAGATCCACATCGCTTTGGATACGCATCACTTTGTCAACGGCGTGCTTACCACCAAAGCCGTTGAGCGCATGCTGAGAAGCTACGGCTACGACACGGCCTCGAACCGCAACCCGTTTGCGACTACCTGGGCCCGTCCTAAATAGCCTTACGTGTCAGCACACACTAAAGATGGGATTGTCATGGCAACCGAACTGGTGGATGGAAGCCGCCCAGCGAATTTAGTCTCGCGGCTCCGCACACTTCTTGGGATTGATCGAGCTATCGCGTTCACCTTGATGGCACGGCTGTGGGCGAGCACTGCGGGCCTGGTGAGCATTGCGCTCATAGCTCGCTTTCTCTCGCAGGCCGAGCAGGGGTATTACTACCTCTTCGGAAGTATCGTAGCTCTGCAGATCGTTTTTGAACTTGGCTTCTCGGTTGTGATCCTGCAGATGGCAAGTCATGAGAGGGCGCATTTGACCATAACCCCGGAGGGAGAGATCTCGGGCAGCGCCATCTCCCATCAGCGGCTGGCTTCCGTGCTGCAGCGATCGATCAAGTGGTACTTCACGGCGGCTGTTCTCATGACTGTCTCGCTCTTAGCGATCGGCATCCGCTTCTTCCAATCGAATCATCCGGACACGCACATCCACTGGATGCTTCCGTGGTGTCTGGTTGTTCTTGCCAGCAGCTTGACCTTTCAACTCGACCCCATCTTCTCCTTTATGGAAGGGTGCGGATATGTGCCCCAGGTGGCACAGTCCCGCCTCGGACAGTCCCTTGCCGGAAGCGTGCTGGCGTGGACGGCTCTTTCCCTGCACCACGGCCTGTTTGCGCCTGCGCTCATCATCTTCGGCCAAGCTATGGTTGGGGCGATCTTCGTTCTACGTCGAAGAAAGCTGCTGTTGCACCTTTTACAGTATCCCGCACAGGAAAATCGCATTACCTTCGGCGAGGTGTGGCCATTTCAGTGGCGTATAGCGGTAAGTTGGATCTCCGGCTACTTCCTTTTCCAGCTCTTCAATCCGATTCTCTTCAAATATTGGGGACCTGTAGCCGCGGGGCAGATGGGTATGACACTAACAATCAGTGGATCTTTGCAGGCGCTCTCGATTGCTTGGGTTAGCACCAAGGCGGCGCCATTTGGTCAGATGGTTGCCCGGAAGGAATATGCAGATCTCGACCGCGTTTTTTTTCGGACTCTGCCGCAATCAACTGGGCTCTGCGTGCTTGGCTCCTTAACGGTGTGGCTGACGATCTTCTTCCTTCATCTTCATCACTCTCCCTATGCCAACCGCGTCGTCCCGCTGCTGCCACTCGCCTTGATCCTGGTGGTTACCGTGCTGGCCCAAATCAGCGTCGCACAGTCTATTTACCTTCGCGCCCACAAGCAGGAAAAATTTCTCACGGCTTCGGTCCTGGGTGCCATTTGCATGGGACTTTCCACCTTCTTTCTCGGCCGCCGCTTCGGCATCCTGGGCATGGCGTCGGGCTATCTGGCTACTGCCCTGATTGTGGGGATAGGCTTAGGAACATGGACCTTCCTGAAGTACAGAAGGATCTGGCATGCAGAGTGATACGTGAGGCTGGGTGGGTTCCCTTCGACTTGTGTGTGGGCGTGATTGGTCGTCGTGCCGCCGCAATGATCTGCTTGGACACGGAATGTATGATCCACGCCGGCTAAGTGCTCCGGTCCTTATGCCTATTGTGGATGGCGCATGTGACGTTTTGGGTCCAGATAGTCAGGGCCGTGAGTTAGCTAGACCTTGAGCGTCTTCAGGTAGCCATAGCTCGCTCGCAGGCTCTCCACCACCGGCCCTGCGGTCTCATCCTGATCGACGAACGCATATCGAATGCTCTGCCTTCGCGCCTGCGCCAGTAAGTTGGGCCAATCGATTGTTCCTTTACCCACATCCGTAAAGTGCTCAGATTCCTTATCCATGTTGTAGGTGACCGGAGCATTCGGCGTTCTGTCTTTCATGTGAATCAGGACTGCGCGATCTGCATACTTTGTGAGCATCGCGTGCGGATCCTGACCGCCCTGCGTCAGCCAGTACAGGTCGAACTCCAGCTTTACCAGCTTCGGATCGGTGTGCTTCATCAACTCCGCCCAACCGTTCGAGCCCTCCATCGGCTTGAACTCGTAGTCGTGGTTGTGAAAGACGAACTGCATGCCCCGCTCCTCGGCTCCCTTGCCCACCTGATTGAACAGCTCCGCCGCCTTCCGGAACCCTGCCAACGAGGTCCACTGGTCTTTCGGCAGCATCGGACAGACAAAGTATTTTGTCCCCAGAGCATGGGCGTAGTCCAGCCTCTCGGCGAGACCAGGGTAATCGAAGTGGCCAGAGACGGCACCCAGACCGGCGTCCGTCACCATGCGCTTCAGTTCGGCAGCCGGCCTATCGTATGCGATGGGGTAGAGCTCCACCTGGGCGAAGCCGACGTCGTGAATCGCCTTGAGCACACCTGGGAGATCGTTCTTCGCCTGCCGTCGAAACATGTACATCTGCACGCCGTATATCAAACCGCCTTCGGTCTCCGCAGCCATCGCTCCGCTCGGAACCACCACACATCCTGCCGCTGCTGCCATAGCCGAAAGCCGGAGGAAATCTCGCCGTGTCTTCATCTGGGTCAAATCGCTCGTCACTCCGTGTCTCCCGTAGGACTCTTTGACGTGAACTCTGAGCAGCAGGGCTTCTGCCGTGGCTGAAATTCCATGAACTCCACCCGCGATTGATCCGGGTCGAAGACATTCAACTGCATTTTTCCGTCTTTTCCCATCTGAGATTTCCGGGTCTGCGGATCCGTCCATCCATTCGCGATTAGCTGCTTCGTTGCATCATCGATGTCCTTGACACCGAGGCTCACGTGATTCAGCACGCCCAGCTGCCGAGCGTCCGCATCCGGCTTCGCTCCCAGCATGTACTCTACCCAATCTGTTCCTTCAGGGACCTGCAGGCTGACCCAATCCGTTCGTCCGTCCTGCATGCCGCCATACCAATACGGCCGGAAGCCCAGCAGCTTCAGGTAGAACGCATCCTCGGCATCCCGGCTATTCACCTCCCACCCCGCGTGGATGATGCGCCTCGAGGTCGGTGCCCCCGGCTTGCCTACCGGAATCATCTCTGTCGATTTTCCTGCCGCCGCCCGCGACTCCTGCACGAACGCAACCTGGTTCCCCTCCGGATCGGTGGTCCGGATCGCATCCTTGCCCTCGTTCTCAACCTTCAGGCCGTGCCTCTCGAGGTACACCCGCATACCAGGAACATCCCTGGTCAGGAATCCTACCTCCGCCAGCCTGCTCTTCGGCGCCGGCGATGGCAGAGGTTCGACCTCGATCTTCTGTCGCATGCCCACAGGAAACAGCATTAGTCCACCTGGACGATCCGACTCCGGCAGACCCAGCCGATCCCCGTAAAACGCCTTAGCTGCCGCCGGATCCGATGCGTAGAACCGAACAAAAGCGATGCCCGTGATCTCCGGCCGCTTTCCCTGCGACCAGGCTGCAGTCGCTGCCAACAGAACAACGACCAGACCAGCAAATCGTTTAACCATGCCGCGAACTTTAGCCCATCGAGGCAGTCACGGTCAAAAAAGATCCTTCGGGGGGGCATCCTGAATGAAGCAAACGACCCGCTTCCCTTTATGGGGAGGGCTGTACAGGAGGTCCACCGCTGCTGAGCGGCTTAGTACTCGAGCAGGTGCGGTGCAGGATAGGTCAGCGTTCCGTCTTTGCGCTCGTACCACATGAAGATCTTGTGATCGCCGTTCACCCGCACAGCCACGATGATGCCGGTTCCAAGGGCTCCAGTGCCGTCGGTCTTCGAGATGTCCACGTGGTGCGAGAGGATGGGTCCAACGTCACTCGCCGTGGTCCAGTCCTCGGTGAAGCGCTTCAGGGTGTAGTCGTACTTCTTCGGATGCTGCTGCCAGTCCGCATCATTCATCCAGATTCCGTACGCCCGGCTGTAGTCCTTGGCTTCCAGGGCACCGAAGAACCTGTCGACACGGTGCTCCGCCGGCAGATTCGAGAAGAACCAGCCGTGTCCCAACAGGAAACCACCGACTCCGGTCAGAGCCATCATGGCAAGCAGAACACCGAGTCCGATCAGCAGACCCAATTTCCGGGTCTCACCTCGCTCGTCATACTTCGGTGCATTCAGCAGCGTCATCGTTCCCTGACCTCCCCTGTATTAGACACCGGATATTAGACACCGAAATGACGGTTTTGGTACTTACACGACGGTCATCCGAATGCTCCTCGAAACAGCTCGAAGCGCCTGTCACGACCGTTCAGATAGACAGCCATGACATCGAAACGGATCGAAATTCCCCTGCGCTTCGCCTCAGGAAAACGGCCGAGATAGGCCTGCGCCATGCGTCGAAGCATGGTTTGTTTCTGGCGATCGACTGCCACCTCCGCCGGAATCATCGCATTCCGTTGGGAGCGTGTTTTCACCTCGACGAAGCACAGCCATTCCCCATCCCAGGCGACCAGATCCAGGTCCCCGCGCATCTTTGGGCTGGTCCACCTTCTGGCCACGACGGTGTATCCCAGCCGGCGCAGCTCAAAGAGCGCCTCTTGCTCACCGCGCAACCCCAACGCCAGATGTGGGGCGACGCGAGGAGACCGCCCCAGCCGCGAACCGATACGGTCCAGACGGTCAAGCCCCCACTGCTGCGCATTGATCCAAAGCGTAATCGCCATCACCGGCCCGTTCCCAGCCAAAGATATCCGGTCACGCCCTAAGAAGACAGCTCCATAATCTGGACGACTTGCACGCACCTGACATCCTTTTCCGCCTGAAGGAATCCGAATGAGTATGAATTTCAGTCCCGCCAATATCGTCGCACTCGTGACAGCAGCCAGCTTTGCCGCGGGACTGAATGTCTATGCCACAGTGCTGACGCTTGGTCTGCTGGCCCGGAGCCACTGGGTGCAGCTACCGCCAGGTCTGGAATCGCTTGGGCATACGTGGGTGATTGTCACGTGTGGCGTCCTGTTCTCGGCCGAGTTCATCGCCGACAAGATACCTGGGGTCGATCTTATCTGGAGCGGCCTCCACACCTTTATCCGGGTGCCGGTGGCTGCCCTGGTCGCGTATCACGCGAGCTCTCAACTGTCGCCCGGGATGCAGGTGCTTGCTACGTCGCTCGGAGCGGCTGTCGCTCTGGCTGCCCATGGATCAAAGACCGCGGTTCGCGCAGCCGTCACTCCCAGCCCCGAGCCGGTCTCGAACATCGCGCTGAGCACAGCCGAAGACATCACAGCGGTCGGCCTGACGTGGGTGGCGACCTACCATCCGGTATGGGCTGCATCGGTTTCTCTGGTGCTGATCGCAGCTGCGGTTCTGGCAGCGAGATACCTCTTCGGTAAACTCCGCCGCCTGTTTTCGAAGCTAAGGTCTCCGGGAACCTCGCTTGCCCTTCCGCCATCCCCATAGCGCCATTTTCCGGTTCGTACCGAGCCCATTGCCTCAGCCCCCATCCCCTGCGATACTTGATTGTGCCCACAACGCACGGCCAATCAAAACAAGTGAATGAGCGGAGGCGGAGATGCCAGCGAAATACATCTTTGTGACGGGCGGCGTCGTGTCTTCACTCGGCAAGGGATTGGCCGCTGCCTCCATTGGCTGCCTGCTCGAGGCCCGCGGTCTCCGTATTAATCTGATGAAGTTCGACCCCTACCTGAACGTCGATCCCGGAACCATGTCGCCTTTCCAGCATGGAGAGGTCTTCGTGACCGACGACGGAGCGGAGACGGACCTCGACCTGGGTCATTATGAGCGTTTCACCCACGCCCGGCTCACGCGCGACAACAATCTCACCACTGGGCGAATTTACGAGCAGATCATCACCAAGGAGAGGCGCGGCGATTATCTCGGGAAGACGGTTCAGGTGATTCCGCATGTCACGAACGAGATCAAGAATGCCATGCGCAAGGTTTCGGCCGAGGCGGACGTCACCATCGTCGAGATTGGCGGAACGGTCGGCGACATTGAGTCGCTTCCATTTCTTGAAGCGATTCGCCAGATGCGCCAGGATCTTGGCCGGGACAACACCCTGTTTGTTCATGTCACGCTCATTCCGTGGATTGCCGCGGCGCAGGAGTTGAAGACGAAACCGACGCAGCACTCGGTCAAAGAGATGCTCTCGATCGGGATCCAGCCCGACATCCTGCTGTGCCGCACAGACCGGTCCGTGCCCCGCGAGATGCGTAACAAGATCGCCGCCTTTTGCAATGTGGAGGAGCCGGCCGTGATTGCGGCAAAGGACGTGGTCAGCATCTACGAGGTGCCGCTGAACTTTTCTCAGGAGGGAGTAGACGCGCTCGCTCTGAAGTACCTCAAGATTGAGGCTGCCGAGCCGGATCTCTCCCTCTGGAGGGATCTTGTACACCGCGCCTACAATCCAAAGGCCGAGGTCTCGATCGGCATTGTCGGCAAATATGTAGAGTACGAGGACAGCTACAAGTCCCTGAAAGAGGCACTGGTTCATGGTGCACTCGCGCACAACCTCAAGCTGCGGGTCACATGGATTGAAGCTGAGGGGCTCGAGACCAGGAACGAGGAAGGGGTGTCCACGCGAGACTACGAGAGACAGCTCGAGGGCTTTGACGGAATCCTGGTTCCCGGCGGCTTCGGAAAGCGCGGCATCGAAGGAATGCTCAATGCGATACGCTACGCTCGCGAAAACGACGTTCCTTATTTTGGCATTTGCCTTGGTATGCAGACCGCATGTATCGAGTACGCGAGGAACGTGTGCGGTCTGGCCAAGGCAAATTCCGGTGAGTTCGACCCCGCAACACCGCACCGGATCATCTACAAGCTTCGCGAGCTCACCGGAGTGGAAGAGATGGGTGGAACCATGCGGCTGGGAGCATGGGATTGCGTGATGGCCCCAGATTCGCTTGCCGCCCATGCTTACGGGACGACCGAGGTCTCCGAGCGGCACCGCCATCGTTATGAGTTCAACCGCGAGTATGAGGATGTCTTGACAGGCGCGGGACTCCGCCTCACGGGAACCACACCTGACGCGACGTACGTTGAGATCGTGGAGATTCCGTCGCATCCTTTCTTTCTTGGCTGCCAATTTCACCCGGAGTTCAAGTCGAAACCGCTAGAGCCGCACCCTCTCTTCCGCGAGTTCGTCGCTGCGAGTTACCGCAATCGCGTGACCCTCTCTGCCGACGGGTACACCTCGAAGGAGCAGTCGGTTGAAGTCCATACGTAGCAGCCGGGGCGTTCCCGGGAACGACGTCTTCGAAGGGCATTCTGCTCAGAAGTCTGTTGGATCGTGCGTGCTTGTACGATGGTGCTGAGTTATCACGAATGTCACAAACTCCCATGACCACTCAATACACCTCCGGACGTTCTCCTCGGGGTCCGTTCCTGGCGGTGCTCGTGTCCCTCCTGCTTGGAGCGGGGGCGGTGGTTCTATTTGTTCGGCAGGCGACCTCTGGAATTCCCGCGAGGCTCTCTAATCTGATCACGGGACGCTCGACCACTTTCGATACGTCTGTTCCTGCTGTCGTTCAAAAGATTCAGCGGTTAAGCCGGCTGGAGACGGTCGTCTACTCCCTTGATACGGTGGTGGAGGGATCGCACTCCAGTCCAGTGCTCCCCGATCTTCTGGCGGGAGATCGACTCCTCCTTGTCGTCCACGGCCAGTCCGTTGCAGGTGTTGATCTGTCAAAGCTTCGTCCTGAGGACGTCCACATCGATTCTGCCGCTCACTCCATCCGAGTTGTTCTACCGCCTTCTCAGCTGTTTACGACAGCCCTGGATAACCAGCACACGCGGGTGTACGCCCGGTCGACGGGGCTGCTCGTGCCGGTGGATCAAAACCTGGAATCAGAGACTCGCGCCAAGGCGGAGGATCAGCTCCAGAAGGCCGCGCTCGAGGACGGAATCCTGGACGCCGCCCGGAAAAATGCCCGTGCCACGGTCGCAGCGCTCCTGTCGAGCCTTGGCTTTCAGCAGGTGGATGTCACATGATTCCAGCAAGTTCGAGCGCTGACAGAGCGTCAGCTGTTATACCCGATCAACCTGCGATATCATCCTTATTCATGGATCCCGCGCTCAAATTCCGGATCTTCCGTAAGAGGCTGGCGGACGTGCCTCATCTCGCCACGGAGGTCCTTTCAAAGACAGCTCCTCGCCAGCAGATAGCACTGCTGAGGACGGCGGGATGGATCTCAGCCGGGGCAGGGGCGCTAGCTCTCGGGTTGTTTATCGGCCGGGAGCTTCGGTCACGCTATAAGTTTAACCGGCGAACCCCCTATGACATCTATGCCCACTCTGGCGATGCGCACGAGATGGAGTTCGGCATGGGCGTCTGAGCCTCGAGTGCTCGGTTAGACGCTGCGCGACTGACCGCATTCTGCAACGCTCATCGGAACGGAACGCCTCATGACACCTGTTGGTCAACTTGCCGTAAGGGCGATTCTACCGTTGGTGCACTGGATTCGACGGAGGGGCTATCCAGACCTTCCCAAGGATCAGTCTGTTGTCAGGGTCTTCTTCCGCGACAAGCAGCTACAGCTGATTTACCGCCGACAAGGATCGGACCGGGAGGTAATTGACCAGTGCTTCGCCGAGGCGCAGTATGACTTTCCCGGTGGTCCCCATGGATTGTTACTCCAAGCTCTGTATGAGGAGATTCTGGCTGCTGGCCGGAAGCCTCTGATCATTGATTGCGGTGCGAACATCGGGGCTAGTGTCGTCTGGTTCAACGCCCGGTATCCCGAGGCTCATATTGTCGCGGTGGAACCGGCTCCGGACAACTTCGCGGTGCTGACGCGCAACTGCGCCAATCTGGATGTGGACCTCCGGCAGGCGGGCGTCGCGGCGACGGATGGAGTTGCGTACCTGAGCAGCCACGATGAATGTTACATGGGCTATCGCACCAACACCGATCACCTGGGCCAGCAGATTGCGGTCGTCTCCGTTGCCACGCTGGTGGCCTCCAAGTCCCCGGAACGATACACGCCGTTTCTGCTGAAGATTGACATTGAAGGCGCCGAGAAAGGTTTATTTCAAGGGGATTGTGCCGCTTTAAACAGATTTCCGTTGATCATCCTCGAACCGCACGATCGCCTCTTCCCAGGGCAGCTTACGTCACTTCCATTCTTTGAATTTCATGCGGCCGCCGGTCGAGAGTTTTGCGCGCAGCATGAGAATGTCGCATCGATTGTCTGTCATGACGCGCTTCCGGCGATGGTGAAGAAGGGTTCCTGAAACCAGCGAGCTCCGGGTTGTGGGTTTAGATGGCTGAACGGGCCAGGTACCTAGGCGGGCGTTGCTGGGCTCGTTTACGATACAGATGATGACCAAGACAGCCTTTCTTTTTCCCGGCCAGGGCTCCCAGAGCGTCGGAATGGGCCGTGATCTGCATGACCGCTTCTCCACTGCGCGAGCCGTGTTTGAAGAGGCGGACGAGGCGCTCGGCTTCTCCCTGTCCGACCTAATCTTCCAGGGTCCTGACGATCAACTGAGACTCACAGAGCATACCCAGCCCGCCATCCTCACCGTCTCTGTCGCAGCGGTCCGAGTTCTTCTGGAGCAGCTTGGCGGACAGGAGAAGATCGCAGGCCAAGATGGACCAGCAGCATTCGCCGCGGGTCATTCCCTGGGTGAATACAGCGCGCACGTCTTTGCAGGGACGATCAGCTTTGCTGACGCAGTTCGAACCGTACGGAGCCGAGGTCGGTACATGCAGGAGGCGGTGCCCGCCGGCGGAGGTGCTATGGCTGCGATCCTGGGCCTTCCCGCCGATACTATCAACGACATCTGCGCGCAGGTCTCGGACGAACTTACGCAGACTGCAGAGAACCCGGCAACCTCAGTAGCTCCGAGCGAGTCGGGAGAGCATCGAGCGGCAACTGCGATGGCGATTGTCTCTCCCGCAAACCTGAACTCTCCCGATCAGACGGTTATCTCCGGATCCTCGGCTGCCGTGCAGCGAGCTGCCGACCTGTGCAAGGAGGCAGGCGCAAAACGAGCCATTCTGCTGCAGGTGAGCGCACCTTTTCACTGCGCCCTTATGCATCCGGCGCAAGAGCTGCTCACACACGATCTTGAAGCTCTTGTCTTTAACGATCCTGCGATACCGGTGGTGGCAAACGTCGATGCCCGCGCGATTACGCGACGGGCCGATGCTCGCGACTGCTTGATTCGGCAGGTCACGGCACCGGTTCGATGGGTGGAATGTATGCAGCTCCTCATTCAGGAGGGTGCGACCACGTTTGTCGAGGTCGGCCCGGGTAAGGTGCTCAGCGGTCTGCTCCGGCAGATCGATCGCAATCAGACCGCGCTCAATGTGGAAGATAGTGCGTCTCTGGAGAAGACCGTAGCCGCTCTTACTGCCTGAGCGTGCCGCGTAGCATCTGTGCAAGAGTTAGGTCAGCCGCTAACGAGGAGAGGGTCATGCAAGCAAACGACACTGTCAAGAATTTCACGCTTCAGGATCAGGACGGCCACTATGTTTCGCTCGCAGACTTTGCGGGCAGTCCTGTGGTTCTGTTCTTCTACCCCCGAGCCGATACTCCTGGATGCACCATCGAGGCCTGCGGTTTTCGCGACAGCTTCGAAAAGCTGAAGGCAGCGGGTGCGATTGTTCTCGGCATCTCGCGCGACACCGTGAAGGCCCAGAAGAAGTTCGAGGAAAAATACGACCTTAATTATCCTCTTCTCGCGGATCCGGAAGAGACCGTCTGCAACTACTTCGGTGTGATCAAGCCGAAGAACATGTATGGCAAGCTGGTCAGCGGTATTGAACGGACGACGTTTGTCATAGCTCCAGCCGATGCTGAAGGACGCCAGCGCATCTTGCAGGTTTTCGAGGAGGTGAAGCCTGAAGGACACGCGGAAGCGGTGCTTGCGCTGATCCAGAAGTCTCGCTGAGCGGCGATGCCCTCTGCGATTGCTACCAGCACCGCCGCCATTGCGACCGCGGGCCTCGTCGCGGGCGGCCTTGCTTATGCTGGCCTGTACCCAAACTCCCAGATCTTCGGACGCGTTCTGATTGCCGGCCGAGACCCGCGACAGCTTGCGTTGACCTACGACGACGGTCCCAATCCTGCGGTAACCCCAGCGCTCCTGGACCTGCTTGGGAGATACGGAGTGAGAGCTACTTTCTTCCTGATCGGAAGATTCGTTCGGCAGCAGCCACTTCTGGCTCGTGAGATCGCAGAGGCCGGGCACCTCATCGGAAACCACAGCATGACTCACCCGTGGCTCGTTCTTCAATCAGGGGAGCGGATCCGTCAGGAGCTCCGGGGGGCTAACGTTCTTCTCGAAGATGTCCTCGGCATGCCGGTACGGTACTTCCGCCCTCCACACGGGGCACGACGTCCCTATGTGATCCGGGCGGCAAACGAACTGGGCCTCGCTACCGTTCAATGGAATGTCACTGCTGCCGACTGGAAGGCCATCGGCGCTCAGGCGATTGCAAGAAATGTGGAACGGGGGATCGAGCGCAACCAAGCCAGGGGCAGCGGTTCGAATATTCTTCTGCATGACGGGGGACACCTGGGCCTTGGAGCAGAGCGCCTGGCGACAACGGCTGCGACAGCGCAGATCCTGAGCCAGTATGCCGGTGATCGCTTCGTTACCGTCGATACATGGGATCAACGGAAGTCGAGATGAACTGCTCCCCTGCTCCACCAGCTTGGAAGTCTAAGCAGCGCTCGAGCGGGTGATCTCTGGTCACAGCGCCGCGCGCGCAGCTGCTATGACAGCCTCGATCTCCGCTGGCCCATGCGCGGCCGAGACGAAGGCCGCTTCAAACTGACTAGGAGGAAGCCATACACCGGCTTCGAGCATCGCCCGGTGGAAGTGTGCGAAGGCTGCCGTGTCACTCGTCGCGGCAGTTCCGAAATCCGTTACAGCGTTGGGCGTGAAGAACCATGTGAACATCGACCCCACACGGTTTGTGGTTATGGCGACGCCGGCCTCTTTGGCCAGCGCAGCCACTCCACTTGCGATCGCGTCCGTGGTCTGGTCAAGGCGGGCGTACATCTGGCCATCCTGCGCGATCAGTTCGCGAAGGGTTGCGATGCCGGCGGCCATGGCGAGTGGATTTCCGCTGAGTGTGCCGGCCTGATACACCGGCCCCAGCGGCGCCAGGAAGGCCATCACGTCGGCGCGTCCGCCGAACGCTCCGCAGGGCAGACCTCCTCCGATAATTTTCCCGAGAGTCGTCAGATCGGGTCGTACACCGTAAATCTGCTGCGCACCGCCGAGAGAGAGCCGAAAACCGGTCATGACCTCGTCAAGAATCAGAAGGGCTCCATGCTTCGCAGATATTGCTTGCAGGCCTTCGAGATATCCCGATGCGGGCGCAATTGTGCCAGCGTTCCCTACGACGGGCTCGACGATCACGCATGCAATCTGCCCCGCATACCTATCGAATGCGGCTTCCACGGCCGCGAGGTTGTTATAGGGCAACGCGAGCGTATCCTTCGCCGTATCCGCAGGGACGCCTGCGGAGCCCGGAATGCCAAGGGTTGCTACGCCCGAGCCCGCTTTCACCAGCATGGCATCCGAGTGGCCGTGGTAGCAGCCCTCGAATTTGAGAACGATGTCCCGTCCCGTAAATCCGCGTGCCAGACGCACCGCTGACATGCACGCCTCTGTCCCTGAGCTGGTGAATCGCAGCCGCTCGACCGAAGGAAAGCACCGCATCACGAGCTCTGCCAGATCCCCTTCGGATGCGGTGGAAGCACCGAAGCTCGCGCTCCTTCCTGCAGCCATTCGAATGGCTTCAACGACTGCCGGGAAGGCGTGACCCAGGATCATCGGCCCCCATGAGCCGAAGAGGTCGAGATAACGGTTCCCATCCGCATCCCACAGGTAAGCTCCCTCCGCGCGAGAGACAAACGGGGGATCCCCACCGACCGCGCGAAAGGCACGTACGGGCGAGTCAACCCCTCCTGGGAGGAGCAACTCCGCTCGACGCTGCAGCGCGCGAGAGACTTCCATCATCCTTGGCATGGTTCAAGTATAGAAGTCCGTTATGACCTCTCGCATTCACAGGTTGATGCAAATCCTCCTGCTAAACTGAACTTCTTTCCCGAGCAGAAGGATGGTGCACGAACTTGCCTGACGAGACCCTCCCCGCGTCCGCGACCGAGATCGAAGCTCCCCAACTGGATGGAATTCCAAACTCCACACCAAGCGCCGGCGGTATCTCGAAGAAAGCCGGTCCGGCGAAGGCGCACGCGGGCAAGCACTCGGTCAGCTATGCCGACGCTGGTGTCGACACCACTGCTGGAGATCGCACGAAGCAGCGCATCAAGATGCTCGCGCGTAAGACCTTCAACAAGCAGGTGCTGAGCGAGATTGGGGGGTTCGGTGGACTGTTTGCGCTGGACTTAAGCAAGTTTCCGAATCCTGTTCTGGTCTCGTCAGCGGATGGTGTCGGAACGAAGCTCAAGGTGGCTTTTGAACTTGGGATTCACCATACGGTCGGGCACGATCTGGTGAATCATTGCGTGAACGACATCGCCGTTCAAGGCGCGACGCCCCTCTTCTTTCTCGACTACCTGGCGACCGGAAAGCTTGACGACTCCACGACTGAAACTGTTGTCCGCGGTATCTCGGAGGCTTGTCGGATCAGTGGCTGCGCCCTTATCGGCGGAGAGACGGCACAGATGCCCGGCTTCTATGCGGACGGCGAATACGACCTGGCGGGAACGATCGTCGGTGCGGTCAATCGCGACAAGATCATCACGGGGGAGCGTATCCAGATTGGCGACGTGCTCCTCGGGTTGCCATCGAATGGCCTCCACACCAACGGGTACTCGCTCGCGCGCAAGCTGCTGTTCGAGATTGCAGGCTATGGGCCCGACCAGTATGTCAACGAGCTCAAGGACAAGGCCGGTGCCGCCCTGATGCGGACACACCGCAGCTATCTTTCGATTATCAAGAAGTTATGCAGCGCGGAGCTTGTGGCTGGCATGGCTCACATTACGGGAGGCGGTATCACCGATAATCTGCCCCGCATTCTGCCGAAGGGAACGAGCGCGGTGGTGGACCTCGCCAGCTGGCAGGTTCCTCCGATCTTCGAGCATCTCCGCCAGCTTGGATCGGTGGAGCAAGAGGAGATGATGCGGACCTTCAACATGGGGATCGGGCTCATCTGTGTTGTTCCCGCAGAGCACGTGAAGAAGGCGAAGGCAGTTCTGAACCGCGCCAACGAACGCCACTGCATTATCGGGCGAATCGTTCGCGGCGATCGCAAGGTCGTCTATCAGTGAGACAGGAGATCTCCTGAGATGACCCGGATCGGCATCCTTCTTTCCGGCCGCGGATCGAATTTCGTGGCCATCGCAAACGCCATCCGCGAGCGTCGTCTGGTTGGGGCGGAGATCTGCGTTGTGCTTTCAAACCGGGGGGACGCTTCAGGGTTGCAGTCCGCGCATCAGCTTGGATTACCGGCCTTTGCTGTTCCTTCGGATGGGCTGAAGCGGGCGGAGCACGATGCGGAGATGGTTGCGCGCTTGCACCATCATCGAGTTGAGCTCGTCTGCCTGGCGGGCTACATGCGTCTGCTCTCGCCAGCGTTCGTGCGGGCGTTTCCAGAGCGCATTCTGAATATTCACCCGTCGTTACTGCCGGCGTTCCCGGGTCTTGAGGCACAGCAGCAGGCGCTCGACTATGGCGCGAAGGTGACGGGATGCACGGTGCACTTCGTGGACGAGGAGCTCGATCACGGTGCGATCATTTTGCAGCGCGTTGTTGCAGTTGAGGACGAGGACGATGCCGATACCCTGTCAGCGCGTGTTCTCGAGCAGGAGCACCTTGGGTACGCGGAGGCGATCCAGCGAGTGGTGAGTGGGCGGTATGAGCTTCGCGGTCGCAGGTATGTCCGCAGAGACTGAAGGAGAGGTCCCCGCGATCAAAGGCCTGACCACTCCGATCGCAGGCATCCAGAAGCGCAAACCTTTCAGGGCAACTGTCGAGCCATTGTGCTTAGTCCTGTAAGCGTACGCCGACTGGAAGCGGGGGAGATGGAGCCTCAAAGGTTGACCTTGTGCTTGTAGTGAAGGCGAAGGACTTATAGGCTGGTGTCAGGTAAACGAGGTGATGGGATGCGGCGAATGTGGATGGCAGGTGTGGTAATCGGGCTGGTAGCTTGTGGTGCGGCGGTGGGACAGACGCCGGCTGTGACGGCAACCGGTCCGGCGAGCGAGGTGCAGCGGAGCTATGCGGCGGTGAAGGGAAACATTCTGAAATCGGCGGACAAGATGGCGGCTGGTGACTACCAGTTTAAGCCGACACCGGATGTGCGAACCTTTGCGCGCGTAGTGAACCACATCAGCGAGGCACAGCTTCGCAGCTGCGGAGCGGCAAACCACACGGGTGCGACGGAGATGACAAAGGTGCCGGCGGAGACCGCGGACAAGGGGGTTGTGGTCGAGGCTCTGAAGGCTTCGTTCGCGGAGTGCGACAAGGCGTATGCGGCGCTGACGGACGCGAACATGGCCGAGATGTTCGACGCGTTTGGGGGGAAGCGGTCGCGGGTGGGGCTGATGTGGGGGAATGTGGCGCACGACAACGAGCAGTATGCGACTTTGGCGCTGTACCTGCGGCTAAAGGGTCTCGCACCGCCGAGCAGCGAGAAGTAGAGGATCTGTCTGCTTTCGCGAACGCCTGAATCACTCGTCGAAGGCGGTTCCGGTGGATCAGTCGGTTCCGGTGGACCAGTAGATGGTGCGGGCCTGGACGTTTAGGGGTTGCGCCTGATGGAGAACCTGGACGCCGATGTGGTGGAGCCCTGCTGCCTGAGAGGCGGGCCGGAAGCTCAGGGTATAGCGGTTAGGGATGTGGTTGGCCAAGTTGGAGAGCTGGCTTTCGAGATCGAGCCTGTTGCCGAAGCGGAGGTGTTCCCCACCGGACATGGTCGCAATCCCGGCGGCGGCGTCCTCGCGCACGGCGTTCAGAGCGACTCGGAGAGGGCCATCGAGGTTGAAGCTTCCGATGATGGGCTGCTGTGTGGGTGAGAGCTGCAAGGGAGGATTTCCGTGGCGAGGCCTGGTGAACTGGTCCTTTAGCCATTGTTTTTCCGGTGAGAAGGTGACGCTATAGATAGTGGTGTTGCTCTCTCCGAGGCGGCGGATGATGTCTGCAGCGTGCGCTTTACTGCCGTCATCCTGCGGCCGGCTGAGCAGGATAAGGATGCGGCGGGAGCTTGCCGGCTGCGCCTGAAGCAGGTCGATGCCGTAGTTAACCGCGTCCAGAATGGCGGCGCCAGCGTCCCCGGCTTCGGGATGGGTGAAGGCGTCGGTGAGGCCGTCGATCCGGGGAGGGAAGTTCCAGATCTCCTCGAGGCGGCTATCGAAGGTTACGAGGGCAATTTTGTAAGCAGAGCTGCCCATCATGGCTTCGAGCATGGGAATGAGATTGCGGTAGTTGCCGAATTGTCGAGGAGCGGCGCCGCCGGTTTGCATGAGGACGACGACGGAAAGGGGCTGGCGCTCGACTTCCTCGATAGCAACTTTCTGCTCAACGCCATTGTCGGTCAGCCGGAAGTCCTTAGCGCGGAGATCAGGAATGAGTTCGCCGGTGGCGGATTGGACAAGGGTGGGAACAAGGACGAGGGTGGTGGTGGAGGTGATGGTTGGCGGCGCGGCGTCGGATGGGCGAGCGAGGTCTGTCCGAGAGCAGCGGATGGAGGAAGGGCGGCCAGGAGGAGCGCTGCGATCGATAGGGTCGTCTTCAAGGAGGTGCCCGCACGGAGAAATCCTGGCCCGAAGGTACCAGATAAACCCGGTACTAAGCCGCGAAGGGAACGATGTTGTTCGTGAGCTCCCTGATGCTGGCCTGCTTCCACTCGCCAAGCGACCGGCTGAGAAGGGCGGCCGCGCAACCCTCGCCACAGAGGACGATGACGTTATCGCTGAGCGCGAGATTCCAGTCCCACGGGTTGAACTTGACGCCATGCGGCGTACGGGTGGCGAGGATCCAGTGATTGCTGGTTTTCTTTTGAATTCCACAGACGCAGGTAAAGATTGCAGATGAAGCCATTGGGGTGCCTACCTTCGGGCCGTCTTGGCGGCCGGTGCATTGTCTTGCAATGTTGCAAGTGACGTGCCAATACCATTTGCCCGATGTCCGGCCTTTTGGAAGCCGAATGTCCGGAGTTCCGCAGCTCCTGAGTTCCGGAACGGGATCTGTCAGGAAGGGGCGGCTCGCATCGGGAGCTGACGGTAGTAAAAGTTTTCCTCTGTGCTGGATGGATCGCGCGTCGGGCAATGAGCCTCACACATCGCAGAGTCTCGCGAGGTGTGGGGCGCCCGCCTTTCAGTCAGGGGGACGCGGGAGGTGACGACGGCGACGGGAGAGTGGGAGGGTGGTCGTCTACCACCAAGGTAGAAGGCGGAGGGCAGCGGTTGTGACCCTGGGTGGACTTGCCCCCCTTCTCCCCAAATCTTGCTCAAAGTATTCGAAGTAGGGAGGTTAGGTTCGGACTTAGGTAGTGTCCGACACTACCTGGACTTAGAGCCTAGAAATCGTTTTGTCGAGCCATTTGCGACTTGCGGGAGGGAGCACCGGGTTGATGTCTGAGGCTTGCTTTCTTCTTTAAGAATAGAGGATGGGTGGGGTAAGTTGCCACGAGTCTTAAGTTATCTCGGGGGCGTTCACGAGTTTGGGAGGGAACGTGGAAGCCTTTGCAGCTGCTTTCGCAGTTGTCGGTAGTTGGCGCGCCAGGTGGGGGGCGCCCAACTAGCGGCAACGATGGCCGGGCAGAGAACCTTGAGCAGGGGTCAAGGCGTTTTCACGCGCACGATTCTGAGGCCGAGGTACTGCTCAAAGGCGTCGAAATCCCGGTCGCGGTGGAGCAGAGCGTGGCCCTGGCTGAGGCAGAAGGTCGCTATCAGGCAGTCAATGGTCTTGCGGATGGTGATCCCCTTGGCGCGGAGGGTACGGTAGTTCAGCGCGGAGGCCAGGGCTAGGGCTTTGCCGCCAGTGGAGAAGGTTTTGAAGTGGGAGAGCTGGCGGTGTACGCGCTTTGCATCGGCGTCCGACCGAAGGTCCTGCAGGATCTCGCAGAGATGAGGTCGGTAAGGCCCAGGCGCTGGTGCTCGAGCTCGCGGTCAAGCCAGTCGGTTTCGGGGTTGAGGGTGCCGGCGAGATAGTCAATCCAGACTGTGGTGTCGACGATGACCATATCGGGCTAGTCGCGTTGCGGCCAAGGCGGGACTGGCTGAGGTCTCCGTGCCACTGGATCTTGCCGCGGAGCTGGCGGATGGAGGTCTGGGAGTGGGTCTGGACGAGGAGGCGGAGGGCGGTGTCGACTACGGCCCTCTTGGTGGGGGCTGCAGCATGGCTCGATGAAGCAGAGTGTCGTCGATTTCGATGTTGGTGCGCATGGGCGTGCTCCTCATGTGTAAGGATCGCACAATTCTGTGTACGGAGAACGCGTTGGGGATTCCGCCTGGGATGGTTCGCGGTTTTGAGGAGGGCGGATCAGTCGCTTCGGCTTCGCCAGCACTCCGGCCTTCGGCAGCGCGGAACCTATCTTAGCGACGGAGAGGCTGTCGCGAGGGTGGGGCAACCGGGTTTGTGACTCGATTCTGTTCTCCGCCACCGGCCGATGGGAGCGGTGGTGGTTGGAGGAGAACAGGTTTTTCGCTTCGCCCCGGCCTTGGCAGAGTGGAACCCACTGATCGCGGTGAGGCTGCGACCATGGGGCACCCGGCCATCCGCACAATCACTGAAGTAAGTTGGGTTGAAGCGGTTCGAGTGACTCTACGTCGAGAGAACTGGGAAGTCCGTCGGAGCCAAATCTGACGTTCCCATGAACTCGAACGGATTCGCGGGACGAGAATCCTTGGAATAGCTGTGCAAGGTCTCCGCCGGTGTAACGGTATGGAACGTGAATTCCATCGGTCGTATAGAACGTGCCGCGGAGACTGGACTTGCTCAGACTATTTAGGGTTCCCTCGATCACACTGCCTTCTCTGCTCTTGTCTTCAGATACTTCTTGATAATCAAAGTAGTCCCGCTCGGGTGCCTCGACTCGGGCAAGAGTTTTACCGCGTCCACGCAATTCAAGACTGTTGACACGACCTGGCGTTAGAGGAGCTACCACCTTCGACAGAGAGGCATCGATTCGACGACTAAGGAGCAGCTCGTACTGCTCTTTGGTCAGTTCCAAAGAGCCGTCTGGCAGCAGCAGTATGACACGTCCATCAGAGAAATTCGTGGGTATTGTTGCTACTCGACTTCCTCTTAGTCGCCTCTTTGCATCGATGAGCTTCCCAATGTCGACTATGACTTTGTACAAACCGGCAACACTGTTTGACACCGCATTGACGACCCCTCCGCCGATAACTCCGAGCGCGGCAGCTGAAGCTGGATTGGCTTTTGCGAACTCAACTACACTAAAGAGGATGTGAACAGATTTTTGCTTTAGGGAACCTCTGTACAGGTATGCGTTTTAGCTGAGGTTCGAGCGGTTGTGCTTGGTTGGTGAGCTATTTGCGTCACACCGGGCTTTACGTGCTGGTTGAGCAGTCAACCGGCTGATTTTAGGCGCA
>JAABUW010000400.1_pt1 | contig 87067 bp, 96 predicted proteins | sample 5560081 | NCBI WGS metagenome assembly JAABUW01 (sample SAMN10711882, study PRJNA513363) | rock metagenome | isolation source: Antarctica rocks | place: Antarctica: Victoria Land, Knobhead sud | reverse complement strand
CAAGGCAATGGTATCTAGTTGCTCCGACTTGCTGTCTTTCTAAAAGGAACAAGTGCAAATCGTCAATTGGAGCTACAGAATCATATATGTAACACGCGTGATTGGTCAGTGTCTTGCCAAGCTTTCAAAAATCTGCCCCGACTTCACCCCTCTTCCAGCGTAGGGAGAGCGCCGCTTTACTCTCGCGCGAGCCTGGATGATCCTGGTGAGGCCAGGGTGATAGCGTGGGGGAGCTGCTGCCTGATGACTATCCTTGTCAGAGAATGAAAATCGTTAAGACACTACCTACGTGATGGGGTTGGTGGGAGATCCACGTGCGGCCAAAAAGTCCTAGCTTGCAGGGTGAGGCCGTGAGAAAAAGCGGCGACGGGTCGAAAACATTTTATTAACAACGTCGCTTCATCACGCCCCTTCTCTTCTTTCACCTTTCAACATCCCCCCACACATTCTTTTCTATTGCCCTTCGTCTTTGTTCTGCAACTCGAATTTCTCCTTTCCTCAAAGATATTCCTCTTCGTCCCATTGAGGTTCGCGCTTGGACGCCTTCGTCGCTTGAACTTCGACCTCATCCCTCGATTATTTAAACAGCTATGATTTCCCACGCTGGTTTTACCCTTCCTCCTACTCATTCTCTTTTCAACCGGCGCTCTCTTGACGGCTGCCTAGATCTACAGTCCCCTCACAGCACGTATGTCTCAGCTTCCTTGACCCACCAGTGCCCTGTCCAGCTGACACTCTTCAACCAGTCAACTCCAATTTCCACCAATCCGCGCGGTGTGTACTACTCCCTATGCGTGCACGTTGCATTAGACCTGCACCTCATGTCAATCGCTCGGTGATACCTCCCTTCCTGGAAATCGACCTCCATCCACTTCGTCCCCCAAGGATCTAGACCATCCATCCGGAACGACCAATCTGCCTTGAACGTTCATCTGATGTGCTGTGCCTTGCCACGTCTCAGGTTGATTGCGGGATCACTGACAATCGTGGATTGACAGTGGCGATGGGATACCGTATTCTACGATCGTTGGACCCATGAATGTGCTGAGCTTGGGATTCTCGCCCCGGTTATGGCCTTGGAGAAGTAATTCCCCATTGGAAAATTTGCAGGGCATTGCCAGCGGAGGGGGCAGTGTAATGAATGATGCGGCCCTTTTGCTATTTCCCGGTTGGCCGAAACCAAAGCAAATGGTCTTTAGGCCCGACGATCTTTTCTCCTGCTATGTGTGGGTTAGAGCATGGACAGGCGGAGTCAATCCTTGATTTCCCCTGTGGATACGGCTTCCTCACGCATCGCATAGCAGGAGTTCCTTCAACACACGTCGCCTTCATTCCAAATCGCAACATCATGAGCCTTTGGGAAGTGTGGTTGGTTGGCAGACATAACTGAGACCGGTGGTTTGCACTTGGGTGGGTCCCACTACGAGCGTCGCCACCATCACCATCTCTACGCGCCAACGATGTCAGGTAAGTCCAACCGTGACTTGATTGGGTGTAAACAATGACCTGCAAGCTATCACGAGAGGGATCCGCCCGGTCGAGGCAAGGCAGATTCCATTGTTCCTGTGGGACATGAGACTGAGGCGATGACGACGCGTGGGTTGATACTGCTGCCTAGAATTGGACACGGCTCTGGCCACAGCTGCAGCTGCAAGGCCACAGGGATGATACTGACGACAATGCGACAAAGCGTGCATTATGATGCTACACGTGCCGAAAGATGTGTGGTGCAAGCGCTTGGGGGCCTAAAGAAAGAGGGGTTCTGGAATATGCCCCGCGCAATACGACTCAACGGCGCAGCTCGAATGGTTTGCCAGATTCGACAATCAAGTTGCTAGAGTCTTGTCGTTGGTGAGGCAGTCGTTAAGACAACCTGATCAAGCTTCCGTGCACTGTCTTCTCATACCAGTCGAATACTTCGAAGACTTTGGATTGACAATCCTACATAAGACGGTTGCATTGCCTAGGCGTTTTCAGTAGAGTGGGCAGGGAAGTGTTAGACTGATGACAGGATTCGGCGATGACCCTGGAGGAGCATGTCCAGCTGCTCGGGCCCCATACTATCACCCTTGCGAGTCGGGCTGAATGCGGCGTGCGGTACAACAGGAGTCGTTCAGCTGATGCTGCGCCAGCCCCCCCTTTTTGCGATTGGCCATCCTCACCAACGGCAGCAAGTGCTCAACATCGCCCCGAAGGTAATCAAGGCATGTAGAGGTCTTGGATCAAGGCAGTGCTATCTAGAAACTGGGCATTCATATAAGCCGCCAACTTTCCGCACCCCACATGACAATCAACCGCAGCGTCGTTGCATCGCCCAATATTGCACGTCTTTGCTGAAGCTTTGCAATCGCATTATCCTCCATTTTGTAATGGATTCCATCGTATTCTATCAACCTCCGTCCACGAGAAGCACACCGCCTCGTGGTGAATCTGTCGGATCTGGCAACGCCTGTACCAGTAAGAGTGCCTCAGAAACTTCACAGCGCAACGAATTCAAAGACATCTTGAGCAATGTCTTGAATGACCGCGACTTGATAGAAGTCCGGGACATTACAGCTCTGGACTTGGGAGAGTCAGACCTTCCTCTACATCATGCATCCAAAGACGATGGAAACAGCTGTGCGAACTGTGAGGACAACGACAACGACCAGGATTTTCCCTCCGTTGAGGAAATTCTTTGGAGAGAGATCTCGAACAACGGATCTCCGAGTCCTAAGCGTACGCCCAAGAGATTGGACAAAGAAATATGGACAGGCGACAGTCAAGGTAAGCATTGTCAACCCACTCAATATGGCGTCTTTCTTATAGCCTCTAGATGAACCAATTGTACTGGACGACCTTAACGGCACTGGGCTCGAGAGCGAATGCGGTCGTTACATTGTCAGCCGCGCAGGCGTGGAAGTCAACCCTCCATTCTCCCCAGAGACTTATTCGGACCTTCTTCCAGAGTTTGGAGCATTCATCGAAAATGTTGGCAATAAGGACATCAAGAACAATACGTGTTCGCTGTCCTCTGAACAAAGAAGGTCGCAGTTCAACATCTCCACGTTCAAAACCTCTTTGACCTTCAGTACCTCCATCTCCAACCTCTCTTCCTCTACTGCCTATTCGTACCACAACGGCCTTTCATCGAAGCCCGGCGAACAAACGTGCGAGGGTAATGGCGGAGATTACGAGCATCCCAGCTCTGACTCCCCAGACCTTAAGGACAAGGAAGATTTATGGGACGGCATGAGGGCGAAGGCGGAGGTGAAGGAGAGGGATTCCAACAACGACGGCGACAAGGACAATACACCTCCCAAACTCTTGGACAGCGAAGTCAGGAATGAAGGTGAGACGACCTTGACATCTCTGTCAACCGCTACAGATGTGTCTGATGACTCTAGACAACTTGATCGTAATTCACGACACCGATGAAGAAACCAATACGGACACTAATGACAATTGCCATCATTTATCCAAGAAGCACAAACGGCTTGCCGTGACACCAAAAACTTCGTCTGCCGCGCCCAAATTCAGATATCCTCCTGGTTGGGTACGGAAGCACAGGGACGAGTGTGCAAATCCTAATTGGGGTGAAACTGTCGACAGCCAAGGTGCGTGTAGACTAGGCCTTTCGACAGAAAGTGAATTGTCGTCTGACAATTGACAGATAATTCATATGTAGTTCGGAACAACAACGATGTTAGCGACGACGGCACTGATAAGGAGCAGGATAGGGACCAGGCTTCACCCACCACTCCGCCAACGTCTGTGACGGACTCAGTGACTGAGTAGGTCCCAAAACTCCTGCTCGGTGATTCTAATACTGACAGACTGTCGGTTCAGATGTTTTACCCTCCATGAAAATAAGGTAGATTCTGCCTCAAATATCTCTCCTTCACGTCGCAACATCCTTCTCTCATCAGCCGATGGAAAGAAGAAAGATGAGCGAAAGGATAAAGAGACGGGCACGAACGACGAGAAGGAATCCGAAAGTGATGCAGACAAATACAAGACGCCTTCACCGCGTTCTACGAAGAAGCGGTCTCTACCTTTCGTTGAAGACAAGCTTCGCGTGAAGCGTCGCATCAAACGTCGTCCCTTTTCGTCACGCCTTTCTTCAGATGAGCACATCGAGACGAAAGACGAGTCCGACATCAGCAGCTACACATCTGTTAAACCGCATCATGTATTGAATCTACCTTCTTCTTTCCACTCGACAGACTTTGACGAGAATACAAGCGAGGATGCGACGGAGTGTAAAGACGAACAATCAAATAAGCTTCTGATATCTCGGACTGCGGTTATTTACGAGCAACAAAGATGGGAAGGAAAGATCGTTGGTGAAAGGAATGCGAAGCAAGAACGCGGCAGGCCCCGCAAGGAATATCGCGTTCATTGGGAAGACTCTTGGATAGACGGTGCTCATCTCACCGCGCCAGGGTTGATACAGGATTGAGGGCAGAAGAAGGCGTCTAAACTTAGGCGTTGAGCCAGGAACACCCATTGACCGACAGCAGCCCTATTTCCAATTGAGACCTTCTATCTTAAACTCTGCTCCCAACCATTTAACTTGGCTACGTCCCGATAGCATCGACCAGGCCCTTCACTCCCATTCATCTCGTTCGCTTGTATCCCTTAGACATTCACTTTCTCAACGTGAAGGAGTGCCGAAACAAAAAACTCGTAATATTCATGACTTCTGGTACTAAGCAACAAATAGGTCCCGCAGACAGCCTGGGGAAGGCTTAAACTAGGATTGAAACCCTAAAAATCTAAGCCTCATTTCTTCACTGTCATTGCGTCACCATGCTTTTGAATGGCTCTGCTTCTGATAGTAGACTTGGGCAAAAACCAATAGTCATTGTGAGATTCGAACCCACATTCTTGCTAACTATCTCGACGGATGTTACGGCATAACATTGGCGTAGGACCCTCTACCACTGAGCCAAATGACCAAATTTGTTGAAGGGAAGCTGTTATGGTACATAAATCGAGGAGTGAGCACTGGTTGGCTGAAGGTCTGACTGCCAGCTTGGCAGTGATGGTAGTCTTCTTCTTTCCTACTTCAGACGTCACTGATTCTACGAGAGCTGCACCATTTCGAGTTCTATCAAACTCATATACTAGATGTACGCTCGGATCCTTCTTACCTGCGTGGAATTTGGCACGTAGGGTGAAGGCGACCATATGCCATAAGACTTCCAGGTAAGCTGGAAATCTTTCCTCCTTCCGCATATTGTATCAGGTGACAGTGGTTTGAATTGACTGTCTGAAGTAAGAGAGGTTCAGTTCCTTTGCCCACTTTCTTGCCCGAAATACCTGTTGTATGGTTAACCTGTTAAGGTCTAAAGTGCCGGTGTCCTCAATGTTAAGGCACTGCGGAACCTCAATGTGAACGTTTGAGGTCTCAAAAATAAGCAGACAATTCATCGAGTAAGCACAAGAGGCTCAGACGTAACGTCGGAGTCGAAGCAATATGGGGAACATCATCGAATTCGCAAATATTACGGAAAACTTTCTTAAAGGAACTCATCAGTTTTCTACGTTCAGTAGGTAGAGATATGGAAGGGAGATGGAGAAGAAGTAGAGCTAGAGGGGAAAAGGGGGAAGAGATAGGGAGGAAGACGAGGAAGAAGTAGAGCTAGAGGGGTAGTGATAGGGGTAGAGGTAGGGGGAGGAAAAGGACGAATAGAGATAAAAATGAAGAAAGTGGCAGATGTAGAGGAGGGATAAGGGGGTAAATGTAGCAACAGAGAAGACTAGAGATAGCGGTAAGAGAGAGGGGAGGGGAAACGAGGGGAAACGAGGGAAGAAGTATAGGGAGAGGTAGGGGTAAAGATAGGGGGAGGGAGGGTAGAGGTTATAATGAAGGAGGAGAAACATACACGAGCAGTTAAGCACGACTCGACTGTTGAGCAACAAAAACTCAAAAAGACGGGAAAGACATTTACATCTAGAAATACACCTAGTCATCTTCAGAACCAACGGCCTTTGCAAGCCATCTCCATAACCTTCCGTTCGCCAAAAATCCTTCACTCATGTTTGACACTAGTGTAAGCTTTCTTGATAAAGCAAGCCTCTTCAGCCCAACATGGGAAAAGTATTCCATCTCTTCCCGTTCAATATCACTCGAGGGTTGATCATCCGCCGTAAGTGACAGTGCTTTACGTGAGAACTCGCCTTGTGTCTTTATCCTTTTAAGAAGTATGGGAACGTTGATGTCTGCCTCTCCTGATATCGAAGTATACAACTGTGTAAAGTGACGAACGTCCTGCAGCGAGTCCATATTTATCAAGCGTGTGAAGAGCCATATGTTTCGACATTGATCCCACATCGTGTAAGGAGAACCTGTCTCAATCTTGTATGTTTTGCTACACGAATGTTGATCTTCTTCAAAACCATTCCGAAAAGCTGTGGTAAGTGACGAAGTCATCCCATCTCTCGGATGAGGTAAACCTGGTGTCATTAGTAGAGCCGCGAATGGAACAGAGGTAGTGAAAGCCCAGTCGATGACACAAGTAATATTACAGTCATTGTCGACGAAGATGTTACTAAGGCTGAGATCGGGATGTGAAAGAGGAAATCCAGCACTGTCGTCGCTTGATTTGAAGTCAGATATTTTAGCTAGCGATGGTATCATATTCTGAAGGAGTCGGCCAATAATAAAGTAATCTAGCCGGTTCTTTCCACTGTCGATTTTAGAACCCACGGTGACAAAATCGTTCCATCTGTCTGTTGCAGATCGATAATCGTCGTAAGTGTTGTACTCGTCTGGTGTGGGCACAGGGGCCAAGAAGATGTGATGTTCTAATGGAAGAGACTCAACATGAAGGAGGAATGCCGAAACAAGGGACTCGTAATATTCCTTTTCATGCGTAAATGGACCACGATCAATGTTCTCTCTAAATTTGTCCCGACCGTATAAACTAAAGGCGGATGAAAGACAGTTCTTGATCTTATACGTTCCTTCTTCCTCAAATATTGATCCGATATAATCGAATCGAAGACGTGACAGTTGAGACGTGATACGTCCAATTTGCTTCATGATTTTCTTCTTTTCCATGAATGTAAGACACGAACGTGGTTTTTCATGCGAAGCCGATAACTTGGAACAATGAAGATTATTCCAATCCCAGGCATTAAGTGCAGATCCTGAAGCCTTGCTCATGAGGATGAAAGGCACTCCGATTTGATTAACTTCTGTAGAGCTGTTGTTACCTATTAGCAGATCGTTCACGTTCAACGTGCAAGGTGCTTATACCTAAAGGCAAATATCTCTGGAACCGGAATCGAGCTGTTCCTTCTGATATACTTCAACGTTGCAGCCTCACTGGCAATTAGGCTGCCAGCGGTCTCCATATTTACTCCATAGTATTTCCGTGGAGAGCGGAAGATCCACTCCATCCCATCTTCGAAGGAGATCGTGATTGCCCAATTCAGGCTGCCGGTTGCGGGAGTTTGCGATAGATCGCAATTGCAAGCCTTTCCCCGAATTTGGCTTCCTAGATCAAGAAGAGCGGGAGCATTGAACTTTGCATGCGTGAACACCTTTGCTCGAATGTCTTCGCCGGGCATGGTAACAATGGATGGCGGTAAGAGACGTTGGCAGAAAAAAAATTTGTTCCAAGAAGTGGATGTGTACTACCTTGCCGGGGTAATTATTGTTAACGCGATCTTCAAATACAGGGGAATGAATTGGTCAGCACAGCGAAAATAATCCCTGACTGTGGCTTTTGCGTTAACAATAATTACCCCAGATACCGTAGTAAGGCTTTGCGGATGAGCACGCTAGTGAGGCTTGGGCAAGTTGAGCGAGCCCCCTCAAACAATACCAAAGCAAAATAAGGGCCAGCTTAACTGAAGGCTATCGGCAAGCGAAGGGTCATGGAAAGTGGTAGAAGGGGTTGCTACCTCGGCTACCAACAGACCTCGGCAGCTATGGAACAAGGGGACAAAGCGGGGCTAGAACCTCGCTTAGATAGAGGGAGTGCTTGAAGAAAGAAAAGAATACCACCACACCATTGCACCAGCGCCGTTAGGAATCGAACCCAATGTAATATAAATAACCCTCTGCAACGCTTGACACATCAGAGCGGCTTCCAGGGCAAAATTTAGCCAACATATAAAATTCATAGTTTAAACGAAGTCGATGCCCGATAGCCAACACCATCAAAGAGCAGGGAAATATGTCTCGAAGACAGCAATCCACAACCCCGCCAAATCTTCCCCCGGTCCCAGTTGGAGCCTATAAGAAGCAATACTACCCTTATCCCGATACAGTCTACTATCTTGCGTCTCGTTAGTTGAGTTCCAAATCGTGAATCCTAAACGCATTCCGGGTTGACGATGAGCTTCACAGCAAACGATACAGAATGGAGTAAAGGACATATAAGCAACGATACTCAGAGCACAAGCCTTCATATTGTAGTTGCGCAATAAATTAAAGGACTGAATCCGTACTAACTGACCATTAGGTTATCGACGAGGGGACTGGGGACACACATAATGTCTACGTTAAGTACATCCGAAAGAGGGCATCTTAGTATGAACAACTCTGGTTACAATACGGAAGGAGGTTGCCTATAGAGTGAATTGGAAAGGTAGCAATTCTTCTGTGCGACTATATCTGGAACGAGTGTCTGCTTCTACATGCCTATCTCCTAACAATATGACAGCTATCCATCCCAGCTATCAGTGCCTGTGCTATTCGCTTTCCAGACGAAAACGTTGCTCCATCTCGAGGTCCTCGACATGATTGGACAAGTCTTCCACCAAAGCAGGCTTAGAGGAGATAGACTGCATCTCCCTTGCTTTGCAGGTAGCCTCGGTGTGTAGGCACCAGTGGCTGGTCGGAGCTTTGGGGGCAATTGGATCCTGCAGCACCTTCGCGAAGTTCTTTCATGACTCCCAGATGGTGAGCGTAAGAAGCAGCAGCCGCAGGCCAAGCCGTGTTGATCATCTTCTTTGCTCTCTGGGAAAACCAACGTTCACGTAGCTTCTTTGCCCTATCATAACCCCAGAACTCCAAGTCGCTGGCTACGGGTTCAACAGGATCGTAGTTCAGGTCGACTTTCGAACCAGGGAATATCTTACCGAGCCTATCTTGTAAGGCACGGCAATGCGACTGGAGAACAACCATCTCCCACGATCCATCGTCCAACTCCTCGATACTAGCCACCTCATGCGTTGTCCCGATCTTTGTATCAAAAATTTCCCATGCTTTTCCGTCCTCGTCCTCGACCTCGAACAGTCGTACAAGTGTGTACTGGTCTGCGTGTAAGCCAGGCGGCGGCGCTGAGTGGCTTTTGTTTCCCGAAGAAGATGCTGCGGCGCTATAAGAGGGTGTTATGTCTTCTTCAGTAGTTTCAGTCACGGTGAATACATCGACTGTATGAGTGACAGCAATTTCAAGCGGACTGTTGCCTTCAGGCTGTTCCATGAAACTTTTGTATAGGTCAGTAAAAACAAGCAGGAAGATCGATACAGCAGTCACGTACTCTGTCTTCAAAACTGGCGATATACGGTCGCTGCATGGCCTTGACGAATGATCCTGAATGTTGAACTCCTGAAGTGACAACTCCTCGGGGTGCGTTACAGTAACCCAGTCCAAGTCGCCTCTAAGCTCTGGCGCCTTAAAATGCGATAACTTCACTATTGCAGTCTCATGAAGCTGACCTTTGATCATCCAACGCAAATATTGGTCGGAGAATCCGTCGAAGACATGTAATGGAGGAGGCTCTCGGTCAAGTACAGTCTCGAGAAACGTAACAAGACTCTCAAACTGGTGCGTGAGGGAACGAAGTTCCCGTACCATCGCAAAGGCCATTTGTTCCCAGACTGTTCCGCTGTTTCCAAGCGAATGGCCACTTAGAAGAGCATCTAGGTCGGCCAGATAGCTATCTTTGATAGGGTGGTCGAAATCGTCCGAGAAGTCGGGAAGAAGTCGTCGATAGTTCATCAAGGCCACCATAGTCAAAGCGAGCTGTTCCACGCTTTGTGAACCTTGAATGCCTCTAGCCAACCGCTCGTATAGGTTCCAACCATTTTGTGAGCTCGCCCATTTGCGGAGAATTCCGAGTCGACGACCGGAAACCATTGTGCCCCAGGTAAGAAGTAATAGTTCGTTGTTTCCTGACTTTTCAAGTTTCGGAATGGCATGGTATGTATGCGTACTGCTTTCCATTAGTGCCATTTCTCCCCATATGTGTAGCGGAGAGTTACAGGTAAGCATGAAAGTTCTCCACCTGGCCAAAGCCGAATCCGCTTAACACCTGCGGTGGAAGACCCTGGTCACATTAGCAACGAACTAGTTCGCCTTTAGGATATCGTACCAGGTATCCTGTTCGAAAGCCAACATGAAGTGAGCTCATCGTCTTCGTCGTCCATTCTTCCAGATCTTGCAAACCAAGTTCCATCCCAGAGAATACCGAAGACTTCGAGAGTTCGTTGTACACTTTCTCTAAATTGAGGTCTTCGAACTCTCTCGTCTTTGTGATGCCGAGAAGCGAAGCGTATAGGTCAGCGTTCTCACCGGCTGTATACTCTTCGGCAAATCCATGTTGTCGACAGTCCACTCTGCCGCCGGAAAATTCCAGCAGAGCCCGAAGAAGTGAAGTTGTTTGAGCCTCACGCCTCGTCCTCTTGGCTGGTATTGAAATTGGTAAAGAATGCTGAAGAGTGTCGAGCAGCTCATCCTGAGTGCTCTTAAGGAAGGCATGGGCTTCAGAGGAATTGTGATCTTTCTGTAGATTCAGAAACAGAAACACCAAATTTTGTGCCAGCTTTGATTGAACCAGAGCGGTTGATGCCTGTGAAATGCATTAGTAAGATTATATAAGAGCTCAAGAGAGTGTACAAACGAATATATCATGGCTCAAGATTGCTCGAGCAAGCTCTTCGTGCAAGCCATTTAGGCGGGCATGATCGCGATAAGCTTGCTGAACCTCTGGCTGATGCTCAGTTCGGATCACATTTGCAGCGTGTTGAAGCCACTGGTCGCGAGCTTTCCTGGTCGCGTTGTATGTGCCATAGATAGCTTTTCGTCTCTCTTCGGGTTGTGTCGGTTTATAGTCAAGATTCATCTGATATTGCCAGAATTTGAGCCACAGAAGGTAAGATGAATCGACAACAACTTCGTAGTCATCATCACCATATTTTCCTACAATGCGGATCTTCGGCTTCCAATGTTCCTGAGACCATTGAGAGGTATCAGATTCGATTTCGCTTGCTGGTACGCTGATAAGTTCCCACACCTCATCCCAATTTTCATAAAGAACTGGTTCTGGGACCTAAGAAGTCATGAAGTGTAAGCTGTCGTACTTGAGAAGTATCAGAGCCTCTTACAGTTGTCTTTTGGCACGTAGGACAGGCAGATTTGCATGTAGGTGTTGAAGGCGGCGTTTTGGGCTCCATGATTGTCGGATTCCACAGCAAAGCAGGGCGAAAGAACGTCTATGTTGTTATATGCAGAAAAATCGGGAACATAACCCATACACACTAGGTCAAGAACGACGTGATATGGGATTGTTTCAGCTTGGCGATTTTGTAGTGCTGTTGACGTCCATGCTTCTTTGTCCTCTCTACCCCCAATATCTCCCCGTCCTAACACAACACTCGCGTAACCTCCTGGATCTTGTACACTTCATTTCTCATCCTCGCATGTGATCCTGCTTTTTGACAAGGGGTTTGCAGATTCCGCGAGTTTTAGCTCGTCTCTGCGACGTTGACGTTCAATATCTTCCGTTGACAAGGGGCCGCAGATTCCGCGACTTTTAGCTCGTCTCTGCGACTTTCACTCAATATTTTCTGTTGACAAGGGGCCGCAGATTCCGCGACTTTTAGCTCGTCTCTGCGACTTTCACTCAATATCTTCTGTTGACAAGGGGCCGCAGATTCCGCGAGTTTTAGTATGCGACGTTGACAAGGGCCTTGCAGCGGAAAAGAATTCCCCTTCGAAGCTCTGAGCCTGCATAGACTCCGCGAATTTTAGTCTAATGTGGCGCCTTCCTTGAAAAGGGCTTGCAGGATTTCACAGTTACATAGTTTTTAGTGTGTCAACAGATCATAAGCGAAGACCCGCACCTCTGTCTACACACTAAAAACTAACCCGAAAGTAGGTAGTTCAGTGCGGTGGATCAAGCGAGTTTAGGGATGCTGATGTAAGATTCCGTGCACGTCTGCACGCTCATCCTCTAATCAACGTTGCTTCGTGAAAAAGAGGCAAACTGGGCCTTGTATGCGAACTATGGATCAGCCAGGCTTTCAGCAAGGCTGGGAACGTTCCGAGGTCTTCCTATTCGATCCACAGGGTGATGATCAGAAGGACTTAAGCCTACATCTTACAGGCTTGTTCGACCTTGGTTGGACCAACGTGAGACAAAGCCATACCGGTCAGGCTGTGGCTGTGGGGTTGAGAAACTTTCAAGCGGTGTATCCAGGTTTCGAACAGTCTCCTAGTGCCGACCTACCTCTAAATCTAGCTGGTACAAATCCACTACCCTGGCGACTGCCTCAACCAAGTCTCGAGCCTCATTCCAGTCCGATCTGTCATGAACCCGCGTACGCGGCATTACCATCTGTTACCGACTTGCCTCTGAGTGCAGCTGATGCAGGCCAACTTCCATCCAACGTTCAGAGCTTCCCACAAGACTTCTTGCCCTGGTCACAGTCTCAGTCAATCAATACGCTGAGTTCAAGCTCAATTCCAGATAAGGCCATCAACTACGCGTCATTCAGACGACCGATTACTACTTGCCCAGCTCCTGCTTCGCAGAGCCTTGAAGAATTATGTCTCAATCCCCAAGCAAATCCTGCACAATGTTGTGTAAGGTGCTGGGCTCGAAGAAAAGCAGTATTTCTCTTCACTCAATAGTAAATCGACCGACAACTAACTTCACCGTAGTGCAAGACCAACGATGGGCAATCTCGCTGTTCAAACTGCATCAAATTCGACATTCCAGCACATATCTGCAGTCGAGAGCGACTTACACAGCACAAGCCCTTTGAGAAATGTGCTTTACTCTTTAACTTGCTATCATAGCAGGGCTAACAATTTCACAGGGAAAGATGAAACGTACAAAGACCGGTTTACAGCTGTGCACTGGTGTAGTGGGTTGAGTCCTCAGACAGTAGAGTTGCGACATTATCTCAATGGTCCAACTCTAAAAGTTGAATGCTGCAAATTTCTCGTTACCAATAAAAATCAGGTTCAGGTCCTTCAGCAGAATTCATCGGGTTGGCATGCTGTGGAAACCACTGCCTACTGTCTGACAAACTCGAATTTGAATATAAGACTATACGTTCAGAACTGCGTTAATCTTTCTCTGTACGAAGCATGTAGACGTCGACATCCTATTGCAATATTTTTCGAGCTAGCACGTTCATGCAGACAGGTGAGCATTCTCTTGGTTTTGTAGATCACGAAATAATTTATTAAGAACCCAATCATACAACAATGTTTGGAGATGTACACCACCCTTCATCTCATGAGAGCGAAGTGGCAGTTTTCTGGTGATGAAAGTCTGGGAATGGTCACTGTCGAAGAAAGAAAGTCCGCATGGTGCGGTATCAAACCTGTACCACGTATGGTACAAAATCAGCTCGGTCATCTACTAGAGTTGAACATGATTGAACTGGACAGGAAGATCTTAAAAGGCGTTCAAGATGAAATGAGGAAAGGACATCGACGCATGTGGGCAGTTGTGACTCTGGCCGCTTTTCTTCTTTTGCACATCCGAGAGCTTGATGCTGGGAGAAATATTTCTTGGAGCCGCTATGTAGACTCGGTTTGACCTCCCTTTAATTTTCAAGATAATCAGACGCTATTCTAACGATTGAAGCTCGGTTTCTGGATACATCCGTCTAAGCCAACGGCTCTCATTGAAGAAGCAACTGTCTCTTGCAATTCCCTACTGTTGCATTTCCACTATATGATAGGGCGAAAACCACTGGATCTGAACTGGGATGATCAGAAATCTAAGAACCTGGTAGAGAACGACGAGAATGTGGTTAGATGCATGAAGACGCTTCAGACTTACGTCTTGAAATTGAGTAAGTAAAGAAAGTACATGTATACCATCTTCGAAATCTGACAGATTTATAGAAGAATTTGGTTTGATTGGTCGAAAGGCATGTAACGTATATAAGGATGGAAGCCCGGACAGTGTAAGCTTTACAATAAGCTCTTTGTTGTTTGAGAGTATGGAAGAGGGCTGTGTGGTAAAAGGCTTTCATTGATATTAAACAGTTGGATGGAGATGCGCGTTGGTGGGAATCAACGTTACCGCTCTAGATTGTGTAAGGACAGAACATTTAATCTTGGTTCAAAGGTTCTGTAGATCCAAAGTGACATACGAGCATCCCACATTCAGATCTTCGTGACTGTTTTATAGCATCTGGCTCATAGCGAGAATGTCGTGCGAAGATGCATGACTGTTCTTCCCCAGACGAAATAGAGGACGACATCCTGAACCTGAGTTGCGGGTCTTCGGATCGGATTTATAACTTTTCCGGCGAATGTTTAATCAGCCAACGATCGGCCTTCACCCATACGGTTTATGCCGACACTAAGCAGAGACTTCAGCGCCGACCTTCGGATGACCGTATTACAGCATTCGAAGAACGTTTCCTCCAACGTTCTGAGACATCATGGAAGCTATTCACTCCACACTAGATGAGTCGCCACTGCCTTTCCTACACTTGATGCAGAGCCTTAAGACCACGCCACGAACCGGATGGTTGAGAACAATCAATCACCCTGAAAGTGTAGCCGATCACTCCTTTCGGTTGGCAATTCTGGCTATGTTAGCTCCAGTTCGTTCTCACTTTCCATCAATACTACGGTCGTTAACCTGTAGATAGGATGAGGATGATTTGAATGTTGAAAAGTGTATACTCCTAGCACTGTGCCATGACATGGGAGAGTCAGTTGTCGGAGACATTCCGACATATGCTGGTGTTCCAAAAGGTAAGTGTGTTGCCCCTAGGTCGTTCAACAAAGACTAATGAATAGCAGAGCATAAGTACAAGTTGGAACACTCAGGGTTTGAATACATCCTGAGCTTGTTAAAATCTGTCAAACCAAATCTGGGAAGAAAGATCAAGGACGCTTGGTTAGAGTATGAAGAGGGCAAGACAGCCGAAGCTCAATGGGTACGAGATATGGATAAGTTTGAATGCATGGTACAAGCACACGAATACGAGCAAAGCACATATGGGGAGAAGGATCTTGAAGAGTTTCAGGGACTGTCATCAAAAATTAAGTCTTCTAAAGGAAAAGAGTGGCTGGCGTTGTTGCAACAGGAGAGACAAGCTCATTTCTTAAGACGGAGACGGCGAACTCCTGTCATCTTTGTTATTGGTATATCTCATCAGTCTCACTGGCCTTAGATACTAACAGCGGCACCAGGCGCCTCTGGAGTTGGCAAGAAGACGCAATGCACTCTTCTATCCCAGAAATTTGGTTTCCAGCACATCTCCTTGGATGACGTCTTACGTGAAAAGTCTGATGATCAATCGTACCTCCACGCAGAGTTCTTGAAAGAATGTCTCACGGAAAAGGCCAACGTTCCAACAGAGTTGGCGATCAGCTTACTTGAGGGGAAGATCAATGAAGGCATTGAGAAGGGAAAGAAGTGGAGCCTCGTGCATGGATTTCCCCAGAACAGGCGGGAACTTCTTCAGTTTGAAGAGAAGGTTAGTATGACCCATATGAACAGAACCCTGCTCACATCTACAGGTGCAAAAAAGGAATTACACTTTGCTTCTGAAGTGCTCAGCAGGGGAAATACTCCAGCGTATCGAAAGGCTGGGACATTCCTCAAGTGGAGTAGAAGACAAGTCAGGTGTTGCGAAGAAGATTCGAGACTTTCAAGGTGGGATCGTCGATGTCGAGGATCACTTAAAAGTAGAGGGTTATTTCAAGGAGGTAAGTAGGGAGTGAACCTTGACATAAAAAAATTCCTAATCGTCTTGCAGATAAATGATGACGGATCTGTAGAGAAGATCAATGACTTGGTAACAAGAGCAGTAGAAGAGTTTGTCAAGCATGCGGAAGTGAAGGAGTAGAGTTCAAGATCAGTCACAATATCAACACGTTTAGATGCAACAAACTTGTTTCCGGTCACCCTTACCTTTTTGTGTTATGATAGCAGAATTCTGTTTGTCTAGCTTTGCGTTTGAGGATGACCTTTCTATTGAATAGTATGGCAATACATGACAATCGAAAGGTCTCAATAGAAGTTGCATAGCACTTACGAAAGTCGGTAGATTTCGACCCTCGACTACTAATGTCTTGCTTGTGGCTTGCAACCCTACCATATGTCGCATGTTAAACTTCTCTTTATAGTACTCATGTCACTCAGCATTGGTAGCAATTTCATGCTTCTGCATATCTCAGAACGGCAACAAGAAAGCCGATGATCGCGTCAAAATTGTCAAAAGCTTTGCGAGCTTTGCAAAGAGCTAGGATCTTGTCCCTTGGCTCGATGGCTTCGATGATCGTTGTAACAGTCGCACATCGCTCGATAAAGATGTTACTAAGCGTCTTCGGCTGCATGTCGTCGGGTTCGTGACTCTTCTTAGCTCTGATAAGAATAACCAATTGTTATCGGGTTCTCAGTCGGCACCACGTGGAGGTGAGAGTCTTGCCAACATCAGCCCCAGGAGCTAAAAGTCGCAGAATCTGCAGAGCTGTTATTGAACTAAAAGTCGCAAGATCTGCAGGATCCCTCCAGAAGGCGTCAGCCTTAGTAGACTAAAAGTCGCGGAATCTGCAAAGCTGTTGTCGAACTACAGTAAAAGTCGCAAGATCTGCAGAACCCCTTGTTAAGAAGGCGTTATCCCCAATCTCAGAAGACTAAAAGTCGCGGAATCTTCGGCAGACAAGGAAGCTGTAGATCTTGCGATTTTTAGTTACATGAGGAGCCGAAGTAGCGGAATCTGCCGAACCCTACTAGTTTACTGAGACGCACACCGCAGTGCCGCAAGCCGTGTCCTAGATTGTGCATTGGTGGTAGTTTCAGTGCCAAGTCACTGATATTGACTCTAGAAGATGATATTCAAGGATCTGTAAACAGGAGAGAAAGATGCATAACGCGGCAAGACAAGGCGTTGGATCGAAGAACCTGCCCCTGAAGCTTCCGTACTCTCCTTCCCGCGACATTTCACCTCGTGCCTCTTTCTGTTACTCCGAACGCCAAATGTCTTTCCACATCCAGCGCGAGAGCACTTGAACGGTTTCTCTCCTGTGTGTGAACGATTGTGGATCTCTAGACCAGAAGGCCGTGAGAATCGCTTGTTGCACTTCCCACAAATGTATCTCTTCTCAGATTGATCAACAGATGCTGCAAAGGACGATGGCGAGATGTAATGATGATGTTGCCAAGGAGTATTTCGATCCACTGAAGGCGCTTTGTCCGAACTAGACACTGACGGAGCAATGACGACAGGAATGTTCGACAGTGGAAACGTAGATGATAATGGCCATTGGGGATAGTCCAGTGCTGACGGAGGTAGAGACTGCTCAAGGTGAGGGAGCGGTGGGGGAGTTTGGCGTTGCCGATGAGGCTCGAGATTGTTGGTTGCATCGTCAAGGTACGGAAGAATAGAGCTTGGAGATGAAGATTCTTTTGAACGGCTGAGAAGTTTACATTGCTGCTCGCACTTGAGAGCAAAGCTGTCTTCCATGCCAATCAAGCTTTGGATCGGAGGTAGAGTGCACTTGCTAGTCATATTCACTGCTGATGGCAAAAGTGAATGCTGGGACGGTTGGAAATAGACCGATGAACTGTAGGGTCGCTGTTAAGCTAGATCTAAATTCTTGTTGAACAGCTTGTTTTCTTCAAGCGACGATATGTCAATGTGATTGCGAACAAGGGATGAGTGCTGGCAGGAGCACAGAAATCCATGTCAAAAAAGGCGCAAAAACGGTGATAAACTAAAACTTTTGACCTACTAGATGTGCAGTTGCTTACCAGACCTTGAGTTTTCAGCTCTGCAATCTCACACCCCTGATGTAATGCCACTAGAGAAATGACTTTGGCCCAGACTGTGATTTGACTTTCATCGACGCACCTGAGAAGGCAGCAAATCAACGCAGCCGAACTATATGACAGGTGTACAGAAACCCTTTGGTGGGATGGACAGAAGTATGAACATGTGAGCCAGCAACCGGATTTGGACAGCCTCGCAGTCTGCAGGTGAGAGGGGGTGATGCGGGCTTGAACATGGAAGACGGCACAATATTTGCCTATAGTAAGATACCGTCACTGCTATTAAACGTGCAGAATTATTCATACTCTGCGCAGAATCTGTAGCGGTTTACATGGTCGTCGTACCTTCATGCGAGGCTTTCCAGCTTTGCGCCTCGCCTTTATCACCTTCGTCATCGCGTCATGCACATCCACTTCCTTTGACCTAAGTGCAACCTTCTTCCGACTTGCTTCGCTTTCAGATGCATCGTCACCTAGAAAAGGGTTAGACATGGATGTCTGTAATGTATGTGATGAATATCGTGATAGATGGTGGAAAGTTTCCTTACTAGTTGCGCATGTGGCGAAGAGGAGATATTCAGATCTGATGGCACTTATGCTTGTGGGTACATGCGGTGTGCTGAATGTTTGGAAAGCGAATCAACATCAAATACACCCTTAAGTTCAATCGTGACAGCTGAGAATATATTCGGTCAAATAGCCCTGATTGAGCACTCAAATATATTCCATCTCGTAGTTGACAACATTTTCTCGACCGCGAAGGTCGGTATAAAGATTGCAGCTTTCCAACAAAAGTTTTTTTACTCAACGCCCACCCCCAAATTTTCCACCGAGAAAACCTGCTTGTACTCCCTCTCATGCTCGGCGTATTGACGCTTTCAGGGCCCTCATTAGGACCCTTGGGGGGCTTGCCACCTTCGTTGTTTTCGTCGCCGGTAGGCTCGTCTTCCATGCTGCAGCCCGAAAGGTGGGATTTCGGATCCTTCCTGCGCAGTAAGTAGGGCGACCGCTTGTTGATAGGGAAAAGGCCGGGCTACACAAGTGGCCATGGTGTTGAAAAGATGTAATCGGGTGTAGTCGAGTAGGTTAAGTGCTCTTGGATGTTTGGTTGAATAGAACTGATGGGAGCCACAACTTTGCCTCTGTTCTCAGACGTGTTTCCATGGCTAAGCCCCTTCGGGTTAGGGACCCTCTGAATGACTCCGCAGCCTACGGGTTAAGGCAGCTAACCCGAAGGGGCTAGGTTCCATTTACTACGTTTGAGAATTGAGGCAACCACAACTAGAAAAGGGGCACGGCAACTAAGACGAGGGTCTGCAGGAGGACATCGAATAGGTGGATGAAGAGAGCTGTTCATGGACTGTTGTCAGCGAGGGGCTCTCCAACACAGCTGAGCGTCAACCCGATACAACGGATTCTTACAGTTGGGTGAGGGGATGAGGTCCACACAGGTGATCACCGTTGCCAACAAGATGGCCTCTGTCAGTGAAAGCGAGCTCGTTCTACGACATGCTGGAGGAGAGGAGAGGCAGTTACGAACATCCCAAAAGTCGGTCGCTGAAGCACCCTATCAGTGCCCAAATTGGTGACTATAGCACTCAAATCAAACATCTGCAGCCTTCATCGGGCCTTTGCCTCATTTATCTGGCCTAGCACTCCCACGGATTAAAGCAAACCCCTTCACAGCGCTTGGTGTGGGATGAAACTATCTATTGGCACAATTGGAAGACGAAACGTGTCATCCGTCAGATCTATCCACTACGTCCGCCGCAGGATCCCAACCCCAATGTCCCAAGAAACGTACTTCACCACGGCAATGATGAGTGACGTTCATGATTGTAAACGCTGTACTCGTCCACGATATGTTTAACGAGAGACATGTTGCCGACTCGCGTGGACGTTGAACTGTAGTTGTTCGTCTCATCTCCAGCTTTGCCGTCGACCATGGTGCTGAATCTTTTTTCTGTTTCGGTGTACTTCATGGGAGGCCTGACAGGCGCAGGCAGTGACTGTGCGTCGTTCCATACCTGAGCCATTGCTTCTACATGGCTTAAGGGACAAAGAAGCCTTTTCATCCAGTAATGGTCCAGAAACCTGTCAGGGCTTAGTTCCGAAGTACTGACCGCAGCAAGGGTGGAGTCCAGAAATTGCATATAAGATGGGTAGCTATCAGGTACAATTGCATGTGAGATTGCACGAAAGAATGACCAAACCATGCCTCGTAGGATGGCTTGGGTGTTATGGACAGGATCGGATTCGTTGAGAAAATGATCGACGTCCTCTAATTGTACGCGCTCTGCCGGTTCCATATCATCGGGTTTGGTGCTTCTGCTCATGTTACGAAGCGACACCAGGGCTGCCAAACTCAACATAAGCTCATCAGACGGTAGGGCGTCCCGAAAGGTTTTGAGCAAACAATGATATGTGTTGATACCATCGACGGATCTTGCCCAATTGTGTAGCAGCTCAGTGAATCTCATGCTAATAGAGATGCTCTGGCACGCGACAAGGAACACTAATTGACGGTTATTATTTCGCGTGAAGTGTGGGAACTGATGAAAATGGACCATGCTGTTTACTTGTTAGCACTGGAATCCTTGGAAATGGTCTTCTTTACCTAAGCATGCGAATTTCCTCGTTTTCCCCAATAGCCAGAACATCAAGGATAGAGGGCGAGACCTAAGTTTTCCATTTAGCGCTGGACTCATTCAGGGATCCCTCGAACTCACGTCATGCGCCGGGGAATCAATGGGCAAGAGTCGCGTCAGATCAGTTCTCCATTTCTCCACATCCGTTGAATCCATCTTAGGGCTTTGCTGAAAAAGGACAGACCGAGCGAGATCTGTGCTGAGCCTTGCCGGATCGAATGACCTGAGAGACACAGGTGTGTTATGCGAAACACGAAAAATTTCTCCACAGAGGCTTCGATTTTGCATCGTCGAAAACTCATCAGAGGGCTGGTTGCGAAGTAGTCGCGAAGGTGTCCTGCCGGTTGAGAACTCAATTAGCCTGAGAAGCAGTAACATCATTTGAGTCTTTAGCTTCTGTGGTTCCATGCCTCGGAACAGGTCTTTGCTCGAAAGCTCATACCAGTATTCCGGATTGGGTGGGATATGAGGGAACCAGTCTCCTGGTCTTCGTCGCAGGAGATACTCATAATGAGCTGCATCCGCACAGCACAGACAAAGAAGAAGGGCACTCCGCACGAGTTGAAGACGCCCCTTAGGCGAACAGGTCTGAACGTCGTAAGCTGAACTGATTCAAAGGCTGGTTCAGGATGAGTGATTTACCTTGAGTATTGAATGTGGAAAGTGGTTGGTCGATGCGGACTGTGTCGTAAGTTGTGAAGCCAACTCGTCTCTGAGAGCCATGCGTTCAAGGTTGAGATCCTGGGACGGCGCTTCTAGGGTTCCGTTTATAGTGTCCCATGGGTTGTAATAGGACACAATGTGATGGAAGCGTCCTAGAGCTGGAACGCTTAATGTCTTCTTTCTCAGGCCATCGTCCGTGGTAGTTTCATCACTGATCCAGAAATCACCGTCACGGTCGATAGGAGTCCAAAAAAGTCCATCGTTCCAATATTGGACAGCAGAGATGTCTTGCTCCCAGATGAATATGCAACCGCTCCGAATGGCTGAGGCAACACCTCGAGGTCCACAAAATGAGTGATGCAGATCTCCACGAAAGCAAGCTTCAAGGAGCAGAAGCGCGTCTTTCTTTGTTTCTAAGCAGCCAACATAAGTAGGAACCAGTAGTTCGGAAGGACCTTCGCCCGCTAAAGCTGTGGTCACTGGGGGTATTGCTTTTCTGGCCGCTATTATTAGGGAAGTGGTGTCGCCATCCTTTTCATTAGAAGACCAGGCAGATTCTGTAGCGGCTGAGAGTCGGATTTCCTACTGTCTTCAGCACCTTAAGGTTTTATTGAGGGGTCGCTTATCTACCGTGAATGATACGGAAGCGTCCCCGGTCTGAGTCGGCGTTGAGCTTCGGGTACTCCTGGATGGCCCCGCAGTTTCATCCAATAAGGCTGGACGTTCTGCCGGCGTCACAGAGAGCGGTGAGAGCCATGTGGTGGGACGCTTGGCTGGCAAGTGGTCCATCGTTGGAGCAAAAGGTAAAAGGCTGACCACTGATCGTACGAGATCTATAGCGCTCAAGACGACGCAACGGGACACCAGCAGGAGAGAAATGAGGCGAGAAATGCAGAGTGAGCAGACATGCATACCAGGGGGCCGGCAACCTTTTCTAGGCAATCATGCATAGCAAACTCGATCACAATCAAATCAAGGAGAGCGAAGAAGCCCTAGCACCACGGGGAAAAGGGAGACAGGCCGAAAAGGGGGTGTAAGGTGGGGACCGTATCAACCCAATGAGCTCTGACGACTGCCGGGTTGAAGCCAGGCCCACGTCAAGCTTTAACTCGTGCAGCAGATGACCGGATTTCTACCATTCTTATAGGTAGTAGAGTCGAGGCAAAAAAGCCCCTGGTCTTCGTCCTTATTGAAAGAGTAGAATTTATGACGCTTATTGAGAGAATTCTAACGCGGAACCTGAAGTTCTTGTGTGAGTTCGCCACAGGATCCCAAACTCTTGGACCTCGCCCAATTCCTTTTTCCGTCCTTTGTGTGGCTCTGTGCAACGCCCGAGCCGTGATTGTGTCGAGGACGGAGACAGCTTGATTCTGCTGAAAGATGATCACTTGCCGCTAGTCCCCAGCCTGCAAGCTGATAATTTACGGGGATATGGATTTACCGTTTCTCCAGTCCGAGTTTGGAGATGTACCTTGTCGCCCTCGATTGAATCCTTCACAAGATCCCAGAAATGACGTCTCTACCACGACCATTGGCTCTCTGAAATCATTGAAGCATCGGACCTAAGTCGTTCCGTTAGCGTTCGGGCCTCCTATTCCAAGTTCCATGATGTTGAATGTGTCGAAATGAACATAAGCTCATAGATTTTAACAGCCAGGTCTGAAATTGTAGGCGTTGTAAATTTTATACATGCCTGCAATTGCAAGGCCATGTAAATTTTTTATACAGGCCTGCATTGTATGGATGTTTCATCTAAATCTCCGGTCAAAGCGCAGGCGTGGCAGGAACTTAACCAAGTCTTCCCGCTAGCTCAGCACACTAAACCCTAATCCCTAGCCATTGCGAATGTCATATCAATCTCGTGCTTCAATTTTGACCGCAGCACCTGGCACAGCCATTATCTATTCACCCTAACATTCACCCAATTTCCACTACGCAGCCTACTACGGTATCTGGGGTAATTATTGTTAACGCAAAAGCCACAGTCAGGGATTATTTTCGCTGTGCTGACCAATTCATTCCCCTGTATTTGAAGATCGCGTTAACAATAATTACCCCGGCAAGGTAGTACACTTCTCTGCTTATTAGTCTAGCCCTATTCTGTCTGTTTTTCATCCACTGTGGTCTTCTTGAGAATTAGACCTCCATCACTGTCGCTCACTGTACAATCTCACGGGTTTTCTTCCACTGTCGCCATATTTATAGTCCTTACTGATTCCATTGGCTACCCTGGTTCTCGAGTTGTCAATGCTTCACTCTTTCGCTGCTGCTTTCCAATCTTCATGCCTCCGGATGAACACTATGGTAGCTTAGAGCCGGAATCGAACACAACTTCTTTTGTACATCCCCGAATCTTCTCTTGAACGTCCTCTGCTTTCTAGAGATCCCATGCTTATGATTCCAGATACAACTGCGACCACAAGAATATGAGTCTCCGTATTCAGCACCAGGGGTACCACAGGCCATGCAGATTTCTCCGCTCCCAGGGCATGTAATGCCATTTTCCAGATCCAAGAGCAGTTCAAGCGCTTTCCCACGAAATGTGGAGGATCAGCTATTCCCAGCGAATCCCTACGGTATCGAGAATAAGCAGTATGCGCCACCAGTGTCTAGTATTCCACCTCAGTCCATGCCGTCAATAAAGGCCGTGAGCCATTCTTGCTACCCAGGAGACTATACCGTTTCTAATCCGAGTGCGTCGCCCACCGGGCATGCTCCAATTCCGATTGCTCCACATCCAGCTGGACTCCGACAGATCGCTCTGAAACGTATGCTTGACGAAGAAGAGTACTCAGAGTATCGTTCGAAGAAGCAAAATCGAGCATCATCGCAGTCTGACCCAGTCGAGCTCAACGAGGAAGAGCGACTACTTCTCAAGCTCACGGAGGAGAAACTGCCCTGGAGAGACATCAGTATACGATTTCAAACCGATCTCGACAAGTCTTATAAAGTTCCGGCTCTGCAAATGCGCTTCAAGAGATTACGAGTGCGAATGAGGACTTGGACGGAGACTGACGTGTGCATTTCTTTCGCTTGTTACTTGCTATAGTCTGATGTCTGACTCTGAGACAGGTGCAGGCTCTCGAGCAAGCCCAGGACCACCGGGAGAAATTTCAGTTTGACATCATCGCCGCAAAGGTAATACCTCGCAACTTTCCTCTACTCGGCACTGAAACCGCGCTAACCTCCTGACCACAGATGCTCGAGTTAGGAGCAGAGGAGCAATGGCCAGGGAAACACTGCGCTCGGAAGTGGGAGGAGATGCATCCAGATCGAGTGCCCTTCCAGACACATTCGAAGTTCCTCCGGACCGCCAGCCCGATGAACTCAATAAGCCATAGCCACAGCCCTTGGGCGCCATGAATCCTTAACTCTTTCTTCAAAGCGTTGCATGGCCTTGACGCTTATCGTTATAGAAAGATTGGAAGGTTCACACAAATAAGCCAATCGCGCAAGCACAGCTTAAACAGTCACCAGGCACCGTAGTGCACTCATGCCAATGCCGTTTGTACATAAACACACTCCAATGTAATGTGTGGGATGTAAAGCTCCTTTGGTAGCAAAGGCTTTCTTACTTGCCTTTAATACCCATTATCTATCAATGGAAATATCGCATTAAGTCAAGAGTAAGAACAGAGGAAAAGGAGCAAATCACTTCTCTAAATTATTTGAGAAATCTTCCCATAGCAAACAAGGGTTGGCCATACCTGCAGACCCCAGGCTGCAGCTCAGTAGCCTTCTCGGATTGCTTAATTTGCCAGTTTCCCGCGTTCGGGAGCGGCTTATGCTTTGCAGATCCGATGCTTGTCTTGCATCCGAATGACGTGGAACACTGCAGGTACCAACCGCAAAGCGCCCAGGTATCTCGATAGACACATGTGGATATAAAGCGAGGTCCCAGCACTTGGCCACACGACATCATTCGACACTGATCCAGGGGCTCTCGGCGAGATCTCAGGAACACCAGCGTGACAAGGGCACCTATTTCCCATATCTAAATCAACCAAAACAAAGGTAGACGGAACCCAGCCGTTGGTTTGACCCGTCACAGAACGCCCACTTGTACGGTGTCGAATAGATCGCTCGAATAGGAATCACTCAATGAGTCGGTCAAGCTCAGAGTATTGCGAATAGATGTGTCCATTAGGCTAAGTGAATCTTTGGATCAGCGTCAGGCGTATGAGCAAGCACGAGGATGAGAGGGTGACTGACAGGAGGTTTACTAGGCGACCTGAACGCCAACCCGCTCCTGCAACCGCAATCGTAGTAATACCCCAAGTGTGGAATGACAGCTGGGCCCTCAGCGGCTCTCTTTTTTAATTGAGGTGATGGGTAACAAGGTGTGGAGGTCAAGCAAAATTACAGGCTGGCTTCGCTTGAGAGCTGCGACTCTCGAAGTCACATGGCTCCCGCAATGACAACTGAGGTCATAATTTTATCTCTCGTCTTTCAAACCTTTGATCACGGTCCAGCCATATAATCTACAGTCCGCCTCCACCTCACACATATCCCTATAAGGAACAAGCAAGCCGGAGTATAGATTCTCGAAAACTCTCCTAGAACTCAGTAGCGGTTTATCACTTGCGCTGCCCCTCCCTGCGGCCGATTTCTAGTGAGGCTCATCTTACGCTTCGACGATGTATCTAATTTATTATGCTATAGTCATCCATCGCATCTATTGCCCGGCGTGGACAAGTCTGCTCTCTACGTTACTCGTTGCTATCTGTCTGGCAAAGGTTATTTAAAACACCTCTACCAGAAAACTACTAGTGAGTATTATTCGTAGCATGATGGAAGTATATCTAACACACGGAAGCCGTCACATAAGCAACTTCCATAAAGGAATATTACCAGGTACTCATCATGCCCACGGTAAGAACATTCAAAACCTTCAGCGTGTTTGAAAGCTAATTGGTACATTCCGCTTAGGGAGATGATGCGCTCAATGGAATAGCGGAAAAAATTGACGGTGGAAAATTTCCGGCCAAGAAAGTGCAGGGTAAATACATACATGTCGCCGAAGCCGAATATATAAGAGCCTTCAAAGATGATGGAGGTGAAACAAACTGGAAAGAACGGAATGTCAAAGACTTTAAGGCTCAGGTTCCCGACGAGCACGGTTGCGAAGTGATTGGCGGAAAGGCCGTGAAGTTCACTGCAACGTAAGGCGTTGCAGTTCAAATTGCTTTTGAATCTCGAAGCCAATATCGCGGTCGATCACGATGTTGACGGAGCCGTCTTGTTGCTCATCATCTGGAATGAATATGGTCACACATGATGAGGCTGACCGCCCTTGTCGTCTTTCCATTTTAATTTGCCGGCTGTGCATGATTGCTCTGTGCAGTTTGTCGCTGAGGGATTGAATCCTATTAAAGGGTAGGTTGGAGAATGCATATAGAACCGCTATGATACATGAGATCAGTCGGCCCGTGATACGAAAGGCTTCTCGCTCACGTCTGCCTCTCTGCTCATGCCCGCCCTCCTCCAACGTGGGCAATTCAACGTCCATGGAAGTGATCTCATTCGATCTCGCGCGCAATGCTATGCATATCAACAACTGCCTGCCGACTATCAAAGGTAAAGTGCCTAACCTGTCAGACTGCTCGTAAAGGCAGCACAATTTACCAGTGGTTGTTCATTCTCCCAAGCCTCGAGTATTTTTAGCAGGCCTTGCAAGCACTCCTGTGGCGGCTTCGGCATGTTCTTGAGCACGTAGTTGAAGTTGGATGACGTCATCAGGTTAGCCCATTCGGACGTCGTCAAGGCTCCTGCCCACATCATCGCTGAGTCGCATCCCATTCCTTGGATATGGAGAGCTCTGTCATGCTGTCTATTATTCCTCATTTTCATGTCCCGGGACTCGGAATCTCTCGCTGGCGGGCTGATGTAGATTGCTTCGAACGATCTCCTGAAAGATAATCGTACTTTAGATGGGTCGTCCAGAAGCTTTTCCAACATCGCCTTCGCTTTGTTCAGAATGGGCCTGCAGTCCTGCTCAATGGAATGTTCATGCTTTTCGACTATACTTGCAATAGTCGACGAGTTTTCCAAATAGATTCCATTTAACGTCTTTAGACTCTCGATCTGGCCGTCTCGATCTATAGAACTATATTGGGAGAGCAGCTTACGTTGCTTCTCGGCACCTTTAATTAATTGTGAGAGAGCCATATTGCATACAAAGCCAAAAAAATTATAACTTCGGTCAAAATTTAAGTTCGCCAAAATTTAGAAGTCCCATGAAAAATGCAGGCTCTTTAAAAAGAATGTTGGACTACGGGGCTGTGTACAGGTCCTTCTTGCAGCGGGCTGAACATTGCATTAGCAAAAAGCCTCTTAACAAGGATTATTTGTACAGGTCCGTCCTGCAGGCTGCAGCGGGCTGGACATTGCTTAAGCGTTGCCGGGCTTGTTTAGGTATAGCTGACCCGCTGCAAGAAGGACCTGTAATACCTTAGGCTGTAAAGCGAAAAAAAATATTATATGCTGGTTTTTGCAAGGATTTGTAAAATTTCAAACGCCTCATGTTTCAAATCGAAGTTCCTGCTCCTATTTTGCCGCAGCGTAACCAAGCTTGAGTGCTTTACGTTCTGCATCTTCACCCCCAATTTTGAGGATTCTACTACACTCGATCGGGACTTTTTTTATCTTTATTCCTATTTCTGAGACGATTTCATTCCCGATTCTAGGACTTACGTAGGCCATGGGGAAAGTCTTACGCTTACAACCCTTGCTCGTCACATGTATGTGTTCATCAATTCACCATAATCCTCGAGTGAGAGATGAACATCGTTTGAAGGACCTTTACTCTCTCGGAACTTAGCCCTTATAGATGCACTTGGATCACGGTCATGTTGGTCATATCACATACCCGGAACGTCTTTGCACACGCCCTCGATCTCTCCGGCCACGCAGCTTTCAACAAAACCATAAGAACCTGTTGAGTCAACGAGAAAATTGGATTCTTCGGCGTTTTGCATTCATGGCAGATCCTACCCCTTTACCTTATCCAACGGGACCTGCTTCAGCCACCCAAGCTAGAGATGCGAGAAAACCTCAAAGTCAAAAAGAAGCGCAGAATGGAGAAAGCTGTCTGAAATTGTGTCGTCTATCGAAACGCAGGTCAGATGTCGAAAGGTTGCTGAAAGCCGTGGTTGACATCCGCGAAGATTCCGGTGATAGTCTGATCGTCGTGGATACTACAGTCCTTGATATCGCCAGTCTGGAAAGGTTGCTAGGTTGTGAAGCGAAACGAGGACGCGATGTGCTACATTGTACTCAAGAGAACGCAAGCCCTGGTACTGGAGAAAGACTGCTTAGTGAAATAAGAGATGAACTACGTTTCTGCAAGATCGCAGTTGATGTCAGACAGGCTGGGGCTGAATCAGCTTTCAAATGCTATCAGATGACCGCAGAAGCCCACGGCGTTTACGATGTTTACGACGTTTGGAACGAAAGAGCAGGCGAAGAGAATGAAAACCCAGAGTTCGTCGCCTGATCCAATACTAAGATGAATGCTGACAATATCAATAAAGTGGCCAAACATCGACATCCGCATACTTGGCAGCGCCGTCTTTACAAGGTCGTAAGCGATGCAGTAGCGAAGCTCTAAAGGATACCGCATCTCGGAAAACCTCACGCACGCATTACAGTGACGAGAAAAGCAGCCAACTATTATTGAACGTGGTTCGTACTACCTCGAACGAGGTCAAACAACAACGTAGGAAGCTGAAGCATGATTTTGAGGAGGAGAGACGAAAAGAGGGCAAGAGATTGTGTTGTTGTTGCAACGAATGGACAAAGCCTACGAAAGGAAATAGGTGTGGAGACCCTTTTTGCAATCGTCCGCGTTGCGATGGCTGCAGAAAATGCGATGTCTTACCGTGGGCTCAGTAGGCTCTAAGCTTTTCTTCCTTACTGTCTTTATTTCGCGACTTGATATGCGGAGAGGCCCAGATCGTTTATGTAGATAACACTTTGTGCAATGGAACCTACCGTCAAAAGGTCGAAAGAAAGAATGAATGCCACGTATGACACTGAAAGCGAGCCAGACCTTGCATTCCTCAATCGGTAAGGGCCACAAGCCCGAAATTTTTAAAGCATGAATGAGCCGGGCATAAGCTCGCCATCGTTTTCCAGCCCAAGGCTTCATCCCTTTTCCGCTGAGTCCGATAGGTGCTCATGGAGATCGAAAGGTGATGATCCCCATCGAAGGGTGACAGCCTCACGGCTTTGGCTCGGAGCCGAATAGGGGTCCCTCGCGAAGGCTCTTAGGCAGAGAGACTCGGAAATTTCTTGGGAGGATGGTTATTAGGCAGCCATAACGAAACGGAGCTCTCCAACCCCGGTAGAACTAAAGTTCGGAATCGAAAGTAGCGAAGTGAATGCAACTCCTCTTAAGCCAGGGAACGCTAAAGCCAGCATTGCAAGCCATTAGCCATGGAGCAGGGACTTATATCTCAGCGTAATAATGGAGGCGTCGACGGACGTCCAAGACACGTCCAGGCCTCCTCGGATCTGCGACTCCACCAGTCCTGCAGTAGTCTTCGTAAGCATTTTCCGTTCCTGGGTTTCCCGCGTCCGGGGGAGTCGGCAGTGACGCGGGCCCATGGAAGCAGTGTGACTGTCGAGACAATGTCCACGCTGGCTCATCAGCTTCCGTTGCAAGGGTAATGATCAGCGGCTGATGATGGTCCCACGCCCCCTATTGCGCGCAGAAACCCCTCGCCTTGTATCCTCCATGGACGAATCAGATTCACCTTGTTCCCACGCTAAAGACACTGCAGAAAAGCCAGCGGTGGTTCGACCCTTCACTTATAAAGACCGTGCCGACAGTCCTTGCTTCATCTCTGTATCTTCGGATTGACCTCAGATACATCAATCAGGGGAACCAACATCATGGCCAATACCGCTCAGGTTCACGGGGATCCCTGGAAGGCTGCGATAGATCACGCGCTTCCCGCAGTGGTCTCGATCCACTCCGCCTTCCCATACTCGTTCGACATGAAGCCAAGCGTGTGCGGTGAGGCTACAGGGATCATCGTGGACACAAGTCTGGGTATTATCTTGACGAATCGTCATGCGGTGAGCGAGGCACCAATGTGTGGTCGAGCTGTGTTCCAGATGGGTGCTCTTCAATGCGCCATAACGCCCTTGTACATCGATCCGATCCATGACTTTGCTCTATGCAAATTCGACGTCAAAAATCTACACGGTCTGCCTCTGAGAGCGATCGAGCTCAGGCCTGACCTGGTCGAGGTGGGCCTGGAGATTCGCGTCCTCGGCAATGATGCGGGACAGGTAATGAGTATCCTCTCTGGTGTTATCAGCAGGGTGGACTGCAATCCGCCACATTGGGACGCTCGTAAGTATCATCACCCAGGCGGGTTAACAGCACGGGTTAACGCGCCCTCCAGTGACCCATTACCTCCAGGCCTCGGCCGACGCTACGGGAGGAAGCTCAGGAAGCCCGGTGGTCAACAAAGACGGATTAGCCGTGGCGCTGATGTCAGGCGGTTTCTTCTCCGCGTCAACGGACATATTTTTGCCCCTTGATCGGCCTTTACGTGCTTTGCAAGCCCTGCAATCGGGACAAATCATATCAAGAGGCACGATTCAAAGCCATTGGGAGTCGGAGAAACCTGCGGATTGCCATGCACGAGGTTTGAGCGATCAAGTCATTCAAAAATACAGTCCGGATGGTTCCGGCTTACTGGTAGCCAAGATGATCCTACCTGGTGGTCCGTCCCACGCTGAGGTCATGGAAGGAGACGTGCTTCTCGAAGTCAATGGTGAAAATGTTACATCACTCTCCCGATTCGAGGATTTGATGGACGATGCCATCGGGGACGTGATCAACGTCCGAGTCAAGCGTCACCAGGACGATCGTGAATTGGTGCTGAAGGTGCAAGATCTTTTCCAGCTCACGCCTCACCGAATTCTCCAGTTCGCCGGTTCCACCTTTCACGATCTTCGCTATTACACTGCGTTTCGCTACAACGTCCCTATCAATGGCGTTGTTCTCGCCAACGCCGAAGGCTCCTTCGAGCTGGACGATGGATACAAGTTGATCTGTTCTCTTAACAATCAACCGACACCCGATCTGGATGCTTTTATCAAAGTTGCTCAGGGAATTCCTGGTGAGTATCGATCGTTCGCCTGCGAGATGGCCGTGCTGACGCGATCAGACCGAACAAAAACCGCTGTAGCGTATCGAAACCTCGACGATCCCTCTAATGCATTCTATGCCACCATCGTGGTGGACCGTCACTGGTTGAGGGCACGCATGCTTCTTCTAGTACGCAACGAGAACATCGCCTCCTGGAGCATCAAGGACCTTGGACCTGCACCGCCTGTCGTCCCACCGGTGAATCAGGTGTTGCCATCAGGGCCGGCCACGGAGTGCCATCATGCTGTGCGGAAGATCGTACCAAACCTAGTGGAGGTGCAGACGACGATCCCATACAAGACTAACGGCGCGCCGCACGAGAAAAAGACGTTTCTGGGCCTTGTGATCAGCGCCACCGCAGGCTTTGTAGTCATTCCTCGAAGTTTCAATCCTTCGGATCTGTGTGACTTGTCCGTCGTCTTTAGAGACTTAATCGAGCTTCCGGCGAGGATGGTGTACGAGCACGCGTTGGGTTTCGCTGTGATTCAATACGATACCTCGCTTGTTCAAGGCGCAATAGGGAGTGTAACGTTCAGCAAAAGAAAACTCCAGGTTGGGGACAAGACAACCATCTACGGGCTCAACCGAGACGGTTCGGGCCCTTGTGCAGTCAACACGGCTGTGACAAGCATTGAGTCGCTGACAGGCGAGTATGAGCCAGAGCGATCGTACCACCCACTCAACGTGGAGGTGTTGCACCTCCACAAAGACTTTATCTGCGATGCTGGCGTGCTGCTTGACGACGATGGAGATGTAGAGGCATTGTGGCTCCCGTTTCTCACAGTCCCGGTGGAAACGCACGTGGGCGTTCAGGTCTCCTTACTGATGCCAGCGTTGGAAAAGCTTCAGCAAGGGATTCTCCCACCAGAATGTAGGATGCTGGAGGTTGAACTCGCAAAAGTTCGCAAGAGCGATGTGCAGGTGTTTGGTGTGTCCAAAGGTATGATCCTCCTCCGAATCGTGCAAGGGTTCTGGCTAATACATCACAAAGATACGATAGAAAATTTCCCTCATAGAAAGTTCATCCGGGTCGCCAAGGTATCTTGCAGCCAAGAACAAACAGGCCTCGCCGCAGGTGATATCCTGTTGATGCTGGGGGACAACGCAGTAACGCAGATGTCAGACCTGCGTGACATGTTTACACTTGAAAATTTGAGTATGTCGGTCATTCGAAACCGAACCGAGATTAGGGTGAATGTTCCGACCGTCGCGACGTCTAGGCGGAGCGATAGGGTAGTCTGGTTTTCCGGAGCTCAGCTGGAGCCGCCGCACTTTCCACTTCCCCTGTGCGCCCGGCAACTGTACAGTCAGATCTTTGTGACCAGCTGGCGCAGTGGAAGCCCGGCGGAGATGTACAACCTCTCAGTTCACCACTTTATCACTGGCGTCAATGGCGTAGCCACGGAGGACCTTGACAGCTTCACAAACGAAATCAAGAAGTTAGCGGGGAACAGCTATTGCCAGATCAACCTCGTCAGTCTACAAGGCGTCACCAGAACTGTTTCACTGATGCCAAATTGGCGAGACTTCAAGACCATTGACGCTCGGAGGAAGGAGAAGCCTCAAACTTGGGAGTTCCAGGAGTTTTGACGGCATTCTTTTGGTGCAGTTCCCATTCTAATATTCATGTTGCAGCTTCCACCACCCTCGATAAAGCCCTTCCTCAAAGTAAATGAGAATCTTGATGTAGAACTTCCTATGTCGCATGTACGTAGCTTGGCGAAGAGCTTGGCGAGTAGGTAGTTTGGGAGGGAGTTGCTGGGGATCTTGGCGAAGAGCTAGCTATTTAATATGGAGCTTGATAAGAAGCCTAGTAGAGAGCTTGGTGGGAATTTTGGCAAGGAGCTTGCTATCGAGCATAAACAGAGCTTGGACAGAAGCTCACTATGGCGCATGTATAGAGCTTGATGAGAATTCTGGTAGAGAGCTTAATCTAGCAGGAAAGACATATTGAAAACAGTAAAGTACAAGCGCGATGGAGCATAGCAGACACGATATTTGCTCGAGTAAAGTAAGGTCGTTAGATGACCTCACTGCACTAGATAATAAAGGGAAAGAGGTAAGACGTTAGTGTCTGCGGTTCCCATCAACACCAACAAATGACAGGAGAAGGAGACTAAATACAGACCTCTCATATTTATTGGACATAGCTTTGGCGGAATAGTCATTGAGCAGGTGAGTTGATTTTTCCCTACTTCAGAGGTTGGAAAGCTGAGAAGAATACGAGTCATCGGTTCTGGAACCTGGCTGCAGATCCACTGAATCCGTTGAGAGCTGTCAATTGCGGATGCCGTCAATTTGTCGTACTGAAATAAGGTGTGGCCGGAAGTATTCGTCAATGTTCCCGCACGCTTGCTAGTCTGGTCAATAAGTTTGCGGGAGTGACCATTGAAGTCAATAACCCTTGTCTTTAGTCTTATGAATTCAATGCAAGGGGGAGGGAAAGTAACGAGAAGTGGAACAGAGCAAGTTCTGACAACTCAACTAGTTGGAAGTTGTTTTAGCAGGTAGCATAGTCCCATCATAAATAATCCGTGTTCGCTCCAAGTAATCGGTCTTCTCTGTAGAATAGTAATATCCCACCCAATACGTATCTGATAAATTATTCATCTTTTTCAAAGACAAGAAAAATGGAAAACGATACCCTTGGTGATCTGGCAAGGCTTAAGATAGAAGGTGCCCTAGTAAAGGAACCATTGCAGAATGAAAACGAGACTGATGTATAACAGCTACTGCCACAAGCAACGAGGATGCGACCCGCAATCAGGGAGACGAGAAGCTGGCTGGATATTATTTGACAGATGATGAAGAGGAGAGTGGTCCGGCTCTTATGGGAAACCGTCGACTTGCCGATTTCCTCTACGATTCCCAAGCTCCCAGCGTCACAATTACAGAGAGAAGCGAACTTCTATCCATCCTCCCACCAGGAGTTTATTCTTTGCCTGATTTTGTCAATGCCATGCAAGTGCAAGGATGGAAGATGGAACACGCTCGTCTAGCGGAAACAGAGGAAGCCCTACCAGAGGAAGCCCTACCAGAGGAAGCCTATGCTATTCTTGAGACTTTCATTATACTCTACGGAAAATACTTCAGAACATATGAAGCGGCCAAGGTGTTCCATCCGATAAAGTTCACAGGCAACGTTGCATCATCGAGAGAGATACAGTTGTCCCGAAAACATTGGCAACTAGTGGCGAACTTTGGACAGAAGATCCAAACACGCAAAGGAAACATTGCTACCGCTCTTGTGACAGGGATATACCCTTGCTATGATTCATTGAAGGTGAATGTCAAGATTACCTCAATCTGGGAGGACATTGAGATGGAAGATGTTACCGTTGAAGAAGAAGATGTGGAAGGAATCAATGGAGCCTACTTTCTTCCCGAGGATGTTGTACATGATAGCGATGTACCCCTCTCTATGGATTGATGGATCAAATATTGCTGCGTGGATTTGTTATCTTTACCAGCAGATTGGCATCGAGCATCGAAAGTATCAATTAGAACATACATGGCGTGTAATTTTGAGTTCATTTGTCTACTCTGACGCACACCGCCCCCTCTACAATTGCATAATCGTTAACGTTGGCCATCCTTGTGTCTGCTGTCTGAATAATGGGATCTAGTGCAGATGGGGAACTCTGACAGTCCCTACGTCGCTTGGCGCTTCGCCGCCATTTCTGCTTGAGAGACATCTTGTTGCTGTAGTAAGCTACTTTGAAGGCAGCGTGCCCATTTTGATTTATCCGGTACTCCCTCAAGAACAGACCATAGAAATCGGGTTGATCCATAGTGGAAAAACGCAGAGGAGACCAGCAACTGCATTAGCGCATAAACGCAACGTCTCTAAAGATGTGGGTGCGCTAGAACTAAAGCTCACTGAGTTCCATGGGCCCATGGCACGTACCATGGTACCTACCTACCTACCTTACTTGCCTCCGGCCATGCCGGCTTACAAGGGGGGTTAGCCCGGGAACTTATTGTAACAACGCGCCAAGTATTACCCCTCCCACTTAGCGAACAACGACAACCAACCATTCAGTTCCGACCTTTGATCATGATTGCAACCAGGTCCTCCGTTTTGATGTGTTGCATGGTCTTACAATCTTATAACACAATACAGCGGAACGCGACTTAAACGAGATATCTTGTCACGTTCTGTAAGATATGTAGGAGTTGCAATTGGTTGTCAGCCCACCAGCCGCCCACAACAGTTTTGGCAAACTAACCACCGCATCTTCGGCACAAACTATAGAAAGATTCAAATGCCCTCCCTTTATCCGTCAATATGAAACTTAGCGTTACAGAGCGAGACACTGAAAGAGGTCAGTTAAATCGTAAGAGCAATTTTCATCCTTTCAGATCTCAACATCGCTAACTGTGTATAGACAAGCGGCGTCGTGGCTCCAAAGACGAAGACTCCATTAAACACACGCGCAAGAGCCCAAGGACACAGAAGAGTCGTCAGTACCCTTACATCTATACTATGGTCTATTACCAATGCCACTCACAATCTGCAGCCATGAACAAACGAAGACGCAACGCCGAGGACATATCCCAACATCAACCTCCTCGCAAGAGCCCACGACTACAGAAGGTTCGTCACTTGAACGAACAGAGAGTCAAGCGGGCCGGGAAGTGGACGAGATCGTCACTCGAAACAACCAGAACACCTTTCTGCATCGGACGAAGGTCATCTTCGGACAAACGGAAGAGTCTAAAGGCCCCAAAGAAGTGTCAGTTAACCCTATATTGCGGATGTTACGCAGCCTTTCCACAGACGATACCGTCCTTCCACCGTTGTCGCCCCATGCTAATCTACACGCTGTACCCCAGCTCCCAAAAAGCCTGCCCCGACAAGCGGTGCTGTCGTTGACGGAAGCTCTGTTCCAACACGCAAAAGGCGCCGTGATCGGGACGACATCGTTGAGACACAAGCCAAGCGACAAAAGTCATCTGAGAATCAAGCTCAACCACCGCGAGCCGTCGATACGAATGCTCCTACGCTTACCTTAAAGAACTTAGAGCGTCTCGACCGTCAAGTTCACTCGCAACATCTGCCCTTCACTGAGAAGACGACGCTTCGACATTGGGAATTTGTGAATATGCCGAGATCGAAAAAGCCGGAGACACAATCGCGACGGACCGAGGATACTTCCTCAAGCACCAAAACAGTATCGACCAGCGACTCTAGATTTCAGGAAATTGCGGTGAAAAACGGAGTTTTAATCCCGATGCAATCCAACGAACCTGACAACTTCAGCAAAATCTACGACCATCTCAACCGGCTTCGAGAGTCCGTGTCACCAGATGTTGCTGATTATAAAGAGTATCTGTACGATGCAGTAACTGCAGATAACGAAGACACTGTCAAGCAGGCTGTCCTTGCGCAGATCAAGAAGTACAAAAATGAAGGCTATCGTTCTGCCTACAACCAGCAATTCATCGAATATCCTAGCAATGTTGGTTTTAATAACGGTTTGTCTACACCAAAGCCCGACCTGATCCAAGGTATTAGTCTCCAAGCTTTCGAGCCATATCCTGTGAAGGATCAGCTTGACGGTTCAGCCGTCCCAACTTCAAGCCTGTTCCCAATCACTCTTGCACACATTGCTGGAGAATTCAAGAGACCCGGCGGCGATTTGATCCAGGCACAAGGCCAAGCAGCTTACGATGGAGCGAGTCTCGTCTATGGTCGGAGTATGGCACGCGAATCAATGGGCAGAGCAGACCCACCTGGCTCTGCGCACGTTGGAAGCTTCATCTCAGACGGCATACACATAACCACGTTCGTGCACTATGCAGCAAAAAATCCGTTGGGAAAGGTTGTTTACCACCAATGGCCGGTGACTGATACCAATATCCAGCTGAGCCATCAAAGTTTCAAAACCGGCCGTCGACAACTGCGAAACCTTCAAGATTGGGCTCGAGAAAACTCTTACTTGCTTAAGGAGGACTTGTTGGACCACTATAAGCTTTCACAAGCTCAAAGTAATGAACAATCAATCCCAGAGGAGAATGAGTATTCAGCACACGGGAACGGCGCTGGGAGGTCGGTTGTGGTTGGCAGTGAGCCCTACATACTCGTGGAGAATTCCACACAACCCGAATCTCTCCCTGTCTTGGAAGCAGAGACCTTCTACGTCACTCCCCAGTCTTCCGATCCTGCGCATTCTCAACATAATGACCGCCTTGCGCCCCATGTGGATATGGCAAAGAAAACTCCCAAACAGCGCAATACGAGATCTTCTGCCAGACTTTCGGAACGTCGTAACCGGGAGGGCCGCAATTAGGACGGGGACCTCAGAACTATTTCCAATTCGAGAATCTCTATAGACTTGCGCTATTCAATGCAGTGTTTGTAGCCTATGCGTGAATCACTGCCTCTGTCATTCCCCTGTAGCCTCTCTTTCAAACACCTCAAATTTCTCCTTCGATTTAAATAGACTCCTTGAATTAACGTCTATCTTTAACATGGCTATCGTAGTCGTCTCGTATCAGTTTCCTGAGTTCAACTCTCTTTTTAACTTTCAGATGCATCTGCCCTAGCAGCGCACATTTCTAAGATCACCATCACTAATTCCCAGGCAAAGGCGTCCCTACACATGCTACTGAGGCTGCGCATAGCTCATTGCCGGTCGAGTAGTATACCCCTGCTTGTTGCTCGCTATACCCTCCTTTTCCTTCACCTCCTTATCCTCCTGCACCAACGCACAACAAGGACAGCACAACGAGGTCAGGCAGTCATTGCATGCGTTGCCACTGATACTGTATTGACGGCGCATGCTGCCGCGGGTGAAACACTGCAGGAAAGATTGAAGACTGCAGCAAGTGAGAACGCAACAGCCGGCGCACTAGAAGGGAAACAATTAGAGAGGATACGGCTCAAATGAGGGTGGAAGAGGGGTTTGTACGCTGCCACTACACAAGGAGGGATCTTTGTTCCCTGCTTTGCGCTTTTGGGTTTTGCCGTAAAGGATGCATGGACACCAAAGGGACAAGCAACCTCAAGTTATTGGTAAGCGTTCAGCCTCTATAATAAAACTCATATAGCTCACATGTGTTCATGGGACTGAAGCAGTCAAAGAGTGGGTGAGTCCATGATCCAGACATCGTTCAGTAGGTTCTCGATCTCTAATCATTACAGTACAACGAGGGATGCTGTGTACATATAACCACATGCCTTCGATTGTGGATGCCGTGTACATATAACCACATGCCTTCGATTGTGGATGCTGTGTACATATAACTATATGCCTTCGATTATGGATGCTACTGTGGGTGCAGAAGATGGCGTCAACACAGGATGCCGCTGATAGCTGCGAATTCTGGATGGTTCTCGAAACGCGCAGCAAATAACTGCCATCATAGGAACCTTTTATTATGTTGCTGGTCTAACAAAGCATGGAATGTTCCTTATGCATCAGTCCCCTTCATATTCCGAGTCTCAGGGTTATCGATCTCTATCAAGGTTCCCAGGCAGGCAATAATATGTCATTCAACCAAAGCTAAAAAGAGCTCTACAGTCAAGATCAACCAGTTGTCAAGATTTGCAACGTAATTCATTAGCCGAATTTTTTGCGAAGGGAGCTCAGAGCTGAATACGTTGCTCGGGAAAGTTGGGGGTAGGCTAGGGGGTTAACGGCAGCTTGGTAATATGGAATCGGACTTTGGATATATAAATCGGATTCATATGAAAGGTATCAAATTGACGTTCGAGATTAGGTACAAATTACTGAACAATTTTTGGTACAAAATGATCAAAACCAAGGGTCACAAGTCTCTCAAAACAGTACTTCCATGTTGCTAATCTAAGATGTGGGAGTCACATACAACTCGTTATATGAAAGGTAAAGCACTAAAAGACAGGTAGAGGGAACGACAGTAGATGAATTACCAAGTCACGATATTAGCTCTGCCTTCTTAATGATAGTGCATGAGATATCAAATCTCAATACTGTTCTCGTGACAGTGCTGATGCGCTTCTAGCGTCGATAAGATTTCGATGTCAGCTTCTTTCTGCTTTATGAGTTTCTCGCGCAGACACTTAAAGTCATGCTGGTTGTTGTTGTTGTTGTTGTTGTACTGCAAGCGGTTGAATCGGTGCTGATTGTGTTTGCGCTACAGCCTGTGCAACTATCATCGCTAACATTTGCTGGAAATCAGACGACTGTAGTAATTCGAGTGTTGGCTGAGCGGCTGGCTGAGAGGGTGCTGGCTGCAAGGGTGCCGGCTGCAAGGGTGCTCGTAGTTGAGCGAGTGCTGGTAGAGGGGCCGCTGGCTGAGCGAGTGCTGGTAGAGGGGCCGCTGGCTGAGCGAGTGCTGGTAGAGGGGCCGCTGGCTGAGCGAGTGCTGATAGAGGGGCCGCTGGTCGAGGGGCTACTGGTTGAGCGGCCACTGGTTGAGCGGCTTCGGTTTTAACGGCTGCTTGTTGAACAGATGCTTGTGCCATTGTCCCGCGCCGTTCATCGTCGTTTATTTTGTCTTCTGCCTTTCTCTTCCCTTGGTCCAGCCCAAATTGAGTCTCCGACATAACAACATATTTTCGGCCCAGGTGAATACCGTTTTCTACGAATGGCAAGGAAGCTCGCATATCTTTATCGACTTTTTCCTTGCCAGCTATTTTGTTAAGCTCGCCACGCCACATTAGCGTTGGGGGCGCGTCGTCCCGCCATTCCGCCATTATTGAGATCTGAGGGTATGTACAAATGGGATATACTATAGCTTTATCAACGGCCATGGCGAGCCAGAGTATACCCTTGTATTGACGTTTTCGATTTTTGGTAAATTCTTTCGTTGGTTTCTCTACGAGTCCAAAATTATTTGGGTCTGCCTCTTCACACGACCTCCAAACATATGATCCTGAATGCTCCCGAATCAAGAAGTGGAAATTCTTAAAGACTTGACGTTTGGCAAAGATCGGCTCGCCGTCATCAGTAAGACAGAGATTATTTATACCTCCTTCAAGACCGGACATTGGAACAGCGTCCACTGCAACAGGAGGTTGGTTCGCCGCGTCCACTGCAACAGGAGGTTGGTTCGCCGCGTCCACTGCAACAGGAGGTTGGTTCGCCGCGTCCACTGCAACAGGGGGTTGGTTCGCCGCGTCCACCATGTTATGGTCATCGTCTTCAACAGACGCTTGGTTCGCCGCTTGGGAAGCTTCGTACTGCATCCGTAAAGGCAGCGTTGGCACTAATTTGTTGTAAACGCGATTCACAACTACGCAATCGTCAATTCGACTGCTCTTAGTTTATGGTTGATAACTTTACTTTTCTGCGCGTCCGTAGCCTTTTTTTCCCATTCTCCCTCGGGTTGTTTGTCAGGATGCACAAGGATGGAAATCGCCCTCTGCGCGTCTCGTAATTCCTCTTGGGTTTGAACACAGTATTGTTCAAATACGCCTTTATCTTCGTTTGTGCCGAGGCCATTAATACGATCGATTTCTTGCCGCCGTGCATTGAGCAGCTCTTCCTCGGTTAGTGATTCTTCCCCGTTGTTCTCCCGTGTTGCAGCAGCTTGAGCAGCCAGCTGCTCAAGGCTAGAGCTTTCACCGGAGGCACCATTTGAATCATTGCCGCGTGCGGTTGACGTAGTAGAAGTGGCTGATACTGCAGAAGGTTGAGTCCCTCTTTCAGCAGGATTATTGTCATTGACGGTTTGGTTCGAAGTGTTGGACGTGCGTGGAAGAACAGAAGATCCAGCCTGAGATGCTGTTAATGCAAGAGATTGAGCCTGTCCTTCAGCAGAATTATTGCCATTGGCGATTCCGTTCGAGGTGTTCGACGTGTGTGGTTGAGAAGTCATAATTTAAGAAATTGAGGACGGGTAAAGCTTTATAAGATCAGATCAACTGAATTGTCTTGAACGATGTAGATACGACGGCAGTACTTATAATAATTCTGGCAAGGGCAGAACCGTCGATTCCTGCTCCTTCTGGCGTCAATTTCGGTTCTTTTGTCAGTGTTGTCGATTGCAGATGCCAAATCTTAGCATTCACAACCGGCTTCATAGAATCCGGAAATGAAAATTAGTTGAAAAAGAAGAATTTCCTTCTTCGCATGCTTTTGCACTGCATCGTAAAGACAAAAACAATGAAATTTCTGACATTTTTGATCATGTTGATCGAGATAGCGTGAGTACTGCGAGTATACATCAATCGAAGCTAACGAGTGAATCATCAGTCAGGCAGAGGATACACGGGAAATCATCAAAATCGAGATTGACATACTACCGAGCTCATTCATCGTAAATTCAAATTCGCAAGCGCAGACCAGCTTCTTGAAAGCGTCTTCCAATACCGAAGCAATGAGAGCCTGGGCTGACACCGGGGGCCAAAGTCCGAGCATGTCTACATCAGTCGACCCTCAATCCAACGTAGCATCGTTCGTTAAAGCTCAGGTCGACTCTCTTGGCTCCATCAATAAAGGTTCTTCTACACTGACGGACTTATTGAGGACTGGCTCTTGGGACTTGGCTGGTTCGGCTTCGACTGCAAGCCCAGCCTCGGGTATGTCGCGTACGAACGATAGTATCTGGCCGACTGGTATCGTGGCCCCGACAGCACACACAAGTCCCTCCATTTTCTCGGGAAAGGCAGGGGCATGGAAAGTTTCTCAAGAGAATCTTGGTCTGCTTACAATCCTTTGTTGCTTTACAGGACTTTTACTCCATAGATAGACGTAATTCAATGAAAGAATTCGGAAAGAAAAGTCTATGCGCCATGGTACCATGCAACAGTCTAACAATTTCCAAAAAAACAAAGAATATCACAACTGTGCTTGATGATGTAGACATGTAGAGCGTACTCGCGAACCTTTCATGATGGGTGATCTTTGCAACACAGGGGGCTTGGGAATTGAGAATATTCTTCTACCCTGCCCTGAGTGATTATCGCACTCCCTTTGCCAACGTTGCCTGTAGTTGTCGTCGGGCTTGACGGTTGGTCGCTCATCGGTGTGCTCACTCTCTAGCTCTTCTCGGTCTGGCTCTTCTCGGTCTGACTCTTCTTCCTCTTGATCCTGGTCCCCGTGTTCTTCCTCTTGATCCTCTTTCTCTTTGTCATAGTCTTTCGGACCTTTGTGCGTTGGAGCGAGATCACAATTCATCTAAGAGCGATCGATGAGTCATGTGGATTTTGTGATCAGGAAGGGCAGTTCACCATGTCTTCTTCCGAAGCAGGCCAACCTAGCCGATCGGTGGACTTGAAGGTATAGTATCGGTTTCTTGAAAGAATGGCTATGTAAACATCTGCCCCTGTCATTCGTGACAATTCGTGGCCTTTTCCAAAAAGGGTTCTGGTTCGTTTTCGGAATTTTTCTCGTACGTTTCTTGACGAGGCCATGCAGCTAAGGAGTAAGGATTGCTCAACTTTTGCGACCGAGCTGAGAATTACTTTCAATAACGACGGCGTCGTAAATGATGCTGCTTCTATTAATTGTCGTAAGTTGTATGAACTCAGATGGGCTATGGGAAAAGAATGAACGGTACGGTATGCGGCTTCGAAGAAGTGGATGCTTTTGGCTTCAAATGTGGAGGTCCTATTTTTAAACACAAGATAGGTACATGCTTGGCGTCATTTTTGACGCTTTGCACGGGGTTTCCGCGCACACTGGGTTTCCGCGCACGCTAGAGCTAATTATAACTAATCATCTCAGGTAGTGCCCTTTTTAGTACGCTAAACCTGAAACTATCTGTAACTAAATTTTCTAGGTTAGTGCTACGGAACAATACATGTTCTGCCCACAACTTTCCCCCCTATCTCCTCACCGTCTGGGGGTAGTGACGATCAATCAGGGTTCCAACCGCAGAGGTCACAATTAGATTAGATAAGATAAGTTAGGGAACTTTCTTCAACCCTTCATGGTTCCAGAGACCTCATCCTCGGCTTCAACACTGCCATTGAGCTCCCAAAATCATATCGCCCGCATTCACGTGTATAATGAATGACTAGGGGTTGAAGAAGGATGACAAGGAGATTCAGACTTTCAAGAGCTATCACGCTGAACTTTTGAGTCTTTGGGTCGTTGCGACTTTGGGTCGCGAGAAAGGGGAGATGTAAGGTTGAATAGTGAGAATGAAAAGCTGCAAAGAGATCATAGTGCATAGAGTTCCATCTAGCCCAGCACCCCTTTTGTGTGACGGCTTGCAAAGAACAAGAGTCACTAAGCAAAAGATTGATTAGCAATACTGTACCCGTTAGTCAGAACTCAGGCGTCAAGCCTGTAGTAAATGTTTACGAAACAATGCTATGGTGGATGTTCAAGTCTTCTGTCTATGTTCATGCATTAAGCTTTATGGTTCCTTACGTCGGCTTCGCAAAACTCTATCAGAGCTCAGCTGAGACTTCTTACGTGGCGAGTTTCCCCCTTCACAATCCGACGCTCGTCTCTTCAAGCTGGGGCACGTGCCACTCTTCAAGCACAGCCTGCAAGTGCGATGCTCCAGATCGCTATGAAAAGCTGTACCAAAGGGAGCATCCAAAGCCTGCCGGACTACGAACCACTGAATCGTCTGCGGAAACGCGCCAATCTTCCGCAGTGACCTTTCTGAGCTTTGTACCCGTATGCTTATCAGCTGATGTAAGTCACGAACGTTGAATTCGACGCGCTTTCGATATCGCTTACAGAGTGAACACAGGTCGCTCATGCCACCATAGAATCCCAGTGTCTTGCTGCTTGTTTCGAACGTCAGACGAGAAGAATGTATTCGTCCAAGCAGTTGGACCATAACCTTGCCAGGAAGACGACATCGTATTGTTCCGAAGCACTGAAATTGGCCCAATGGATTTGTCGGAAGAGTATCGAGTTCGAAGTAGAACGTCGCTATGAGCAAAGCGTATAAAGTTTTTCGACAGCTTTCCATTAACTGCGGATTCAATCGTACGCTTTCCTGCAGCTCGCTCATTCGACTGATGTTATCAATACCTGGTTCATTGATGGGTAGAAGAACGTTAAGTCGCTTATAATCATCTCGATTTTCTTCATCTAGATTGTTCACGACATCCCTAAAGTTGCTTTCGCCATCGAATGAGGACATATAAGCGCGCCAAAGTCGGGGAATGCAGCCATCGAACAGCACGTGACGAAAAGAAGTAAATCTCGGAGAGATCGAGTCTTTTCGGGTGCCTGTACCTACAGATATCACGATATCAGGTTTGGAGATCGAGGGTTCAATTCTTAGACTCTCCCAAATCGCAAGCTTAATGGGGTTGTTGTGCCCACTCATTCCGCCATCTTGAACAGGACCGGTGGCGGATGTGTACGCCAATGGGAAAAGACTATTAGAACTTAGCCGTGAGCCTGATCAAGGTATATGTGACACTTACACTGGTGCTGCCGAAGTTGCTCGCCCTCTACTGAATTAGTTAATGCAGATGTAGAACAAGAGCGACTCACGCTTGCCAGACACATAGCTCCTCCTCGCTTTCTGAGGGACGAATGAGTTTATAGCCTAAAGTTGAATCAGCGCTTGTTCGAGAAGATAGACTCGTTACTCACCGCAGTTTTTGTTAATTTTACCCAAACCGTTGTAATTTGTCATCAAGATCGGGAAACCTTTGTCGATCGTAGCTGCTGTGACACCAACTTTAGTGGCAATAAGAGATTGAACATGGCCAAAGAGACGATTAGTCGGCCCCAGCTCCTTTTTTAAACAAGCCTCTAAAGTATGAACTTCGTGGCATCCGTCTCTGTACCAGGATTTTAACAGATGGCGAAGACGACTGAGGTGGCTTCTTCTAATCGATGACTGTGGAAAGAGCTGCTGAGCCAGATTGTTGAACGTTTCCACACACTCGGAAACTGGCAGCCGACGTAAGAACAGTATTAAGACAATAAGGCCCCCTAGTCTCATATCAGCTGAGTAGAACCTTGTCAACTACATGTAACCTACCGACACTAGTCCCATACGCAACGTCGAATAAATCCTGAATTCTCCAGCTGTCTCCCAGTATGCTTTGAAGTAGGTCCATGATTCCTATAGCTATTACTCCGCGAGTCCCACCGCCGTCGATGCTCAGTACTCGTAGTCCGGCAGTGAGCGGCCTTAATCCGACTGCAAGCTTTCCGGTACGACAGAGTAGACAGGCGTCGATACGATATTGACCGTCGAACGTTAATGTCTCACGCCCAACATTTCGAACACAAACGTCGCATATAACGTGTTCGCAAGACAGCGTGTTCTCGGGCGCTCGCCGAAGGCAATAAAAGCAGGTCTCGTTACTTTTAAGAACCGTCCAGGGTATATCAAGAGACCTTGCTGTGGCCTGATGCATTTGTAAAGCGGACTTGCCAGATGCAGTCATATTCGAGAAAAGCTTAAGTAGGTTTTCTCTTATGCAAACATCCTGCTGCCGGATAACATTTCGATCGCTATAAGTTTTCGCCAAAGATTGAATACAAAATTGTCGATATAACACATTATAGACAGTTCCAGGATCGAAGACTGTGAGATCTTGAATCAACATTAAGTTGCTTGATTCGCTGAAGGCTTCTTACCGTGCATCTTTGGTGAATATGCGTCAAGCAAAATACCAGAAGCGACAAAGGTCATCAGCGTATCTTGACTAGCCTTATGCTTCAATCCAAGTTCAAGGAATCGAGTTATGTGATGTTCAAAGTCTGGCTGAACTTCGTTGCCTCGTCGACTGGCAAGGACGAAATCAAACGGCTGGTTTAAAGATGTCGCGGTGTGAGCCACGGCCATACGAAAGAAATGACTTAAGTGCGTAGCGGAAAAAAGGCACCCAAGATTCTGTCGGATTCGACGCATCTCTTCGAGTTCTCGCCGAAGAAGTTCCTTGAGCCGTCGAAAACCTGCGAGCGGAGTTTTCTGTTCCGCGGCCAGATGAAGAACTTTAATCGAGGAGAAGAACTCTTTAAGCGATTCCTGATGAAGACCTTGCTGAAGGTTCTCCATCCGAAGAATATCATAGGTAGGACTGACACTGACTTCATCTTCGCATCGCACAATCACAACTCTAGATCTTACTTGATTAAAAACAGACGCACTGCCAGCAGTTGCCCAAGACTCCAAAAGTCGAATAACTTGATCGAAATTGGCAAAGTCGTCAGCGAAGATGAAAAACAGATCAGTAAAAAGACAGAGTAAACGAGCATGCAAGAGACTGCAAAGAGTCTGTCTGGTTGTTTCTTCAGCCCATTGCAAAGGAAACGACTCTGTATCGCTAGAATCCACCCACGATATCGCTTGATCCGGACTGCTCTCCGCGAAGAATATGGGATGAGCGGAGCCAGCGCTCTCATTATCAACCCTCAAGGTTGTAATGCCCTCGCAAGACCTGCTCTCGAAGGCGTGATTATCAGGGAAAATATCTTCAAGAGCAGCATTTTTCGCATTTCGTCCAATGAGCATAATCGTGGAAGGCCGTTGATTAATCGGATCCCTTAGCGCTTTTACTAGCTGACTCATACGACCCGGGTCCACTAGCCTAGTCTCGTTCACACCAACTACCTGCAACCATGGCAGATGCTCGTAAGAAGTCATGCACGAGATTCGAATGAGAGTATCTGAATCGAAGGACGATCGTGGAAATTCAACGTACGAGTTAATGAAAGGATAGTCGAGCTTATATATGTGAGGTTATTCAAAATCCGACGCTTTTGGCGCATCCAATTCTGACGGCGAACAGAGCAACCCCGTGCGATTGCCACCTTAAGCCAAGATGGGGTTGCAACGATGCCTTTGAAGTAATCTCAGTAAGAAGCCTGTTGAAAGACAGATAATCTGCATCTCGCTCGCCAGCTTCTGTAGTCCTATAGTCCGGATCTATCCGGTCAAAGCAAGACGGCATGGCTCAAGCTGACGACGACGTTACGTTTGTGGGCAATCGCTGTTTGACAGTTGAGAACTAGAATTGATGAGGATCAACTAAAATGGCACAATCGAGGTAACTAGGCGCCAGCGCCAGAAAACAAACAAGAAGCCCAATGCCTGCAGTATCCGTCACCTATACCTTAACTGCGTCCTCGTTTCCGTGACAATAGCACGGTTGTCTCGTTCTCCTCGCCACTGCTATGAGAAGTCGACGACACTGGTGCGCTCCGTGGCTCGACCTTGATGCTACCCGACAGATTTTCTAGCAGAAGCCGCCTATGCTCTGGATCATCTCTGGTGTTTTGAAGCTCCTCCTCCAGACTCTTTATCTTGGTGTCAGACCGTTCGAGTCTGACCTCCATGTCATTTTTCTCAATCCAAATTGTGCCAATACTTGCGTTCTCATCTGGGTTTGCTCGTCTTGGGATCTCGATGGAATCTAGAAATCTAATCACGTCCTGTATATTGGCACGCTCTTGCTCCAACGCTCGCTCAGTTGCTTCGTGATTTCTGGCTTCCATACTTAAGGTTTGGGATAGAAGAGCGCGCTCGTTTTTCGTTGCTTCGAATGCCTCCTGTTGGCGAGCAAAGGCGTCTTTGTAGTTGCTGACAGCCTCTTTCAAAAGCTGGATTTCCGACGACTGGGAGTTGAGCTTCCGCTGATTGACTTCTTGTCTCTGATTGACTTGACCGGACTCATAGAGCCGTGCCTGCAGAATGGAATTCTCGGCTTTGAAGGCGTGGTTCTTCGTACGAAGCCTCTCGTTGGCAGATAGGTCAATACCACAGCCTTGACACATGGCCTGACCGTTCTGTCACTAACGTCAGAGAAAAATTCTAAGGCCGGAGTGCAGCCCTCCATACCATTTGAGATGTCTGGAATCCCGGCATGCTACTGCTTTGAGTCGCCATGGTCATCAAGAACGAGAGTGGGTTAAATTTCGCCTGAGTGAATTGAATGTTGCTTGAAGTTTTGGTACTAAGCTCTATACTACTATCGACTCTCGCTCGAGGACGCTTTATTTGTAGACTTTCCGCTTCAATAGACCACAATGGTGGGGCTGTTCGGCTCCAAGCCAATTCTGTCTCATACCCTACACCTGCAATACCGCCTTTTTCGGCCTCGGGATATTTTAGGCAGTCACACCAAGTCGCAGGCTAACAGAGACGAAGGAAGCGGCAAAGCTGGCGCGCGAGTGCGCACGGATCGCTTTACTCACCATTTCAAATCAATAGCACAGTTAGGGCCAAATCCAGAGCAACAACCTTGTTGCTGTAGGGTTCATGGCTGTAAATGGTTGAAAGATCAGTTGACCATATGAGCACGGTTCATTAGGTTTCTTAGTGAATACTGTCAGTATGGAAGGTGAAGCAATCCTAATACGTGTATACACACATAGTGTCTTTTACCTTAAAATTTCATCTGTTAGACCGCGAGATTTAATATTTGTAGAACACTATGTCAAAATTTTCAAGGATGTCTTCATGAGAGAGTGTGATAACGTTCAAAAACGGCCTGTCTTGATTTAGTTGCTCCGCCCGTTGACAAGGTGCATGATGCAATCCGCTTATATCGGCTGACCTTATGCACGTTCGCTCGGCGCGTAGGAAGCGGCATTCTGACTTTTGCGTAACATGACTGGCTACATTTATTGCTTCAAATTAGACTGCTTTTCGTGCCATGATCGGATCGACGCTATGGACCAAGTTTAAAAGAGACAGAAGGTTTGAATGTAATTGTAATCAGCCTTCACGTCTTCTCTGCAATGAACACCATCTTCGAAGAACAATACTCTGATCTGTCGTGGGAAACTCCTGCAAACAAAACCATGTCCAATGATCAATATTCAGGTCTATTGTGGAACGAATTTTTAGACACCACTGCCAGCGGTTTCACTTATTCGAATCCCACTTTGCAGAATTCGGTAGACCACGAGGCACCTGCTATCGATACTCAGGGAACAATCTTCTCTCAGATCTCTCAAGGCCAAGCGACCGTTGGGGATCTCACTGGGACGTCGGTGTACACCGACCAAGCACAGCAACAGCAGTTGCTAGAAGGTCAACCCTTTACTGTTGAAAGTGAAAAGACAGAATTCGAAGAGGTCAAGGCATTGTACGAACAAGACTCTGGAACGACGACATAGCTGATTATTATATAGGCTCGAGGAGAACTCTAGGTATTCAGACAAAGACTCCGCTCAATCAATAACTTCAACTGATACTGGCGGCAGACAGATCGATCATATGAGTCAACATCTTGCGGCTTTGACTCCATACTTTGAGGCAATGAGATCGACACTCAAAACTTTGACAGAGCAAGTCAATCGTCAATGGGAAGTCAAGACACCCCTCTCTCCGTACTTCAACCGACCAAATACGTCGAGCAATGCTACGAGCCTCGGTAGCAAGCGGGTCAAGAGGAAGTGCGTTGTTGGCAACGAAAAGCTTAGGGATCTTTGAGCGTCGGTCGCGTTGTCGCCTATTGGTTATAGATATCTCAAGCGTTTACATTGTCTCTTCGATCGTATTTTTCGATACCTGCTTTTGGGTGCATAGGTGATGGAAGTTGTACTTCGCATAACTTCATATAAGTCTAGTCGCACGATAGTCCCTATAATGCTTCTTTGCAATTCCGTGTTGCTACTTTTTATCCTCAAGGTTAATATCATAAAATTCGCAATCTAACACCTTTGCCTGCCTATTAATTCTCAACCCATAACAATCCTAGCGATTCTTCAAAAAAGAGCCCTGCGGCTAAAGACATCTAATAGGGCAACAACCGGAAACAGGTAGCCGGTTCCACAACTCCACCATGATTGTTATGACAACCTTCGGTTGTTCCAGCAAGCCAGCTCCCCAAGTAATTGCCACAGATCCAGTTCAGAGGTTGACTGGAATCTTGACCCGTTCGGCTGATGTCCAGCTGCTCGTTGTCCTTCAATACGCGAGAAAGACTAAAAGAGAAAAAAGGGGTGGGTGACTCGTAGTTCACTCCATATTCTATATCATGCGAAATATATGTATCTTTGCAATCCGACTCGAAAAAAATGATTACGACGATTCCTGCTCTGCCGGCATCGGCATATTTCATCCCCTGGAGAAAGGGGAGATTGTCGGCGCCTTCGGATGTTTGCACGGCATAAATATAAGTACTGACTAGATATAAGCAGAGCAGACTGGTGAGGCGAGTTCTAAAAGCGCTGATGAATAGCATATTGATCGAATCAAGCGTGAACACGTAACGATGCAATTAGGGAATTTGCTTAGTACTTCGCTCTGATGGCTTATTTGTCTCTTGTGGTTCGTCTCTGGTTCTTTGGCTATGACATTTAAGTTTGTAACCTTGCCGTCGTTTCTGGCGCCATCGTATCGTTCCTGGCATCGTGGTGTCGTTTCTGGCACCGTGGTGTCGTTTCTGACACTGTGGCATTGCTCTCGGCGCCTTAATATCAATCTTTAAACCCATGACATTGTTTTTGGAGCCATTTACTTTGACCCGCTCGATCTCGGCAAAACATGCCTCGGGGAGCAGAGTAGTTTGTAGACGGGATTATACCTACTAAAATAACTTCCCGCATTTGCTTTTCTGGAGCATCAGCTTTTGATGATGAGGGGTAGCAAATTGGTAATGTTGCCTTCCTTCGTATAACTGGCCCTAAATCAGCGAAGGTCTGAATGCTTAGGTCTTTCGCGGCTGCCCACATTTGAATCCCCTTAGAATAGTGTGCAGCTGAGCTTTGTCAATAATTCAAGCATCTGAATCCCTACGCGCCCTTAATGCTTACGACCGCTTTCTGTGTACAGCACCTGCATCCTTGTCAGCAAGCTTTATTGGGCACCTTGAATCTGGCAAAGAGAGATTGTCAGAATCAAAGCCCGATTTGTTGATAGAAAACATCGGAATTCAGTCCGCACATCCCCACTAAGAGGGCTTCAACATCATTGGTCTTCAGCTTTCTAAAGCAAAATAGCCAGCGGGTAGTGTCGAGGCGGGAACGGAGTGACGCCGCTCGCATTCTATTATATCCTTGACTAAAAACCGATATCAGCGAAGCACATTCCAATTTATTGTAATAAGATAGCCTACTCTGTAAGGGTGACATTTCTTGTGCTTTGATTCTTGCTTTAACCAAAAAGGGGAAAAGGAGCTTAAGCGTTCAGTGATCGTCGTGCACCCTAAGAAATTTTACACCAAAGAAATGACGACGTATTCAAATCGTCGAGCAGGGATAGCAGTAAGAGACCTTTTCACACACGCACACAATTCTCAAGTCTGATTATTTGAAAGTTACGCAGGGACAACGACATTCTTCGAGGTCAGAATGCCGTTCTGAAAGATCACGTATTCCGTGCTGATTACACAAACCAACTTAACGAACTTCGAATCAAACTTCTCCATCGCACTATGAAAACCTTCGTCAAACGAACGAAATCGTTGAAGCGAATCGTCCGCAACGTTCAAAAAGACTTTGATACTTTAGAAGCATTTTTCGAAGTTGAAAGGAGAGAGCATATTCTTGCCACTCAGTCGCTGGAACACGAATCTGAAAGTCACAAGGCGACGGAGAGAAGTTTGCAGCATGAAAGGGCCACTGTGCAGAGATTGATCGACTTTCTGGATGGTCGAGACTGCCTCAACGCGGGAAATTCGACCAGTGGCCTGTCAGCTAGAGACGCATCTCGAGAACGCCCGAAAGGGGAAGTCGGAAGCTTTGATGGCCAACTTACTACAACCAACCAACGAGCTATGCCGCAGACAACCGGTTCTTGAGGGACTCAGGATCTACGTCGACGCGTGCAAAGCAGACGGAATTCATGGCATTAGACGTTTGTCACCACTTTCGTAAAAACCTATCGATGGGTAGTAGTTACACTTTTGCTTCTATCATGTTTTGTCCGCAGATTATAACACTGCACAAGTAGCATATCCCAACATCTAGTGGGATTGCTGATGGCGCGCAATTGAAGGCTTCGCGTTCAAAGAGTTATATCGTTTGTGGGGTTGCCGTGACGGCGCCTTGCACAAGGCGCCAATACAACAAGAAACCAGTTTACTCCCGAGATTGCTCACATTTGCCTTGTTATCATTAGGATAGGTGTAAGCCGCGCCTGCGCAAGCCGCAAAAAAAGGTGGTGCTGGCCCGTTGGGGATGTCCTGAGCGGGGTTCAGGCAGACAGGACCGTCAACTAGCTTGTCGCACTGGATGCCAGGCTGCTTGAATAAATCGATGTTGCATCCGGTGATTGGAATGCCTTGTGAAGAACATGTTATAGGTACAGAATAGCCATCCACATAGCTGACATCGATATCGGGTGGACCTGTAAAACTGCCTTCAATCTTGCTGCCCAAAGGGTTGAGGTTTGGCCCGACATATATTCTACCTGCCCATCCAGTTGGAAAGGTGTACTGTGTGGGTGAAGCATTCGGGAGGACGGTGGCTGATGGATTACCTACTGGGGATGGGGCACCGGCGTTCGAAAGAAACGAAATAGAAAGCTGGGTTCCGTAAATGTTCGTCATCGAAATTGTCATGTAGTCGAGTGAGCTTTCTGTATTCGCAGTGGTCGTAACATTTGGACTAGCCGTGATGACAATCGCGTCCGCGGTTAATATGGAGGTCTTCCACTCTGTGATAGTGGTCGTAACATTTGGACTGGCCGTGATGATAATCGCGTCCGCAGTTAATATGGAGGTCTTCCACTCTGTGACAGTTACAGTCATCGTAGCGGCTGGTAAACATTCAAACGAAGTAGCAGCTACCAGAGCTGTAAGGACGAAGAATGTGATCTGATAGGATATCCTCATGTTGAAGCTTAAGGTTCGTCGAATGACTGGCTTAAGGTGTAATGACGCTGTCCTGCCCTTATGTACTCCTTGGCGATCTCAGCTTTTGGAGGCCTGCCAAAATTGAAGTTCTTAATGGGTTTTCTCTTCGCTCCATTAACTACTTCAAGAACGGCAGCTGATGTATATCAGAACAGATCGGTCTCTTCAAGTAGCAACGACCTTGCAATGCTCGAATACACTAGGTATTAAACATGGCTTAGGGATAAACTGATTTCGCTCACGCCTTTCTTGAAGGCCATCAAAGATCACCACAAGACCAAGAATGATGCAGAGGCGGAGTTTTCCCTGGTCAAATCGTTGTCACGGAGAATGTGTGGTTCCATGTGTTGATAGGCGATAAAGCATTTGAAGCCCGCTCCGATGTTTATGGGGAGCTAAGTGGTCGAAGGGCAGCCGAGTGGCGATAAGTCGCTGGTTCCTAGACGTTCCATTCCAAATGCCAGCCACAAACGGGACAAAGCCACGCCTTACGTGGCAGCGACACGGGAACAGCGAGCTTCTAGCTGCTATAGGGTGAGCCTGCAGCATAGCAAGCGTCCTAACCAGCATATGCCCTACGCGTATGCCCTGTGTATGCCTTTCCATCACTGCCTCACGGCATTATAAATCCTTTTTATGTATGCCCGGCCTCTTTCTAATCTGAACTTCATGGTTAAAGCTCGTGGCGACAGCGACGTGGCTTAGCGCTGTGATGTCGTAAACGCTTCTTGTAAGAGTTGGCGGATCTGCAGTGCTGGCAAGTACGCTTAAGTACACATAGAAGTGAACGTAGAAGATTGTTTGGTGGATTGTCTGATGGAGGTGGTATTCGGCTCCGGTTTGGCTTCTGTTCTGAGCATTTAGCCACTGATCCTTCGTGCGATTGAGATGGTGTGTTATTTGGCGGTAAAATCGTGTGGATAGATAAATAGGTGGCCAGAAGCTGGTTGTTATAGCAGCTGAGCATACATCTCCAGCTGATGCATTCACTTATCATGTAAAAGGTGTGATATCATATGTTCATAGGTGATAAAGCATTTGAAATCCGCTATGGTGGTTTGAAAAGTGGGTTGACGTCCTGATAGCTGAATATGGAAATATAGGTAGCTTAGCACGGGCTTAGGTAAGCTTATCCTGTCAACATCTATCAGAGCTCAGAAGGCATAGTAGTAGTAGTAGATAGATCTAGGAGGTAGAAGGTGACGGGAATGATGGTTCGATGCTTGTAGCCAAAATCCTCGGACCAATAATGTTCCGTGAACCCTGAAGGTGCAGGCGGATCAATACTGTTCCGTGGACCCTGAGGTGCGTGGCTCCACCCCATTAGTCACGACAACAGTAAGAGCGTTCAAAATGGCATCCGCAATTAACGGCATTCTTCTCGACAAGTACCATACAGTGATAAACATCGTACAGTAACTCTTCTCTTTCACATTTAATTTTCCATCATGATGAATTACAAGCAACACGGTGCAGATATGACGCTCCAGGCTTCACCAAAAGCAGCCCAACACGCTCAAGGACTTTCGCTAAGAAACTTCTTGGCATCTCTCACAACATCGGCATCCGTGTTTGCCGTTGAAGTGTGTCTCTTTGTCATTCTTAAAGATAGACTCAAACAACTTTAGTAAGTTCTAGTCACACTTCAGGCGTATAAATATTGATTTGTGAACCAGTCAGCCTCGAACTTTTCTATTGTCAGAACGACAGCGAATTAGTGAAGCTCCTTCAGGTTTAATATCTTGGGTCTTACGCGTAGTTCAAATATCAGACAGGATGATTTTACAACGTTGCGGTCTTGACGCATTTTTCTTTCTTCGATACTTTCAAACGCTTTGCAAGATCTTTACAAGTTTGTTACTCATCGTCGTTCCGAGTCTTGTGCCCTTGAACTCTCTCGGCGGGAATGATGCTTTCGGTGAGGTTCAAGGTCTGGACAGATTAAGCTGGGTGAATATCCGATCTAACAACACCCGGTTTTACTGGGCTCATCTAGTTATGGCTTTGTTTGTGATTGCGTTCGTATGTCACACCATTTACGAGGAGCTTCTTTTCTATATTGAAATTCGCAATTGCTATCTTACATCGCCTGGGCATCGTCTTCTCGAGTCCGCAAGTACTGTTCTGGTCATGGACATCCCTGAGAACGAGCTTTCAGCTTTACAAGATCTCTACAGCATGTTTCCTGGGGGAGTCCGTTGTGTGTGGATCAATAGAGATTTCTCCGTGTTATCGAGGAAGATACAAGAGCGGGAAAAGTACGTTATCGCGCTGGAGGCTGCAGAGACCAGGCTTATCAAGTCGGCTACGACGTCATTCTTGCAACGCAGGAATCGCAAGTCTGCACTGCCAGAGCGCTTGAGTACGAAATGTGAAAGGCCACTTTGGGAGCGTTATTTGGAAGAAAACGACCGTGATCACCAGTATCTTCCCATATACGGTTGGAGCTGGATGTCTGCTATCCCATTCATTGGGAGAAGGGTTGACACGATTCGTTATTGCTTGAGAGAGCTGACGCGACTGAATGAAGAGATAGAGGCAGATCAAAAGGAGCTGATCGAGATCGACTCGACTGGGGGAAACTCAGACAAATATCCACGGATGAGGTCGGCCTTCGTTCGATTCAACAGTCAAGTGGCGGCGCACATGGCCTGTCAGACTACTCTGTCTTCCAGACCTCTGCACCTCTCAGCCGGACACGTTGACGTTTCTGTGCGCGAAGTACGATGGACCTGCTTGTCTCAACCATGGTGGAAGCGCTATGCACGAACTGGGTTCGTATGGATTGTCGCTCTTTCACTCCTTGTTTTATGGGCGATACCCGTTGCGTTCACCGGCTTCCTTTCTCAGATCACGAGCCTGGCAGATGCGGTGCCGGGACTTCACTGGATAAACAGCGCGCCGGCGTGGCTCACTGGAATTGTACAAGGCGTGCTGCCGCAGTTGGCGCTGGCTGTATTGACCGTACTGTTGCCACAGGTCCTACGCGTAGTGACAGGATGGCAAGGTCTATTAACGGAGACAGCCGTGGAGCTGTCTTTACAGAAGTATTATTTTACTTTTCTCTTCGTGCTGAATTTTCTCACGGTGTCGCTTGCTTCTAGCATCACTGCGATCGCTCAGGACCTTCTTCATGGCCTGGACTCGGCGCCTAGACTGGTGGCCAAGAACCTGCCCAAGGCGAGCAACTACTTTTTCTCGTATCTAATACTACAAGGTCTTTCGGTTAGCGCAGGTGTTCTCTTACAAGCCGGAGGTCTTGTCCAATGGCTTATTTTTGCTCCCCTGACGGATCGTACGCCGAGGCAGAAGTGGGAAAGAAGAATGAATTTACCGCAGCTTCAATGGGGTACTTGTTTTCCACACTACACCAACCTTGCATGTATTGGTAAGTCGCTTATACTTCTCTTACCGAACCTTTACTGATGTTTCAGGTCTGGCATACTCAATCATTGCGCCTCTTATACTCTTAATCAGCGCTATCACCTTCGGTCTGTTTTGGTTTGCTTTTCGCTACAATCTTCTCTACGTGTCAGCTTCCCCATACGATACTGGTGGCCGACTCTATCCCACAGCTTTGAAACAACTCTTTATGGGAATTTACATGATGGAACTTTGCTTGATAGGTCTTTTTCTATCTATTCGCAATGACCGGGACTTTCTCACTGGTATTGGACAAGCTGTAATCATGATTATTGCCACTGTGGCAACGCTTGCGTATCAATTGCTCCTAGAGCGTTTGTTTGCCCCAGTTCTCGATCATTTACCAGCTTTCGCCAACATGAAAAGAAACCAGAACGGCGAACGAAGGCGATCATCCGGTCCGCTCGCTGTTTTATATCAGGCGCTGCACCGTGTTTGTGGCTGGATGATGCCCGCTGGTAAATACTCTTCTACAACAATGTCTGCAACTCTTCAACAAAGTATTTATGAGCTGGCGCAGACCCAGTTTGATGTGTCGGATCAATTCGGATACCAACATGAGATAGCTCATCGTCGTAGTCCTGTTGTTTGGATTCCGAAGGATTGTCTCGGAATCAGCGATGATGAGATCGCATACATCAGAGATTGCGTTCAACATATCAATATCAGCAACGAGCTTGCAGAACTTGACATGAAAGGTCGAATAACAGTTTCGCGGAAAATCAAAAACATCAGTCATCTCTAATGACGTAGATCGTGGGAGCGTCAGTCTCTATTGTCTTGCATTTTCCCCCAAAGGACTAAGTACAGATTTTCCTGGTAATATCTTATAGAACTACCTCATCAACATATCAACGACCAACTAATACCAAGTGATTTTTCAATAGTAAGTAAGTATTTCGGTTTTAATCATTAAATGAAATTCTGCAGGTCTGGTTCCCCTCTAAACATAACACTTTTATTGCTCTCGTTCCCATTATGGCATTCACTTCAAAGACGGCCACCTTCCCCCAGCTTTCCTTACCACATCAAGCACATTCTTGGCCAGTATTATTGTCAAATCTCACCCTCGTTTACGTGATATTCCAACACGACCCATTTATTAATCTTTAATATCATGAACACGACCAACATTGACATCGCCGACTAGCTGCTCGAAAGCTTCATAGAAAGGTCGATGCTGGTACTAATCTGCAAGAGGATTTTAGCTCCAACTCTCGCTCTTTATTTGTAACCAGACTCAATTTTCGAAGACCGAAGTACTCACGCAATCCTTACACTTGTCCACAACTATTCCGCGTGCCGTTCTTCCATTGGCAGGATTCTTGATTTGAACATGGCGGGCACATATAGGATTAACCTCCATGCCGCTGCTCAGAGCTCCCATCATGCCGTATACCTATGGAAGGGTCGTAGTTGGTAATGTCATCACTGCATGGAAAGGACTGAGTGCATTCATCGGAGATTGTTGCGCCAGGCACGGTACTCGTGAGTTCTGATGCGCTATGCCTTATTGAAGTAGCGGTGACGACGCCGTCGTGTCCGGAATTCGTGGCTGGATTGTCAGAAGAGAATGATACAGTCTCTGTTTGCTTCTGACTGGCAGTACAATACGCCGTCTGGATTAACACTATGGTCTTTTCCACCTGACTTACCGACGTGGTTGTGACTAGGCTACGCCTCAAGTGATGCATTGCATGAGACTTACCGTGCAACGGCGAGGCCACGACCAAAGCGAAGAGAGAGGGAAAAATTATAACGATGACGAGCTTCATGTTACGCTTGATATAGAGCTAAAATAGTTCGCAGAACGAAGGATTAACAGATTACCGGATCCTGCCGGATATGTAGCCCTCGAAGTGAGTTGTGACAAATTCAAGAGCAGGAAGAACGATCGACATACACAAAAAGCAGAATCTCGATGTGGCCTTGAGTCTTGCAGATGAGAATGACTGACTTGATGGCCAGAACGGAAAGGGGCTATGATCTCTGTTCTATTTAACCATCATTACTGAGGGAGCTACTTTCGGCATGGTTTCAGATTCGGCTGCCCTGAAAATCTTAAGATACTTTGAATTAACATATCTTAAAGATTTTGAGCATCTACAAACTACAAACAGATTTTCAATATTCAGCGTAACAATCTTCGTCATGACAGATCGACCTAGTATAACAAAATTCGAAGATCTCTCCACAGAGATTCTAGTAGAAATATTTTCTGATTTCTTGAAAGCATGGGCTGAAGCCAAAAGCTTGTCGATCGATAAAGACACGAGAAAAAATTACGATTTTCTTCGCAATTGTCGAGAAGTTTGCCGTACGTGTCTTTCTTTCTCAACTCTTACGAAAGATCTGATCGCTCTTAGAATGGTGGAAAGCAGTCATCATTGACCGTATGAATATCGAAATGAGAAGATGGAGCATTGAACATTATCGACGAAGATTCGTGATGGCTGCGGGATCCGGACATCTTCTAACCCTAGAGATTGCTTTCAACATGACGCAGGCTCGTCGTCTCACTGAACGTTGCACGTCGTCGTCATTTGACTCTACAGAGTTCGAGGCGCTTCGAGTCGCTGCCGCCTATGGTCAAGTGGCAACCACAGAACTTCTGTTGAAAAGGGGAGTGAATGTTGAGATTACTAATTCGAAGATTCAAATGCAATACGCAAACTCTCCATTGATCTTAGCCGTCATCTCTGAGTCCGACAGAACTACGCAGATGTTACTCGATTATGATGCAGATGTAAATGCGTCAACGAATGGTCAAACAGCATTGCACGCTGCAATTCGAATAATTTCATCAAAGAAGAGTCTTTCCATCGTTACGCTATTATTGCAGTATGGAGCTGATATTAACAACTCGATGAGTGTTCGTGAATCAGTGCTATACTGCGCAGCGGCATGGGGTAGCAGTGAAGTAGTTAAGCTACTGCTGGATAAGGGTGCCGAAATCGAGAGAGGAGATGATTACTGTTCTACAACTCCTTTAATGATCGCCAGTGAAAAGGGTCGCGTCGCAACTGTACGTCTACTGCTTGAGTACGGCGCTGACATTCATGCTTTAAACGATGAGCTCCGTACGCCACTGGAAGTGACGGCGAATGGGCCGGTCTCATTCTCTAAGGACGGAATTTTCCTCGAGGGAAGACTAGAAATAGCCCGGTTATTGCTGCGACACGGAGCTCACGTCAACGACTCTAGAACACCGCAACCTGCATTATTCGCAGCTATATATTCCTCATCGACAGATATGGTAAGCTTAATGCTAAATGCTGGCGCTACGGTATGGAATCACAATCATGAAGCAGCGCTCAGATATGCATGCGTTGCGAACCCAAAAATGAAATTGAAAAGACGGCTCGAAATTATGAGACTCTTATTAGCGAATGATGCGGACATCAACGACAACTTTGGCTGGTATGGTTTAGCCTTAACAAGCATAGCTCTGGACCGCAACTTCGGGCTGAAGCATAAACTGATCATAATTCGCTTCTTACTTGAGCATGACGCCGCTGTTGACCAAGGGGACGCAAGTGCGCTGCTCAAGACCTGCAAGGCCAGCCTTCCCTTCCGTGAGAAACTTGAAATAATAAGGTTGATGATTGTATATGAATGTCACAGGAGCGAAAGAAGCCGTTCACGAGAGAAGGCGATCAAAAGTGTTATATCCGACATTCAGCTTACGAAGGCACAAAAGATTGTGATGATACTGACTTTGCTTCAATATCAACAAGCCTCCTCGAGGGACTCACTGGATCCCGTGCTTCACTACGAACTTGGAAAGATACTGGAAAGTGCAGAGGAAGGTCTTGATGCAATCGTGGCAAAAGTTATGGGACTGTGCGTTCAGGTGGGAACGTCGCTTTAGAAAGCGGCATGTTATACTTAATCACATTTTCCGATAGCCAGATCATAAAGTCTGGTAAAGCGCATCAATTGATAGCGCGTATTAAGCAAATTAATGTTGTTTTATATGATTGCTAAATTCCATCATGATAGTCAAGGTAAGCTTTAGTGTGACCGTTGGGTTGTGTCTAAGACATCCAACCCAACCCACCCAAGCAAGTAGAACCCAATCTGGGTCCAGCTAAAAGTCAGGACTCAAACCACCTTCGCCCGCCCATTGGGTTTAATGTCATGGGATTGGACCGATCTTCGCCATCTTCTCATTTTCCGATATTTGCTCTTTTGTCGCTGCATTGTTGTTAGGAAATCGTGAACACAGACGCAGATACAATCGTGATTGTTTGAGTGAAAGCCATTTGCCAACGCTTCCTCGTCTGAGAGAATGAGCCATTGACTTCCATGATGAAGTAAAAGAAGGCAAAGATGGTAAAAATCGACGTGAAATATGAGATGTATTAATTCCAGCGTCTTCAATATTCATTATTAAGATTGTGAGACACATTGTAATTGCTGCAACATGAACATAAAATCGTAAGATTTTAAAGACGTGACAATGTCGTTGATTTCGTTCTTTTTGTCGTCACCTTTAAACCTTCGATTTTGAATGTCTTTAAATATAGATTTTACTTGAACGCAGCCACTTTTGGATGTCTCTAAATTTAAACTCTTTTTGAATGCGGTCACTTAGTTAGATTTCGGTTGTTGCGAATACATCCAGTTTCTGAGGTCACATACCTTATGTATTACCGCAGTCTTGTGTCTTATAATGATGCATCTTGAGAATTTCGCAGAGCCAGAAAACATCGTTTTATCATGGCGAAACAGACTTCTAAACAGACTTGCAAGAAGACAGATACACGAGTTCTTTCAGAGAAATTCCGTAAGCGTAGAAACGGTATATTCAAGAAAGCAGATGAATTGGCACGCTTGACAGACGCGAAGATATACATATTTGTTCAACGTGGCACTCGCTGTTATACTCTCAAATCGGCAGGAGAGCGGGAAAACTGGCCCCCTTTGGAGAGCGAACTTGTAAGTCACCTTGCAAGTCCTAACATGTTATCGCTGAACATCGTGATAGAGCTTATTAATTCCAAGAAAGAGAAATTCCTCAAGTCGTACACGTTCCCTTGATCGCACATGTTCCTCAAGCTTCGAGTTTAAAAGCACCTCAGAGAATAGTTCGAGCGATGAAAGTGCATCAGAAGATATCTCAAGCAAAGAAAGTACGTTGGAAACACTTCAAGCGAAGAAAATTTGTAAAGATTTCGACGCCGATCAGCATGCGAATTGCTCTTTTGTTCGACGTATCATGGCTGCCGGTCAGCTTTCAGGAAGGATGAGAGGCATGAAACCATTAACATTCTTATGGCTAGGTTATATACTGGGCTTGTATCGAAGAGAGTAGTCGTCAAAAGCGCTGTGTAGGAAAAGAAACCCCCTAGTTGCCGCAGTATTTGCTTTCGAGTACAACGGTTTAGACGGGAAATTTTGTCAATTAGAAAATAACATCTTCAACGTTTCCATCGCCAAAGTCGATGCCCCAGTAGCTGCAGAGACCCAACTCTGCTTTTGTTCTCTCCCTCCATCTTTTATGTAAAGCTTGGTCAAATTCGGTCAGAACGACCTGCAGCTCTGCACGTAGCTCGGTGGCCTTTTCTAAGAATCTACTCTCAGCAGCACGAATTTCCTTATGATATGCCAACTCCTGTAGCAAAAAGCTTTTCTCGTGGGTAAGTTCTTCCACCCGCTCTTCAGGAGTGAGCGGCCGATGATTCTTAGACTTCTGAATGCGATGAGGCAACTCCTCATAGCTCGATGTTGTTCCCCCGTGTGTTGCGATCCAGTGATCCAAAGGAGTGACATCGCCCGCTTTTCCAGATTTGGGACGCTGTCGGTAAGCAGGATGTATCACAGATTGTTGTGGTGTCTTCGTCGACTCTTGAAATGTTACATGACGTTCTGAAAGCTTGCCAGTCTCTGTAGTGGCCAGCATTTTGTTCGAAGATCGAGTGTCATATGATGATTCATGTTCGTTTATAGAACCACTCGTCAGGGTATGATAGTCAAATATGTTCGGCGAGAAAACAATATCTGCTGGCTTTTTGGACGTAGAACGATGTCGACTCTCAAAGTCTATCGACATCACGATCAGAAGATGAATTTACGGAAAAAGATGCATGAATAAAGAGAACCACAGCGGCTATAGGGAAGCCGTCAAGCTTCAAGGCGTAAGCGTCGATTTTGAATGCTCGCAGACATCAAAATTTGGATTTCACATAATAAGTATTTATAGCAATTCAGTCAATACTTGACTAATGCATTTGAGATATTTCTACTTGTTTCTTACGCTTTTTCGAGTCTAGGTTTCAGTGAGGATATGAGTTTTAATTCTCTGAACCCTTCTACTTATATTGACATTTGATCGAGAAAAATTGCATTCTGATCTATATTGATTAACATACAGGCTCTTGAACAACTCAAACATCGTCATTTGAATTGTTCTTAAGACAAATTCTTTATCGAGTCGAATTCTATTGTCAAGATATTGTCAGTCTTCGACTCTTGATGTTTGAGACTAACGTTTTCAATGTCTTTAGAGAGCAGGTTAACAGGTAGAGAATAAGATGCTTTCTGACTAAGGTTAGCTTGAGCTCGACGCTTTTGTACAACACATACAATCTCTCTTAAAGTAGAAGGCCAAGTCTTCGTATCCGATGAATGATAAGTGTAATACCTTCCCTTTCTGCGAATGATCAATGCAAGATCCGCATGACACAATCGCGCCAGCTGATCTGCCGTCTTCATGAGACTCAGTTTTCATGCTGTGAACTTCCGAGATTCTTGTCGAGCGGTCCTTGATGCGTAAGGCATGCTGTATATGTTCTAGAGCAGCGAAATTGAGAATGAACTAAATGTAAGTAATTGGATGAAATTTCTAACCTGAAAACCAGACGAGATAGACGTTTATACATGCAGCTTCAAACACTTTAACCTACTTCTGCGTGCCCGAGATTTTGTTTTTGGCACCCCTTGGCTCAAAGCCGGGCCATCAAGCGTCAATTTCGGCTCCCAGCCAATATTCTTCTTTCCACACTCAGAATGCAAGCCTCGCATGCTTCGATACTGACGTCCCAGGCTTCAATTCTGGCTTTCTAGAATCTAATTTTAGCCTACCCTCACTTTATACCTTGCTCACCGTCCTCAATTTTTGGCCTCGTCTCACCCTACTTCTACAACGAACCTGGTTGCGAAAGTGTGAACAGAGAACAATTATTGCATTACGTCCCAAGTGCTAGACTTTAAGTGATACTTAATCAAAATCAACCAAGATCTGTTAAGTATCATGATAATTCATTACTGCTTGAGGTAAATTCAAATATTAATGCACAATTATGCACGCACAATCGACTTATCTCTTTCGAAGACGTTCGCCTTACATTTCTCAGCTTGATAAAGTGCCTTGTTTTTCTGACTATGAAAGGAAAGTGATGTTCATGTGAAACATTTAAGATATGACTACATTATTAAAGTGCTTCGAATGCGCTAGAGAAACATGCTTTCAAACGTATTGTAGAAAGCCTCGTTCAAGATAGGCTAGACTCTGACCTTGCTGGAATCGAGTTCAGCATGAGTTACGACGCTTACAAGATTTCTAAGGAAATGATAGACATTGAAAAACTGCCGAAAAAGAAGACAAAGAGGAGAAATAGTGGCATAACTGTTAAACTGACACTTCATCTTGAATACCATCGTCTTCATAGTTCTCAGTGTCATATTCCACGCTTCCGTTCTCACTCTCAAGATCTTCAAACTCTTCGCTCCCATTCTCGTTCTCAATATCTTCATATCCTCCGCTGTCGTCATCATTCTCCCCATCCGTCTCAACGAAGCTGTCGTTAAGATAATCAGATCCCCCCTCAGTCTCGTCATCACTGCTCGTTCCCTCTTCTTCAGTGTTGTTTTTCGTTGTCTCTTCACGTTCTTGACTGTGTTCCTCGTCTTGTTCACAATCTCTCCGAGAGATCTTCGTATTTCTTTCTTCCTGTTCAAGAATTTCCCTAATCTGGGTCTGAAAGATTTCTGCAAATACATCTCGATAGCAGTCCGGTTTGTCTTTGCCAACTACGTCCTGCACTACTTTTGACCAGTCGACTTGGCTAAGAATTGATTTGGACGCTTTTGCCAGCTCAGCTGAAGAAAGACTGAAGCGCAAACTTTTGGGGGAACACTTCAGATCGATGGAAGGAAAGCTAATTAGTCGAGGCGAAAAGCTAGAAACTTCTTCGCTTCGAACGATCTTGCGCTTCTTTGCACGACCTTGTGAAGCATCATCTTGTTCATTGAACGAAATGAATCGCTTTTCTCCTCGTTGAAGTAAAGGATATGGTGTGAGTGGAAGATTTCTCTCAGGCATTTTGTCGTTTTGGTGAGCTGAGTTCGGCTTCGGAGGTTTCAGGATCAAGCTACCAGGCTTTGACTTTGTTCTTGCAATGTCTGGTTGATTCATACTTTCGAAAATACTGTTGTTTATCCTTATTTGAAGATATCTCGACCGCCTTTAAAAACACAGAATTTCTTTTCCTACTGCAGTCAAACTTCCTTCAGTTGTGGCTCTCTTTGATTTTGACTCCCTTCGATTCTGGCTCCCTTCGAATTTGACTTCCTTCGGTTTTAACTTTCTTCAATTCGCCGTCTAACCTTCACTTTTAACTCCTCTCCAGTGCAAGCTTCGATTTAGACTTTTCGTTCATGCAGTCAAAGCCGAACGAGCACTATATCATAAAGTGATGGGACTAATCTATACATTTATATCTATCGTGATTTTCGTTATGCCTGCATTCTGGCAGAATATGCGCTTACTTTTGGGACAGAATGATGTTGGCACATATGATTCCGTCATTACTGATTCTTCCTCGGCGGCTCTGCTACGACAAGAAGACAAAAACGTTGCTCAGCTGCAAAGCTTATTGCAAGAGTTTTCGACTACGGGTCGTGAGACCTTCAACTCTGTTATCACTTTTCTAACGACCAAAATATGCGTGGCTGATAACGAAGACATACTGTTTACCTACATTCGCGCGGTTCTGGAGGTCTTTGTCCTTTACTCCATTGTTACCTCTGATTTTTCCTGGATAAACGACAGTCGCGCTGCATATATAGGGCGTCAAACCGAACTCATGTCAAAGATGACATTCTCTCGGCCTGAGGACTCTTGTCCGCCAGATTTCCTTTCAAAGAAGTATTGTCTTTATCTGGCATCGCTTCTCAAGAAGATGTCCCGTCGCGAACGCTGTCGAGCCGAGATAATCAAAAATATCGTCGCCTTGACCGACGCTATACATTCTGAGTCTTCATTTATGACGTATCAGCACGACTTTCACTTTCATCAGCTCAATGCGACCGCTTTCCGGAAGAGATTGAAATCCGATGGTCATTATTGGATTGCCATGGCTTACTCTCTTGCTATAGAGCCAGTTGATTATGATGCGCCTCCAGAATACACTGATGTCAGATGAATGAATATCTGAGTGGAATGCAAATGGGGATGAAATCGTCTGATTGATATCTAATGAAATATAGCTCGTTTATATACATGAGTATAATGAGTGGCAATAGAATTGGTAATGAGTGGCAATAGTATTGGTAATGAGTGGCAATAGGATTGGTAATGAGTGGCAATAGGATTGGTAATGAGTGGCAATTGGTGGTGGAAATTGGCCTGAAGAAGGTCTGGAGAGAATAGGTGCTGTTGCATCTGACAACTGATTAATGTATTAAAGATCGAGATGTCATTTGCAATGTTGGATAAGCGGTATATAGTAAATTTATGTGAAGCAATTGCGTGGTTCAAGGACTTGATTGGGATTCTTCTACTCTACTCTACCCTAAGTAGTTGGCGGTAGCAGGACAGCGGTTTTGTGTGTACTATTGACCGTTGGGTTAGGTCTCAATTCATCTCAATGAATAACTTATTACACATGCAAAAGTGATTCGTCTTTCATTATAAAATGTCTCATCTGCCCATAAGACTGAAATATTTACAAATTACTTGTATCGAGTTGAGATGACAGCCACTGTGATAATTCGCCCTCACCATCTATGAAACGATGAACTCGAAAAGCGAACTATTCACAGTACGGAAGAAATTATCTCTTACTTCGCTCTTTCTACAACTTCTCAAATGTGAGGGAATCTTGATCTTTATCAAGCTCATTCCCTCCGTCCTGAGAATTCGCTGATGGTCTGGATGGTTTCCTTTCAAATCTCACAAAGCAGACATTGATACCATTAACTCTGCGAAAAGTGAACAAGGCATCTTGAAAAATAGAGGTACGCGCATTTACTATTTGCCACTGAATGTCGAGACAACTTCTTGAATGTAGCAAAGTAGTATCCTTTTTCATGTAAGGCACTAGACATTGAATAATTGATCTATGTGTGTTACTTAGTTCTTTGCTTTGAAATTCACGCAGCAACTTACTCTTCTTTATATTCAGCTACTGTGATATATAATGTATTTACACGCTTCTTGATCAGACATTGACATTCTTCGAACAAAGACGTTATGTCTTCTGTCACAATTTTGAAAGAGCAGCACAGCTGATTAAGATACTTGAATTTCTCATACGTTGTCTCGTGCATGTTGAGTATCCGGATGCATGTGTATGATAACGATCATGTTTTTGTCCTCGGCTAGAAAGGCGATGTAATTCGATCAGTCGAGCTGCAGCATTTCAAAGAGACAAGGTACTCTTGGTACATAAGGAGAGAATTTCGGTGCTTGTAAGAAGCCTAAACTCAATATCTTACATACAGTAATGATTAAGACTGAATGTCCATGCGTCGATATCAAGAACAAAGACATCCTCGCTCAAGTCTCATCGAACAATTCAAGATATCGTAAATCTGAGAAACCCTTAGATAACTTAACGCTACTTAAATTGATAGCAAGGTCCACTTGGGGCGTATGGAGGAGCACTTCCGTTGCCTGGAATAGGCATGTTGGTGACAGGCATAGTCACATTGGTGGGAGGCATAGGCATGTTGGTGAGAGGCATAGGCATGTTGGTGACGGGCATAGGGTAAGGTAATGGCTTAGGATCGAGGATATTTTCGTGATCTTCGAAGAGATGTGGGTATTTATGGCGGAACCACTTCGTTAGAGGTCGTTCGTTGTAGGGTCTTGGTCTAAGAACGATAAGACAGCACATAGTTGTTGAATAAGATCTGGGTTTGATGGTCTGTCTTTTTGTTCACTAGCTACTATCAGCAGGCTGGCCATACTTATGCTGCGCGTGGATAACGCCTATTATGGAGGACGTCAGTTGTGAAGGCCTTCAATTTTGACGTGTGATGATCCGCATTTATGAGAAGAGAAACGGATGATCGAAGAAAGCGTATGCTTCGAGCTGAAAGCCGAAAGTAAATGAACCTGACCTATTAAAGTTGGTTCTTGATCAAAACTATTAGAATGATTTTTTTCTGTTAACAAGCAGTTCTAAGTCCTGATTCTGCAATTTTTATAGCTTTTAAACTTCTTCGATATCAATATAGCCTTCCAGAAACCAATTCATTTGAGCTTTATGTCTTTACTGCGATGGAATAAAGGTTCGAGAGCCGCAACTCAAATCTCTCAAGAGATTTGGGACATCATCGTCAGCGATTTGCCGCCCTCTGCCACAAGACACGCAGCTCGCATCTTCGAATTCAAACTTCTTCCTGAATTCCAAAGGTATCATGCAGTATGGGAAGCGATCTTTAAAGATGAGACATGGATTTCTCAAATCTCTGTTGAACTCAAACTTAATCCTGTTCTGATTGGCCCGGACTTAGAAAGTCTTTATGACGGCAGGAAAAGAGAATACAAAGAGACTCGTTATCTTGTTCTTACAGTGAACGCTAAAGACGCAAAAACGTCTCAGGCCCTTCATCGATCGAAAGGTCTTTTCGAAAGTTGTTTACAACCTTACAATGTTTTCGACCATGATCAAGATAATAACATGTTTGTTACGGCGCCTCAAGAATATAATCTAGTCTCAGACATTAGGTTGAACGTTGATGGGATTTTCAACGTCAGTCAGTGTGGCCCTGACCGAAGTCCAGGCCTGGTCCATGATTCAGAAGCTCTAGAGACTGGGGTCATCAGAGTGGACGCACAAAGATTTCTCACCAACAGGGAGAGATTAGTTTATTTGTTCTGGCAGGATAGACGAAAAGCAACTCGAATCACTGAACGTGCGGATTTGGATGGATGTTATAGCAGAAGAGATCTGCCGAATGGTCCTGAATATGTAGTCTTACTGTATCTCAAATCTTCTGAAGGTGACCGAGAGACCTATGGATTTATACCAAGGAATAGAAAGTTCCGTCGCTCTAACAATTATGAGATGTGGGGACAGACTGTCGTGGGATGGTTGCGCGAGGACCTTCACCCTGGGTAAATCTTACATGATAGTCAAGTAGAAAGATAATTTCTGTAAGACATTAATTACCCTTCAATTTTTAATCCTCACTCCCGGCTCCTCAATCCCCAATCCGCATCCATGAATAGGAAGTCCATAGGCAATGTGTGATGGAACAAGTACCTGAAGGGAAGGAACATTTTGGCACCGAAAAGAAAATGACAGCTGAAAAGGGACACGAAAAAGAATGCTGAAGACGAACCCAACAACGAATTCCGAAGGAAGAGCCGAAAAAGAATGCTGGACATAATCTAAAAATAAACGCTGAAAGCCAAAAATGAATGTTGAAGAGGGAGCCGGAAAAGAATCTTGTCTAAAAATAAGTGCCGAAGATGGGAGACGAAATTTGATTTTGAAGGTGCCTCAGACTAAGATTATCAACGGAAACACTTCGAATCCTGTTTCGAACTTGGCAGCCTAAGTGTCTGATCACATCAAACAGATCTCTTCATTTGAATCTTGGGCGAAGGGAGACGCTTAATTGTTTCGCGCTCGGGCATTAGATATGACGGCTGCTAAGAACACATTGCGCCCTCCTGTGAAGGGCTCAATGCATTGTCTACCAATGCAGATCGGCCTCAATGCAAGCAGAGGACCAAGAAAATACATAGTAGACGACGGAGCTACGTCTCGCTCGTCACACAACTTTCAAGACGTGGAGAAGAAGGCAGTCCAGAAAGAAACTAGGCTACATCGCAATTCAAATTTAGAGAAGCGACAGCAACGGCTCGAGAATCTATCTGCTTCGGATCCAGATTACTCCAGAAAGCTAGATATGAAAGAATGCATGCTGGAGGTACAGGCAGCGCTGATACGAAAGCTGGCGGCTGAAGAAAACCGTATAAAGGGCTTTATGGAGACTTTCGAATTATCTGACATGAACTTCAATGAACGGGTGAGAGATGTGGAAGAGGGAATACAGGCGTTACAATACTGAGAGCGAGAGGGAGAAGGAAAGCGACAGTAGATACTTGGTTCGCATAGGAAGTTGGTTTCAGCCTAAATACAAGCAGAAAGCAACCACGCCACATTGTCGCTGTTTCCTTGTGAGGTGTTGATATTTTTCTTGGGTTCGTAGATTCCATGACTTCACAATTCCTCATCAGGATCTTTAAAAGTTTCGAAGCGATGAACCAGTGCAGCGACATTGTTTTGCGGCACTGCAACCACGGCCTGAAGCCGCTGCAAACGGGCCTCTTCCCAGATGGTAATTGGTGTTGTCATCTTCATTCGCTTGCCATTGTCCTGTACAATGAAGCTGGGTTCAGACGGCAGTCCCAAAGCATTCATCACAGAGACTACACTGCGTGCATCAGCATGGCGCTTGCGAAACCTGTTGTCCCCAGTCGGCGAGAGCACCACGAGCATGCGCCCGCTTTGTCGGCGAAACAGAAATCGCGAAGCCTGCGCAAAGGACAGACTTTCCTCTCCACGCTGTTGCTGAGCCATATGCAAAGGCGGCTCGGGTTGGTCGGCAATTGCAGACGGTACATAAGGGACAAGAGATGTTTGAGGGCTTCCAATCGACGGTTTTGGGGAGGCTGGCGAGACAATGAGTGGGGAGGCTGGCGAGGTAAAGAGTGGGGAGGCTGGCGAGACTGGGGAGGCTGGCAAGACTGGGGAGGCTGGCAAGGCTGGGGAGACTGACACGGGCTGCGGCAGTATTGACTCCCTAGGAGAAGGGATTGGGTCAACCGCATGATCAGGATCTAACCCGTTACCAAGACCATCTTGTTCTATAACAGCGTCTTCATCCGCAAGTGCCACGTCCAGCGAGGTTGGAAGGCGATCCACCACTGGCTGCACTTCCGAATTCGACATAGCAACATTTTCATTCTGATGCTGAGCATAGTTTTCTTGATGTAAGCGCGTTAACGATTGCTGATCCAGGTCGTCTTCTTTCGAACCAAAGAAGGCGCGAAAGAAGTCTCGTTTGACGGCAAAGGATGTAAGATATCGTTTGGGAAGGGTGCAGTAAGAACTTGAATAGATGTGATCAAGGAAAAGGCTTTCCTCGTCTGCTTGAAAAGAATGCTCCTTCGGCCTGCCGCATCGGTCGGAGATGTCCTGTCCACAGCCATCGTGATTCGAAGCCAATCCTGGAGTTGCCGTCCCTTTTTCAACGTACGGCACGTCGCTGAGAAGTTGACAGTTAAGCTGCACTATTCGACGCATTTGCTCAGCATCCATGGCATAATCCTTTAAAGGCAGAATACCACGCACACACTCCTCGATTGCGCTGGCATCCGCTGCTTTTCGGTCACGATACGTACATCGTACACGTCGATACCCATTCTTCGATGCCAGCGAGTAGAGCTCATACCAGCGTCGCTGCTGTCGTCCTGCGTGCAAGGTGGTCTGTCGAGCAATGTCTCTTCGGGGTGCCTGGCCGTCCATGGCCGGGAAGTGGCGAAGGGCAAAGAGCCAGAGCTGTCTGTACGACAACCACGATGAATGGTAAGAAGTCAATGTGCGATCCTCAAAAGTAAACTCACTCGTCTGCACTTTCATCCTTGTTTGTCCGCTGTGAAGTGCGCCGAAATCTTGAGATATGGAAACCTTACATTTCCCCGGTAGAATTTTTTTCAGAATCCGTGCGCCAGGTTCCAGATATTTCGTGTCTTCAAGAAAGGTATGAATGGATGGAATTACATGCTGTATTGAGCAGACTCGGTCGAAGATTCGTGATCGTTGATCGTCGATTTGGAATGCGGGTAGAACATCACCAGCGACTATCCTGTTCTGAATGTGCGCACGGTCTTCCAATGAAAGGAAGGGGCATCGACCTTGAAGGATCGCGACCGTGTTGGCATCGAGCCCAAGCTGATCTGCCTCGCTATCCCCGACGATATGTGTCCATGTTTTCTTGATCTGACGCAAATAGCGGGTCATCTCCTTTGAAAGTACGTTAGAGATGGACATGACATAAAGGCGAAGCTCGTACCTCGGGGCAACGTAGATCCAGGAGTCGGGTGAAAGTCCCTATCAGCAATGCGGGCCACAGACCTGCAAATGGGATCAGAGCGTCCAGGCTCTCCACAAATTTCTCCGGGAGTGCCTCCAATCGCAGGACGCATCTCCGCATGCTTTGGGAAAGCCTGGTGAGCCATCTTCGCCTTCTTGCGGTATCACCACGCAAGGTGGAAATGCGAATCTGACGAAGAGTGTCTCCATCATAGAATTTCGAGGACTTTGCATTGTGCTCACGCAAGACCTCCTTCACCTTGGGGCTAAGATCTGGCGCTTGTCAGCGAACTTTTATCTTAGCTAGCGCGGGCCCTCCCACCCTCAGAATAAAGATCCACAACCCACCATCTGTCCTCGTTCCCCGTGAGAAGCTTTCGCGCCGCTTCAACGCGATGTCTTCCGTGCAGGCAGACAACAGGATGCTCTGGATTGAAGCGCGGTGGTTCCGCTCCCGGATGGAGGCCTTGGGGCACAACAGACCGAGATATCAGCGCCGGAACGTGGTGTTCGGGGTCCAGGCGCAAGCATCCCTCCAAGCGAAATAAGTTCAGCAACGTCGTAACATTCTTCTTGTTAAGTTGGCGCGGATTGTTAGGAAGCTCTTCGTGACGGATTTTGTCAAGAGGTATCTTGACTGAACCGCAAAACGTCCGACTCTTCTCTCGAAATATCTGCAGGTCGTCAGCTGAGAGGTGATCCATGATGAAGCATGTGTATGGTTTAAAATACCTTTCCGTTCGGGAGCGCTATGAATACCTATTAGTGAACCAACAAAGCGAGCCATATCTGGATCTGATAGGATTCAATAGTGATGCACGAGACGTGTTCGCAATAAATCCTCGCATTGCCTCAACCCCATCCCTCCTGATACTTCCTCTTCTTTCGGACCTACAGAAGTCTTGATTCCGATTTTCTTTCTTCTTCGCCCTCGGCAGTGTTCGAAAGTTTGCGTGTCTATTATTAGTTTGACAGTATGAGGCTTCAAAAACGACTCCTCCAATCTTGGCTCACCTTGAGAATTGGCTCCCTTATATTCAGTTCTTTCCCCCCCCCTCTTCTGGCCGAGTACTTCATGTTGAACCATCATCTTCAATTACGGAAGACAGTGAGATATAAGTATTCAATGACTGGCGGTGGTTTCTGAAGCGAACAATCCCTTTACCATTCACCATCGTCGCCTTCCTTAAATAGTAGATGGACGCGACTCAATTCTATGCAATTGCCGCAGGCGGCAGCATTGTTCTACTGCTCGTCGTCAATTCTGCACGTCATCTGCCCGAACTTCTTGCGCCTGGTCGAGCGTTGCTACAGAAATACTTTCTGCTTCCCATGTTGATCAGGCGACATCGTTTTGTTGGGCCCTGGAACCCCGCACAGATATCATTCCAGCTGATCTACCTTGCGGCCAACGTCTTCTGTGCCAGTTTCAAAGTCCACACCGCGAAGGAAGTAAGCACTCGCGCCAGTCATCTATCGCTAATCAACATGATTCCAACCTATTTTGGATTTCACCTCAGCTTCGTTTGCGACTTGTTGAACGTTCCATTGACCACGTACCGTTTGTTTCACGCATCAACGGGAACCATGTCGGTTCTTCTTGGTTTGCTCCACGTTCTTATTCATGCGGTCGGCAAGTTGACTTTGAACTTCGGCAAGTCATGGCTAATGTTTGGACTGATCGTGAGTCTATCTGTCCCCAGGAAAAGATTCTTTACTGATCTTCATCGTTGGCAATCATTGGCATGGTCTCGCTGTCGTTGCGTTTCTTTCGACCGCTGCCCTATGAAGTCTTCCTTCGTTGTCATCAGGCATTGGCCATCACCATCGCTTATGCTCTTTGGAGACATGTCCCTTCTCCCTCGAAGATCCCTCGCATCTATCTACTTACCTCGAGCTGCACCTTTGCGGCTACATTTGCTATAGAGTGCCTTGCCATTCTGTATCGAAATGTCGCTTTCGGTCGTAGCTGCTCGCGGGCCTTGTTTGCGAGGCAGAATCATGCAGTCAGAATGACCATCTTCCTCGCCAGGCCTTGGAATGTCAAAGCCGGACAGTATGTCAATGTGTGGATTCCATCCGTCGATCGTTGTTCTGTCCTTCAAAGTCATCCGTTTACTATCGCATCGTGGAGAGACGAACAGCTTACCTCCCTCGAGATCTTGATAGAGCCACGGGACGGGTTTACAAGAAAGCTTCTCGAATGTGCCGATGACTACCAGGAAGAGGATAAATCACATCTGGAGCTGCAAGACGAGTTCGAAAAGAGGCCTTTCGGCTTCGCCAGAAGCTATCCAAGTAGCCCCGAGCCGTCCGATTTCCGTATTGTGTCTATCAGTGGGCCCCACGGATCTACTGTTCCTGCCGGTGAGTATGGTAAGGTACTTATGATTGCCACGGGCTTCGGCATCACAGCGCAGCTGCCGTTGTTGAAAGAGCTGATACAAGGGTTCAATCGGGCTGAGGTTCGCACGCGTAATCTCCATTTAGTGTGGCAGTTACAGAATCTTGGTTTGCGTCCCTCGTTACTTAGCACCGATGGTATTTAACAACGATAGGCGATGAATACCCGGCAAATGATTTGCTTGACAGAGCGCTGAAGGAGGACACGTTAGATCGTGGTTATGTAAGTTAACAGGAAGGTGGAACTAGCCTCGGCTCATTAAGCGGTGCCAGATGCTCCATGTCTCCATCTTCTTTGCGAAAACGCGCCTTGATCCGGACCCTCAATATCTAGGAAAGCGCGTTGCATACCGCAGCGGAGTGATGAACCTTTCCACTTTACTACTTGACCAGATTGGTCCGACATCCGATAAGAGCAAGGAGAGAATTTTGATTACAGGTTTGTAGGCCATCATTGAAGGAAAGCTCCTCAGGCTAACATTCACTGCAGTCGCTGCGAACGAGAATCTTCGCGATGAGGTACGGAACCTTGTCAGGCCACGTCTGAATGGGAATATTAAATTACTGGAATTGGAGTATCAGCCGGCGGAGAGACAACGACGTTTTTGGTCTTCCATTTGGAGGCCCAAAAGGGGTTTCCATAGTTGAGCTTAGAGTCTTTTAATAATCGCATTCACGAACTACCTTTTACCTGCACATCATTATCTTCAAGTAATCGTAGGATCAAGTTTCGGCTGCTTAAGCGTCTGTTTTCGGCTCTTAGAGCTAAAAGAAAGACAAAGATTAAATAAACTGACTTTCCCAACGCTCCCCTCACAGTTCAGTTTTGCTAGATGTTCAGGAAAGAAAGACCTATTACCCAGGTCTCCGGGTACAAAGCGACGGTCAAGGTTGGGCAGATTGTTGACAAACCAGTAATAGGGCACATTCAGCCGGGTGACACGATCCAGCCGGGTGACACGATCCAGCCGGTTGACACGATCCAGCCGGTTGACACGATCCAGCCGGTTGACACGATCCAGCCTGTAAACTCGACCGCACCAGCTCGTCCTAGGGCCCTCAAGAAGCGCACATTGGACCGAAGAGTGAACCACGTTGTGGATTCAAGGGTGCAGAGAAATAAAAAGCTTGCTAAAACGGTTCCCAATAGGATATATTGTCATCTCATGACCATCGATCAGGCTGGATGTGCGATCATCGGAGTTGACGATATCGACCCTCGAAAGCGAGTGGCCATCAAACGAGTGAAAAGCCCTGAAGGTTCTGTTTATCAGATACCGTCATTCAAATGTGAGCAGATTGTCAATATTAAAGATATGTATATGGAGAAAAGCGACATCGTTTTCGTTTATGAACAAATGGATCTATCGCTACGACATATGACCGGCATCATGCAAAATCGTTCATTGAAGGCCTTTCAGATTGCGGCAATCTGTCGAGAGGTGGTGAGCGGTCTACTCTGTATGCATCAAGAGCTTGGACTGGCCCATGGCGCGCTTAGCTGCAGCACGATTCTTCTTGATGTTAATGGAAGTGTGAAGATTGGTAAGTATTGTATGAAGATCACGTAGAAGATTTCTAACATGCGCTAGCCAACGTGGGGGACTCTTTTGTTGAAAACAGACACCTGAATTCCACGAACGAGCGCAACGACATTCGTAGTGTTGGAGCTGTTATGATGGAGTTGATGGAGCCGACGACATACATTCTAGACCCGTCAGCAATGAAGCTCAAGGACTCAGATAAGTGGGAGAATAGTCTTGGGATAGAAGACTTTCTTGCAGCAACGCAGCACGGGTCTTTGAAAGAGCTAAAGGAGCATGGCTTTCTATCTGATGGTCCTTCCGGAACATGCCTCGCATCTCACGTCTTCTGCGCATTAAGAGCGGCCAGGCTGGGAGATTGGGATGTTTTATCTATACCGTAGAGGTTCTCGATAGAGTATGTTATAACAATAAATTAATATGCCGCTCATTCAGGCATTTCAAGGGGCGCACTTTTCGAAACTTTTTGATTTCTAGTCTATCCCGAGCGAGCCACAGTACCGTAGAGGGCAGTACCATAAAGAGCAGTACCGTAGAGAGCAGTACCGGGGAGGGCAGTACCTGAGAGGGCAGTACCGTAGAGAGCAGTACCGTAGAGAGCAGTACCGGAGAGGGCAGTACCGTAAAGAGCAGTACGATAGAGGCCAGTACCGTAAAGGCCAGTACGATAGAGGCCAGTACCGTAGAGAGCAGTACCGGAGAGAGCAGTACCGAAGAGGCCAGTACTGTAAGAGGCTAAAAACGGCTCCCAAAAACATCAATCACATGGTAGTTGAGTAGTGTCATCCATATGTGAGTACTACCTGATGGGTTATAGATAGGACTCACTCTATCTGCCACTGATCAGCCTTTGGTAGCAGAAGTAAGTCCCCGTCCAATTAACCCTATAGCGTAGGATAGCCCGTGCCCGACTTGGAGTAGAGCGTCAGAATTGGAGCACGGTGTCGAAATCGAAGCACGGCGTCGGAATCGAAGGAGGATGTCAGAATTGAAAACTAGATAAAGCATCAGGCTTCCGCTGAAAGCACTCATCGAAATCACAAATGTATTCCAGCAAAGCACTACTTTATATCATTCTCATTGTAGAAGCGTACACAGCTCTGGCAGCTACAAAATCGGTAACCCCTATACAAGATGTAGAGAATATAAAAAAGCGTTCCAAGATCGGGCTTGGTTTGTATTCCGAAAGGGACTGTGGCGGGGACTTAAGGGTGATGGATGATCTTACAAAACTCGCTAAACAACCCGCACCTGATGGGAATTGGTTTATCCAAGATCCTTCTTCCATCAACAGCTTTACGTTACTCGGCCGAAATCTTGAAGGTCAAGAACAGCTCGATGTTTCCGCGATGGCTCCCAGTAACGGTGATAAATGCGGCGTTTTTATTCGCAGTTATACTGCTGGCACCACCACTGTCTGCAACAATGTAGAAAAAATTGACTGCGTCAGACTCTGGGACAATCCTGGTCTTTGAGTGAAGAACGTTGTTATCCTTCTGCACGATCTTTGAGAAGAAAGCAAGTTCGTTTTGAAGGTTTTATTAGCTAGATCTCTGTTCGGAAACAGCAACTCAGTACAATTCGTACTCAGTATATCATTGTCTTCTTACAATCTTAGCCAGCTGCCGGATTATTATCCTTGTCTCTCTATTCAGTGTCATCGATGAACGTGTTACCTTCGTAATTGATACGGTACAATGGATATCCGCTAAGCCGTCGGAACTTGTTTCTTAAAGGTTTTCGGCCTTCCCGTATCTGTTGTGCTTGAAGGGCTTCGCTGTCATCGATCTCCTCAAGGTCCGGGCCGCGTTTTGCGTGCCGCTCTTTCGATTGATCCTCTTCTTGCGGTAGATTGTCTTCAGGCGTTGGATTCTCTTCTAATGTTGGATGCTCTACTGTAATATGCTCTCCTGTTGGATGCTCTCCTGTTGGATGCTCTTCTGTTGGATGCTCTCCTGTTGGATGCTCTTCTATTGAACGCTCTCCTGTTGAATTTTGATGCTCTCCTATTAGAGTTGAATGCTCTCCGGTTGAACGCTCTTCTGGCGTTGGACGCTCTTCTGACGTTGAATGCTCTCCTGTTGAATACTCTTCGGTCGGGTGCTCTCCTGACGTTGAACGTTCTCTTGACAATGAATCGTCTTCTGACGATGGTTTCAGTGGTGAAATCTCTTCTTGTGGCCGATCCCCGTCGTCGTCATGAATTTCGTGAAAGCCATCGGCTGAAGCTTCATCTATGATTTGGTTGACATATGATGCTTGAGTTCTGAGCTCTGAAGGAGATGACGTTTCAAGATCCGCTAGTTCGTCTTGACCTTGTCTTTGAAGATTCTCCATATTTCGCTTCTCTTGCTTCAGGCTAGTTCCCGACTCATACTGTACCAACTGACCTTGTTGTTGTTGATTTTGGCTTTGCTCCTGTATCACAGGTTCTCTAGCTTGTCTTACGAGCGCTAGAAGTTGCTCGTTTTGCTTTTCTTGTCGATTAATTAACTCTTTCTCGTCTATTGCAAGCTTTCGATGAGACTGTTCTTGCTCTTGCTCTAATTTTCTGAGCGCACTGACGTCTTCCTCTAGCTTGTGTCGAAATTGTGCTTGTTCTTGCTTCATCGTTTCAAGTGTGCTTTGATCAAGTTCTAATGCTTGTCGTTGTCGCCCTTGTTCTTGTTCTAAATCTCTGAGTGTATTTGCGTCTCGTTCAAGTTGCTGGCGAATATGTACTTGCTCTTGTTTCGCTGTTTCGAGTGTGCTTTGATCAAGTTCTAATGCTTGTCGTTGTCGCCCTTGTTCTTGTTCTAAATCTCTGAGAGTATTTGTCTCTTGTTCAATTTGCTGTCGCATTTGTGATTGCTCTTGTTTCGCTGTTTCGAGTGTGCTTTGATCAAGTTCTAATGCTTGTCGTTGCAGCCCTTGCCCTTGTTCTTGTTCTCTGAGAGTATTTGCCTCTTGTTCAATTTGCTGTCGCATTTGTGATTGCTCTCGTTCTAGCTCCACGAACATGTTAACGTCGACTTCAGGTTGTTCCTCATCAATATTCATGCGCTCGAGAGAGATCGATTGAGCTGGATGAAAATTCGAGAGTTGTGATTCATTGATCCTTGTAGAGAGATGCTGTTGTGAACTAGAATCAATTGCCGTGTCTATAACATCACACGGCATGCCATAGAATTTCATGTATACGGATCTCAGTCTGAAAAACGACGTTATTCCCTCAGACTGTTCATTTCTATCATCATGTAGATGAGTAATGAACAAAAATTTACGATCCTCTTCATAGCTCTGAATGTGTGGCATTCCGCATCTCTCTCTTCTTGTTTCTCCAGGACCATCTGTGACGAGCATGGGCCTGTTGTTTCCTGTTGCTTCTGGTGTCTCTTGAGACCGTGAATACTGCTGTAAGGCTCTGATCGCTGGGGGCTCAAAACCCAATCGATTGGCAAGATCAATCATCTCGCGCAGCTTCGCTGTGTTCAACATAACCATCGGCTTTGCTAAAAGATCCTTCCCGCAGGACCTTCTGGGAATCTCGCGATGATAGCGCATAGCAAAAGCCCATAACTGTCGACATGCCAGATCTCTTTGATACGCAAAGCTTGCTGAGACGGTCTTGAAGAGTGTTTCGGTTTCTTGCACCAGAGCCGATCCTGTATCCTGATTTACACCAGTAAAAATATCCTTCAAAGCCGTAGATACCGTATCTCGAGGGCTTAAACATATCGTCCATTTCAAGCAATTGGACCAGGCTTCGAGTAATTTAATATCCTCAAAGAAGCCGTATAAGGAAGGAATCAGACCCTTGAAGGTTTGTAATTGAATCCAGATTTCTTCACGCTCTTGCTGACTGAAAGAGCAAAAGACTTCGCCGCCAAGCACTTTGCCACGTAGAATTTGAGCATCTGCTGTTGATGCCCAAGGTGCTGTGAGTTCCAAGGCTTTCACCGTTACTGAATCGATGTTCTTCATTGCGACCTTGTCTTGTCGTAGCAGGTTGAACCAGAAGTCCTTGATGTGACGAAGATAATGCAGTATTTCCTTAAATCAGTGAGCTTACTTCAGAGATCAGAGAGCGTGTTTACCTCATCGCATCTGATGGCGAACATCTTGTGTAGCGTGCTTATTCTCATTCCCTCTAAGAGTGCAGGTACCTCCAGTAAAGAGTCGAAAGCAGCGGTGAAGTCCTTGTGCTGAAGAAGTTGTTTCAAATTTCTGGACTTATGTGGAGACAAGCGAGCCCACCATCGTGCCTCGTTGCTCCGTTGGTTTTTAACATGATACTCACGTATTTTACGATAAGCCTCGCCATCAAAGGATTGACCTTCGTTCGCGTACTCTTCAGTCAGAGTTGTTTTCAACTCACTACTGATGTCTGATTATTTAGTCAGAAGATGTTGAGAAAGAGAAGTTGATCATACCTGCAAGATAGAGATCTACCGTCCACCATTTATCCGATGATGACAGAACCTGTTTGGCCGCCTGAATCCTATGTCGTCCGTGCAAGCACTCGAGCTGATAGCCGGGCCAGAAGACCAATTCCGGAATGTTATGTTGCGAATTCATGAACAACACGTCTTCCCGAATCCCGGAGACCCGTAACGCAGAATCAAGATGGTGTTGATCGATAATGGCGGGAACATGATTACGTGCATCAAGCCGACGGCAGTCTTTCCGAAATAGTGACCGTAATTTCTGAACGTGTGTAAAATCGAGCTCTTTCTCCCGAAAATACAGCCATTCTAGTCCAATGCGGGCGGTTCCTTTGTACTTGATGCGTTTTTCTTTTTCAAGGTTTGACTCTTCTAGTAGAGCTGGAGTCCGCTGCATATTGAATTAGAATGATATCATTGGGAACAAGAAGAGAATGGGGGTTAACCGCTTCTTATATCGACGGCCTAATGGCACAAGTCCCCCCGGACATCTCAACCCCCAGAAGAATCCTCCTGGGAGAAACAGAAATAGTCTAAATCTAGTGTGAGGCCACAACCTCCTAGAAGAATCCTCCTGGGAGAATGGGATAGTCTAAAATCTAGGCGATGAGGGCCACTATAGTCGTATCGCAACCTCCTAGAAGAATCCTCCTGGGAGAATGGCATAGGTCCAATCCCTAGGTGCCGAGGCACTACAGTCACACCACCTCAAGCCCCAGAAGAATCCTCCTAGGAGGAATTGCCTAGGATAGCCCAAGCAGGTGGCGAGGCGCCTGCTCCGTTACTGGCAGCCCTGCTCCATTACTGGCATGACTTCTTCATTTGGGGTGTGGCTCCAGTGCCAGTAACGGTGTGGGGCGCCAGTAATGGAGCAGGGCGCCGGGGACGGAGCAGGCGCCAGTAATGAAGCAGGGCGCCAGTAACGGAGCAGGGCGCCAGATTTGTAGCAAGCCAATATTGAAACGGAGAGTCTGGATTAGCTAGAGCAGAGGACTTATTGTTGGAATTAAGTGGTCTCGAAGAGTACTACTATCTAATTTTTAAACCCAACCCGCTCCATGTGGAGCCAGCCAATGAATTGACAGGTTGGGTTGAGCTAGGGTTCGTTCATTTGGGTGCCGAGACCTAGCCTAGAATATAGAATAGAGAAATCCATAACTTATGTAGAAGCGATCCGTTCTCCATAATTTCTGAACCACGTGAAAGGCCTTATTCAGCTACTTGAACGAACAATCTGCATAACGACTGTATCGAGCGCGCATGACGCATACAGCGGATGCTGTCTTGTTCAGGTCTGATGTTCGTCTTTTTCTTATTGATAGAAACAAGGTTTTTAAGGTTCATATTAGCAGTGTGGCAGTTTAAGTTAAGCTTCTCGCTTACTGCAAAACTTATGCTCTCAAAAATTGCTTTCTGTACAAATACTCGATCTTCTAATAAGCTCTTAAAGAACCCCCAAATGGCTACACATCGACCAAGTAACCAGGACCGCGCTGCTTACCGAATGAAGTGCCGCAAGAAATTATCCGAGCATCTCTGTAAGATCCGACGAACGAAAGATGGGCAGAATCTGCTGATGATTCCAGTGTTCAAACTTGGCCTCTCAATCGAGCCAGCAGACGTACGATTGATCACCAATGCTGATGATCCTTATACATGGCAAGCACTACCGGAGAAGCAGCTCCTCTTCAAGAAGCAGTTGAGCAAGCATTCCATTGGCGCTTATAGGGAGCTATGTCGGGAAGTAGGCGTGTCATTCGAAGCGGTCCCAACCACGCTGTCAAATGCCAATGCCAGTACCAAGCCTGACAAGGCAAGTCTAGACGTCTTCTCCAACGCTTCAAAGTGACTAATCTGATAAACAGACCACGCCAGGCCCCCAACCAAGTTTCACGATAAGAATCAAACAATTAGAATCTGAAAAGATACAACTGGCCGCTGAATTGGACCAATTGAATGGTCAGGTGAGGGAAGCAAAGGAAGCGAGAATAAAAATCGAGGAAACAACGAGCGAGTTGAAATCGACGTTGCAGGCAACGGAAAAAGACAAGCAATTCTTGCAGCAGGAAGTGCAGGCTTTGACAGGCACCTTGAATTTCTTCCGACAAACAACATGCAAATCTGTCGACGAATTCCTAAATCGACTGAAGCTTGAATTAGATCTCTAGGAATAGATTACTCGCTTCGGGGAGAAGCGTACTTGGCCTTCCAAATTGATTTTTCTATTTTTCTTTGTTAGCGTAGAGGTGCTTCCTTTCCGATATCTCATTAAATACCTCATATGCTGTGCTATCTTCTACTCTGCTCCACGCCTGCCATGTTGCTTGTTCTAGCCAAGGGACTTCTCTTAGAAATGCACCTACTAAGTTAGGAGCATTGATATGAATTGGAGCAGGTAAAGGATTCAGCGAAACTCCGGCAAGGGAGTATGCGATTGGCTTTGCAGGCGGTCAAGTTGAGTTTACTGTCTGTCGATAATGTAGGCGGTTTTCACAATGCGCAGAGCAAGGATATTGAGGGGCAAACAATGTATAAGTAGGCATCAGAAGGATGCGAAAATTATTGAGTAGTAGAGTATCTGACAAGAGTAGTAATTTATTGCAACCTACGAGATGCGATTGGAAAAGTGCAATATCAAAGCCGCCTCCCGCTACGATTCTTGGGGCCTGGACGCATAGATTTCGGCTTCGGTGCCTGCTTCGGTGCCTTCTTCGGTGCCTTCTTCGGTGCCTTCTTTGGTGGGTTCAATCGCAAAGATACCTTGGGCTTAGATGCCGCTTTCGTAGGACGGACATGAAGCGTCACACAAGGCTTTTTCTTGGTCTGAACGTTCTTGTGTTTGAAGTCCAAGACATCTTCAGCAGCCAAATCGGCCAGGTGGGGGTCTCTCTCGGTGGAAAGGCAGACATCTGCGGGAACGATGGTTTGCGGTAGTATACTGGTCTGGAGGTCATCCTTACCATACTCCACGTCGGTGTGAGAGAGTGATGAGGATGGAGAGCGTAGGAATGCTGAGAAGAGAGCGTCGTCGTCCAGCATTTGGACCTTGTCTTGATCAAGGTTGGGCCCAGGTAACAGGCATGTCGTTAAGGTATTTTCGTGTTGGCTGAAGCCATCTAGCGAGTACGTGTCCTCGCTATCTGGAGACAATGAGATCTCATGAGTCAATTCCGGTAGCATATCGTCATTGGTCGTCAGATCCATAAAGACGACCTCAGACCCCTTCGGCGAAATGGAAGTCTGAATGACCTCGGTCGCTTTTGGATCGAGCGATTGTCTAGGAGGCTTTCGGTCTTCTTCATCGAGAGTAATCAGCTTCAGACGTTTGTTTGACGGCCGTAACTCCTGCTCATCACCGCTCTGCCTCTTTCGCTTTCCCTGCTGGCTCATGGCCCCGGGAGCCCAGATCAGATCTTCGCAGTCACGTTTGCTCGGCCAAGATTTCTGCAGGAACGCGCTCATCTGTAAGCTGTGTATATCATTCAGGTGATATAAGAATGATGTCTCGCTCTCGAGTTCCAAGCTGCACAAAGGATGAGGGCATTTCCTGGGCCAGCAAACCGTTGCCAGATGTGCTCCGAGGTGGCTCCACAGTTTGGCTTCTCGGGTCCACGAATTCCAACGGGAGGAGGCTGGGAGCTGATCGTCACTCAGACAGAAGGGGCAGAAGGCAGGACGGAAGAGTGTGTTGCAGTAGGTGATAGATGCGCAGCGTTTGGAGGTGATCGACTCGAGGTGGGTCAGACAGTGTCGATCCCATTCCTCTTCCACGAACCAATCGAAGCATGCGAAACAGTATTTCAGTTCAGAGGACGATCGCTCCAGTGTGTTAGCCAGCTCCGTTTGACGACATCGATGAATATGGTTGTTCCTTTGAGGTTTCGGTAAGCTGCCACGATTAGCTTCCTATCACCTGCATGGATGCGCAAGGTCGTTACCTGATCATGGTGTGGCCACAGCCCGCCACGGGGCAGAGACCTTTTACTGGCTTCTCACCGGGGCGGTACAAGGTGGTACAGTCCTGGGACGCCAGGGAGGACAGATCCTGAATAGCTTCTTTTCGCTCATCTTCCGACACGACTCGATCCGAAATCATCGTCGTTGTGAGGCGGCCACGTTCAGGCATCACCCGTGAGAGGATGGCTAGAAGGTCGGTCTTTGTCTCGTCGTTGGGACGCTCCTTCCCGCGTGTCTTGACCTTCCAATCCCTGCGTTCCCGGACCCACTCGAACTTGTATTGCTGTAATCGTTTTTTGCTGAGACGGGCTCGGTATGCGCGAGATTTGCTTTCGGCAGCTTTGATCTCGAACGCAGAGCCTCGTTCTCGTTTCAGCCGCAGGACTTCACTTTCGAATGTGAGAAGTTGTGGATCTCGCCGGATGGCATCTTCTTCCTTGGCGGGAAGTTTGCTGGGAAGGCCCTTTTCCCGAAATTTCGCAAAGGATTGGAAATAGTCCACATGGTCATGTTGGGCGGTCTCACCTAAGAAAGCCGATTTCCCGCAGACAGACGAGGTGTTCGCCACGTAGCTTTGGCCGTAAACACGAGGATCGGTCTGATTGATGTGCTGAGATCGTTCAACTTCGGTATAGCTCCCTACACAATCTCTTCATTAGCGAGCTGTCGTTCCACAGATGGTCTGACCCTACCTACCATTGACCTTCTTGCCGAGGTAACGGCGGATCGCATGGACTGTCGCATTGCCAAAGAATCCTGAGAGATTGAGGACCGACTTGAGGATACGATCAAAGGTTCTTTTCGGAAGCGGCTCCTCCGTGATACCTTGTTGCATAGTGGCATTACGCAGGATGGGCAGTGTCCGAACGGAATCGTTCCATCGGAGAGGCAATTCGTCATCGCCCTCAGGGATTTGCAGTTGCCACAAGTCGTCAAAAGTCTCGATTCCCCAAATAGCATTGTCTGCGAGAGCTAAGGCGAGGAGGTATTGTGTATCATCGTAGAGCAGCGTGCCATGCTGAGTGGTGGATGCGCCATATCTACCAAAGCACAACATTGTCAGTCTGGAAAATGAAAGATAAGACTGAAAGGGGCCATACACGGTATTCTCGGGATCACGGTTATTTTTCACCCAACGTTGGTCAACGCGATATATCACTTTCCACCCGCCACTCGTGATACGCTTGAGAACGAGTTCAATATCCTAGAGAAGTTCAGCGATGCTCTCTGTAAAGGTTCTATGAACACTCACCCGGTATTGAAGACCCCTTTTGATATCATTCTTCTTGTCAGGGAAAAAAGCGCCGATCCTTGCTCCAGTCCAACAGAAGATCGCAATGATGAAAGGTATTTGAACTTTGTTGCGTGGATGAGTGAAATGATTATCGTCCACGGTCCAGAAGGTAATGGTGAACTGGATCAGCTCCTTTCTGCCGAACAGATGCTTCGGCTTCTTTTTGTTTACGACCAAGCCTTCTTTGGTCAAGGTATTTCTTACCCACTGGTATACTTCCATTCAGCTGGGAATTTGAACATCGGCTTGGAATATACTCACGCTATATACTGCCCGTCTATCTTCTTCTTCGATGCGGTTGCCAGTCACCCGAGCAAATCCAGCGAAGAACCATTCCGCAAAAGTGTTCATGGAGTCCACGGTAACGAGTTCGGTTTCGTCGTCGATAATCCCATCACTGACAGAGGCGATAAACCGAAGGAAATCTTTGATAGTCGCAAGATCGAGAGGAGGAAGCTCTTCCCGAAGACTCTGTGCTCCTGTGGTGTGAGAGACATCCACAGCGCTCTGCTTGTCGGAAAGCAGCTCGCCTGCATCATGTGTGCGTTTCTCGACAAGAGCTACCCATCTGCTCAATACAGTGAGCAAGGACGACTGAGGATAGGTCGAACCGACACGCTCACTCACTTTTCATAGCGCTTCAAAGCACCGTCCTGATCTTTGAGGGTCTTTGGTACGTAGATCGTGCTGTTCCTCTTGCTGTCCTCGGTCCGGTGCGCTCCTTGCTTGTAGCCTTTGGCGATAGCTTTCTCCCATAAATCGTCCGGCTGCGCTTCGTGTCGGCCCATATTCGCAAGGCACCAGACAAAAGAGTGAGGGTTGAGCGTGGTGGGTAACGATATTCTAGAAATCGTAGTTTTCGTTTGCAAAGAGCAAGAACCGAAGACGGAAAACGGGGGGCATCGCTCCCCTTTAGGCTCCTCGGCGGGCCATCTCTGGAGGCCAATTCAGCCGGGCTGTGCGAGCGGGCGTGCGCGCAGCTCTTTGTTCGAACGTGGGGGGTTGGAAACAGGGATCAGTTGCCTCAGCTCTCAGACGTGTCGTGACCCCTAGCGGGGTCACTAACCCCATTACAAGGGATCAGTACTGTTACCCTTGTGATTAGTAATCTCCGCTCCCAGCCGCTCCGAGCCCTATTCTATAGGGCTGGCGCTAGGGAATTCGGGGTATTCCGGGTATTCACCTACTTCCTCCTTCTTCCTTCCTCTGTAGTTCCTATCTACTATATAGTTCAATCAATATATCTACATGCCTAAGTACCTATTCTCGTGTCCTCGTATATCAAGAGGGTAAGTGGACGGTGATGAGGAGAGCGAGCTGGGTGATGCATCACTAGAATCGGATGCTGCGTCACCCCTACTCACCAGGCGCGCTCGCTAAAGCGGCAGCGTCTGGGCCAGCGTCGAATGAGCGAGGTGCAGATCTTTGTCGCTTTGACCTGCCAAGCCTCGTCGACGACTATTCGGATCTCAACTTGTCTAGCAAGTCACGATCATATTGGTCTGGCGCTGCAAGAGTTCTCGTCTCTTTTCCTCCGGCGATGTAGGCTCGATTCTGTTGGTCTGC
>JAABUW010000398.1_pt1 | contig 87309 bp, 84 predicted proteins | sample 5560081 | NCBI WGS metagenome assembly JAABUW01 (sample SAMN10711882, study PRJNA513363) | rock metagenome | isolation source: Antarctica rocks | place: Antarctica: Victoria Land, Knobhead sud | reverse complement strand
GTACAAAATCGAACGGACCATCGCCAACCTCAAGACCTGGCGGACCCTCCACACCGACTACCGCAGACCCTTCGAAACATTCGCAACCACCATCACCGCAGTCCTCGGACTCGAATTCTTCAGAACGGTCGGTGAATAACCCTCATCGAATGCCCTTCTTGGAAACGGTTGCTGCGAACACCGACACGGCAGGTTTCGTGTCGGTTCACCTAGCTGTTAGCGATGGCCACAGCCGTCTGAAGATGTTCATCGCTGGAGAGTTGAGCGACCATGAAGGCGGCGAGGTCGGCACGCGTCAGCTTGTGAGCCGTTTCTTTGGTTTCAGCGGACAAGACGCGGATGTCGCCGGTGCCTGGATCGTCGTTGAGAAAGGGTGGGCGAACGATGATCCACTCGAGGCCACTGGCATCCACGGTCGCTTCCATGGCCGCTTTGTCCTTCATCTCGCCCCGCAGGAATGTCGACAGGGCCAGGTGTTGCCACCAGTTCGTGTTCGCCTCGCTCAGTCCTTCTCCGGTCATCGAGATCACCACGAGGCGGCGAACTCCACTCGACTGCATGGCGGCGGTGATGGTGGCGGCGGTACTAGCTTCGAGTGTGCCGGCCTTCAACGGGTTCTTGTTGCCTATCGTGTCGATCACGGCATCCTGCCCCAGCAGGGCCGAGTCCACTGCGGACCGGTCCCTGGCATCACCCGCGACAACGCGTGCTCGTGCGTCTGGTGAGTAGCCCTCGATCGTGTGGACGAACGCGGTCACGTCATGACCGGCGGCGAGGGCGTGTTCAACAACGGCCTTACCGGTCTTCCCTGCAGCTCCGATGACCAAAACCTTCATGGTGAGTCCCTCATTTCCGTGTTGTCTACCGGTGTTTTTCTTCGCGAACGCGCGCCGCCAGGGCACGGTTGAGCAATCTTTAGGGCAGGGGGGATGCGGCGGTCGGGTCCATGAGGACCTCCGCGACGTTGGTGATGTTGCTGGCGTCGAAGCCCTCCATGTCTGCTTTGAACCGGGGGCCGGCCATGTACGCGGCGGTGACCCCGGCGGGGTCTGCTCCTTCGGGGTAGGAGATCAAGGCGAGCAGTCGGTGTGCGTCGGCGTCGTGGTCGGTCCAGATGCCGTGCGTGGTGACCCCGAATGCCCGAAGGCTGGGGATGTGACGGGGCCAGTGCACGGTCGCGTAGTCCTGGAGTGCTTCGGCTGTGCGCAGGGTGTAGATCCGGAGTTGGTACATGATCTGGTGAACCCTTCGGGATGCGTTTGCGGGGGTGGACGGCGAAGACCGAGCCCGGTCAGCTGATCAGGCTCACACCCAGGGCGGCGACGGCCAGGCCTTGCAGGACGGCGCGGGGGACGATGATGCGATCCCAGTCGCGTTGCAGTGTGCGGGCGTTCGCCGGTGTCTGGTGGGCGTCGGCAGCCGTGGTGAGTGTGCGGTTGATCGGCGCGCTGATGCGCAGGTAGAGCACCACCCAGCCCACCAGCAGGAGGAACGCGACTCCCGCGGTCACGGATTCGCCTGGATGGCCGGCCACCGCCGCACTCACTGATGCGGCGGCGGCCGCGATGATCCCGAGGATCCCGGGAACGGGCAGCCGCCGGTCGCCGTAGCGGTGCACGTTGCCCATGACCGCGGTGAGGGTGGCGTCATCGACGCGGGCCAGGGCGGGTCGTTGGACGAGGGCGCAGAACGCGTCCGTGCCGTAGACCACGCCGGTGCTCACGATCGCGACAAGCGCGGCGAGCTGAGCGAGCAGTGTCACGACTGGGCTTCCGGGCTGGCGCCCAGCGGCGGCAACGCACCGACCTGCTGGAACACCTGCATGAGGTTCAGCTCGTCCCAGTGCTCGACGAACATGCCGTCCGCGACGCGCCAGATGTCGATCGAGCGCATCTCCACCGCGTTGCCGCTGGCGGGGATGCCCATCAACGCTCCTGTCTGGGTGCCGCGGTAGACGAAGCGGCCCACGACACGGTCACCGGAGATCACCAAATCCTCCATCGTGGCGCTCAGGTCGGGCAGTGCGGCGAAGAACGCGGTCCAGAACTGTCGGTTCGCCTCGCGTCCGTCGGCGACGGACGCGTTGTGGTTCACGTAGTCCTCGGACACGAACCGGTCGACCAGGTCGGGCGCATGCGTGTTGAGCATCTTGAGGTAGGTCTCGGCCAGCTGCTGCTCGTGTGTGGTCATGTCGGGTCTCCTCGTCGTGGTGGTTAGCGTTGCTAGCACTAGCGACGACGCTAGCCGGCCGACGTGGGCGTGTCAATAGCAGGGCTCGCTCCGCGAGCAGTGCTACCTTCAGCTGTGGCTCTGAAAGACCGTCGACTTCGCGACCGCGCGGCCCGTGGCCGGCTCATCAGTGCCACCGCCCGCGTCCTGGCTGAGCGGGAGGGCTGGGAGGCGGTGACCACCCGCCGGTTGTCGACCGAAATCGAGTACAGCCAGCCGGTGATCTACCAACATTTCGCGTCGATGGAGGACCTGGTCGAGACCATCGCGCTGGAGGGCTTCGGTGAACTCGCCGATGCCCTCGGCGAGGCTCGACGCCAGGCAGCACCGGACGAGGCCGTCGGCGCGGTTGCCCGCGCCTACAGCACCTACGCCACGGAGAACCCGGCGGTGTACGACGCGATGTTCACCCGCGCCGGGCGACTCCACTTCGCCGCCCAGGACACTGCCGCGCCGCTGTCAACCGCGTACGCCGAACTACGCGCGGCTGCGGCCACGATCGCCGGCGAGCGAGACGTCGACACCCTCACCGAGGTGCTGTGGGCCGCGCTGCACGGACTGACCACGCTCAACCGAAACAACCGGCTACGCCCAAGCCACAGCAGCGAACGCCTTGATCTGCTCGTCGCCCAGTTCCGCGCCGGGGATCGGGTCGCCTCCAGCTCGGCTGGCATGGTGGGTGCCGACGGTGAGCCAGCAGGACGGCGCCGTCCTCCCCGCGTGTCACCCCGCGGCGCTGCCCGCAGAGATGTGGCGGCGGGATCGACGCGGCACACCAGCTGACCTGCGCCCGCAGGCTGCAGCGCGCCTGTCGGGCACATCGCCTTCCGCCCGCGCCCCGGTCGAGCCCGTGGACGTCAGTCGTGCAGGGTCGGGCGGTAGACCAGCTCCTGGATGCCTCCGTCGAAGCTCCGGCTCTCGAGGAGCTCGAGGTCGAAGTCGGCGGCACCGCGAAAGATCGGCGCGTCCCCAGTGCGGCCCGTCAGCACGGGGAAGATCGTCAGCTGGATGCGGTCGACGAGCCCGGCGGCCATCACCGCCCGGTTGAGCGACAGGCTGCCGTGGGAGCGCAGCGGGATCTGCGAGTCCCTTTTGAGGGCGGCGACGACGTCGACGCCGTCCCCGCTGACCAGGGTCGCGTCCGGCCAGTCCAGCGGGCCGGTCAGCGTGGTGGAGACCACCGTGGTCGGCAGCGCCTTCATTCGAGGGATCCCCGCGTCGCCCTCCTGGGTGCCCGGCCCCAACATCTGTACGAACTCGCGGAAGGTGGCGGCCCCCAAGACCATCCGCTGCTCCTCGCCGTAGGCCTCCGAGCGGTGGTCGAGGAACTCGGGTCCCTGCTTGCCCCAGTAGCCGCCCCAATCGCCGCCAGGGCCGTAAGAGCCGAAGCCGTCCAGGCTGGAGAAGACGTCGAAGGTGTAGGTCGCGGTCATGGTGGCTCCCTGGCGTGAGGTCGGTGGTGTATGTGCAGACCTGTGACGCCGGCCGGACTCATCGCCACCACACCCGGTCGCAGTTGATCCGCCGGGTGTATCACGTACCGAACGTTGCCGGAATTGCTGGCGCTAGCGGGGGACGCGGGCGCGGAACACCGTCGCCGGACCGGCGGCTGCGGTCAGCTCCAGATCACCAGCACCAGCGGCGACGTAGGCCGCCTGCCCGGCGCCGAGCTGTACGCCGTCGACCCGCACCGCGCCGAGCACGCACAGCAGCAGCTGCGGCCCGTCGTCACGGGCCAGCCGCACGCTGCCGCCCGGGGCAACCTGCACCCGGGAGAGCCGGAACTGCGGCGTCGGTGTCGGATAGTCGAACTCACCGTCAGAGATCGCCACCGGCGCCACCACCGTGGGCGGGGCCGACGTCGTGTCCAGCACATTGAGCAACTCCGGCAGGTCCACGTGCTTGCCCGTCAGCCCGCCGCGGACCACGTTGTCGCTGGCAGCCATCAGTTCCACGGCCGTCCCAGACAGGTAGGCGTGCAGCACCCCGGCGGGGGTGTAGAGCGCCTGCCCGGGTGCCAGCACGATGTGGTTGAGCAGCAGCACCACGACGATTCCGGGGTCGTCCGGGTACCCCACCGCCACCTCGTCGAGCAGGTCCAGCTCGGCCAGCACCGCGGCCGGGGTCGCGGGATCACGGCGGGCCGAGGCGGCGGCCTCACGGGCCGCCCGGGCCAGCTCCGCGGCGTCGCCACGGTCCAGAGCGTGACCACGGTCCAGGCTGAGCAGGGCCCGCACCGCCACCGCAAGCCGGCCAGCCTCGTCCGGGGCCGCCGCGTCGTCACCGGGTGGGTCCAGCAGCGAGCGCACGACGTCGGAGAGCAGCAACCCGCCCGGCGAGCCCGCACCCCGGTCCAGGGCCCGCAGTACCGGGGCGGCCTCGGCCAGCGGCCGAAACCCGGACAACGCGGAGAACCGGGTCAGCGCGCAGGCGATCTCCGGTTTGGGACCGTCGTCGCGGTAGGTGCGCTGGGGTGCGTCGCGGGCGATCCCGGCGGCCTCCTCCCGCCGGTAGCCGCGGGCAGCCTGGTCCGCGGACGGGTGCGCCTGCAGGGACAGCGGACGGGCAGCGGCCAGCAGCTTGAGCAGAAACGGGAGGCGACCGAAGGGTTCGGCCACGCCCAGCTGGCCCGCCGGGTCGCCGGCCACCACCTCGTCCAGCCGCCGCGAGTCCCGCGCCAGCCGGCTCGGTGCCTGCGGATGGGCGCCCACCCACAGCTCCGCCCACGGCCGGCCGTCCGGCTCGACGCCCAGCAGCCGCGGGATCGTCGTGGTGGAACCCCAGTCGTAGTGCTGTACGGCGGTCCGCAACAGCTGCACACGACTGGGCTGCGGCGGTTGTCCCGCGCTCACCCGAAGCGGCCCAGGCCCAGGGCCAGGTAGGTCGCCGCGTAGGTGCCCTCGGCCAGCAGCGCGGCGTACCGCGCCATCTCCGGGCCCTCCTGGCAGGCCACCACGTGACTGCGGACGCCGTGGCGTTCGGCGGTGGCCAGCAGCTGGGCACGGGTTGCCCGTACCAGCGGTTCCTGCGAGCCGTCGTCGAGCACCACCAGCGCGGGCCGACGGTCGGTGGGCTGCTCGGCGTCGGCGAAAGGGTCCGCGAACACGTCTGCCGGGCCGGCCGCAGACAGCACCGGCATCAGGTGCCGCGCGTCGGCGGCCAGCCCGGCCCGCCCGGTCGCGGTCCTGATGGCCTCGACAACCCGGCGGGCCGCCCGGGCCGAGAGCACCGTTCCGCCCCAGAGCAGCGGCACCGCATCGGCGAGCACCAGGGCCAGTTCCTTGGCCGGGTTGAGCGTCACGTCCCGGCCCGGGGAGCAGCGCACCGCCACCTCGTCGAACGCGGCCGCCACGGTGTCGGCGTCCACCTCCGGACCCAGTCCCAGCCGGCACAACGCCTGCAGCACCACGACGGCCGCTGCGAGCACGTCCCCGGTGCCCACGGGCAGCAGTGCGGTGTACCGGTCCCCGAGCCCCTCGCTGACCGGGCTGTCGCCGGGGGCTGCCAATACCAGGGTGGCGCCGCGCCGCAACGCCTCGGCGACGGTCACCGCGGCCCCGTCGTCCACCCCGTCCGGTGCCAGCACCAGCACCATGTCGTTCGCGCCGGCCCAGCCGGGCAGCCCGGGCACCGGCCAGGCCACGAACGGGACCGGGCACCACGGTTCCAGCACCGCGCGCAGCAGCCGCGCGTCCGGCCCGGCGGCCACGATCGCCCGCGGCCGGCCCAGGCGGTCGACCTCGCGGAGCACGGAGGCCGCGGCGGCGGACTCCCGCCGCACCCGCGACCCGGCTTCGGCCTGATGACGCAGGGCGGAGTCGGCGGTGGCCAGGGCGACCGGATCGTCCAGGCTGTTCTCGTCGAAGCGGGGGCTCATCGGTGGGCGGCCGGGTTCACGAGCCGCCGTGGGGCGCCGGGGGTGCGGGGACCGGCGCACCCGGAACCAGTGCATCTGGGACCGGGACGCCAGCATCGGGTAGCAGCACCGGGATCCCGTCGGTGACCGGGTAGCGGGTGCCGGACTCGTTGTGCAGCCAGGTCGCACCCGCAGCGTCCACGACGACGCTCAGCCGGCTGCGGGTCACCGGGCAGCGCAGGATCTCCAGCAGGTCCGGGTCCAGCCCGCCGGCCGCCGCCGGTGCCCTCTGCTCGCTCACGTGGTCCCTCCGGTCATCAGCTCCCGCACCTCGGCGACCAGTTCCGCCGTCCGCGCGGGTGTGTCGGTCTCGGCGTTCAGCCGCAGCAGCGGCTCGGTGTTCGACGGGCGCAGGTTGAACCACCACGAGTCGCCGGTCACCGTCAGCCCGTCCAGGTGATCCAGCTCGACGCCGTCCCGACCCGCGTAGCGGCGTTGCACGGCGGCCAGCACCGCGTCCGGGTCGGCCACCTCGGTGTTGATCTCCCCCGAGGCGGCATAGCGCACGTACTGCCCCAGCAGATCTGAGAGCGGCTGCTCGGTGTGACCGAGCGCGGCCAGGGTGTGCAGCGCGGCGAGCATCCCGGAGTCGGCGAACCAGAAGTCGCGGAAGTAGAAGTGCCCGGAGTGCTCCCCGCCGAAGACCGCGTCCTGCTCGGCCATCGTGGCCTTGATGAAGGAGTGCCCGACCCGGGTCCGCACCGGCCGACCGCCGTGCTCGGCGATGATCTCCGGCACCGCGCGGGAGGTGATGAGGTTGTGGATGATCGCCGCGCCCGGTGCCCTGGCCAGTTCCCGCACCGCGATCAGGGCCGCCAGCGTGGACGGAGACACCAGCTCGCCGCGCTCGTCGACGACGAAGCACCGGTCGGCGTCGCCGTCGAAGGCCAGCCCGATGTCCGCGCCGTGCTCGCGGACCGCCTGCTGCAGGTCGGCGAGGTTGGCCGGATCGATCGGGTTGGCCTCGTGGTTGGGGAAGGTGCCGTCCAGCTCGAAGTAGAGCGGCACCACCGCAAGGGGCAGCCCGGCCAGCACATGCGGCACGGTCAGCCCGGCCATCCCGTTGCCGGCATCGACGACCACCTTCAGCGCCCGGATGCCGGACAGGTCGACCAGCCCGCGCAGGTAGGACCCGTAGTCGTCGACGATGTCGCGGCTGCTGACCGTGCCCGGGCTTGCCGCGCCCGGTGTGTCCACGCCGGACTCCAGCGTCGTCCGGATCGCGGACAGGCCGGTCTGCGCGCCGACCGGGCGGGCCCCGGAGCGGCACAGCTTGATGCCGTTGTAGCGGGCCGGGTTGTGGCTGGCGGTGAACATCGCGCCCGGCAGATCCAGGCTGCCGGAGGCGAAGTAGAGCTCGTCGGTGGAGCACAGCCCGATCGCGACGACGTCCACCCCGCGGGCGGTGATCCCCTCAGCCAGTGCGATCGAGAGTGGAACCGAGGAGGGCCGCATGTCGTGGCCGGTCACCACGGCGGCGGGCAGTCGCGCCGGATCACCGTCAACGTCGGCCAGCAGCACGTCGACGAAGGCCGAGCCGACCCGCCGCGCCAGCTGCTCGTCCAGCTGGTCCGGGACCACCCCGCGGATGTCGTAGGCCTTCACGACGGCCGACAGGTCGGTGGCGGGCACGGCGGTTTCCTCCCCTGGTGGGACGTGAGTCGAGCGGTCGGGCAGACAACGATCGCGACAGCGAGCGCCGGGCCGTCGAGCTCCGGGGCCGGCCCCGCTCCTTGGCGCGCTCAGCTGTCGCTGGACAGTACCCGCAGGTGGGCGCGCCGACCCGGGATGCGCTCCGGCGGTTGCGGGCCGGAGCGGGCCGGCGGGTCGCTGCGGGCCGCCTCCCGGACCGCGTCGGCCAACGCCTCGATGTCGTCGCTGCTGGGTCCGGTCGCCGTGGTGGCGGGCGCGGCCAGGCGGATCACGTCCCAGCCGCGGGGCGCTGTCAGCCGCTGTCCGTGCCGCTCACAGAGGTCGTAGCTGTGCGGCTCGGCATAGACGGCCAGCGGTCCGAGCACGGCCGTCGAGCCGGCGTAGTCGAAGGTGAGGGTGGCACCGGCCGGGCGGACGCACCCGGGTCGCGAGCAGGCCCGGCTGGCGGTCACGTCCGGCGACGCTACCCGCGCGACCTACCCTGACCGGCGTGACACGGCGCAGCGATGCTGGCGGCGGCGCCACCGCCGGGCGTGCAAGCCCGATGGTCGCGCGGCGGCGGTGGCGGGACCGACACGGCCGGGGAATCCGCGGACCCGTCATGCCGGCCGGTTTGCCGATCGCCCGCTCCCGGGCCCAGGCCTTCGATGAGCTGGTGCTGGAGGCTGTCGAAGCACTGCTGCCCCGACTGGGCCCCCGGTTGGACGCCGTGGAATTCGCGGTGGAGGACATCCCGCCGGTCGCGGTGACGGCGGCCCTGGCCCCGGGTGAGGGGGTGCCGCTGGCCTCGCTTACCCACGTCGGGGGCGAGCAGCCGGCCCGGGTGGTGATCTACCGGCGCCCGGTGGAGCTACGGGGCGGGCCGGACACTGCCGAGCTGGTCTCCATCGTCGTGGTGGAACAGCTCGCGGAGCTGTTCGGGATGTCCCCGGAGGACATCGATCCGGACCTGGGCGAGTGAACTCCGGTCCCGGCACTGCCCGGAATCGGCCGGGCTCAGCCGGAATCGGCCGGGCGCGGCTGGGCTCAGCCGGAATCTGGCGGGCGCGGCTGGGCTCTGGCGGCCGCGGCTGCGGTCAGACGGCGTGGCGCTTGAGCCGGCGGCGCTCCCGCTCGGACAGTCCGCCCCAGATGCCGAACCGCTCGTCGTTCTCCAGCGCCCAGCTCAGGCACTCCGCGCGCACCTCGCAGCCGCTGCAGACCCGCTTGGCTTCCCGGGTCGAGCCGCCCTTCTCGGGAAAGAACGCCTCCGGGTCGGTCTGGGCGCACAGCGCCCGTTCCTGCCAGCCGGGCTCGGCCTCGATCGCCGCGAGGTCCAGAAGCTGTCCGTCCACGGTGCGCCTCCTCGTTGGTGGACGTCGCGTCCCGGCTGGTGCCGGTACTCGGTCGCGACGTCGTGATGACAGTAACGAAATTACAGCCCCGTCATTACCCGGAAGTCAAGCGGTGATCTGGTATTCGAGCGGTGCTCTCGTCACGTTTAGTAATCGTTCGATGTCAGCGCGTCGATGATCGCCGGCACGAACTCGCACTATCCGTCGATGCTCCGGCCACCACGACGCGCCGGAAGACCTCAGGATGGGCCCATGCGGATCTGCGTTCTGGCCGGCGGCATCGGGGGCGCCCGGTTCCTGGTCGGTCTGCTGCGCGAGCTGGACCGACGCGGCAGGTCCGAAACCGCCGTGACCGTGATCGGCAACACCGGTGACGACATCGAGCTGTTCGGGCTCCACATCAGCCCCGACCTGGACACCGTCATGTACACCCTCGGCGGCGGCGCGGACACCGAGCGCGGCTGGGGACTGGCAGGCGAGACCTGGTCGGCCAAGGCCGAGCTGGCCGCCTACGGCGAGCACCCGGACTGGTTCGGCCTCGGGGACCGCGACCTGGCCACCCATCTGGTCCGGACCCGGCTGCTGCGCGAGGGAATGCCGCTCTCGCAGGTGACGGCCCGGCTCTGCCGGCGCTGGCAGCCGGGGGTGCGCCTGCTGCCGATGACCGACGACGACGTGCAGACCTGGGTGGACCTGGCCGACGGACGCCGGGTGCACTTTCAGGAGTGGTGGGTACGCCTGCACGCCGGAGTCGCCGCCACGGCGATCACCCCGGTCGGCGCGCCGAGCGCCGGAGCGGCCCCGGGGGTGCTCGCGGCCATCGCCGAGGCTGACGTGGTGCTGTTCCCGCCGTCAAACCCCGTCGTCTCGATCGGCACCATCCTGGCGGTCCCGGACATCGCCGCGGCGGTCCGCGCCACCCAGGCACCGGTGGTCGGAATCTCCCCCATCGTCGGCGGGGCACCGGTACGGGGAATGGCCGATGCGTGCCTGTCCGCGATCGGGGTGGCCACCACGGCGGCGGCGGTGGCGCTCCACTACGGCGCCCGCCCGGCCGGCGGGGTGCTGGATGGCTGGCTGCTCGACAGCCGGGACCGCGCCGACCTGCGAGCCGTGACCGCGGCCGGAATCCGGGCCCGGGCGGTGCCGCTACTGATGAGCGACCCCGAGGCGACCGCCGCGATCGCCGGCGCGGCCCTGGACCTGGCCGACGAGCTCGCCGACGACGTGGCGCGGCGTCCGGTGCGAGCCGGCCGGTGAGCTCTGACGCCGCTGCATCGCTGCAGGTGCGTGGCGTCGCCGGCATCGGCGAGGTGAGCGCCGGCGCAGACCTGGCGGCACTACTGCACGCCCACGGCGGGCTGCGCGACGGCGACGTGCTCGTGGTGACGAGCAAGGTCGTCAGCAAGGCCGAAGGCCGGGTGCTGACCGGCACCGACCGGACGGCGGCGGCGCAGGCCGAGACAGTCCGGGTGGTGGCGCGTCGGGGCCCGCTGCGCATCGTCGAAACCCGGCACGGCACCGTCACCGCGGCAGCCGGCGTGGACGCCTCCAACGTGGCAGCCGGCTCGGTGGTGCTGCTCCCGGTCGACCCCGACGCCTCAGCCCGGGCGCTGCGCGAGGCCCTTGCCGCCCGCGGCGTCGACGTCGGCGTGATCATTACCGACACCGGTGGGCGGACCTGGCGCGAGGGGGTGGTCGACGTCGCGATCGGCGTCGCGGGCCTGGACCCGATGCACGACCTGCGGGGGTTACGGGACGACTTCGGCAACCAGCTGACGGCGACCGTGGTCGCGGTGGCCGACGAGATCGCGGCGGCCTCGGAACTGGTCCGGCCCAAGCTGGCCGGGATCCCGGCGGCGGTCGTGTCCGGCCCGGCGCTGCGGCTGCTGCCGGTCGGCAGCCACGGGCCCGGGGCGGCGGCCATGGTCCGGCCGGGCTCGGGCGACCTGTTCCGCTATGGCAGCCGGGACGTGCTGTTCGCCCGCCGCACCGTGCGAGCGTTCACCGACCGGCCGGTGGACCCGGCCGCGCTGGCGCGGGCGGCCGCGGCCGCCGCCGGTGCTCCGGCGCCACACCACAGCAGTCCGTGGCGGTTCGTCGTCTGCGCGGACCGAGAGCGCCGCTCACAGTTATTGGCCGACATGCGCCAGGCGTGGCGGGCCGACCTGCGCGGCGACGGCCTGGGTCCGGAGCAGATCGAGCGCCGGATCGCCCGCGGCCGGCTGCTCGAGCAGGCTCCCGAGCTGGTGGTGCCATGCCTGGTCGACGACGCCGCGCACTCCTACCCGGACGCACGCCGACGCGACGCGGAACGGGCAATGTTCCTGCTGTCCGCCGGCGCCGGCATCGAGCAGTTCCTGCTCTCGTTGGCCGTCGACGGCCTGGGCTCGGCGTGGATCTCCTCGACCCTGTTCTGCCCGGACGTCGTGAGCAGTGCTCTCGACCTGCCGGACGGGTGGCAGCCGTTGGGCGCGATCGCCGTGGGCCACCCGGCCGAACCCGTACAGCTGCGCGAGGACGGCGACGGTGCGGCCCTGCTGCTGACGCGCTAGCCTCGCTCTCTCGTCTGCCGGTAGCTTGGCGCTTGCGAGCGTTGTTCAGGAGCACTTCTCGCCAGGCGGGTGAGGTCTCCGGCGGATCGCTACGCCCACCAGGGCACCAGTTCGGAGCATCGCTCTCAGATCCGGATCCGCCGCCCCGGATGACACATCGAGGCTGAACACCGTGGGGAACTGTGAACTGCGAAGGGCCAACCGTGGCGGGGGACAACTGCCACCGGACTGGCAGCGCCTCGGCGGAGCCCTCGACCTGTACTCGCTCGCCGACCTGTTGATGAGGCCGGTCGACCACCGGTTTTTTGGCCGGGGCTGTCGAACGGATCCGGGCGCTCGTAGCGGCCTGACCTGTTGCCTTGACGGACGGTGGCCGGGGGTGATCTCGGGTGCGGGGTGTTCGGCCACCTTCCGCTGCGGCATGCAACGAGCGCACCGTGGCGTTCTCAGCCGGAGCGCGGTCCCGGTGGGAATGCCCTGCGTCGCGCGGTGAAAGCCACGGCAAGCGCGGCGGCGATCAGCGCCAGGGCGCTCCAGCTGAGCGAGGTGGCGCCGAGACCGCTCAGCAGGGCGCCGCCGAGCAGCCCGCCGCCGAGGATGGCGAGGTTCCACACCGTGGTGATCAATGTGGCGGTGACGTCGACGTCCGCCGCAGCGTCGGCGGCGGCGGTGTTGAGCTGGGTCGCTGCGCCCCCGAACGTCAGCCCCCACACCACGACGGCGCCGTAGCTGGCCGCCGGCGCCCGGCCGCCGAGCGCCATAGCCAACGCGGCGGCGCCGAAGCCGGCCAGCGAAGCCAGCACCAACAGCCTCAGCGCCCGGTCGACCAGGACGCCGGTGATCCAGATGCTGGCGATGGCCGAGACCCCGAAGGCCAGCAGCACCACGTCGACTTGAGCCGGTGACCCGAGGGAATGCATCAGGGGCGAGATGTAGGTGTAGAGCATGTTGTGCGCCAACATCCACCCGACCACCACCGCCAGCACTGCGGGCACGCCGGGCGCCACTGCCGACACGCGCACGCTGGTGCGGTCACCAGGCTCAGTGCCGGGGACGTCCGGCACTGCCAGGGCGACCCACGCGAGCATGCCGATCGAGATCACCGACAGGGCACCGAAGACGGCGCGCCAGCCGACGAGCGAGCCCGCGAACGTACCGAGCGGTGTACCCACCGCCAGCGCCACCGGGGCGCCGAGCATAGCGATCGACAACGCCCGGCCCCCCAACTCCGGCGGGGCGGTGCGGCGTGCGTAGCCGGGAGTGATCCCCCACAACAGCCCCGAGAAGGCGCCGGCGACGAATCGGACCACCAGAGCGAGGCCATAGGAGCCCACCACGGCCGTCAACGCGTTGGCGATGAGGAAGCCCGCGATACCCGCAAGCAGCAGCGGCTTACGCCGGAACCCACGGGTAAGGGTGACCGCCGGCAGCGCGGCGAGCACGGTCCCCCCGGCGTAGGCGGTCACCAGCTGCCCGGCGCCGGCCTGGCTGACCGCGAGGCCGTCAGCGATCTGGGGCAGCAGCCCCGCCGGCAGCGTCTCGGTCATGATGATGACAAAACCGTTCGCCGCCATCGCCAGCAGTGCCGGAACCCGCAGGCCGTAGCTGGCGCTCACATGGCCATCCTTCCGGGTCCCCCGCTTGCCCCGGGTGCCCCGCGTGCCGAAGGACGAGCTCGAGCAGCCCATTGACCCGCCCAGTCCTCGGGTCGGGCTCAGGCTTGACAGGGGCGGGCGCAGCGGCCTGGCTAGCTCACCTCGCGGGTCAGCCACCGCCACGCGCCGATCGCGCCGGGCAGCCCGATCCACACCGCGGCGGTGACAGCGATCTGGGCCCACTGCTGCCCCGACGGGGCGCTCCACACCGCTGCGGGCGGTCCACCGCCCTGACCGCCACCGGCATTCGGGGTGTTGGTCAGCAGCAACGCCCAGCTTGTGCCGGTGTCCAGCCACGCCTGCAGGTGCTCGCGGATCCACGGCACGACCGCGGACAGGATCGCCCATGCGATCGGCAGCACGAAGTTGAGCACGATGGCCGCCGGGCTGTTGAGGAACAGCAGCGCGAACGCGAATCCCAGACCCACCGACAGGGCCAGGAACAACAGCGACGACAGCAGCTGACCGGCTCCCAGGCCCCACACCGGTTGCGGACCGAAGGTGGCGGGCCGGCTGGCGATCGCCGTTGCCAGGGCCGCGACGCCGACGTTCACCGCCCAGCCGAACACGACCAACACCGCCACAGCCCCGATCTTGGCGAGCAGGGCCCGCCCCCGGCGAGGCGTCAGGGTGAACGTGGTCATCGCGCTGCGCTGCGACCACTCGCTGGTCACCAGCAGGATCGCAACGACCGGCAGCAGGAACACCGAAAAGCTGAAGACGATGTTGGAGATCGTCGAATAGGACCGTTGCTCCGCCGGGACCACGAACGCGCCAATCGCGGCGGCTCCCAGCGCGACAACGGCGGCGGCGATCAGCAGCCACCGCCCGGACCGCGTGTCGACCGCCTTACGCAGCTCGACCCCGGTCAGTGTTGCCAGCGACGCCGGCCGCGACCGCGTCGGGGTGGGCGCCTGCGCGGTCAGGGTGGCGGTGCTCATGCGACGGGCTCCTTCGTGCTCGCGTCAGGGACGGGATCGGCGGCGGTGCCGTCGTCGACGTGACCGGGACCGGCCCCGTCGCCTCGTTCGGCGCCACTGCCGGTTGTCAGGGAGAAGAACAGCTGTTCCAGGCCCGCCCCCTCGGCGGGTCGCAGCTCGGTGAGCACCAGTCGGTGCTCGGCGGCCACCCGACCGACGTCGGCGGCTTCGGCCTCGACGCGCAGCATCCCGTCCCCGGCGTCCTCGGCGGCCAGCCCGGCGCCGGCCAAGGCCGCGGCGAGCGCGGCCGGATCGAGTCCGCGGACCAGGGTCCCGGTGGTGGACAGCAGCTCGGCCAGGGTCCCGTCGGCGTGGATCCGCCCGCCCGCGATGATCACCAGACGGTCGGCGATGGCCTGCACCTCGGTGAGCAGGTGGCTGGACAACATCACCGTCCCGCCGCGGGCGGTGAACCCCTCCAGCAGCCGGCGCATCCACGCGATGCCCTCCGGGTCCAACCCGTTGGCCGGTTCATCGAGCACCAGCGCCGACGGTTCCCCCAGCAGCGCCTGGGCTATCCCGAGCCGCTGACGCATCCCGAGGCTGTAGTTGCCGACCCGTCGGCCGGCGGCAGCCCCGGACAGCCCGACGAGTTCGAGCATCTGCTCGACGCGGCGCTGCGGCAGGCCCAGCACTTTCGCCGACAGGGTGAGGGTCTCCCGGCCGGTCCGACCGGCGTGCTGGGCGGAAGCGTCCAGCAGCACCCCGACCGTGCGGCCCGGCTGCGGCAGGTCCCGGTAGGGAGTGCCGTCGATGCTGGAGTGACCAGCGCTGGGACGGGTCAACCCGCAGATCATCCGCATGGTCGTGGACTTGCCGGCGCCGTTGGGCCCCAGGAATCCGGTCACCTCGCCCGTGGGGCAGGTGAAGCTCACATCATGCACGCTGGTGATCGCGCCGTAGCGCTTGGTCAGGTTTGACACCTCGATCATGGGACCCACCATCGCAGGGCCGAACCCGGTTACGGAAGTGTTTCGGCCGCACGACGGGTCGCGGACTTCGAGCTGCTCAGAGGGCCCGGTAGTCAGTCGGGGACAGCCGTGAACCGTGGCGGGGCCGCCGAATGCCGGACATCGAGAGCAGTGCACACACTCGGTAGCGCTGACCCCGCCAGGGCTGGAGAACCCGGGCCAGGCCCTCGTCATCGCCGACGACACCGGTGAACGCCCAGGTGACGTCCTTGGCGACATGGAAGTCCCCGAACGAGACCGCGTCCGGGTCGCCGTGCACCCGTTGCATGACCTCCGCCGCCGTCCACGCCCCGATCCCCGCGACCGCGGTCAGCCGCTGCGCGGCCGCAGCGTGGTCCATGCCGACGGACTCCTGCAGCCGCGCGGCCACCCGGGCGACGGTCACGATGCGCCGCGCCCGTTCCGGGCCCACGCCGGCACGGTGGAACTCCCAGCTGGGGATCCCCGCCCACCCGGCCGCATCGGGGATCAGCCGCAGCGGACCGGCAGTGCTGGGACCGGCACCGTTCGGATCGGGGCCGTCGGGACCGGGGCCGGGCGCGGGTTCACCGAAGCGGTCGAGCAGCTGACGCCAGCTGTTCTTTGCCTCGAGCCCGGTCACCTTCTGCTCCAGGATCACCGGGACCAGGGTTTCCAGCACCAGCCCGGAGCGGCACACCCGCCAGTCGGCGAAGCGTCGGCCGGCCTGGCGCAGTACCGGATGATCGGCCGCGAAATAGCTGGGCCCGTCGTGGTCGTCGGCGTCCCCGAGCAGTTCCGGCAGACCGTCGAGCAGCCAGTCCGCTCCCGGACCCCACGCCAGCGCGTCGACCGTCCCGTCGACGAACTGCCGCAGCCGCAGCGTTCCGGGTCCGCACGGGGTCCGGCTGGCTCGCCACCAGGAGCCGTCCGGGCCACGGCGGCAGCTGGGGTCCTGACCGCCGTGCCGCAGCGGGCTCAGCGTCCGGGCCATGTCGGTGGGTCGCCGCGGCCGCCAGGACCGGACCACGGCAGCCTGCCGATCACGGACCGGGGTCGGGACGGTGAGGGTCACCTGCTGCTCAGCCCAACAGGTCCGGCTGCCGCCACGGCATGCCGCGCACGTGGTGGTCCAGAAATGCCAGCACGGTCGAGTACCAGACCCGGCTGTGCTGGGGCGCCAGGACCCAGTGGTTCTCGTGCGGGAAGTACAGGAACCGGTGCGGCATCGTGCCGTCGGAGGTCTCGGCCCGCGCGGCCAGGTCCGACCACAACCGAAGCGCCTCCCCGACCGGAACGCGGTAGTCGTGATCGCCGTGGATCACCAGCATCGGGGTGCTGATCGCGTCGACCGCCAGGTGCGGGCTGTTGGCCAGCGCGGCCTGCGGGGTCATCTCCCGACGCCAGTAGTCGCTGGCATCGGTGGTGCCGCCGAACTGGTCCAGCGCCCACAGACCGGCGTGGCTGACGATGGCGTCGAACCGGTCGGTGTGCCCGGCCAGCCAGTTGGCCAGGTACCCGCCGAAGCTGCCGCCCATCATCGCGGTCCGGGTCGCGTCCAGGTCCGGTCGCGCCAGCGCCGCGTCGCTGATCCGCAGCACGTCGTCGCTCACCACCTCACCCCAGCGGCCCCAGCCGCGGCGGACGAAGTCGCGCCCGTACCCGGTGGAAAGGGCGGGATCGGGCAGCAGCACGGCGTATCCCTGCGCGGCCAGCAGCCACGGCGTCCAGCGCCAGCTCCAGGCGTTCCAGCTGCCCAGCGGCCCGCCGTGCACCCACAGCACCAGCGGTGCCGGGTGGCTGGCGTCCGCGCCGTCGGGCAACACCAGCCGCGAGCTCAACAGGGACCGTCGGCGGCCGGCACCGGGTCCAAAACGACCAGCCGGCCGGGCACCGCGGGGGTCGGCGCCGGACTGCCCAGCAGGACCGGGGACTGGTCCGGGTGCGAGGGGTCCAGACGGACCGGTGCGGCGGGGCGTCCCAGGTGGAGCGCAGTGCGTAGATCGCCGATCCGTCGCGGGCAACCACCACGTCGGAGTAGGACGCGTCGTCGCCGGTCAGGCGCACCGGCGGCGCCGTCGGGTCCAGCGAGACCCGGAAGATCGGGCCGGCACCGTCGGAGTCGGCGGTCACGAACAGCGCGGCCGCATCGTGGGCCCACACCGGGACACTGTGCGGCCACCGGTCCCACCCGGCGGCCAGCCGCACCGGCGGCCCGTCGCCTGCCAGGGGCACCAGCTCCAGTCCCAGATCGCCCGGGTTGTCCGCGTCCGAGCGGGTTTCCCGGATCGCGGCGACCAGCGCACCCGTCGGGGACACCGCCGGGTCGTGGTGGTCCACGACCGCCGCCGGGTCCGCGGCGGCGCCGTCGAGCAGGGTGCGGCGCTGGCCGCTCGCCCCGTCGAAGACGACGACGCTCTGCCGGCTCGCGCCGTGCGCTTCCGCGACCCGCCAGTCGCACACCACCCCGGATCCGTCGGGGATCACCGACACCGTCGCCTCGCGCAGCGCGTGCACCCCGGCATCCGGTGTCAGGTCGCGCAGCGTGGCAGTCGTGTCCTCGCCGGGAAGCGTGGCCAGCAGCAGGCGGTCCCCGGCCGGGCCCAGGTCGGCATCCCAGTAGCGGACCGGGTAGCCGGTGTGCAGGATCGCGCTGACCTTGCCGGTTGCCCGGGCGGTCCGGCGGCGCTGGTCATCGGCGGCGTCGCCGGCGTCGGTCAGCGTGGGTGAGACGACCGCGAAGACCGGGACGTCGGCCGCCGGGTGAACCGCGGTGATCCCGCCCGGCCGAGCGGCCACCGGGCGTGCCTCCCCGGTCAGCGGCAACTGCCACAGCGCCGGGAGAGGCGGTTCGGGGTCCGGCTTGGCCCCACCGGGCCGCTCGGGGGCGTCTTCCGCGGCCCGGCTGAGCAGGGCGCCGGGCGGAACCGGGCGGGTCGAGGTGAACAGCAGCGAGCCGTCGCAGGCGAACGCGGCGGCCGACTCCCCCTCGCTGGAGCGGGTCAGCCGCCGCGGCTCGGCCTGCCCCCGCGGGTCCACCTGCCACAGCGCGGTCCCGCGCCCGGTGCCGTCCGGGCGCAGCGTCGCCACCCCGACAACCAGCCGCGACCCGTCCGGACTCAGCGCCAGCCCGGCCACCCGCGGCAGCGCGGCAAAGACGTCGAGGTCCGCGAATGGATCGGCGTCGCCCGGCCTGGTGGCGGGCTGCTGTTCGGGGGGGGCGCTGACCATGCCGGTCACTGTGGCAGAGGGCGCCGACAGGACCGCGCCAGCCCGTGGCGCCGGCCCACGGCGCCGGCCACGGGCCGGCCACTACGGGAAGATTCAGGGCTCGCCGGAGAACCGGAGAGACCGGTCGGCCAGGCGGGCGCCGGTCCAGAGGCGCAGCCCGGCGGCCAGCTCATTGTCGCAGCCAGTGTCGGCGCCGTCACCGACCACCGCGTCGGTGACCGTGGTCCGCGCGCCCACAACCGCGTCGCATCCGATCGTCGAGCGGCGCACCACCGCGCCTTCGCGCACCACCGCACCGGCCAGCAGCACCGAGGCGTCGACCCGGGCGCCCGCCCCGACCACGGCGCCGGCGGCCACCACCGACCCGCCGTGCACGATCGCCGAACCCGCCACTCGGGATCCGGCCAGCAGCAGCGACTCCCCCACCGGCCCTGGCAGTGCCGCGCTGGCCAGCCGGCCGAGCACGAGGTCGGCCGAGCCCTCCACATAGGCACCCGGCGTGCCCAGATCACGCCAGTAGGCCGACTCCACGTAGCCGTGCACCCGGGCCCCGGCGGCCAGGAGCCCGGGGAAGGTCTCCCGTTCCACCGACACCCGACGCCCGACCGGGATCTCGTCGATGACCGAGCGGCGGAACACGTAACAGCCGGCATTGACGACGTTGGTCACCGGCTCGCGCATCTTCTCCAGAAAGGCCGTCACGTTGCCGTGCGTGTCGACCGGCACGCAGCCGTAGGCTCGCGCGTCCTCCACCTCGATCAGGTGCAGGGTGACCGCGGCGTCGACCCGCTCGTGGGTGCGGACCTGCTCGGCCAGGTCGTGCCCGGACAGGATGTCGCCGTTGAGCACGACGACCGCCTCGCCCGGCCCGGCGCGCAGGGCGGGGGCCACGTTGCGGATCGCGCCGGCGGTGTCCAGCGGCTCGGACTCCACGACGTACTCCAGCTCGACCCCGTGCGCTGCGCCGTCACCGAAGGTCTGCTCGAACACCTGCGCGCGGTAGAAGGTCGCTAGCACCACGTGGGTGATGCCGGCGTCGCGGATCTTGGCCAGCTGATGGGACAGGAACGGCACTCCGCCGACCTGCAGCAGCGGCTTGGGGGTGTTGGAGGTCAGCGGGCGCAGGCGGGTGCCCTTGCCGCCCACCAGGATGACCGCGTCGGTCACATCGCCTCCCCGGGTCGGTGAGCGCCCGACGTTACCCACCGCGACCGGCTTTAGGGTTCAAGCCGTGGCAGCCGTGCAACTCCCCTGGCAGCTGGTCGACGCCCGGATCGCCGCCGACGCGGCGGGTCTGCTGGTGACCGCCTACGTCGACGGAGCGGAGCCGGACCGGATCGACCTGACCGGGACCACCTGGGCGACCTGGGTGGCCAAGACCGCGAATCTGCTGGTGGACGACCTCGGCCTGGACGTCACCGCCGACCCACCACCCACCGTCGCGGTGGACCTGCGCCCGCACTGGCAGGGCGCCGTGTGGGCGGAGGCGGCCAACCGGGTGGGAGCGGTACTGGCGCTGGGGCCGGCGGCAGTGGCCAGCGGGCCGGAGGTCGCAGTGGTGGCGCCGGCTGGCGTGGCGGATGCGCTGGCAGGCTCCCCCGGGGACCTGCTGGTCGCACCGCTTCGGCCGATGAACGCCGTTCACGACGGCCCGTTGCCGTCCGGGGTGCTCGACTACTCCGCCGAGGTCGCCGCGCACGGTGACCGGTTCCTGCCGGCGATGCGGCAGTACCGGGAGGACGACGCGGCCGTGCTGGCCCGTGCCGGTGCCCTGGTCGATACCGCTGGGCTGCGGCAGGGGGCGCGGCTGCTCTCGACCGGGTCGCTGCCGGGCTCGCCCTGGGTGGAGCTGTTGGCGGTGTGCAGCGTCGGCGGCTCGCTGGTGCTCTCACCGGACGCGCGGGCGCTGCCCGGCGACGAGGCGGCGCAGCGCTGGTCGGTGGAAAGGGTGACCGCGGCCGTGCCCGCCGACGCCGACCTGCTCGGCTGAGCCGGCCGCTGCTGCTCGGGCCGCTCGACACGCGGCGCCGGACGGCGTCGATACGCTCGGGTCGCGATGACTCGATACGACGCAGTGCGTGCCCGGGGCCGCACCGTCGTCGCGCGGCTGCCGTATCCGGTGGCCCAGGCGATCCGCGACGCCGTCCGACACTCCCGCACGAGCCAACGCCGGCGGCTGGTCAGCGGCGTGCTGGACCGCATGGGCCGGGCCGGTCGGACGGTGCCGGGCGCGGCCCGGGTGCTGGGCCAGCGGTGGTCGGTCAGTTCCGCTGGCTGGTCCGCGGTGACGGTCACCGGCCCCGACGCCAGCGGCACTGAACGTGACACCGACCCGGCGCGCGACACGGGAGCGCCGGTCGGTGTCGGTGGTGCGGTGACCGTACGGGTTCCCGATGCCCCGGCGCTGGTCCGGCTGGCCGCCTCCGGACTGCTGTCCGGGCGGGTCGAGCGGTTGCGGGTGCGCGTCGACCGGGTTCCGGACTGGGTGCGTGAGGGCGCCCGCGTCGGCGCCCCGGATCCCGGCGGTACCCATCCGTCGGGGCTTTCGTGGCGGGCCGGCGGCGGTGGCCTGGACGTCACCCTCAGCTTCACGCGTGCTGCCGGGGTGAGTGCCGCCCTGGATGCAGCCCTGCGATGTGTCCTGCGGGCGCGGATCTGGCCGCAGGCCGGAGGCCCGGTGCCGGTCACCGACCGGGCTGGCTGGCTGGACGGGTCGGCCACCCCGGACCAGGGGGTGTTATTGGACGCCCGCCCGGTCGCCAAGTCCAGCGGGGCCGGCCCGTTACGCCCCTTCAACGACCCGACGCTGCTGCCCGCCGGTTTTGGGCCCGCCCCCGTGGACTGCCCCGTCGGCGCGGTCGCCTTCCCGCATCGGCGACGACTGCTCGGTGAACCGGCCCGCTACCAGCTGGTCCCGGCTGCCGCCTCATTGCAGGCGATCCGGTCCTGGGCGCTGACCGACGCCAACGGAGCAGTGCTCGCCCGTTTTGACGGGACCCGATCCCCGGAAGCGGTGCTCACCGAAAGTACAGCCGTCCGGTATGCCACCGTCGAGCTGCCAGCCGACGTCTGGACGGATATGCCGGGCGACGGGCCGGACGGCCGGTGGGCGGGACTGGTGCTCACAACACTGGCAACCGGTGGCCTGGTCCCCGTCCCATCCAACCAGGATGGGAGATCACTGCTGCGACGACTCGGCGTGCCGAGCCCGGACTCCTCGGCCGCGGTGACGGGACTGGACGGGTACGCCTGGAGCGCCACGGTCGCCCGCACTACCGGGGTGCTGGCCGATGCCACCTTGCGCCGGACGGGCTTGGCCAACGCGGTCGGCGGCACGGCCCCTGTCGGAGCAATGCTCCCCCTGCCGACGGTCAGCATCCTGCTTGCGACCATGCGGCCCGACACTGTGGAAGCGGTGCTCACCGACCTGGCCGGGCAGACCTACCCCGGGTTGGAGGTGCTGCTCGGCCCGCACGGGTGGACTCCGGACGGGAATCAGCTGGCCCGCTGGACCAAGCTGCTCGACGGACCGTTGCGGGTGGTGTCGGTGCCGCCGGCCGCTACCTTCGGCCAGGTGCTCGCGTCGCTGTCCCGGACCGCCGACGGGGACGTGCTGACCAAGGTGGACGACGACGACGTCTACGGCCCGGACCACGTGAGCGACCTGGTGTTGGCATGGCGACAGACCGGAGCCGACCTGGTCGCCAAGGCGCCCCGGTTCGTGCACCTGCAGGACGCCGTCCCGCCCGGCACACAGCCGCCGGACCCGCGGGTCGGCGGTGGTCGCACGGTGGACCGATCGTGGGCGGCCAGCGAGGTCTTCGGGCGTACCCCGGCGGGCGGAACGCTGCTGCTCTCCCGCGCCACACTGCTGGACGCCGGGGGATGGAGCGGCTCCGTGCGTCACGTCGACATCGACCTCACGGCGCGGATCCGGCAGGCCGGGGGTGTTACCTACCGCACGCACGGACTGGGCTACGTCTACGTCCGGCACGCCCGCGGGCACACCTGGGAGGCCGGGGAATCGGTCTTCCTGGAACAGGCCGGCGACATCGTCGAGGGACTTCCCGCCGCGCTGCGCACCGGCCGCCCAACCGGCTTCGATCCCGCGACGGCCGATCTCGGCCGCCGTGGAGGTGCGCGGTGAGCACTGCTCCCAGCGGCCGGCTGGACCGGCTGGGACCGATCGGGACCCGGCTGCGAGCACTGACCGGCCCGGTCCGCGCGGCCGGCGCCAGCGCGAGCCGCCGGGTGCGGGTCGCGATGCGCGACCCGGTGGCCGTCCGCGACGCGACCCGGGACCGGCTGCTCTCGCATGCCGAGGAGATGGCCGGGCATGCCGCGAACCCGGACGAGGTGGCGACGGCAGCTGATGCTGCGCTCATGGCATGGTTGGCCGACCCCAGCCCGGTGACCGGAGCACTGCTCACCCAAACTCAGGGCCGGCGGGCAGCGACCCCTGGCGTGCCGGTGCGCCCGGAGGTGGCGGACCTGCCCGCCGACGAGGCCCAGCGGCTGGCCGCGCGGTTGGACGCCCTGAGCGCCCTGGGCGCACGACCGGATGCGCCTGACGCGCTGGGCGCCCGATCGCGGGGTTCCCGATGATCGCCACCCGGCTGTTGGGCATCGACCCCGGTACCGGTCCGCTGGACGCGCTGCGGATCCTCGGCACCGACACCGACACCGACGCGGTGCTCGTCCACGCCCCGCAGTCGCGCAGCAACCCGTTCGCGGACCTGCTCAACCGCGGCCTGGCCGACGCCGGCATCTCCGCAGTGCCCGCCGCCGACGCGGTCGCCGCGGCAGAGTTCGCGGTGCGCCTGGCACAGCTGTCGGGGGGCCGGATCGGCTGCGTGGTCCACCTGCACTGGCTGCACCGCATCACCGCGACCGCCCCGGACGAGCGGCGCGCCCGCGACGCGGTCGAGGTAACGGTTACTGCGCTGCAGCGGGCCCGAGCAGCGGGGGCGCGGATGCTCTGGACCGTGCACAACCTCGGGCCGCACCGCTCCCGGCACCCGGTGGCCGAGACCTCGCTGCGACGTCAGATCGCCGCTCTCGCCGACCTGGTGCATGTGATGAACCCGAACACCGTCGAAGCGCTCGGCCACGGCGTCGAACTCGATCCCGGACGGCTGGTCACGGTGGCACACCCGTCCTATCTCGGTGCCTACCCGGATACAGTGAGCACTGCTCGCGCCCGCGAGGTGTGGGGTCTGAAACGGAATGCCGTAGTCTTCGCCGTACTCGGTAGGATCCAGGCATACAAGGAACTTGACGTACTCGCCGACGCATTCGACCAACTCAGCGCAGCAGAACCCGGCCGGTTCCGGCTGCTCGTCGTGGGTGCCGTCGACGGCGTGGGCCCGGGTCGCAGCGTCCGTGCCCGCCCCGGGCCGACCGACCCTGCGATCGGAGCACTGCTCACCCGCTTCGCGCACCACCCGGACGTCGTCTGCCATCCGCTGGCGATCCCCGATTCGCAGATCCAGCTGGTACTGCGGGCCGCCGACATCGCCGTCGTACCGAACCGGGTGCCGCTGAACTCCGGGGCTGAACTGCTGGCGCTGAGCTTCGGGGTCCCCGTGGTCACGACCGATGCCGTCGCGTCCGATGCCGGCTGGGGCATCGGTGCGCTCCCCGGCGACGCGACCGCACTGGCCGCGGCGCTGCGCCGTGCGGTCACCCGTTTCACCGGGCCGGCGGCGGGTACAGCCCGGGCGGCCGCCGTCGAACGCGCCCGGGCGGTGTCGCCAGGGCTCATCGGGCCCCGGTTCGCCCGGATCGTCCGGGGGCTGCTGAACCAGCCGCCCCGGCCGGTGGACCACCCGGACGCGGCGGGGCACCGGTGAGCGCCCGACCGACGGTCATCTCGATGACCACCAACGGCACCGGCATGGGGCACCTGTCACGTCAGGTCGCGATCGGCGCCGCCCTGGCACCAACGGCCGACCCGGTGCTGTTCTCGCTGTCCACCGCCATCGCGCAGGTGCTAGGGGCCGGCTCCAGTGCCACCGGCGGCGGGCCGGCACCGCGGGGGGAGTACGTCCCCAGCTACCACCGCAACTGGATGCCGGTCCCCCAGTGGCATGGCTACCTGCGTGACCGGCTGGTCGCGCTGGTCCGCGAACTGGACGCACAGGTGGTCGCCTTCGACGGGGTCGCCCCCTACCTCGGGCTGCTGCGGGCCCGGGCGATGCTGCCCGACGTGCCCTTCATGTGGTTCCGGCGCGGGATGTGGCGACCCGGTTCCAACACGGCGGCGCTGCGGGCGGTCCCATTCTTCGACGTCGTGGTCGAGCCCGGGGACCTGGCCGCCAGCGCCGACCGGGGCGCGACCGCCGGGCGCACCGACGCGGTCGCCGTCCCCCCGGTCACCGCGATCGGGCGGCTGTCCCAGCTGGACCGCGCGGCGGCGCTGACCGGACTCGGGCTGGACCCGGAACGGCCCGCGGTACTGGTCAACCTCGGCGGGTGGGCGCACCGACCCGGCCGGCCCGGCGGCGGCTGGTGGTCCTCGCCGGCCGGGATCGTGGTCGCCGCGCTGCTGGCCGGCACCGACTGGCAGATCGCGCTGATCCGCACTCCCATCCTCACCGCTGAGGTGCGTGCCGCCCAGACCGACCGGCTGCACGTCATCGGCGATGTCTACCCACTGGCCGGCTACCTGCGCGGATTCACCGCCGCCGTCGCCGAGGCCGGCTACAACGGCTTCCACGAGCTGCTGCTGACCGCGGTGCCGACCCTGTTCCTGCCCAAGTCCACCCGTACCGACGACCAGCACGCCCGCGCGCGGTGGGCGGCCGCGACCGGGGTCGGGCTCTATGCCCCCGAACGGGGCGACGTGCCCGGGCAGCTGGCGCGGCTGATGGAGCAGGCCGTCCGGGTGGATCTGGCGACGGTGGCCGCGCAGCTGCCCCGCGAGGACGGCGCGGCGGCCGCCGCCGAGCTGCTCGCCGGACAACCGCGGGACGGGTTCCGGCATCGGGCCAGCGTGGCCGAGCGACGGCGGGTCGCGGTGCTGGAGTCCAAGGCCCGGATCGCGCAGCTGATCGGCCCGGCGGCCACCGACCGGCTGCGTGCCCTGCGCCGGCCGGCCCCGGGATCCGCCGGTGCGACGGCCGGACGGCGGGGGGCCGGTGAGCCGGCGCGGCGGCGGGCGGCCGGCGAGCCCGCCCGGCGCATCGTGGCCGACCCCGCCATCGTCACCGACCTGACCGGGGTCGACCTGTTGGCCCCTCGTCCGGTCGAGCACGTGCTGGCCGGGACGTCCGCGCACTACCTCGCCGTCCGGACGCGGCTGGCGCGTAGCTACTACGCGGTCCCGCCAGGGTGGCAGCGTCCACAGCTGGGCGGCTGAGCCGGAGGTTGGGCACGCCCGGCCGGGACGGTCCGCGTAGGGTCGCGGCTCGTGCAGCGCCGAGACCTCGCCATCGCCGACGCCTTCGAACTGACCCCGAAAATCTTCCCCGACGACCGCGGGCTGTTCCTGGAATGGTTCCGGGCGCAGGACCTGATCGAGGCCGCCGGACACCGCCTGGAGCTGGCCCAGGCCAACTGTTCGGTGTCGCGGCGGGGGACGCTGCGCGGCATCCACTTCGCCGACGTGCCGCCCGGGCAGGCCAAGTACGTGACCTGCCTGTCCGGGTCGGTGCTGGACGTGGTCGTTGACGTCCGCACCGGCTCGCCGACCTTCGGGCAGTGGGACCAGGTGCTGCTCGACGACGTCGACCGCCGCGCGATCTACCTCGGCGAGGGACTCGGCCACGCCTTCCTGGCCCTCTCCGACGGCGCGGTGGTCAGTTACCTGTGCTCGACCGGCTACAACCCGGGCGCCGAGCACGCCGTCAACCCGCTGGACCCGGACATCGGCATCGCCTGGCCGGAGGATGTCCCCCCGCTGCTGTCACCGAAGGACGAGGCCGCGCCGACCCTGACCGCCGCCCGGGCGGCCGGGCTGCTGCCGGACTACGCAGCCTGCCGCCGCTATGTCGACGCGTTGGCGCGCTGATGGCGTTTCCGTCGGCTGGCCCGCGCAACGGCACCGTCGGGGACCCGGGCCGCGCGCTGGTGGTCGCGCACCACCACAGCTCCTCCCCGGGCGGGGTGGGGGCGTGTCTGACCGACCGGGGATATGCCCTGGACATGGTCACCCTCGGCAACGACCGACCGGTGGAGCTGCCCGACCCGGACGACTACCAGATCATCGTGGTGCTCGGCTCCTCGCATTCGGTGATGGAACTGGACCGTGCCGGGGAGCCGAGTCGACGCTGGATGGGCCCGGAGGTCGACTGGGTCGCTGACGCGGTGGGACGCGGCAGCCGGGTCCTCGGAATCTGCTTCGGCGCCCAGGCGATGTCACGTGGGCTGGGCGGAACCATCACCCGGATGCGGCAGACGCAGGTCGGCTGGTATGAGCTGACCGGCACCCCGGTGGCCGACCCGGTGTTCACCGGCCCATGGCTGGAGTACCACGACGACCGGTTCACCGTGCCCGACGGGGCTCGCGAGCTGGCCGCGGACCCGTTCTGCCCGCAGGCGTTCACCATCGCACGGTCGCTGGCCGTGCAGTTCCACCCCGAGGCCGACCTGGGCATCGTGCAGAACTGGGTCGACCGGTTCCCCACGGGGGCCGCCGGGCTGGCGGTGGGTGTCGACGCGCCCGCGCTGCTGGCCCGGACCCGCGCCAGCCAGCAGGCCTCGGCTCAGCGCTGCCGCCGGCTGATGGAGATCTTCCTGGCGCTGGACCCGCAGCCGGTCCCGGCCTCGTGAGTGTGGGGTTGTGCATCGTGAGGATGCACAACCCCACACTCACCGACCGACGGCCGCACAGATCTCGGCGACCACACCCTCGATCCGCTCGTCCACATCGCGCCAGGTGAAGCGCAGCACCGTCCAGCCGGCCAGCACCAGTGCGTTCTGCCGCGTGCGGTCCCGCTGGAACCGGTCACCGGCGTGGTGGTGGGCCCACCCGTCGACCTCGACGGCCACCATCGCGTCGGGGAAGGCGATGTCCAGGACCCACCGGCCGACCCGGGCGTTCGGGACCAGTCCAGTCACCCCGGCCGCCCGCAGCGCCCGGAGCAGCACCCGTTCGGCATGCGAGGCGGCCCCGTCGGCGGCGGCGGCCACGACCGACCGTGCCCGTCGCCCGCCGGGGCCGAGGGCGCTCGCAGCGTCGGCCACCGCTGCCAGGCTCACCGTGCGGAGCTGGATCGCCCGGTCCAGCAGATCAGGTCCGTCCGGGTGGCCGGCGGCGAGCAGCTGGGTCAGCGCAACCGGAAGGCCCACCACCTGCATGCCCCGCAGCGACTGCGAGGAGCTCAGGGCCTGGCTCGAGCGGGTCATCAGGGCACCGCGGGGGGACGCGCCGGCCCAGCTGGTGGCGACGACGAGCGCGGGCCGGGTGGGCCGGTCGAGCAGCCCGTACCGCCAGAGGGCGCCCGCCCCGGCGACCGCGGACCCGGGGACGGCGAGGTGGGCCGCCCACAGCTCGGTTCCGGCATCGGGTCCCAGCGCCGCCACCCGGTACACCGCGCGGTGCACGGCCAGCCACTCCCGGGTGGCGAGGCGGCGGGTGATGCTACCCCGGGTATGTCCGAGGGCGAGGGCCTGGGAACGGGAAACCACGCAGCCCTGCCGGTCGGCCACGCCCGCCACCGCGCGGTCGCTCGGGCTGCTCACTTGCCCAGCGCAACCCGGGACGCCCCCGCCGAGGCGCGCAGCCCACCGGGCTGGGGACGACGGCCACCCGAACCCGGTCGCGAGTGTGGGGTTGTGCATCGTCAGGATGCACAACCCCACACTCGTGGCAGGCTGATCTACCCCCAGCTGGTCAGCAGCTCCGGCATCACCCGGGTCAGCACGGCGTCCCAGTCCGCCGGCTCGGGCAGCCCCGCGGCGCCCCAGCGGTCGTGGCCGAGCACGCCGTAGGCGGGGCGCGGCGCTGGCCGGGGAAATGCGTCGGTGGTCGTGGCATGCACCCGGGAGGGGTCCAGCCCGGCCAGGGAGAACGCCCTCCGGGCCAGCCCGTGCCAGGTCGTGGAACCGCTGGCGGTGGCGTGGTAGGTGCCCGGCGGGGCGTCGGCCTCAACCAGTCGCAGCACGGCCGCGGCCACCTCACCGGTCCAGGTGGGGGCGCCGGTCTGGTCGGCGACCACCGAGACGGTGTCCCGAGTGGCGGCCAGGCCCAGCATGGTCCGCACGAAGTTGGTCCCCTGGGCCCCGTAGAGCCAGGAGGTCCGCACCACCCAGGACGCCTGCGGCAGCCCGGCGCGCACCGCCCACTCCCCCGCCGCCTTGGTCCGCCCATAGGCCCCGGCCGGGCGTGGCACCTCCGCCTCGTCGTAGGGCGTGTCGGCGGTCCCGTCGAAGACGTAGTCGGTGGAGATCTGGACCATTCGCGCGCCGACCTGGGCACACGCGGCGGCCAGCAGCGCCGGGGCGGTCGCGTTCAGCGTGAACGCCGCCGGCTCGGCGGTCTCCGCTGCATCCACCCCGGTGAAGGCCGCGCAGTTGACGACGACGCCACCGGGCCCGGCCAACGCGGCCACCACCTCCGCCACCCGCGCCGGATCGGTGATGTCCAGGTATGCCCGGCTCAGGGCACTGACCTTACGACCGGCCGCGAGCAGTGCTCCCACCACGTCGTGGCCGAGCATTCCCCCCGACCCCGCTACCAGCCAGCGGACGTCCGAGGGATGCGGAGCAGTGCTCACCGGCCCAGCCCGGCGTAGGCGGCCTCGGTGGTGGCCTTGGCCGGTTCCCACCAGTCCCGGTTGGCGTCATACCAGGCGATCGTGTCCGCCAGCCCGGCGGCCAGGTCGTCGTAACGGGGGGTCCAGCCCAACTCGGTACGCAGCTTGCCGGCGTCGATCGCGTAGCGCAGGTCGTGCCCGGGTCGGTCCCCGACCAGGTCGAACCAGTCCTCGTCGCGGCCCAGCAGGCGCAGGATCGTGCGCACCACCGTGAGGTTGTCCGCCTCCCCGTCGGCCCCGATCAGGTAGGTCTGACCGAGCCGGCCGCGGTCCAGCACCGCATGCAGGGCGTGGTTGTGGTCCTCGACGTGGATCCAGTCCCGCACGTTGGTCCCCGTCCCGTACACCTTGGGGCGGACCCCGGAGAGCACGTTGGTGATCTGGCGGGGGATGAACTTCTCCACATGCTGGTAGGGCCCGTAGTTGTTGCTGCAGTTGGAGATGGTGGCCGCCACGCCGAACGAGCGGACCCAGGCCCGGACCAGCAGGTCCGCGCCGGCCTTGGTGGCCGAGTAGGGGGAGGACGGGTTGTAGGGGGTGTCCTCGGTGAACCGCTTCGGGTCCTGAAGGGCCAGGTCGCCGAAGACCTCGTCGGTGGACACGTGATGCAGCCGGGCCCGGTGCCGGCGGACGGCCTCCAGCAGGGTGAAGGTACCCAGGTAGTTCGCGTCCAGGAACGGCGCGGGGTGGGACAGGGAGTTGTCGTTGTGCGACTCGGCCGCGAAGTTGACCACGACGTCGGCCGCCGATACCAGCGGCTCCACCACCGCGGCGTCGGCGATCGAGCCGTGCACGAAGCGAATCCGGTCGGCAACCGGGTCCAGGTTGGCCAGGTTCCCGGCGTAGGTCAGCGCGTCCAGCACGGTGATCTGGTGCTCCGGGCGCTGCGCCACGGTCTGCTGGACGAAGTTGCTTCCGATGAACCCGGCACCGCCGGTGACAAGCATCCGCATACCCGCGACGATAACGGCCGGTAACGTCGCCGGACATGCGCGGCATCATCCTGGCGGGCGGCTCCGGCACCCGGCTGCACCCGATCACCCTCGGCGTCAGCAAGCAGCTGGTCCCCGTCTACGACAAACCGATGATCTACTACCCGCTGTCCACGCTGATCCTGGCCGGCATCCGGGAGGTGCTGGTCATCACCACCGGACAGGACGCGGAGCAGTTCCGACGGCTGCTCGGGGACGGCTCCCAGTTCGGGATCGAGATCAGCTACGCGACCCAGCCGGAGCCCAACGGGCTGGCGCAGGCGTTCGTGATCGGCGCGGACTTCCTGGCCGGTGGCCCGGCGGCGCTGGTGCTGGGGGACAACATCTTCTACGGGCCCGGCCTGGGCACCCGGCTGCAGCGCCATGCCGACCTCGTCGGGGGCGCGATCTTCGCCTACCGCGTGAGCAATCCCTCCGACTACGGGGTCGTGGAATTCGACGAAAGCGGGAAGGCGCTGAGCCTGCAGGAGAAGCCGGCGCACCCGCGCAGCCCCTACGCCATCCCGGGGCTGTATTTCTATGACGCCGACGTGGTCCAGATCGCCGCGGAGCTGAAACCGTCGGCGCGCGGGGAGTACGAGATCACCGACGTCAACCGGGTCTACCTGGAACGCGGCCAGCTGCAGGTGGAGGTGCTGCCCCGGGGCACGGCCTGGCTGGATACCGGCACCTTCGACTCCCTGACCGATGCCGGGGAGTACGTACGGACCATCGCCCACCGGCAGGGACTGAAGGTCGGCTGCCCGGAGGAGGTCGCCTGGCGGGCCGGGTTCCTCTCCGACGAGGGGCTGCACGAGCGCGGGCAGGCGTTGGCCAAGTCCGGCTACGGGGCCTACCTGCTGGGGCTGCTCGAGCGCGGCTGACCCGGAGCCGGCCGGATGCCGAGCGGGTCAGTCCCCGGCGGGCAGATCTGCCCGCCGGTCCCGATCCCGATCCCCGTCCAGATCCCCGTCCCCGTGCCGTCCCCGCCCCCCGTCCAGATGGCGGTACCCGTCCCGGCCCTGGCCCTCGACCTCCCGGTCCCGGTCCTCGACGAGCAGCACCACCTCCTCGGCAAGGCGTTGCACGTGGTCCTCCAGGGCTGTCACGGCGACGCTGAGGTGGATGCCGACCAGCAGCAGCAGCACCAGCCCGGCCAGGAAGAGCAGGTTCGCCGGGACAACGAAGCCCAACAGCGAGGCAGTGCCGGCAAGCAGCCCGGGCACCAGGGCGAGCAGCACGACGGCTGCCCCGACCACCAACCACAGCCCGGCATAGCGGACCCGCATCCGTTCCAGCAGCACGAGCCGTATCACGCTGGCGAACACGAGCAGCCCGGCGATGCCGCCGACCGCGGCGACCGAGGTCACGGCGGGGACCCGGACGGCCCGCGTCGGAGCGGGATCAGCCGGACCAGGGAGAGGGCGAGCACCAGGACGGCCCGGAGCAGGTAGGCCGCGGCGCGCAGTGGATGGTGACTGGGGACGCCGGTGGTACGGGCGCGCATGGCCACCGGCACCTGGGCGACCCGCAGGTGGGCGGCCCGGGCGATCATCAGCGCGTCGAGGGTGTCGCCCAGGTACTCCGGCGGGAGCTCGCGGGACAGCACCCCGATCGCCCGGGGACCGAATGCCCGGAAGCCGGACGTGACGTCGGTCAGCCTGGTCCGGTGCACCCGGGAGATCACGGCAGCCAGCAACCGCATCGCCCACCGCCGCGGACCGCGGGCGACGTAGTCGCCGGTCCCAGCCCAGCGGGCGCCCACGACGATGTCCGCCTCGTCCAGCGCGTCGACCAGCGAGGCGATCGCGGTGGCCGGGTGCTGCCCGTCGGCGTCGCACTGCACGACGGCTGCGACGCCCTCCCGGTGGCCGAGCAGTAGCCCCGCTCGCAGCGCACCACCCACCCCGATGTTGAACGGCAGGGTCAGCACCCGCGCGCCGGCGGCCCGGGCGATGGCCGAGGTGCGGTCGGTCGAGCCGTCGTCGACGACGAGGACCTGCGCCCGCGGCAGCTCCGAACGGATCTCGGCCACGACCGCCGCCACCGACCCGGACTCGTTGAACGCCGGACACACCACCAGCACCGACCCGCTCATCGACCTGCGCACCCCTTCACCCTCACACCGATCCCACCCGACGCGCTGACCGATCAGTGGAAGACCCACCGGTGATAGCAGAAGGAGTTGACCGGCAGCAGGATCGCCGTCACGACCACCTTGGCCAGCAGCACACCCACGCCCGGCCCGGCCAGCAACTGGCCCCAGGCGGCGGCCAGCACCGGCACCAGGGCGGAGACCACCGCCAGGTTGGCCAGGAACAGCACGAGGTAACGCACCACCTGACGGCCCCCGGGCCGGCCGCGCCCGGCGAACACCAGCCGGTTGACGGTGAAGTTGACCACCCCGGAGCAGACAAACCCCAGTGCGGCGGCGGCACTGACGGGCAGGCCGGCCACCTCGTGGGCCAGCCACAGCACGCTCACGTCCACCAGCCAGCCGGCCCCGCCGGCCGCAGCGACCCCGGAGAGCCGACGCAGCCCCGGACGCCGTCCGGTCTGCCGCGGCCCCACAGCTGGCGGATCTGGTGGAGTGGGTGGGACGGGTGCCAGTGCTCGACCGTCGGCACCGCCACGGATCACGCGCGTGATGATAACAACGTCCCCGGCGGCCCGCCCGGAACCGTCCCGGGCCACAGTGACGGCGCGCCGTTGTGGGAAGGTTCCGCGGTGACCAGTGGCGCCCGCGCAAGGGCTCGAACCCGGCCACGTCGTGCCGCGCTCGGGTTCGTGGCCGCTGTGCTGCTGGGCCTACTGGTGCTGGTCGGGCTGAACCTGAACGGGTCCTCGATCTCGGCCCTGGAGCCGGGCGGGGCGCACGGGCCGTCAGTGCTGGCCGGGCAGGCGCGGGCGGTGCGCGGCGATGAGTTCCTGCTCGCCACCCCGCTGGCCGTGTCCGCGGCAAGGCAGGGATTCCCGGACCGGCAGTGGACCGGGCTGGTCGACGCCCCGCAGCTGGCGCTGGCCCACGGCGCGCCCACCGGCCAGTGGCTGGAGGTGTTCAAGCCCCAGGACTGGGGCTATCTGGGCCTCGGCGCCACCCGGGGGCTCGCCTGGCACTGGTGGTTCCCCTATGCGATCAGCCTGGTCGGCCTGTTCGTCCTGCTGACGGCGATCGGGACGCGGACCAGGCTGGCCGCGGTGCTGGCCGTGCTGGGCACGGTGACCCCGTACAACGCCTGGTGGTCGGCGCCGTCTCCCGCCCTGTTCGTCGGCTTCGCGGCGCTGACGGCGACGTGCGCGCTGCGGGCGCTGCGGGCCCGATGGGCCGGCGGCTCGCTGGTCTGGGGCCTGCTCGGCGGATTGGCGGGGGCGGCGTTCGCGTTGGCGCTCTACCCGCCGTGGCAGGTCAGCCTGGGGTTGCTGCTGGTGGGGCTGATCGCCGGCCAGATCCGGGACCTGCGCGCGGGGGGGCGACGCGTCGCGGCGGCGGCGGTCGGGTTCGCGGTGACCGCGATCCCACCGGTGGCTACCTGGCTGATCGGCAACGCCGACGCCATCACGGCGACGGCGCAGACGATCTATCCCGGCCAGCGGCGCAGTGATGGCGGGGGTCTGCCGCTGGCCTGGCTGCTGGACGCGCCGCTGAACCCGCTGCTGTCCGGCGCCACCGGACTGACCATGCGGGCCACCGCGGACCAGCCGGCAGCCAACTTCAGTGAGACCAGCGCGAGCTGGCTGCCCCTGCCCGTGCTCGGGCTGACCGTCGCCCTGCTCGCCGTGGTTTCACTGCGCGGCAGGCGGGACCGGTCGGGACCCTCAACCACCATCCGCGTCCAGGGTGCCGGGCGCACCGCCGCGCAGACCGGTGGCGGCACGATGGTCGGACTCGTGGCGGCCATGGCGGTACTGCTGGTCTGGTCGCTGGCTCCGGTGCCGGCCGCGCTCGGGCGGGTGCTGCTGCTCGACCGTGCCCCCGCCGGCCGGATGCCGCTGGCGCTCGGCCTGGGAGCCGTGCTGTTGCTGGCAATCGGCGCCACGCACCTGCCCGACGCGCGCCGGGGGTGGGGGGTTGCGGCGCGGCGCGCCGAAACGCTGGGCTGGTTGCTCGCGGTGGCGGGCACGATCGCGCTCACCGCCTACTCGGCGGCGAACCTGCCCTGGGACACCTCGGTGCTGCCATGGGCGACAGTGCTGTTGCTGGCTACCGGGTTCGCGGTGGGTTTCGGGTTGATCGCTTCCGGCCGGTGGCAGCTGGCCGGAGCGATCGGCCTGACCGTGCTCGCGACTGCCTCCTTCGCCCTGGTCAATCCGCTCAACCACGGGCTGGGCCCGCTGGCCGACAACGGGCTGACGGTCGCGATGCGGCGGATCGCCCGCGCCGAGCCCGGGGTCAAGGTCGAGGTCTACGGAACGACGCTCACCATTGCGCTGGTGCGGGCCGGTGGGGTCCAGAGCCTGTCCGGGACGACGCCGTACCCGGATGTCGACCTGATGTCGTCGCTGCTGCCGGGCCGGCGAGCGGTGTGGAACAACTACGCGACCTACCTCTGGGTCGCCGAGCCGGTCACCGCGGCGCCGCGGATCGAGGCGGTCCGCGGTACGACCAGGCAGCTGTACCTGGCCCCGTGCTCGGGTCAGGCACTGGCCCTGGGGGCCCGGTACGCGGTCTCGGAGGCACCGCAGACCGCTGGGTGCTTCGTCCCGTTGCGGACCGTGACCGGTGCGGGTAAGACCTTTCATATCTACCGGATCGCAGGCGGGCTGCCGTGAGCCCGTCGGCACCGCACAACGGGGCAACCTAGGGTTCCCGGGTCGGTACGCCGGCGTTGCGGTGTCCCGCTCTGATCGGCGCGCCAGTGCCCGGTCGGGGGAGTCCGCGGATACCATTCCCCGGGAGTATGAATACCTGCAGTAACTAGATGCTGGCGGTGTGCGACGACGCGCCCGCATCGGCGCCCGCAGCCGACCGGCATTCTCGCGGGCGCCACTGCGGCTGTTCTGGACGGAAGGACCGGCATGACCTCAGCGCACTTCACGCGCGACGTCGTTGTCATCGGCGGCGGCGGCCACGTCGGCCTGCCCCTGGCCATCGCCCTGGCCAGCAGGGGCCTGACAACCACGGTGTACGACATCAGCGAAGCTGCCGTGAAACTGGTCAACGACGGTCAGCTGCCGTTTCTGGAACCGGACGCCCCGCCGGTGCTGGCCTCGGTGCTGGCCGACGGGAGACTGACCGCCACCACCGACCCGGCGGTCGTTGCCGGCGCAGAGACCGTCGTGGTCGTCATCGGGACCCCCGTCGACGAGCACCTCAACCCGGACCCGAACGCGATCCCGGAGGCCCTCGATGAGGTCGCCCGCTATCTGCGTGACGGGCAGCTGCTGGTGCTGCGTAGCACGGTCTACCCGGGGGTGACGGCGCTGGTGGAGCGCATGGTGGCGCGGCTCGGGGTCGACGTGGACGTGGCGTTCTGCCCGGAACGGATCGCCGAGGGCAAGGCGATGGAGGAGCTGTTCAGCCTCCCCCAGATCGTGTCCGCGCGGACCGAGCGGGGCCGCAGCCGGGCCGGTGAGCTGTTCGGGCACCTGAGCGCCTCGGTGGTCGAGCTGGCCCCGGAGGAGGCCGAGCTGGCCAAGCTGTTCACCAACACCTGGCGCTATATCAAGTTCGCCACCGCCAACCAGCTCTACATGATGGCCAACGACCGCGGGCTGGACTTCGACCGGATCCGCCACGCACTCGGCCAGGACTACCCGCGGGCCGCTGACATGCCCGGCGCCGGGTTCGCGGCCGGGCCGTGCCTGTTCAAGGACACCATGCAGCTGGCCGCGTTCAGCGACAACCAGTTCGGGCTAGGGCATGCCGCGATGCTCGTCAACGAGGGCCTACCGCTCTACCTGGTCTCCCGGCTGGAGCAGCGTTTCGACCTGGCCTCGATGACCGTCGGCATCCTGGGGACCGCGTTCAAGGGCGGCTCGGACGACACCCGCTCCAGCCTGGCGTACAAGCTCAAACGCATCCTCGCCTTCCGTGCCGGCGGGGTACTGACCACCGACCCCTACGTCAGCACCGACCCGGCGCTGCTGCCGCTGGAGCAGGTCCTGGAACGCTCCGACGTGCTCGTCATCGGGGCACCGCACCCGGACTACCGGGACCTGGCAACCGAGAAGCCGGTCGCCGACGTGTGGAACCTGCTCGGCGCCGGGGTCGTCGTATGACACCGGCGCCCGGGCAGCCGCGCGTCTCGGTGGTCATCCCCGCCTACCAGGAGGGGGAGGCGATCATCCCGGTGCTCGACCGGCTCTTCGAGGCGGTCACGCTGGCCTGCGAGGTGCTGGTGGTCGTCGACCTTCCCGACGACTCCACGGTGGCGGCGGTGGAGAAATACCAGGTCACCGAACCCCGACTGCGCTGGGTGCTCAATACCTACGGGCGTGGGCCGGCCAACGCGATCCGTTTCGGTATCGACGCAGCGGCATCCCCGGTCGCGGTTGTGACGATGAGCGACGGTAGCGACGATCCGCAGCAGATCGACGAACTGACCCGGCTGGTCGAGCGCGGCGTGGTGGTCGCCGCGGCCAGCCGATACATGCCCGGCGGGCAGCAGGTCGGCGGACCGCTGCTGAAAGCGACGATGTCGCGGGTCGCCGGGCGCAGCCTCTACCACCTGGCGCACGTCGGAACCCGGGACGCCACCAATTCCTTCAAGGCCTACTCCACCGCGTTCGTGCGCGAGGTGGGCATCGCCAGCCGGGCCGGGTTCGAGATCGGGATCGAGCTGACGGCAAAGGCCCGCCGACTGCGGCGTCCGGTCGCAGAGATCCCCACCATCTGGCTGGACCGCTCGTTCGGCGTCAGCAATTTCCGGCTGCGTAAATGGCTGCCGGAGTACCTGCGCTGGTACCGGTACGCCTTCGGCCGGACCCTGCCCGAGGTAGCCGGCACCCCGACACATGAGACCCCCGACCCGGCGCTCGGAGTCGAGCAGCCCGCCCAGACCGATACGTGAGGACAGCAGTGGCAGACGAGGCAGACGACGCAGACCGTTCGGACACGACGACCGCACCCGGGCAGACGGTGTTGGTGACCGGTTCGGCCGGGTTCATCGGCGGCTACGTGGTGGAGGAGCTGCTGCGCCGCGGATATGCGGTCACCGGCATCGACAACTACTCCAAGTACGGCCGGGTGACCAAGTCGTACGACAGCAACCCCCACTATGCGTTCTACGAGGGCGACGTCCGCGACGCGGACCTGATGACCAAGCTGGCCGGGGACGCTGACCACCTCATTGCCGGGGCGGCCCTGATCGGCGGGATCAGCTACTTCCACACCTATCCCTATGACCTGCTTGCGCAGAACGAGCAGATCATCGCCGCCACCTGCGATGCCGCAATCAAGGCGAACAACAGCGGTATCGGACGGCTGGCGAAGGTCACCTATCTGTCCAGTTCGATGGTCTTCGAGTCGACCCCGCACTGGCCCAGCGTGGAGGGCGATGAGCGCCGTATTCCGCCGCCGCTGAGTTCCTACGGCTTCCAGAAGCTGGCGGTGGAGTATTTCGCCCACGCCGCCTGGGACCAGTACCAGCTGCCGTTCACGATCGTCCGCCCGTTCAACTGTGTCGGGACCGGGGAGAGCCGCGCGCTCGGTGACGTCCAGATCGACTCCGGCAACGTGAAGCTGGCGATGAGCCACGTGGTGCCGGACCTGGTGCAGAAGGTGCTCAAGGGCCAGGACCCGCTGCATGTGCTCGGCGACGGCAGCCAGATCCGGCACTACACCTACGGGGTGGACCTGGCCCGCGGCATCGTCGAAGCGATGGCCAACCCGGCTGCCCGCAATGACGACTTCAACCTGTCCACCGCGGAGTCGACCAGCGTCGCCCGGCTCGCCGAGGTGATCTGGACCAAGATCAATGGCCCGGACCGCCCGCTGCGCCTGGTGCACGACACCCCGTTCGAGTACGACGTGCAGAAGCGGGTCCCCGACGTCGGCAAGGCGGAGCGGGTGCTCGGCTACCGGGCGACCACCAGCCTGGATCAGATGCTCGACGAGGTCATCCCGTGGATCCGTGACGCCGTCGCAGCGGGCACCCTCTGAGGTCGGTTCGCGTGCCGGGGCCAGGTCTGCGTCGTGCGGCACGCGTCCTGATCCCAGGTGAGCCGGCAGCGGCGGACGGCGCCCGTACCGCCACCCTGCTGGTCGGGGCCGCGTTGGCGGCGGTGGCGGTCTGGGCCAACCTGGTCCGCCAGCCCGGGTCGGCCCTGGACAACCTCTGGGCCGAGGACGGACGGGTATTCCTCACCCAGGGCTGGCGATTCCCGCTCTGGACCACCGTGGGCATCTCTCCGAACGGGTACCTCGACCTCTACCCGCGCGTGGTGGCGGCGGTGGCGGCGGCCCTGCCGGTGGGAACGGCCGCGGTGGTGATGGCCGCCGGCGGGGCCGCGGCCTCGGGAATCGCGGTGCTCGCCGTCGTGATCGCGACCGAGGGCCACCTGCCCAGCCTGCTGGCGCGCGCCGGGCTCGGGCTGGCGGTGGCGCTGTTCCCAGCCGCGGGCTTCGAGATCGCCGCCAACACCGCCAACGCCCACTGGTACCTGGTCGCAGCCAGCTTCTTCCTGCTGCTGTGGACACCGCGCTCGTGGGTGGGGACCGCGGCCGCGGCGTTGGCGGTCCTCGCCGCCGCGGGCAGTGACCCGCTGGCGGTGCTGCTGGCGCCGATCGCGCTGATCCGGCTGCTGGCCCGGGTCCGCGGCAGCGTGGTGGTGGTGATGGCCCTGGTCGTGGGCCTGGCTATCCACCTCCGGTCCCTGCTGACCCATCCGATCGGGCCACCCGCGGCCGGAGCGAGCGCGGGCCGGCTGGGCGAGGCGTATCTGTATCGCGTCGTGGCGGTGGCGGTCACCGGCCTGCGGGTGGCCCGCCCGCCCGGCCCGGCGGTGCTGGCGGGTTCGGTCGCCGCCGTGGTCGTCGTCACCGCCGCCGCGCTCCTGCTGACCCGTCGGCGCACGCGCACCGCGGCGCTGCTGGCTGCCTGCCTCTGCTGGTCCGTGCTGATGTTCGTCGTCCCAATCCGCCTGCGCTGGTCTGACGCCTTCCTCGGCGCCGGTGACCCGCGGCTGGGCAGCCGCTATGTGCTGCTGCCGTGGCTGCTGCTGCTGCTGGCCGGGGCGGCCTTCGTCGACGCGATCACGGCGCGGTGGGCAGCACGAGGCCCGGTCGCGATGTTGGCGGGGCTGGCGTGGCCGGCCGCTGTGCTCGCGATCTGTGTGCCCACCTTCTCCGCTGGTGCGACCCGGGCGCCCAGTTACACCGCGCAATTGCCCGCCGCCCGTGCGACGTGCCAGCAGGCGTCGGACCCCGCTGCGGTCCGGATCCGGGGATATCCCAACCTGGCGTGGTCCTCAGTACTCCCGTGCGCGGTGCTGCAGGACGGCCCGTGACCACCCCGGTAGCGGCCCGCGCCCCCCGCGGCTCCGTCCGAGCCGACGGCCCGGGTTCGCGGATCCGGCGCGCCGGTGCCGCGGTGCTGCCGGCCACGGGACGGCCGGGCGCCGGCGAGTTGGTCCTGGCCGCCGTCGTGGCGGTGGCGACCGCGGTGGTCTTCCTGATCCGCCAGCCCGGCGACGCACTGGACGCCCCGTGGGCCGAGGACGGGACGGTCTTCCTGACCGACGCCTACCGCGGCTCGGCGGCCACCCTGCTGCATCCCTATGCCGGTTACCTGCACATCTACCCGCGCCTGGTCGCGCTGGTCGCCGCCGCGGTGCCGGTGGCAAGCGCGGCTCCGGCGCTGGCGGTGGCCGGAGTGCTCCCGCCGGCGCTGGCCGCCGCAACCGCTGTGATCGCCACCCGAGGGTGGATCCGGTCACCGGCGCTGCGGGCGGTTCTCGGGTTGTTCTTCGTGTTGTTCCCCTATGGCGCGGCCGAGATCGCCGCCAATGTGGCCAACGCGCACTGGTTCTTCATCAGCGCCGCAGCGATCGCGCTCGCGTGGCGGACCGACTGGCGCCCTGCCACCTGGTGGACCGTGACGGTGGTCCTGCTGGCGGCGTTGACCGACCCGCTGACAGGGTTGTTGCTGCCGGTGGCGGTGATGCGCCTGCTGGCCGGGCCCGTGACTGGTCGGGGGCGCGGAGCGGTGGCGGGGGTGTGGGCGCCGGTGCTGGCCCTGCTCGGTGGCCTCGTGGTGCAGGCCTATCCGGCGGCAAGCACCTTCGGGGCAACCCAGAGCACCCGTCCGCGCCCGGACCTGAGCCCGCTGGGCTGGCAGTTCCTGCGACATGTCCCGGCCGCGGTGCTGCTGGGTGAGCCCGCGGCCCGGGGGGCCGGTACGCCGTTGATCCTGGGATGCGCGGGGGTCGTGGTGGTGGCAGTCGTACTGCTCGCGGTGCGACGGCCGCCGTTGCTGCCGGGCGCGGTGGCCGGCGTGGGCTACGGCGCGCTGTTCTGGGCACTGCCGAACTACCTGCGTTCACTGCCCCAGATCCAGTCCGGTGCCCCCCTCGGCTTCGCCGCTGACTCCCGCTACGCGGTGATCGCCGTGGTCCTGTTCGCCGTCGTCGTGCTCGCCGCTCTCGACGCGCTGACCGACGCTCGACGGGGGGCCGGCGCGGTGGTGGCCGTACTGGCGGCCGTCGGGGTCGTCGTGGGCCAGGCCCCGGATCTACACAACGGCTTCACCCGGACCCCGTCCTGGTCAGCAGGGGTGGCCGCGGCGACCATCCGGTGCCGGTCGGAGCCCGCTGGGACGGTCACGATTCCGATCGCGCCGCGCGGTTGGCAGGTGACCGTCCCGTGCGCCCGCCTGCGAGGGCTGTGACCGGCTGATAACAGATCGACATCGAGATGATCGCTAACCTCGCACACAGCCGGCCAGGGCCGGTGACCGAATCCACGGAGGATCCACGCGCATGACAACCGAGCTGAGCCGCACCCTGCAGTCCCCGGTCGCCGACACCGGACCGGACGACACCGCGGCCCCCCGTGACGCCCGGAAACCCGAGGACAGCGGCGAACCGGACGCGGGCGGGAACCCGGACGAGGGCCAGCGGCTGCGCCGCCTCTATGCTGGTCGCTTCGACGCCGAGGAGGATTTCCGGGTCGCTATGTGGTCGGTGTTGTGCCGGGAGTTCTTCAGCCGGTACATCCGCCCGGAGCACACCGTGCTCGAGGTCGCCTCCGGGCACTGCGAGTTCATCAACCAGATCCCCGCCCGGGAACGGATCGCGGTGGACCTGAACCCGGACGTCGCCCGCTTCGCCGGACCCGGGGTGCAGGTGATCGTCGGCAACGCCGCGGACCTGGGAGAGGTGGCCAGCGGCTCGGTTGACGTCGTGTTCATCAGCAACTTCTTCGAGCATGTCCCCCGCGAGGTCATCCTGGCCACACTCGCCGAGGCCCGCCGGGTGCTGCGCCGGGCCACCGGTCGCCTGCTGGTGCTGCAGCCCAATATCCGGTTCTGTGCCCGCGACTACTGGATGTTCTTCGACCACATCACTGCGCTGGACGACCGGAGTCTTACCGAGGCGCTCCAGTTGTCCGGGTTCGTCGTGGACCAGATGATCGTCCGGTTCCTGCCCTACACCACCAAGGGCCGGATGCCGAAGTCGCTGGCGCTGTTGCGCACCTACCTGCGGGTCCCCGCGCTGTGGCGGTTGTTCGGCGCCCAGAGTCTGGCCGTGGCCCATCCGGAGTGATCAACCCCCGCCGTACCGGCGGTGATCAACCGCCGCGGTAGCGGTCCAGGGCTACCTCCAGCAGCCGCTCGGCCCGCGCCTGGAAGGAGTGGGACCGCGCGACCCGGCCCGCCGCGGCAACACGCCGGGCGTCGTCGCCGAAGTGCCCGTCGACCGGTTCCGACAGCAGCGCTCCGAGCTGATCGGGGGTGTCGAAGGCCACCACGGCGTCCCCGAACACCTCGGTGAGCCCTGCCACGTCGTCGGAGACCGCGCGCCCGCCGCTGGCCACGATGTCGAAGAGCCGGTTGGAGATGAAGCCCGCCGTGCGCATGTCGTCCCAGTGGTCGTTGAGGACCACGCCCGCCGAGCCGTAGTGCGCGGACAGCTCGGCGTTCGGGATGTAGGTGCCCCGGATGTTGTGCTCGGGGATCAGCCCGTGCCACCCGCCACCCCAGACCGCGAGGTCCGGCCGGACCGCCAGGGCCTGCTCGACGACCGGACGCATCACCCGCCGGGAGTTCCCCACGAACAGCACCGGCTCGGCCTCGCCGAGCAGCGGACGGCCGGGCGCGAACACCTGGGGGTCGGTGCACTGCAGCAGCGGTTCGACCGGACGGCCCACCACCGCCGACATCCGCTCCGACCAGGCGATGCTCGCCGCGAAGACATGATCGGCGGTGGTCAGTTCGGCGGCGGCCACCTCGTCGGGGTGGCTGATGACCCACAGCAGGTTGACCACTGCGGGGTCAGAAGCCAGCGGTGTGAGCCCGCGCAGGGTCAGCACGACGTCGTCCAGGGCCGCAGCCGGCCGGGCCGGGGCGGTGTCCCGCGGCTCGACGACGACCTGCTGCCCGAGCCGCCGCAGCGCCCCGGCCAGGGACTGCGCGAAGTGCCAGTCCCCCCATGCCAGGCGGGTGGGGCCCGCCGGAGCCGCCGTCTGTACCACCCAGCGCAGCGACGGTCGCCCGGCGGCCGGCCCGTCGGGCACCAGGGCGCGGTCCCGGACGACGACCGGGACGCTGACCGCGACACCGGTGCGCAGCCGCGTCGTGCCGACGTGCGCCAGACGGATCCCGGTGGCGGCCCAGGCCGCGGACGCGTCGTCCCCGGTGGCCCCGGACCAGCGCTGTTGCAGCACCTTCTGATCCCAGAGGGCACCCGGCCCGTCCTGCGGCAGCGGTCCGGTGGCGATCGCCGAGACGCCGGTGGCGGTGACACACCTCCCGGGACGCAGCGCCCGTAGCCGCAGCCCGAGGTCGACGTCCCAGAGCCCGGAGGCGAACAGCGGGTCCAGCCCGTCGACGGCAACCAGGTCCGCGGTCCGGACGGCCAGCGCCGCCGACCAGGGCGCGCTGACCATCAGCGACCCGGCCTGGGTGGCCTCGTCGCCGGGCTGACCGGCCAGTAGCGGTACCGGCAGATCGCTGTCGGCGGTGAACACCGCGCCGGCGGTGATCACCGAACCGTTGCGGGCCAGCAGCGGGAGCCCGGTGGCCAGCACGTCCGGGTCGGACAGCGGGGCCGTTAGCTCCGAGAGCCACCCGGCCTCCAGGGTGTGCCGTGGCTCGACCACCGCCACCGTCTGTCCCCGCGCCACGGACAACGCCAGGTTCACCGCGTACGGCGTCCCCAGCGGGGTGGCACTGCGCACTACCTGAACGCGGTCGTCGCGCAGCGAGGTGGCGGCGAGCGCGACCGCCGTGGCGCGGGTCCCACCGGCGTCGACGAGCACGATGTCGAGCCGGCGCTGGTCGGGATCGGCGGCCCGGTCCGGCGCCGGTCGCTCGCCGGTCACCGCGGCGCCGACGATCTCCGGCCGCCCGGCGACGTCACCGGGATCAGCCACGGCGACGACCGGGTCGGCGCCCTCGCGCAGCGCCCCCGATTCGCGCTCGTCCGGGTCCAGTTCATCCGCTGCCAGCTCGTCCGGATCCAGCTCGTCCGGGTCCAGCTCGTCCGGCACCGGTTCCTGGGCTTGGCGGGCTGGCGATAGCCGGTCCGCTGGTCGCGGATCGTCGGCGCGGTCATCCTCACCCGACGGCTCGAACAGCTCCGGTCCGGGTGCCGGCAGCTCGTCCACAGTCGGTTGCGCGGCGCCGGGCCGGGCGGCTCCGGAGTCGTTGGCGAGCTGGTCCAGCAGCGCGAACGCTCCGCGGGTGTCGGCGGGCAGCGCAATGATCACCGAGATGGTGTCCGGGCGCCGGGCAACCGCGCGCGTCGCAGCCCAGTCCAGCCCGTGGCGGGCGCGGACCACCGTGTCGAAGGACAGCGGCTCGCTGTTGCTGATCCGGCTCAGGTCAGCGGCGCTCTCGCGGTAGATCGCCCCGACGAAGGGCAGGTACCCGATCTCGGTGCGCTCGGACAGTCGCAGCACGAGGTCGTAGTCGACGGCGCGGCGCAGCCGCTCGTCGAAGCCGCCGACCTCGCGGACCAGCGAGGTCCGGGCCACCAGCACGTTGAGATCGATGTGATTGCCGGCCAGCAGGAACTCGCGGCCGCCTTCGAAGGCCCGCCAGCTCGTCCCGCCCTCGCGGCGCAGCTCCATCGCGCTGTAGGCGGCGCTGTGCCCACGGGCGCTGATCCCAGCGAGCATGGTGGCCAGGAAGTCCGGCTGCCAGGTGTTGTCCGAATCCAGAAAGGCGACGTGGTCGGCTGCCGCCGCGGCGATCCCGGCGTTACGGGCCCGACTCACCCCGCCGTGCTCGACGGTCACCACCCGGATCCGGGGTTCGAAGGCGGTCAGTCCGGCCAGCACAGCCGGTGTGTCGTCGGTGGATCCGTCGTCGATGACGATCAGCTCCCAGCCGCGCAACGTCTGGGCGCGGACCGACTCCACCGCGCGGCGCAGCATCCCGGCCCGGTTCCATGTCGGCAGGATGACGCTGACCAGCGGTTGCCCACCGTTCGGTGGCTCGCTCACCGGCGCGAGCCCGGCGCGGAACGCCTGCTCGGCGGAGCGGTCGTAGGTGTTCACCTGCCGGGGGGCGCGCACCCGCTCCAACCGGCGCCACTGCGCCACCGCATCCAGCAGCACCGCCCGCGCCTGGCCCCAGCGGACCGGTCCGCCCGGGCCGGGTTCGACCGGCAGCAACGTGTCCGGTCCCGCCGTGGCCACGAAGTGCCCGAGCGTCCCGGTCGGGAAGTCAGCCGCCTCCGGATGGTCGGCGAGGTAGCGGGCGGGGTCGAACAGCACGTGCGGGACCGCGTGGGTGCGCCGCCACGGCGAGCGCAGATAGTGCATCAACGGGTCGGTACCGCGGGTCTGCCACGTCCGCGGCTCGGCCACGGATGGCTCGAACAGTGGGTGTGGGCTGCGCCCGGCCCGGCGTCCCCGGCTCACGTAGTCCACACAGGCTGCGCGTCTGGATCGGAACCGCTGCCCCGCCTGCGCCTCGTACCAGGCACGGTCGAACAGCCCGGAGGCCAGGATCGTCGCGATGGCTCGCTGCCGGACCGCCTCCCGGGTTGCCACCCGGAGAACCGGTGCGTGCAGCAGGGCACGCTTGACCCGGGCGGTGGTGGACGGCATGAGCGTGGTTCCTCCTGGCGTTCGAGCGGTCAGTAGCCGAGGGCGGCGCGCACCAGCGCCGGAGGCCCGCCGTGGTGGGCGCCGGTCTCCAGGGCGCGTGGGCGGTAGGTGCTGCCGGTGCGCAGCAGGAACTCCCGGACACCGGCGAACTGGTCGGGGTACTGCCGTTCAGCCTTGTCCAGCAGGTCCCCGGACCCCAGTCGGTAGGGGTCATAGCGCAGCGTGTCCAGCTTCACGATCGGCAGCCGGGCTCCGTCCAGGGCCCGATCGGCCAGCGCCGACATCGGATTCCACGGCTCGGCCGGCAACGTCCGCGCCGCCCGCAGGCGCTTGCCCGGGGGGCGCAGCCGGATCGAGTTCGCGGCCCACCACAGGTGGCGGGCGCGGGCCAGTCGGGCATCCGCGGCGGTCTCCTCGAAGTAGGAACCCAGCGCGAACCCGGCCCGGACCAGGGACACCGACAGCCCCACCTCGTAGCGCCGGATCACCTCCAGCCGATCCGAGACCGGAACCATCGAGGCCCAGAACCGTTCCATCGCCCGCGATCGCACCACCCACGGATTGAACGCGACGAAGTAGCTCTGCACGTGGTGCGCGCGCCGGCGGGTCTGTGACATACCCCAGAAGTCGACCGGCCGGGTGTCCATCGCCGCGAAGACGTCCTGGTAGGGGATCAGTGGCCCGACATAGCTGTCGTTGCAGATCACCACCCGCTCATAGTCGCGGTACCCGGCCAGGTCCAGGCCGATCTTCCAGCCGTAGAAGTCGTAGCCGACGTTGAGCCGCTGCACCAGCTCCACCCCTGGCGGGACAGCCGCCTTGGCGGCATCGGTCAGCGGTGCAGTGCTGACGACCAGCACCCGGTCGGCTGCGGCGGCCAGCGCCGCGGCGTTGCGGGCGGCGTGCGGAGCGAACAGGCCGTCGGGGTCGTAGTGCGCCATCACAGCAAGCGTGCGCCGGGTGTCACCGGTCACGGCGCGGGTCGGCCGGGTGTCACCGGTCGCGGCGGGGGTCTGCATGGTCTCCTCGGCGTCGTCGGCCCGGCTCGGCCGGCAGGCGGCGGCGGGATCGGCAGGTAGCGGGCTGTGCACCCGGACAGCAACCGAGCCGCGACAACCGTAGCCAACCCGCGGCGGGCAGGTGATCAGCAGTTGCCGCGGGGTGCAATCACCAGCCGCGATGGGCACGCCGGGCGGGTCACCGGCCACGTTTGGCGGTGACGCCTGCCAGACTGAGCGGTCATGTCCACCCGGGATGTCGCGGCGCCACCTTCGCCGCCCGCGGCCGGTCCCGCCCGTGAGCGCCCGGCGCGACCAACTGCCGACGCGGATGCGTCGGGCACGGCCCCGAAGCCGCTGGATCCCGGGCGCGCCGCCGTCCTGGCGGGCGAGGGCGGGTTGTTGCCGGTCAACGAGATCCCGCCGATCGGCGTCTATCTGCGCCAGATCTGGCAGCGGCGGCACTTTCTGTGGTCGCTGGCCACCTTCCGGTTCGCCGCCGCGAACAGCCAGGACCGGCTCGGTCCGTTGTGGAACGTGCTGCGTCCGGCGCTGCAGGCCGCCGTCTATGCGACCGTTTTCACGCTGCTCTTCCCGGGCAACGCGAGGTCGATCGCGCACTACCCGGAGTACGTCACGGCGGGGATCTTCGTGTTCACCTACCTGTCCGGGTGCCTGATGAGCGGGGCGAACGCCGTGGTCGGCGACCTCGGGCTGGTCCGGACGATCAAGTTCCCCCGTGCGGTGCTCCCACTGGCCGGGACGCTGGGCAACCTGTTCTCGTTCCTGCCGGCCCTGGCGGTGCTGCTGGTCATCCTGCTGGCCTTCGGGCAGACCCCGAGCTGGGCATGGCTGGCCACGATCCCCTCGGTGGCCCTGCTGACCCTCTTCACGGCCGGGGTCGCGCTGTTCAACGCCCGGATGACCGTCATCATTCGGGACTTCACGCAGCTGCTGCCGTTCTTCCTGCGCCTGATGTTCTACCTGTCCGGCATCGTCGTCGCCGTCGACAAGCTCAAGGCCCTGGACAATCATGCGGTGCTCGCAGCGGTGCTGACCTACGAGCCGTTCTTCGTCTACATGGAGCTGGTGCGTAATCCGTTGCTATCCGGGCAGATGGCAACCGGCGGCTACTGGATCGCCGGCGGAGCCTGGGCGCTGGTCGCCATCGTCGGTGGGCTGCTGTTCTTCTGGCGCGGCGAACGGGACTATGGCCGGTGACCGCCACCGAACCCGTGACCGCACCTGAAACCCCGACCGCACCCGGGCCGGTGACCACCGGACCGGGTGTGGACGAGGCATCCGGCAAGCCGACCATCGTGGTGTCGGGGCTGAACGTCATCTACAAGGTCCTTGCCACCGGGAAACGCGCGACCAAGCCGCAGCGCCTGCTGCAGCGCAGCGCCGGGCGACGTGGCATGCGGGAGATCCACGCGGTCCGCGACGTCTCCTTCGTCGCCCACGAGGGCGAGGCGATCGCGCTGATCGGGGTCAACGGGTCCGGGAAGTCGACCCTGCTGCGGGCGATCGCGGGACTGCTCCCGGTGGCTTCCGGGCGGGTATGGGCCGAGGCCGACCCGACCCTGCTCGGCGTCAACGCCGCGCTGATCAACGAGCTGTCCGGGGAACGCAACGTCGTACTCGGCGGGCTGGCCATGGGGCTGGAACCGGCCGAGGTGGCGCGGCGGAAGCAGGCGGTCGTCGACTTCGCCGATATCGGGGAGTTCATCGACCTGCCGATGTCCACGTACTCCGCGGGGATGGGCGCCCGGTTGCGTTTCGCGATCGCCTCCGCCGCGGTGCACCGGATCCTGCTGATCGACGAGGCCCTGGCCACCGGGGACGCGATGTTCCAGCGTCGCAGCCAGGAGCGGATCAGCGAGCTGCGGTCGCAGGCCGGAACGGTGTTTGTCGTCAGCCACAGCATGGGGATCCTGCGCGAGACCTGTGGGCGCGCGCTCTGGCTGGACCGGGGAGCGCTCGTGATGGACGGACCCGCCAACCAGGTCGTCGACGCGTACGAGTCGGCCACCCGGAAGCGGTGAGCGCACCCGGAGCCGGACCGCGGGTGCTGGTGCTGACCGTCGTCCATCACCCGGAGGACGCGCGGATCCGGTACCGGCAGATCCCGGCGATGCTTGCGGCCGGCTTCGCGGTGACCTACGCGGCGCCGTTCACCGGCTACGGCGTCGCCCGGCCGCCCGGGATGGCCACCCTCGACGTTCCCCGGGCCATCGGGCGGCACCGGATGGCGGCACTGCGGGCAGCCCGCGCGGTGCTGGCCGGGGCCCGGAGCCGCGTGGACCTGGTCCTGCTGCACGATCCGGAGCTACTGCTGGCCCTGGGGCTGGACCGATGGCCGGCACCGGGGCCGGCGGTCGACCGATGGCCGGCACCGGGGCCGGCGGTGGACCGATGGCCGGCACCGGGGCCGGCACGGGGACCGGCGGTGGACCGATGGCCGGCACCGGGGCCGGCGGTGGCCTGGGACGTCCACGAGGACACCGCGGCTGCGGTGGCACTGCGGTCCTGGATCCCGGCCCTGCTCCGGCGACCCGCCGTGGCCGGCGTCCGGGTCGCGGAACTGCTCGCCGAGCGCCGGGTGCACCTGCTGCTGGCCGAGTACGATTACGCCGCCCGGTTCGCCCGACCGCACCCTGTCGTCCCCAACACCACGACGGTGCCCGTCCAGGTGCCCCCGCCGGCCGGCGACCGGGTCGTCCACCTCGGGCACCTGACCGCGGCCCGCGGCGCGCCCGAGCTGCTGCTCGCCGCGCGGGAGATCCGCCGCCGGACCGGCGGGACGGTCACCACCCACCTGCTCGGCCCGGCCGATGCGGCGACCGAACCCGCCGTCCGCGCGGCGGTGGCCGCAGGCGACGTGGTCTGGCACGGGTTCGTCCCCAACGACGTGGCGGTCCGGGAGATCGAGGGTGCGGCTGCCGGGCTGGTGTTGATGCGGGACAACGCCCACCACCGGTCGAAGCTCCCCACCAAGGCGATGGAGTACCTGGCCCACGGGGTGCCGACGGTGGCGGCGGAGCTGCCGGCGTTGACCCGGTTGCTGACGCAGTCAGGCGGCGGAGTCACTGTCCCGGCGGGCCCGCCGGAGCGCGTTGGCCAGGCCGCCGCGGCGGCGGTGCTGGCCCTGCTGGGTGACCCGGACCTGCGGTCCGCCACTGCGACAGCCGGTCACCGGTGGGCTGCCGGGCACCTGGACTGGGCCGTCCACGCCGCGCAGTTCACCGACGTGTTGGCCCGCTGGGCCGGCACCGATCGGGCGGGCGCCGGCCCGGACCAGATGGGAGCTGACACCGATCAGGTGGGAGCCGCCACCGGTCAGCTGGGAACGGTGTAGAGGCTGCGCTGGGCGTAGCGCCCGTAGTACTTCGCATGCGCGTCGGTGGGTCGTAGCCCGCCACACCCACCCGAGGCGAAACCGGGACCCCTGTACAGGTGGTCGTCGCCGGCCTCCCGGACGGTGCCGTACTGGCTGCCCTGGTTGTACAGCGGCCGTGTCAGATTGGAGAAGTAGTTCTGCTCCACGAGGATCGGCCGGGTCCCGCTGGCCCCGTTGGTCAGGCCGCTGAGGTAGATCCCGATCGTGTCGTAGCCGTTGGTCAGGGTCCGCGTCGAGCCGACCAGCAGGTTGCCGCGAATGGTGTGCCCGGTGCTCCGCCCGTGCAGCAGGATCTGCTCGCCGTTGTAGAACATCGTGTTGTTCGCGACCTGAATGTTGTCCGGCCCGGGGGCGTTGTAGGCGCCACCGTCACCCAGCTTGATCGCGGCCCCGTAGGTGGCGCCGGTCAGAATGTTCCGTGCGATCAGCGCATTGCCGGTGTTCCCGACCGCGTTGACGTAGATGTCGTGCTGCTGTCCCTGACGGGCCGCCGTGTGGCCGGCGTCGTGGACACAGCTGTAGACGAAGATGAACCGGTTCGGCGTCGGGTAGCCCTGGTACTTGGTGATCACGACGTTGGCGTAGGCCCCGGTCTGGCGGGCCCCGAAGACCTCCAGGCTGGACGCCACCCAGCCGGTGCCGCTGTTGATTGTCAGGCTGTCCCGGTTGGCGATGTTTCCCTGGATGCGGATGTGGCTGAGGATCCACCAGTCGGGTTGGTCCAGCTTCACCGCGCCGAGCAGCAGCGGCGGCCGGTTGGGGTCGGCGGCCGTCACCACGATCCGCTGGGACCTGGTCCCCCTGGCCAGACGCAGGTCCGGCCGCAGGTCCAGCCCGTAGGTGCCCGGGTTGATCTTGAGGGTGTCCCCGGGCCGGAGTTTGGCCATCGCGGCGGCCATCCGTTGCTGGGCGTACGAGCCCGGCGAGATGTAGTAGACGTGCCCGGTTGCGGCCGGTAGCGCGGCGGGGATGGCAGCGGCCTGGCCGGCGGCCCCGGTTATCGTGGCGACCGCCAGCGTGGACGCGGAGAGGGCGACCAACCCGGCTCTGAGCGCGCTCCGGCGGGGCAGCGTTCGACGCACCGCGCGAAGCGGCGAACGGTGGGTGGTACCGGACGGGCGCGCGTCGGCCGCGGTTGCCCCCATAGGTCGCAGGACTGCCTTGCTCACGTGTGACTCCCCTCGTGGCCCGCGGATCCGGGCGTTCGATCGCCGCGCGGCTGAGCACCTCACGCAGCGAGGTAGATTACCGGGAGTAACTTATCGATTACTGTCCGCGTCCGTAGGTGACCGGTGGAGAAACCCGAATCCCCAGGCCAGATGCATAGTGATCAAGACCGGCGTGAGCAGTGCTCGCGCCGGAACTGGCATCCCGCGTCCGATGAGCAGGCCGGCGACGCTCACCCCGGCGCCATATCCGGCCGGCAGGAGCAGGGTCGCCCGCGCCCACCGGGCCGGCCGCCCACCGCGGCGACCGGCCACGAGTCCGAGCCCGCCGACCGCCAGTCCGGCCAGCACCGCCGCGGTCACCACCGGCGGGGCCAGGTAGCGGGCCGCGGCGGTGTCCGGGTGCCGGCGGATCAGCTCGCGACGCCACCGTCCGGAACCGGCGAACTGCCGGGCCAGTGCCGGCAGACTCGAGCGCGGCCGGTAGGTCACCGACAGCCCCGGGTCGAACCAGACCGTGTGCCCGGACCGCCGGATCCGCAGGTTCAGCTCCCAGTCCTGCGCCCGCCGGTAGTACTCGTCGTAGCCGCCCAGCGCGTCGAGCACCTCGCGCCGGAACACCCCCAGGTAGACGCTGTCGGCCGGTCCGGGTGAGCCGCCGGTGTGGAAGACCGCCCCCCCGATGCCCCACCGCGAGGTCATCGCGCGGGCGACCGCAACTTCGAAGTCGGTGGTGCCCACCGCGCGCATCACCCCGCCGACGTTTGCCGCGCCCGTGACCAGCAGCTGCGACACCGCCCGGGTGATGTAGCCGTCGGAGAGCAGTCCGTGGCCATCGACCCGGACGACCACCGGATTGCCCGAGGCCCGTAGCGCGGCGTTGAGCCCGGCCGGGGTGGTGCCCGCTGGATTGGGGACCACCCTGACCCGGGCATCCCCGGCCGCCAGGGCGGCGGCGAGCGCGGGCGTCCCGTCCCGCGACGGCGCGACGGCCAGCACGAGCTCCAGCCGGCCGGGGTAGTCCTGGGCCAGCACTCGGGCGACCGCCTCGCCCAGATGTCGCTGCTCGTCGCGGACCGGCATCACGACGCTGACAGCCGGCCAGTGGGCCGGTGGCGTCGGGGCGGGGGTGTCGGGGGCCACGGGCCGGGACAGTAGGTCGTGGGGCCCTGGCCGGTCGAACCGGCTACGACCCGTCGCACCGTCCCCGGCCCGTCGCGCCGTGCACGGCTTGGTCACGGTGGTAGTCATGAGCAAACAACTACGCTGGCCGGTGACCGAACCTGCACGAAAAGTTACGAGGGAACTTCCGGCGGACCTGTGACATCGGAGATCTCGTGAGCGACGTGCGCAACCAACGCCCGCCCGGTCGGGCCGAAGCTGGCGACTCCCGACGCGGTGCCCCGACGCGCCGGATCCCTCGGCCGGACGGCTCGGGATATGACTGGGCCTACGACGACGCCCCCCCGCCGGGCTCGGACCCGCGACAGCCGGATGGCGTTGCGCCACCGCGGGGCGGTGCAGTCCCGGGGGGCCGTTCGGCTACCTCGGTCCTGCCCGCGCCCGGATCCCGAGCGCCGGGCCCGAACGGTGACCGCGCAGCGCCCGGCGACCGCCCGGTGGGCCCGCCCGGGCCTCCGGCAGTCCGCCCGCAGGCTCCGGCACGTCCCGCGGGTCCCCCGCGGCGGCGGCGCCGCCGACACCCGATCCGGGCGGTGCTGCTAGCGCTGCTGCTGATCGTCGTACTGCTCGGCGGGGGAATCGCCGCGCTGGGGGGGTACGCCTGGTCCAAGGTCGCCAAGACGGCGGCGCTGCCGGCATCGGGGGCGGTGGCCGACACCCCGGGCACGAACTACCTCATCGTCGGATCGGACTCCCGGGCCGGATTGACCGCGGCTCAGCGCAAGGCCCTGCACACCGGCAACAGCGCCGACATCGCCGGACAGCGCACCGACACGATCCTGGTGCTGCATTCCCCGGCCGGAGGCGGCAAACAGACGCTGGTCAGCATTCCGCGTGACAGCTACGTCGCGATCCCCGGGCACGCCAAGAACAAGATCAACGCCGCATTCGCGATCGGCGGGGCGCCGCTGCTGGTGCGCACGGTCGAGGGGGCCACCGGCGTCCACATCGACCACTACGTGGAGGTGGGCTTCGGCGGGTTCGCCAACCTGGTCGACGAGGTCAACGGGGTCCGGCTGTGCCTGCCCAATGCGATCAACGACGCCAAGGCCCACATCGACCTCCCCAAGGGGTGCCAGACCCTGTCCGGCGCCAACGCGCTCGGATACGTCCGCGCCCGGTACTCCGATCCCCGTGGCGACCTGGGACGTGTCGACCGGCAGCGCCAGTTCGTCTCTGCCCTGCTGGGCAAGGCCACCAGCGCCGGCACGCTGCTCAACCCCGGCCGGCTGTGGGGGCTGGCCGGGGCAGGTGGCTCCGCGCTGACTGTCGATGAGGGGATGCACTCGTGGCAGGCGGTGTCGCTGGTGCGGGCAGCCCGCGCCGCGACCTCCGGTGGCGGCAACTCCATCACCGTGCCCAACGACGGCTCGCACAGCACCCGGGTCGGATCGGTCGTCGGGTGGGATCCGAAACTGGCGCCGCAACTGTGGACGGCGCTGCGAGAGGACAAGCCGGTCCCGGAGGCGGTCGTGCGCGCAGGTCGCTGACCTGCTCCGAGGCAGTCCCGCACCGGGTGCTGCGGCAGTCCGGACGCGGGTGCGGCGGGTCCCGGCGGCGGGTGCGGACCGGCAGCGCCCCTGGCCCGGTGGCGCCGCGCCGTTAGCATTCTCGCCATGAGTTCACCGCGCATCACCGTCCTCGGCACCGGCTATCTGGGGGCGACCCATGCGGCGTGCATGGCTGAACTGGGGTACGAGGTGCTCGGCTTCGACGTGGATCAGGCCAAGATCGCCGCGCTCCGTGAGGGTCGGGTGCCGTTCTTCGAGCCGGAGCTGGAGCCGCTGCTGAAGAAGCACGTCGACTCCGGGGCGCTGCGGTTCAGCACCGACTACGCCGAGGTGGCGGAGTTCGGTGACGTCCACTTCCTGGCCACCGGGACCCCGCAGCGCGCCGACGGGCTCGGGGCGGATCTGTCCCAGGTGGAGGCGGCCGTGGCCGGGCTGGCCCCCGGCCTGACCCGCCCGGTGGTCGTGGTGGGCAAGTCCACCGTGCCGGTGGGAACCGCGGCCGGACTGGCCGCCAAGCTGCGCGAGCTGGCCCCGGCTGGGGACGAGGTCGCGCTGGTGTGGAATCCGGAGTTCCTGCGCGAGGGCTACGCCGTGCAGGACACGCTGCGCCCGGACCGGTTGGTGCTCGGTTTCGACGTGCCCTCCACGGAGCTGAACCCGGGCGCGAGCGCCGCCGGGGAGTCCGGGACGACCGGGCCGGCCGCCCGTGCAGAGCAGACGATGCGTGAGGTCTACGCCGACACCATCGCCGCCGGCACACCAGTCATCGTGGCCGACTTCGCAACCGCGGAGCTTGTCAAGGTGAGCGCCAACGCTTTCCTGGCCACCAAGATCAGCTTCATCAACGCCGTCTCGGAGATCTGCGAACTGGTCGGGGCGGACGTCACCCGGCTGGCCGACGCTATCGGCTACGACGACCGGATCGGGCGCAAGTTCCTCAACGCCGGGCTCGGGTTCGGCGGCGGCTGCCTGCCCAAGGACATCCGCGCGTTCATGGCCCGCGCCGGTGAACTCGGTGCCGCGGACAGCCTGGCCTTTTTGCGCGACGTCGACGCCGTCAACATGCGCCGGCGCACCCACACGGTGGACCTGGCCCGGGAAATGGTCGGCGGATCGTTCCTCAACACCCGGGTGGCTGTGCTCGGTGCCGCGTTCAAACCCGACAGCGACGACGTCCGCGACAGCCCCGCCCTCAACGTGGCCGGCCAACTGCAGCTGCACGGGGCGCACGTCTCCGTCTACGACCCGCAGGCCAACGAGGTCGCCCGGCGCTACTTCCCCACCCTGAACTACGCCAGCTCGGTCGAGGACGCCGCACGCGGCGCCGACGCGGTGTTGCACCTGACCGAATGGAAGGAGTTTCGCGCCATCGACCCGGCGGCGCTGAAGACCATCGTCGCCCGGCCCAACATCATCGACGCGCGCAACATCCTCGACGCCAAGGCCTGGCGCAACGCCGGCTGGACCTACAAGGGCCTCGGGCGCCCGTAACCGCTCTCACGAGTGTGGGGTTGTGCATCGTGGTGATGCACAACCCCACACTCACGCGGAGAGTGCTTCCCGCAGCCGGGTCACCGCAACGGAGTCCGGGTCCAGGTGCTCGGAGTGGCCGCCGTCGAAGCGGACCAGGCTGCTGCTGTCGTCGCCGACCGCCCGGGCGGCGGCCACGTAGCTCTCGCTCTGCCCGATCGGCACCGTGTCGTCGGAGATCCCGTGGATGAGCACGGTCCGGATCCCCGTGGGGAGCAGCGCCATCGGGTCGGCGACCGCGTACCGCTCCGGGTGCTGCGCCGGGTCGGCGCCGACCAGCCGGCGCGCGGCCCCGTCACCGAGGCCCGCGGTCACCGCGCCGGCCAGGTCCGCGACCCCGGCCTGGCTGACGGCCAGCGCCGGGCGGGGGGACCCGGGCGCCGGGGTCAGCACGGCCGAGGTCCCTTCCGGCAGCCGATGCCGGCCGGCCAGCCACAGCGCCAGATGCCCGCCGGCGGAGTGGCCGACCACGGCGACCCGGGACCGGTCGACCAGCGGCGCATAGCTGCCGTAGAGCAGGTGGTCGTAGCCGGCGGCGAGGTCGGCCAGCGTCGCCGGCCAGGGGTGATCAGATGCCCGGTAGTCCAGATTCCAGACGAGATGGCCGGCTCCCGCGAGCACGGCAGCGACGCCGTCCTGCAGGTGCCGGTCGTAGCCGGGCCGCCAGAATCCACCGTGGATCAGCACCACCGTCGGCAGCCGGTCCGCCGTGCCGAGCGGGACCCACCACTCTCCCTGCCGGGCAAACCGGCCGACCCGCGGGGCGTAGGCCTCCACCACCCGGGTGACGTCGGGCACGGAGCGCGGCCGCGCGGGGTAGCCGTCGACGCGGTGCAGCAGCTCGCCGAGGGCTGGGACCGTGCCGGCCGCGCCGGCCACCGCACCCGAGACCCGACGCCGCACCCGGCGTAGCAGGGCACTCACCGGGCAACGCCAGGCAGGTCGTCGCGGCTGCTCAGCGCCGCGTCCTTCTCACCGACCAGCTCGGCCAGCCCGGCCTGGAAACCGGCCATCGCCTTGGCCAAGCCAGGGTCGGAACCGGCCAGGATCCGCACCGCCAGCAGCCCGGCGTTCCGGCCTCCGCCGATGGAGACCGTGGCCACCGGCACCCCGGCCGGCATCTGCACGATCGAGAGCAGCGAGTCCAACCCGTCCAGGCGGGCCAGTGGCACCGGCACCCCGATCACCGGCAGCACCGTGGCCGCGGCCAGCATCCCCGGCAGATGCGCCGCCCCGCCGGCACCGGCGATCACCACCCGCAGTCCCCGACCTGCGGCGGCTCCCGCCCAGTCCAACATCCGCTGCGGCGTGCGGTGCGCGGAGAGCACCCGGACCTCATAGCCGATGCCGAACTCGGCCAGCGCCCGCGCGGCGTCGCGCATCACCGGCCAGTCCGAATCCGAGCCCATCACCACCGCGACCAGCGGGTCCGCGGCGCTCGGGTCCGCGGCGCGCGAGTCTGTGGCCGAGCTCATCCGTCGATCCTGCCCGCGAAGTAGTCGGCGGCGTGCCAGGCCCGGGCCAGCAGCCCCGGCAGGTCGTCCCCACCGACCGTCACATGGCCGACCTTGCGTCTGGGGCGGACCGGTTTGTCGTAGAGGTGGACCCGGATACCGGGATCGCGGGCCTGCACATGCAGCAGGCAGGAGGCCAGGTCCGGCACGTCGCCGCCGAGGATGTTCACCATCACCGACCAGCGGTCGCGCGCCGCCGGAGATCCCAACGGCAGGTCGGTCACCGCGCGCAGGTGGTTCTCGAACTGGCTGGTCACGGCCCCGTCGATGGTCCAGTGGCCGGTGTTGTGCGGGCGCATCGCCAGCTCGTTGACCAGGATCCGCCCGTCCCGGGCCTGGAACAGTTCCACCGCCAGCACGCCGACCACGCCCAGCTCCCCGGCGATCCGCAACGCGATCGCCTGGGCCGCGGCGGCGGTGTCCGGCGCCAGGTCCGGCGCGGGGGCGATGGTCTGGACGCAGATTCCGTCCCGCTGCACCGACTCGACCACCGGGTAGGCCACCGCCTGTCCGGACACCGAGCGGACCACCAGCGCGGACAGCTCACGGACGAAGTCGACCTGCTCCTCGGCCAGGACCGGCACGTCACCGGCGAACGGGTCATCGCCGTCTTTGGTCGGGTCGGGAACCGATGATCCGGCCGGGGGAAGCCATACCCCGTGACCGTCATATCCCCCGCGGGCGACCTTGAGTACCACCGGGGCGCCGATGCGTTCGGCGAAACCGCGGGCGGCAGCCTGATCGGGCACGACCTGCCAGCGCGGGCAATCCACCCCCAGCTCGCTCAGCCGCGCCCGCATCACCGTCTTGTCCTGCGCCGCGAGCAGGGCGTCCGGCCCGGGCGCGACCCGGACCCCGGTGTCGACCAGGGCGCGGAGCACCGGTTGTGGGACGTGCTCATGATCAAAGGTGACGACCTGGCAGTGGCGGGCGAAGGGCAGCACCGCGTCCAGGTCATCGGGGCCGCCGAGCTCCAGGCCCGGCGCCACCAGCGCCGCGGGGTCCTCGACGGATGCGGCCAGCAGATGAGTCCGGATCCCGAGCGCGATGCCGGCCTGATGAGTCATCCGCGCGAGCTGACCGGCCCCGATGATCCCCACATGGCGCGGGACCTCGGGTGGGAGTCGGGTTCCAGCGGTACCTGCTGCCTGTTCACCAGCCACGTCGGGTGAGGTTAACGGCAGCCGCTGGCCGATGACAGGACCGGGCACCGCGGGCTCAGCGGCCGGGGCGACGGGCCCGACCGCCATCGGCGGTCCGACGGGGCCGACCGTCGTCGGCGGGGTCGCGCGGCCCGAGGACCCGGGTGGCCTCGCTCGAGCCGTCGTCCTCCCACTGGCTGGCGTCGGGCCGGCCGCCGCGGTAGTGGTTGTCCCGCGGCAGCGGGGGCGACTGGTCTCGCTGACCGGAGTAACCCACCCGGCGGTCCAGCGATCGATCGTCGCCAAGCAGCAACGAGGTCATCGCCAGGTGGAACTCCCCGACATGCGGGACGTCGTCGATCAGGGTCTCCCCCGCATCGCCGGCCGTGTAGACGACCAGCGTCCCGCAGCCGAACAGCCGGTCGGACAGGCTGCGCTCGTAGGCGACGTCGGAGATCCGGTCCAGCGGGATGTCGCGCCCGGTGCGCCGCAGTACGCCGGTCCGGTTGACCAGGCGACGGTCGGTGAGGGTGTAGGTGGTGGTTGCCCATTCGATGAACGGCCACACCGTCAGGCGCAGCACGAGCAGGGCCCCGAGGACGGCGATCCCGAGTCGGGCGGGCTGGCGGTACTGCCCGGCCGGCACCAGGGCCGCGCAGAAGGAGGTGAAGGCCACCACCGCGAGCAGCAGCACCACCGGGGCGATCAGGCTGCGCCAGTGCGTGCGGACACTGATCACCTGCCGCTCCCCGGGGATGAGCAGCTTACGTGGCAGCCCCATGCAGCGATGATGCCGGACGCGGGCGCATTGACCGCGCGTGCCGGCCCGGCGGCGTGCAACGGTTGGGTGTCGGCCATCGCGATCGACGCCCGGGCCGGGTGGTGAACGCACCAGTTTTCTCAATGGAGGACAGATGAGCACGCAGACTCCGCAGCACACCGACGCGTCCGGCTCCCGGGATGACTCCCACGATGCCTCCGGCTCCAGGGGCGACCAGCGCAACCGGCGTCAGGCCGCGCAGTCGTCGGCGTTCGTGCTGCGCGACTACGCATTGCTGGCCGACGGGGAACGTGGCGCGCTGGTTGATCCGCACGGGGCGATCACCTGGCTGTGCGCGCCGGAATGGGACTCCCCGCCGGTGCTGGCCGGGCTGATCGGCGGCCCGGGCCGGTATCAGATCTGCCCCGCGGACCGGTTCGTCTGGGGTGGCTGGTACGAGCCCGGATCCCTGATCTGGCACAGCCGGTGGGTCACTGACCAGCACACGGTCATCGAGAGTCGGGAAGCGCTGGCCTATCCCGGCACCTCCGACCAGCTGGTCCTGCTGCGCCGGATCAGCGTGGAACAGGACAGCGCCCGGGTGCGGCTCACGTTCGAACTGCCCGCCGCGCCGCTGGACCAGGCGGCCACCGACCTGCACCGCGACGACGACGGCGCCTGGACCGTGCGGCTGGGATCGCTCCATGCCCGGTTCAGCACCCGCGCCGACGACGGACAGCCACTGTCGCTGGACGTCGCGGGCGGAATGGGTGAGCCGCTGGTGCTCAGCGCGGAGTTCCCGATCCGGTCCGGCGCGCCGGTGGACCTGGTGCTGCAGCTCGGGACCGGGCCGCTCGGACCGCCGGTGGACCCGGACGCGGCGTGGCAGCGAACCGAACAGGGCTGGTCCGAGCGGGTCCCCCGCCTGTCCGGGGTGTTCAACGAGGGCGATGCCCGCCACAGCGCCGCCGTGCTCTGCGGGCTGACCGCCAACTCCGGGGCAATGGTGGCCGCGGCGACCACAGGGCTGCCCGAACGCGGCGGCAACAAGCGCAACTACGACTACCGCTATGCCTGGATCCGGGACCAGGCCTACGCCGGGCATGCCGCATTCAGCGCGGGCATCGACAGCCTCGGCGACAGCGCGGTCCAGTTCGTCACCAAGCGCCTGCTCGCCGACGGCGCCGGACTGCGGCCGGCCTACACCGTCCGCGGCGAGCAGATCCCCGCCGAGAGCAAGCTGAGCCTGCCCGGTTATCCCGGTGGTCAGGACGTGGTGGGCAACGCGGTCAGCCACCAGCACCAGCTGGACAACGTCGGGGAGGCGCTGTTCCTGCTGGCCACGGCCGCACAACGCGGACGCCTGGACGACGACGGGGTCGCGGCGGCCGAGCGCGCCGTGGACGCGGTCGCCCAGCGTTGGGACGAGCCGGAGGCCGGTGTCTGGGAGCTCTCGGACAAATGGTGGATCCACAGCCGGTTGGCCGTGACCGGGGGGTTGCGGGCCTGGGTGTCCGCCGGGGCCGGTTCCCGGGAGTTGGCGCAGCGGGCGGGCTCGCTGGCCGACACGGTGCTGAGCGAGGCGATGCGCCGTGGGACCCATCCGTCGGGGCGGTGGCAGCGCGCGCCCAACGACGAGCGGGTCGACGCCGCCCTGCTCATCGGCGGGCTGCGCGGTGTGCTGCCGCCGGAGGATCGGCGCACATCGGCCACGCTGGCGGCAGTGCAGTCCGAGCTGGACGTGGCCGGCTACATCTACCGGTACAAGATCGACGATCGGCCGCTGGGGCAGGCCGAGGGCGCGTTCCTGTTGTGCAGCTACTGGACCGCGCTGGCCGAGGCACAGGCTGGCCAGCACGTGGGCGCGATCCGTCGCCTGGAGCGGGCGCTGGGAGCGGCCGGGTCCCCGACGCTGTTCAGCGAGGAATACGACACCTCCGAACACCAGCTGCGCGGCAACCTGCCGCAGGCGTTCGTGCATGCGCTGGCACTGGCCACCTGCGCGGAGCTGCCCCGGCTGATGCCGGAGGCCCGGCCGCTGACCTCCACCGGCTGAACGGTCATACCCGGATGAGATCCGGGCCCCCGACGGCACGGATGACGTCGAAGTCGTCGTCCTGAGTCACGACGTCCATCGAGTTGGCGGCCGCCACGGCAGCAATCCAGAGGTCGTTGACCTTCGCCCGGCGACCCTGCTCGGCCAGGCCCACCCGCAGCCGGGCCCAGTGCCGCGCCGCCTCGGCGGTGACGGCCAGCGGTTCGACCACGGAGACCGCCTGCAGCGTCGCGAGCCGGCGGGCGCGGGTCGGGGTGTCCGACGCCCCCAGCACCCCGGCGTGCAGCTCGGCGACGGTGATGACCGTCACGGCCGTCTCCTCGGGGATCAGCGAGAGGTCGATCGTGCGCCCGGTCTCGGCGGCGATCAGGACGCTGGTGTCCAGGATGGCCGGGCGCCCACTCACAGCTGGTCGAGGTCGTCCGTGGTGTCGGCGGCCAGCACGGCGAGGTACTCCGCGAGCCCGAGATCGGCGCGGCGGTGCGTCAGCAGGTCGGTGAGCTGCGAGCGGGTGAGGAACTGCGCGCGCTCGGATCGGGTCGGTCCGATCTCGGCTACCGGCCGACCGTTGACGGTGACGGTGACGGTGGTGCCACCAGCCACTTGACGCAGCACGTCCGCCGTGTGGTTGCGCAGGTCGCGGGACGGGATCGTCGTCATGTGCGCAACTGTAGCCCTTCTGCCACACTAGCCTCCGGCCCACGACGTGAACCGGTGCCGCTCAACCAGCCGGCCCCGTGATGAAAGAGCGCCGCTCTCGCAGAAGCCGTCAGCTCAGCAGCGGGCGGACCTGCTCGCCGGCGAAGCGGGCAAACTGCGCCGGGTCGGAGTCCGCCGTCGGCTGCAGAATGACCGTATCGGCGCCCGCCGCGGCCCACCGGCGCACCGCGGTGGCGACCGCGGCCGCGTCGCCAGCCACCGCGGTGTCCGGACCTGCCTCGAACGGCCACGACTGCGCCTCGGCGACCACCCGGGCGTCCGCGTCCGCCCCGGTCGCCGCCAGCAGGTGGACGACCACCTCCACGTCGCCCGCCACTGGGCCATCGGTGCGGGCAGCCTGGACGGCGGCGCGGGCGTCGGCCAGCATCGCCGGCGTCGTGCCGGCCACCAGGATCGTCCCGGCGCCGTCCCGCCCGGCCACCGCCAGGGTCTTCGGCCCGATCGCCCCGACGAGCACCCGCGGCGAGGTGAGCGGCGGATGGTCCAGCGCCACCGCGTCCAGCCGGACGTAGCGGCCCTGCGTCGACACGGTCTGCCCGGCCAATAGCGAACGCAACGCCCGGGTGTACTCCCCGAGCAGCGTCACCGGCGACTCCACCCGGGCGCCCACCTGCGCCATCCACTCCTGGACCCCGTGCCCCACCGCGACGGACAGCCGACCGGGGAAGAGCCGCTCCAGGGTCGCGAGTTCCATCGCGGTCAGCGCCACATTGCGCAGCGGGACCGGCAGCAGGCCGATCCCGACCCGCAGCCGGACGGTCCACGCCAGCGCGGCGGACGCGGTGGCGATGCCGCTCTCCTTGAAGCAGTCCTCCCACACCCACAGTTCGTCGACGCCGGCCTCGTCGGCTGCGAGCGCGGTGTCGCGTAGCCGCTCCGGGGGCTCGCTGGGCAGGAAGACGGTGCCGAGTCCGGTCATGACGCCCATGGTGGTCGCTCCGGGCGGACGTGGGCGACGTCCCCGGCGGCGAGCGCCACCCGGCCGTCGGCGCTCTCGACGATCAGCCGGCCGTCGGTGTCGACGTCGACCGCCCGCCCGGTGACCACCCGGTCGATTGCCGTGATGGCGATCTCGCGACCGAGGGTGGCGCAGGCGGCCCGGTATTCGGCGACCGCGGACCGGCCGGCGGACCAGGCATCGAGGCGGACGGCGAGGCGGGCGAGCAACACCCCCAGCAGCTGCTCGCGGTCGACGTCGGCACCGAGCAGCGTCAGCGACGTCGCACCGACCCGCGGCGGCAGCGCGTGCACCGGAACGGTGACGTTGACCCCGCAGCCGATCACGACGGCCCCGGCCGGGCCGCCCTGCACGAGAATCCCGGCGAGCTTGCCCGTCGGGTCTGCGCCCCTCGGACCGGCCAGCACGTCGTTCGGCCACTTCAGCGCGACCGCCAGCCCGGGCGCGCACGCGAGGACTGCGTCCCGGACGGCGAGCCCGGTGGTCAGGGGCAACCAGCCGTCCACCCGGTCCGGGCGCAGCAGCATCGACACGGCCAGCGCGGAGCCGGGCGGCGTCAGCCAGCGCCGGCCGAGCCGTCCCAATCCCGCCGTCTGTTCGTCGGCGACCAGGACCGCGCCGGCGGGCTCGCCCGCCGCGGCCGCCGACAACAGATCGCTGTTCGTCGACCCCGTCGAGGCGACCCGCCGGACCCGCCAGGCCGGTAGCCGTCCCGGTCCCGTCCTCATCCCGTCCACCCTGTCAGCGGGCAATCGCCGCGCTCACCCCGTGTTCTGTAGGCCGGCGGACACCCCGTTGACGGTCTGCAGCAGCAGCCGGCGCAGCCGCGGCGTATCGGCGTCGGAGTCCGCGGCATCGGTGCGCCGCAGGTCGGTCAACGCGCGCAGTTGCAGCACGGACAGGGCGTCGACGTAGGGGTTGCGCAGTTGCACCGCCCGTCCCAGCACCCGCCGATCTGCCAGCAGACTCTGGTGACCACTGACCTGCAACACCCAGTGCCGGGTCAGGTCGTACTCGTCCAGCACCAGCTGACTGAGCTCCGGGCGGCTACCCAGACCGAGGTAGCGCGCCGCGATCCGGCGATCCGCCTTGGCCAACGACATCTCCGCGTTCTCCAGCATCACCGTGAACAGTGGCCAGTGCTCTCGCGCCTCACGCAACAGGTCGATGTCACCGACGGCGGCCAGCCCGGACCCGAGCCCATACCAGCCGGGCAGGTTCACCCGGGCCTGCGACCACGCGAAGACCCACGGGATCGCGCGCAGATCGTCCAGGGAGAGCGCCGCTCTATCCTCTGCCCCACCCAGGCCGCGGCGGGCCGGGCGGGACCCGATCTGCAGCTGCCCAACCTCGTCCAGCGGCGTCACCTCCGCGAACCAGCCGGCGAAGCCCGCGCTGTGGATCAGACGGTGGTAGGCGGTTTTCGACGCCTGGTCCATTCCGGCTGCCATGGAGGCAAACCGCTTCGTCGAGGCGCGGGCATTGTCGACGACCAGCGGATCCCAGGCCTGCAGTGTGGCGGCCGCGACCTGCTCCATGTGCCGGCGGGCGATGGCCGGCTGGCCGTAGCGGGCGAAGATCACCTCACCCTGCTCGGTGACCTTGAACCGTCCGGCCACCGACCCGGCAGCCTGGGCGAGGATCGCCCGGTTCGCCGGCCCCCCACCGCGTCCGAGAGCACCGCCCCGGCCGTGGAACATGGTCAGCGCGATGTCGTGGTCGCCGGCCCATGTCACCAGACGGGCCTGGGCATCGTGCAGTGCGAGGGTGGCGGAGGTCGGCCCCACATCCTTGGCCGAGTCGGAGTATCCGAGCATCACCTCCAGGCGTCGGCCGGTCGCTGCCAGCCGCGCGGCGAGCCGGGGCTCGATCAGGGCATCGGTGAGCACGTCGACGCTGTTGGCCAGGTCCTCCCCGGTCTCGAACAGCGGCACCACGTCCAGTTCGAGCTGCTCGACGGCCTCGCCCAGCGCGTGGTGGGCCAGGTCGCGCACGGCGGCCAGGTCGGCGGCCGAGCGGGTGAAGGAGATCACGTAACGCCGAGCGGCGGCCGGCCCGAACCGGGTCTGGACGGCAGCAAGCACCCGGATCGTATCCAGTACCTCGACGGTCATCGGATCCAGATCAGTGCTCTCGACGCCGTGTTCGGCGATGTCCGCCAGGGCGCGTGCGTGCACGGCCGAGTGCTGACGGACCTCCAGTTCGGCCAGGTGGAACCCGAAGGTCTGCACCTGCCAGATCAGGTGCTGCAGCTCACCGAAAGCCTGCCGGTGAGCACCGCTCGCGGCCAGCGATTCCTGCACGATGCGCAGGTCGGCCAGCAGCTGCTCGGGTCGGGTGTAGGCGAGGTCGGCGTCGCGTCGCCGGGTCCCGGCGATGCGAACGGCGAGGTAGAGCAGGGCGACCCGGTGCGGTTCGCCGGGCGAGCGCAGGTCCAGGTCGGCCATCACGGCCGGGTCGCCGGCCCGGGCCCGGCCGAGCAGGGCCGTGAGCTCGCCCGAAGCCGGCGTCGAGCCACCGGACATGGTCAGCAGCCGCCCGATCCGCGCCGCGGCCCGCTCCAGAGCCAGCAGCGCGTGCTCGCTCTGGATGCGCATCGCCTCCCGGGTGATCGCCGCCGTGACGTTGGGGTTGCCGTCCCGGTCCCCGCCGATCCAGGAGCCGAGCCGGATGAAGTCGGGGGCGACCGGGGGCGCCGCGCCTGCCAGCTGCGGCTGCAGCGCATCGTCCAGTGCCCGGTAGACGGCAGGGATCGTGCGGAACAGCGTGTCGTCGAAGACGGCCATGGCCGCGCGGACCTCGTCGGCCGGTCCGGGACGGGTCGCGCGCAGTTGGTCGCTGCGCCAGAGCACGTCGACCTCCTCGGCCAGGCGGCGTTGCAGTTCGGCGCGTTCGGTGGCACCGGCACGCGGATCGTCCAGCTCCCCCAGCAACCCTTCGATCCGTGAGATCACCGACGTCAGGGCGATGCGACGGGCCTCGGTGGGGTGCGCGGTCAGCACCGGGTGGAACCGTAGGCCGGACAGCAGCTCGCGCGTGCGGTCCGATCCCAGCCGCTGCCGCAGCCCGGCGAGGGCGGAGGGAATGGACCCGTCGGGAGGCGGCTCGTGCCCGGGTTCGGTCGTGTCCCGCTCGCGCAGCGTTCGGGTCCGGTGGTGTTCCTCAGCGAGGTTGGCCAGGTGGAAGTAGCTGGTGAACGCGCGGGTGACCTGTTCGGCGCGGTCCAGCGGCCAGGCCGCGACCAGCTCACCGGCCAGGTCGGCGGCCGCGCCCTCCGGCTCCCGGCGGGCGGTGATCATCAGCTCTCGCAGCCGTTCGACGTCGGCGAGCAGATCCGGGCCACCGGCTTCGACCAGGACCTGCCCGAGGGTGTCGGCCAGCAGCCGGACGTCGGCGCGCAGCGCGGCGGGCAGGTCGGTGCGGGCGCGGTCGCGGTCCGGGGTGTCTTCGCTCACCGTGGCACGCTACGGCCCGGCCGGGAGGGATCTGGACCGCCGGAGCAGAAACCGCGGGGCTGATCGCGGCGGGACGGTGCTGGACTGGATCGGGGTGGGTACCGGGCCGGGCGGTCGCACTGGGGCCGGCGGATAGTGGAGCGGTGCCCTCCCGCCTGCTGCTGCTCTACCGCGTCCTGGCCGTCGTCACCGGAACCGGGCTGGTGATCCTCACCTTCGTGGCGGTGCCGCTGAAGTACGCCTACGACCGTCCGACGCTGGTCACCGTCGTCGGGATCGCCCATGGGTGGCTGTTCATGGCCTACGTGGTGACGACGCTGCTGCTCTGGTACTCCCGACGCTGGCCGCTGGTCAAGTTGTTGCTCGTGGTGCTGGCCGGGACGGTTCCGATCATGACGTTCGTGGCCGAGCGCAAGGTGGTGGCCGACGAGCGACGGCAGGTCGAGCACCCCCGGGTCGCCTGAGCTCCGGGCAAGGCGGCACCCGCCCGGGCGCACCACCTCGACCTCGACCTGTACGGGTCGGGCACCCCGAATGCGCACCTGTTGCCACGACGAGAAGGGAACTGCACATGATCAACGAGCTCAACCACTTCGGGATCGTCGTCCGCGACCTCGACGCCTCCCTTGCCTTCTATCAAGGCGCATTCGGCGCAAGGGTTGTGTTTCAGAAGATCGTCCCCGCCTCCAAAACCGATATCGTCTACCTACAGATCGCCGGCGGGATGATCGAACTACTGCATCCGCAGGAGCCGGCCGACGACGAGACCTTCGGCATCACCCACATCGCGTTCATGTCCGACGACCTCGATGCCGACTACCAGCGCCTGGTCTCCCACGGTGCCGGGGAGCTCAGCGCCCCCAAGATCGCCGGCAGCGGGGTTGGACGATTGGCGTTTGTCGCGGACCCCAACGGCGCCCGGGTGGAACTGATCCAGCGAGACCTCGCCATGCGGACCGAACCGATCGAGCATCCGCACGTAGCGGCATTTGACCACTACTCGGTCATGGCCAACGACCTCGACGCAGCCCGCGCCTTCTACGGCGACCAACTCGGGATGACGAGCTTCATCACTTTAGAAGAACCAGCGACCGAGCTGACCATCGACTACCTGCACTGGAACTATGACGTACTTGAACTCCTCCACCGGCCGACTCCGTCCACCGACCCGATCTTCGCCCATTTCGCGCTCCGCGTGACTGATCTCGATTCCGCGCTGGCCGCCTTGGCCAAGCTCGGCGTGCACCCGCAAGCAGGCACGCCAAGGGTGGCCGGGACCGGGCACGGCCGCGTGGCGAACATCACCGACCCCGACGGGGTAGAGATCGAACTGCTCGACCGGCCGGATCTACGCGCACTATGAGAGCGCGGCCGGGCTCGCAGACTTCCACCGACCCCACTCGACCCGGTGGTTGCGGAGCACGACCCGACTCAGCTGAGGTGGATCACCCGGACCCCCACGCCAACCGGCTGATCGACGCCAACCGTTGTCATCACGAGCGCGACGGGGGCTGGTAACCGGAGTGGCTAAAAGGTGACCTCGCGGACCCCGGTCTGCGCGACCTCGCGCGCGCGGCCCTCGCGGGCATGCTGGCGAGCGGCGACGATCAGCACGACGAACGCCCCGATCGCGAACAGGTTCCACTGCACGGCGTAGCCGAGGCTCTGCCAGGACCAGCGGACGGTGGCGTTGCCGCCCCCGGGCAGCGGGACAGGAACAAGTGCACTGGCCGGGGTCGAGCGGGTCGAACCCAGATAGCCGTCCACGAGCGGGTAGCTGACCCGGTTGACGAACAGTGGGCCGGACACCGCGCCCACCTGCCCGGCACCGGTCGGGACGGCGGCGTCCGCCGGTTCCGAGCCCGCCAACCACCCGGTCACCGTGACGGGTCCCAGGGGCACGGCCGGAACGGCATCGCCGTCTGCCACGAAGCCGCGGACGACCAGCACCGCCGGGCCGGTCGGGCGTCGCAGCGGGGTCACCACCCATGACCCGGCGCGCCCGTCGACAACCCGGTCGGGCACCAGGGCCTGCGAAGCAGCGTCGAAGCGGCCGCTCGCGGTGACCAGCTGGCCGGCGGTGGCCCCGGTCACGGTCGAGGCGCCTGCCAGCACGGTTCCCAGCGGTCGTGCCGACGCACCGCTCTGGGCGGCCGGCACTGCGGCGACCACCGTCCGGGCCCGGTCGAACTGCCAGGCCCCCAGCGCGACGAACCCGACTGCACCGATCATCGCCAGCCCGATGCGGGCCAGCCAGCGCGGGGTCAGCAGGAAGCGGTACACAGCCCCGCCAGCGTAGGAGGCCGTCGGCCGCACCCGCGGGGCGGCCGATCGCCACCGCGCCGGTTCCGGGCCCGACCTTGTCGCCGCCCCACCCGGTTCAGCCCGACTCTGTCGCCGCCCCACCGGCTTTGTTGCCGATAGACCGGCGACAAAGTTGGCGCGGGGGCGACAGGGTCGGGGACAAGCGGGTCGGGCAGGTCACAGGACGGTCAAGAACCTGACCAAAGGCTGGAGAAGGCGCGCCCCGGCCCGGTACGGTCGACCCGCATGACCCAATCGGCCGCCCCGGACAGCACGTCCGCCAAGGGCGCGCCGGGCCACACGGCCAACTCAGACACCGCAAACAACTCGGACAGGGCGACCGCCGGGCAGGGTCCGCTCATCGCCCTGGACAAGGTCAACAAGCACTTCGGGCCGCTGCATGTCCTGCGCGACATCGACCTGTCGGTCGCGCGCGGTGAGGTCCTCGTCGTCATCGGGCCGTCGGGCTCGGGCAAATCGACGCTGTGCCGGGCCATCAATCGGCTGGAGACGATCGACTCCGGGACGATCCAATTCGACGGTCAGCCATTGCCGGCGGAGGGGAAGGAGCTGGCCCGACTGCGCTCCCGGGTCGGCATGGTGTTCCAATCCTTCAATCTGTTCGCCCATAAGACAGTGCTGGAGAATGTCACCCTCGGGCCTGTCAAGGTCCGTGGCCGCAAAACGGCGCAGGCGCGGGAGGACGCGATGCAACTGCTTCGCCGCGTGGGGGTGGAATCGCAGGCGGACAAGTTCCCGGCCCAACTCTCCGGTGGTCAGCAACAGCGGGTCGCCATCGCCCGCGGCCTGGCGATGGAGCCGGCCCTGATGCTCTTCGACGAGCCCACCTCGGCGCTGGACCCGGAAATGGTCCAGGAGGTGCTCGACGTCATGACCTCGTTGGCGCGTGGCGGAATGACGATGATCGTGGTCACCCACGAGATGGGCTTCGCCCGCCGGGCCGCCGACCGGGTCGTGTTCATGGCCGACGGCGCCATCGTGGAACAGGCCGACCCGGCCAGCTTCTTCGACTCCCCCCGCACCGACCGTGCACGGGATTTCCTGGCCAAGATCCTGGTCCACTGACCCCCTACCGGACCCGGTCCCTCCGAGACGACAGGACACCGACATGACCAGATCCCCCAAAAGCAGATCCCCTATCACCAGGGCCCAGCCGACCAGGGCCCGGACCACCACGCGAACCCGGATGCGCCGCCGCGGCGCGCTCGCGGCGGTGACCGCATTCGCGCTGGCCGGTGCGCTGGCCGGATGCGGGCAGAGTGGATCGCCCGACGCGCCGGCGCCCGCGGCGGGCGCATCCGGCAGCTCGTCCGGATCGGCGGCCGCCAGCGCAGCGCCATCGCCGACCTACCAGGCGCAGGCCGACGTCTCACTGGCCGACAGCCCGACGTTTCAGAAGATCAAGCAGAACGGGAAGATCCGCATCGGGGTGAAGTACGACCAGCCCGGACTGGGACTGAAGGACGCCGCAACCGGGGAGTACCGGGGTTTCGACATCGAGATCGCCAAGATGATCAGCGCCTCATTGGGACTGAAGCCGGACCAGATCGAATGGGTCGACACCGTCTCGGCCAACCGCGAGCCATTCCTGCAGCAGGGCCAAGTGGACATGGTGGTCGCGACGTACACGATCAACGACAAGCGCAAGAAGGTCGTCAGCTTCGCCGGGCCCTATTACCAGGCGGGGCAGGACCTGCTGGTTAAACAGGACAACACCGATATCACCGGCCCGGACAGCCTGTCCGGCAAGACGGTCTGCTCCGTCGACGGATCCACCCCCGCCCAGCGGATCCGCGACAAGTACGCCGACGCGAAGCTGATCACCTTCGACACGTACAGCAAATGTGTGCAGGCACTCGCGTCCGGGCAGACCGACGCCGTCACCACCGACGACATCATTCTGCGCGGGTACGCCGCCCAGCAGCCGGGCATGTTCAAGGTGGTCGGCAAGCCGTTCAGCGAGGAGCCGTACGGCATCGGGCTACCCAAGACGGACACGGCGATGAAGCAGGCGGTCAACGACGCGCTGAAGAAGCGGGAGGACGCCGGGGACTGGAAGGCGGCCTTCGACTACACGTTCGGCTCCGCGGCCGGCGAGGTGAGCCCGCCACCCATCGACACCGCCTCCTGAGACCCGACGGGGCAACCGGCCGGTGGACGCCGTCCTGGCCAACCTCGACGTGTTCGGGATCGGCATCCTGCGCACGCTGTACCTGACGTTCTGGGCGGGGCTGCTGGCCCTCGTGCTGGGCACACTGCTGGCGGCGATGCGCGTCGGGCCGATCGGCTCGCTGCGCATCGCTGCCACCGGCTATGTGACCCTGGTCCGCAACACCCCGCTGACCCTGGTGCTGTTCTTCACCGGCTTCGGGCTGCCGATCCTGCAGGTCACCCTGACCCCCGATCCCGGGTTGCGGTTCCGGATCTTCGCGATCCTCGGGCTCGGCTGCTACACGGCGGCGTTCGTCTGCGAGGTACTGCGATCCGGGGTCAACACCGTGCCGGTCGGCCAGGCCGAGGCGGCCCGCTCGATCGGGCTGGGGTTCGGCGGGGTCCTCGGGTCGGTGATCCTCCCGCAGGCGTTCCGGGCGGTGCTGGCCCCGCTGGGCAGCGTCTTCATCGCGCTGGCCAAGAACACCTCGATCGCGTCGGCTTTCAACTCCCCGGAGCTGCTTTCGGCGGTCCGCAACGTCATCGAGGTGCGCGGCGACGCCGTGATCGCGATCCTGCTGGCCGGAGCCGTGGCCTACCTGGCGATCAGCCTGGGGTTGTCCGGGCTGTTCCGGCTGCTCGAGATCCGCTACCGGGTCCAGACGTGAATCGGGCCCAGACGGGAACCGGGGCCGGCCATGAGTGAGGTCACCCCGGTGCTCTTCGACGTCCCCGGTCCCCATGCCCGGGCCCGGCAGCGCGTGGCGACCGTGCTCGCGCTGCTGGGTCTGGCCGCGCTGATCGCGCTGGTCACCTGGCGGCTGCAGACGGCGGGCCAGCTCGACGCCGCGCGCTGGTCGCCGCTGACCTACACCGTCATCCAGCAAGCGCTGCTGCGGGGCCTGCTGACCACGCTGCAGGTCGCCGCGCTGGGAACGGCACTGGCCCTGGCGCTGGGCGTCGTGCTCGCGGCCGGACGCCTCAGTGACCATGTGGCGGTTCGGATTCCGGCGACCGTGCTGGTGGAGCTGTTCCGCGGACTGCCCGTCCTCTTCATGATCTTCTTCGTCTTCCTGGCCTCCGGCGGTCGGGTGTCGGCCTTCGCCTCGGTGGTGACCGGGCTGACCCTCTACAACAGCGCGGTCCTGGCCGAGGTCTTCCGGGCCGGCATCCGCTCCCTACCCCGCGGGCAGTCCGAGGCCGCCTACGCGATCGGGCTGGGCAAGTCCGGGGTCATGCGGCTGGTACTGATTCCGCAGGCGGTCCGGGCGATGCTGCCGACGGTGATCTCCCAGGTCGTGGTGCTGCTCAAAGACTCGGCACTGGGCTTCATCGTCGGGTTGCCAGAGTTGTTGCGCGCGATCAACTCCATCGGCAACCAGTACTTCAACCTGCTGCCCACCTTCATCGTCGGGGCCGTGATCTACATCGCGGTCAACCTCATCGTCTCCGGGGCGGCCACCGTGTTGGAGCGTCGGCTGCGGACCCGGGGACGGTCCCGCCCGACGTCCGCCCCGCGTTCGCCGGCGCCGGCCAATGTGCAAGGGGTCGACGCCGGGGACCGGATGGGATGAGGACGCACCGGCACCGGGGCGCTTGCGAACGGCAGGTCGGATCGGACAGCGATGCCGGCCGGCTTCTGTCCACGTCCCCTACGGCCAGGTCACGACCAGGCAACGTAGCGTCGGTGGGATGACCAGCGACCTGGCGACCTCCGCCGCCGGCGGACCGGGAGCCGTCGACGACGTGGTCGACCCGGACCGCGTCCCCGCCGACGCGGCACCCTCCCCGGACCCGCACAGCACCGCCGGCAAGCTCGCGGAGCTGCGTGAACGCACGCAACGGTCGCTGCTCGCGGGGGGGCAGGCCGGCATCGACCGCCAGCACGCCAAGGGCAAACGCACCGCGCGGGAACGCATCGACGCGCTGCTGGACCCCGACAGCTTCGTCGAGCTCGACGCCTTCGTCCGGCACCGTTCGACCGCGTACGGCATGGACCGCTCCCACCCCGCCGGCGACGGCGTGATCGTCGGACACGGCACCATCGACGGGCGCCAGGTGTGCGTCTATGCGCAGGACTTCACCGTGCTGGGCGGCAGCCTGGGCGAGGCGTTCGGCGGCAAGGTCGTCAAGGTCATGGACCTGGCGCTGCGGACCGGGTGCCCGATCATCGGGATCAACGACGGCGGTGGGGCACGCATCCAGGAGGGTGTGTCCGCGCTGGCCGGTTTCGGGGAGATCTTCCGCCGCAACACCAGGGCCTCCGGTGTCATCCCGCAGCTGAGCCTGGTCCTCGGCCCGTGCGCCGGCGGTGCGGTCTATTCGCCGGCGATCACCGACTTCACGATCATGGTCGACGGCATCTCCCACATGTTCATCACCGGGCCGGACGTGATCCGCGCGGTGACCGGGGAGCAGGTCGGCTTCGAGGAACTGGGCGGGGCGCGCACCCACAACGAGCGCAGTGGCGCGGCACACCACCTGGCCGCCGACGAACAGGAGGCGATCGCCTACACCCGGGCGCTGCTGGCATACCTGCCGCAGAACAACCTCGACCGACCCGAACCGATCCCCGGCTGGGACGCCGAGACCGCGCCCGACGAGCACGACCTGGCCCTGGACACCCTGATCCCGGACTCGCCCAACCAGCCCTACGACATGCTTGAGGTCGTCACCACCGTGCTGGACGGGGGGGAGTTCCTTCAGGTGCAGGAACTGTTCGCCCCCAACGTGGTGGTCGGGTTCGGCCGGGTCGAGGGCGCAGCGGTGGGGGTGGTGGCCAACCAGCCGATGCGGATGGCCGGCGTGCTGGACATCAATGCCAGCGAGAAGGCTGCCCGCTTCGTGCGCACCTGCGACGCGTTCAACATCCCGATCCTCACCTTCGTCGACGTCCCAGGGTTCCTGCCCGGCACCGAGCAGGAGTGGGACGGCATCATTCGCCGCGGCGCGAAGCTGCTCTATGCCTATGCCGAGGCGAGCGTTCCGATGGTGACCGTGGTGACCCGCAAGGCCTACGGCGGCGCGTACATCGTCATGGGTTCGGCGCATCTGGGCGCGGATGTCAACCTGGCCTGGCCGACGGCGCAGCTGGCGGTGATGGGGGCGCAAGGTGCCGTGAACATCCTCAATCGCCGTGACCTGGCCGCGGCGGACGACCCGGACGCCACGCGTGCCGCTCTGATCAGCGACTACGAGGACGCCTACGCCAACCCATACGTCGCCAGTGAGCGTGGCTACCTGGACGCGGTCATCGCGCCCAGTGACACCCGCTCCCACATCGTCCGATCGCTGAGAGCACTGCGCACCAAACGGTCGGAACTGCCGACCCGCAAGCACGGGAACATTCCCCTGTGAGCGCAGCGAATGAAGTCTTCCCTGTGAGCGCGGCGTATGGAGTCTCGCCAGCGGACGGAGGTCCGGAGGTGCCGATGTTGCGCGTCGTACGTGGGCAGGCCGACGAAGACGAGATCGCTGCTCTGCTGACGGCTCTGGTGGTAGCCGCCGCCCAGCCCGCGGTGGTGCCGCCGCCGCGCAGAGCACCGCTCTCCGAGTGGGCGCGACCAGTGCCGGACGCCGCCTACGGGTCCCTGCCGAACGGGTGGCGGCGATCCGGACTGCCCACCGCGCAACGCTGGTAACCGGCTGACCCCGACCCGGGGCGCACTCGTCGCCTCGATGGCGCGTCGGCCGGCCCGGACCCCGCACCTAGGATCGTGCGGTCAGCGGATGGCCCGCGGCCACGCACCTGCGCCAGGTGCAGGGGGGAGGCGGACGTGCCGGACGAATCCGCTGCCAGCCATCCCATCACCTCGGTGCTGGTGGCCAACCGCGGGGAGATCGCCGTCCGCATCGTGCGCGGCGCCCGCGACGCCGGGATCCGCAGCATCGCTGTCTATGCTGCCGACGACACCGACGCCCTGCACGTCCGGCTCGCCGACGAGGCCTACGCCCTGGGCGAGGGACCGGTCTCGGCCACCTACCTGAGCATCACCGCGCTGCTCGACGTGGCCGCCCGTGCCGGCGCCGACGCGGTACACCCCGGTTACGGATTCCTCGCCGAGAACGCCGCCTTCGCCCAGGCGGTGCTGGACGCCGGACTCGTCTGGGTCGGCCCGCCCCCGGCCGCCATCGAGGCGCTCGGGGACAAGGTCCGGGCCCGTCAGATCGCCGTCGCGGTCGGTGCCCCGCTGGCCGTCGGCAGTGACGGGCCGGTCGCGGACGCCGACGCGGTGCTGGGATTCGCCGACGAGCACGGGTTGCCCCTGGCGATCAAAGCCGCGCACGGGGGCGGTGGGCGGGGCCTGAAGGTGGCCCGCACCCGCGAGGAGATCCCGGCGATGTTCGACTCGGCAGTCCGGGAGGCGGTCGGGGCGTTCGGACGCGGCGAGGTCTACGTCGAGCGGTACCTGGACCGTCCCCGCCATGTGGAGACCCAGTGCCTGGCCGACTCCCACGGCGAGGTCGTCGTCGTCTCCACCCGTGACTGCACCCTGCAGCGCCGGCACCAGAAGCTGGTCGAGGAGGCGCCGGCACCGTTTCTGTCGCAGGCGCAGGAGGCCGGAATGGTCAAGGCCAGCAAGGCGATCCTGCGCAAGGCCGGCTACTGCGGGGCGGCCACCTGCGAGTTTCTCATTGGGACGGATGGGACGGTCAGCTTCCTGGAGGTGAACACCCGGCTGCAGGTGGAACACCCGGTCAGTGAGGAGGTCACCGGCATCGACCTGGTCGGGGAGCAGTTCCGGCTGGCCGGCGGTGAACGGCTCGGTTATCCAGACCCGCGTCCACGCGGGCACAGCATCGAGTTCCGGATCAACGCCGAGGACCCGGCCCGCGACTTCCTGCCCGCGCCCGGCCGGCTGACCGCCTGGCGTCCCCCGGCCGGCCCGGGAGTGCGGGTTGACGCGGGGTACGTGAACGGTCAGACGGTGCCCGGAAGCTACGACTCGTTGCTGGGCAAGCTGATCGTGACTGCCGCGGACCGCCCGAAGGCGATCGCCCGGGCGCGGCGGGCGCTGGCCGAGTTCGAGATCGCCGGCATGCCCACCGTGCTGCCCTTCCACCGCGCGGTGGTGGAGGACCCGGCGTTTCTCGGCGACCCGGAGGCCAACGACGGGGTCGGCGGTTTCGGGATTCACACCCGCTGGATCGAGACGGGCTTCGACAATCGGATTCCCGCCTGGTCCGCCGACGCCGAGGCCGCTGCCGGCGGAACGGCGCGCCAGCGCGTGGTCGTCGAGGTTGGGGGCAAGCGGCTGGAGGTCGTGCTGCCGGGTTGGCTCGGTGGCGCCGGGGAGAGCCACCGCGGCGCGGCGGCCGGGGCCGGTGCCGATCCGCAGCTGATCACACCGGGGACGCGGCGCGGCCGTGGCCGAGGCCGGGCCAGCAGCGCGGCCCTGGCCACGGGCAACGCGGTGCTCGCCCCGATGCAGGGAACCGTCGTGACCGTGAGTGTCAGCGACGAGGACACGGTCGCGGTCGGTGACCGTCTCCTGGTCCTGGAGGCGATGAAGATGGAGCAGCCGATCACCGCCCACCGTGCCGGCACCATCCGGGGGCTGACCGCCGAGCCAGGGGCCACGGTCAGCAACGGGTCAGTACTGATGAGCATCGAGGACTGAGCGTCTCGCGACCGCAGATGTCCCATCCGGGGGAGGCACTCGCACCCGGTCGGGCCACGGATTGGCGCCTTCGTCGGCTCGCCCGACCGGTCGTCCAGCGGTCGGTCCACCGACCGCTGAAAGGACGGACGGATCGCCTGCCCGCTCGACCCCGGTGCGCCGGCTCGACCGTTCTTCTGGCGCGGCGCGGCGTGTCGCGCACCGTGCATGATCACGCCAGTTCGGACGGTCACCGCGCCCGTCGGATGTGGCGGCCGGGCCGACCCGGAGGGGGTTGCGCGGGGCGCCGGAGCCAGGAAGCGTCGGCGCCCTACCCCGCGCCGGTGCGCGGCCACCCGGTCGACACCACCGCGCAGGATCTTCCGACCGAAGGGCGTCCCATGTTCGGTAAGAGCACCGTCGTCGACTTCATCACCCGCAGCGCCGAGAATCCCACCGACCGCCGTCGCTTCCTGCGCAGCGCCGGCCTGGCCGGGATCGGGGTGGCCGGCGCCGCGGCACTGGGCACTGCCACCGCCGGGACCGCAGCCGCCGCCGACGACGGCGCGGCGACCGACGCCGCGGTCCTCAACTTCGCCCTCAACCTGGAGTACCTGGAGGCCGAGTACTACCTCAACGCCGTCTACGGGCACGGCCTGCCGGACAGCATGACCACCGGCAAGGGCACGCTCGGCGGGGTCAAGGGCGGCGCCAAGGTCAACTTCCGTACCCCGGCGATCGCTGCCTACGCCCGGGAGATCGCCGGGGACGAGCGCGACCACGTGGGGTTCCTGCGCGGCGCGCTGGGCGGTGCCGCGGTGGCCCGCCCGGCGCTGGACATCGACGGCGCGTTCACCACGGTCGCCCGTGCGGCGGGGCTGATCGGACCGACCCAGACAGTCAGCCCGTACGCCAATGAGGACTACTTCCTGCTCGGTGCATTCCTGTTCGAGGACGTCGGGGTCACCGCCTACAAGGGCGCGGCACCGCTGATCACGAACAAGACCTATCTGGAGGCAGCGGCCGGGATCCTCGCCGTGGAGGCCTACCACGCCGGGATCGTGCGGACCTCGCTGTACGCGAAGGGGATGGCCGACCGGGTGCAGCAGCTCTCGGACCTGCGTGATGCGCTGGACAACACGACCGACGACGACCAGGGCATCGTCCGGGATGGCAAGGCCAACCTGGTGCCCACCGACGCGAACGGGCTGGCCTACAGCCGCACGACCGGCGACGTGCTCAACATCGTCTACGGAACCCCGAAGATGGCCACCTCCGGCCTGTTCTATCCCGCGGGGGTCAACGGGGTCATCAACACCAGCTCGGCCGGCTGAGCGGGCCACTGCCGCGGCAGCGCTGAGCCTTGCGCCGAGACGATGCCCGGTCCGGCACAGTTCCCGGGTGAGCACGAGGGTGAGCAGCCCGACCACCACCGTGGTGCCGAGGGTGTGCCCGGACGGGAACGACCACCCGTTCGCGGCGCTCAGCCTTTCACCGACCGGGCGCGGTCGGTGAAAGGCGGCCTTCAGCAGCGGGGACAGCGCCCCGCCGACGATCGCGGTGACCGCCACCCAGGCTGCAGTGGTCCAGCGGCGACATAGCAGCAGCACGACGATCAGCAGGACCGCAAGCGTGGTCATGGCCGCGGGGGAGCCGGCATCGGTGACCACGCGCACCACCGAGGTGAGCCGGGCCGGGCGGTGGGCGGTGACCGCGCTGATCGCGGCCCCGTCGACCCCCGGTGCCCGGAAGGCCAGCGCCGTGTCCAGCCCGAACGTGATCAGCAGTCCAGCGACCAACCCCCACCCCGACCTGGCGTTCAGCTGTGCGCCGACGTGGTGGGGACGGCCTTCGATGCGCCGGCCGACGCCGAGCCAGCCGCCTTCGCGGTAGCCGCGGCGGCGGCCTCGGCGTTGCTGAGCCGGGGGTCACGGATCACGCGGCGCGCCGCGTCGGCGGCCTCGTCGTCGGGCAGGCGTTCGGCGACGATCTCCGCCGCCACCCGACGCCGGTACCGCTCGACCTCCTCGCGGACCGTGTCCTCGTCCCAGCCCAGCACCTCCCCCATCACCGGTGCCACGGCAGCCGCGGCGCGCAGGCCCCGGTCCGCGGTCTCGATCGAGGCATGCAGCCGGCGGGTCAGCACGTCGTCCAGATGTAATGCGCCCTCATGGGAGGCGGCGTAGTGCGCTTCGGCCAGCAGGTAGCCCTCCGCGCCGGGGATCGGCGACGCCAGCTCCGGACGGCCGGCGATCAGCTCCAGCAGATCGGTGACCAGCGATCCCTGCCGGCGCAGCAGGTGTTCGACCTGCGCCACCGTCAGCCCGGAGTCCGCGGCCAGCGCTTTGACGCTGTTCCAGTACGCCAGGTAGCCATCGGCCCCCAGCAGCGGGGTCCGGTCGGTCACCGAGCCAGGGACGTCGCGGCCCAGGTCGCGGACCGCCGCGTCGACCGCGTCGCGGGCCATCACCCGATAGGTCGTGTACTTCCCGCCGGCGACAACCGTCAACCCTGGCACGGGGTTGACCACCGCGTGCTCGCGCGAGAGCTTGGAGGTAGCATCGCTCTCGCCGGAGAGCAGTGGTCGCAATCCGGCGTAGACACCCTCGATGTCCGACCACTGCAGGGCCGGCTCGATGACCCGGTTGATGTTGCGCAGCAGATAGTCGATGTCGGCGCGGGTGGCCGTCGGGTGTGACAGGTCGAAGTTCCAGGGCGTGTCCGTGGTGCCGATGATCCAGTGCTCGCCCCACGGCCGGATGATGAGCACGCTGTCCTCGGCGCGCACGAGGATCGCGGCCTCGGAGCGGATCTTGTCCCGGGCGACGATCAGGTGCACCCCCTTGGAGGCCTTGACCTGGAACAGCCCGCGCCCGCCGAGCATCGACTGGATCTCATCAGTCCACACCCCCGCGGCATTGATCACCTCCCGCGCTCGGACCTCGATGACCGTCCCGCCCGGATCGGCGGTGTCCAGCAGCTTCACCCCGACCACCCGGGGCCCCTCCCGCAGGAAACCGACGACCTTCGCCGCGGAGGCGACGACCGCGCCGTGCGCGGCGGCGGTGCGGGCCAGCATCATCGTGTGCCGCGCGTCGTCGACCTGGACGTCGTAGTAGGTCAGGGCTCCGGCCAGGCTGTCGCGGCGTAGCGCGGGCGCGATCCGCGAGACCCCGGTGCGGGTCAGGTGGCGGTGGTGCGGCACCCCGGACCGGCCGCTCATGACGTCGTAGAGCAGCACCCCGGATCCGGCGTAGGCGCGTTCCCACACCCGGTGCTCGAGGGGGTAGATGAACATCATCGGCCGCACCAGGTGGGGGCAGATCGTGCGCAGCATCAGCCCGCGTTCCCGCAACGCCTCGAAGACGAGGGAGAAGTTCAGCTGTTCCAGGTAGCGCAGTCCGCCGTGGAACAGCTTGCCGGAACGGCTGGAGGTGCCCGAGGCGTAGTCGCGCATCTCCACCATCGCCGTGGACAGCCCGCGGGTGACGGCGTCCAGGGCGATACCGGCCCCGGTAACCCCCCCGCCGACGACGAGCACGTCGAAGTGCTGCTCTGCCAGCCGGGCCAGGGCGCGGCGACGCTGGGCCGGGCCGAGCGCCGAGCGATCCCCCGGTGCCGTGTCATGCATGCCGGCGGCGCCAGCGGTGTCGGGGACCTCGGTCATGGGGACCTCCGGGTGTCGGATCCGGCCAGGCGGTCGCCGCCCAGCGCGCGGAGCAGTTCGATGCGCACCTGCTCGCGGTCAGCGGCGACCCGCAGCGCGCGGGAACTGGCGTCGGCGTCGAGTGGGTAGCGGTCGGTGGGGACGGCGATCACGTTCAGCCCGGCTGCGGCCGCGGCACGTACCCCGTTGCTGGAGTCCTCCACGGCAAAGCTGCCGGCGCTGACGATCCCGAGGCGGCGGATCGCCTCGGTGTAGACGTCGGGGCTGGGTTTGCCGCGCTCGACCTCCGCGCTGGAGACGGTGGCGCCGAAGAACCGGCGCAGGTCCATCGACTCCAGCACCACGTCGATGATGGGCCGGGCCGCGGAACTGGCCAGCGCCACCGGTACCAGCGCGGCAACCGTCTCGACCAGCTCCCGGGCGCCGCGCAGCAGGCTGACCGTACCCGCGCGGTAGGCGGCGACGATGCCCTCGACCACGTCGTCGGCCACCTGCGTGGCGGGGTGCTGTGCGCGGTCACCGAGGTAGCCGGCCCACTCCGGCACGCTCATCCCCTGACACGCTGCCGTGTCGGCATCAGTCCACTGGTAGCCGTGCGCGCTCGCCACGCGGGACCAGCCCTGCTCCCACAGGTGTTCAGAGTCGACCAGCACCCCGTCCAGGTCGAACACGACCCCAACACCGCCAGGTGCGGTTCCGTCAGAGCCACCGCCAGGTGCGGTTCCGTCAGAGCCACCGCCAGGTGCGGTTCCGTCAGAACGGCTCACAGTTTCGCGACCCGGATGGGCGTCGAACCGGAGCGCAGTTCGTTCAGCGCTTCGGGATCGGCGCCGGAGTCGGTGATGACCAGGTCGTAGTCGCTGACCGGGGCCAGCTGGTGCAAGGCGCGCCGGCCGATCTTGGAGGAGTCCATGAGCAGCACCTTGCGTTCGGCTGCGTGCAGCATGGCCCGTTTGACCAGCACAATGTCCTGCTCCTGGTGGTAGGTCATCGACGCGGTCATCGAGGAGGTGCTGACGAACACGATGTCGACGGTCAGCGCGGCGATGGCCTCGACACAGCCGACCCCGTTGAAGGAGTCGTGGGTGGGCAGGTAGAGCCCGCCGAGCCCGATCAGGCGGATGCCGGGCACCTCCTTGAGTGTGAGCAGTGCTCCGACATTGTTGGTGACCACCGTCAGCGGCTCGATCCCGCGGAGCGTGCGCGCCAACGCCAGGGTGGTGCTGGCGTCGTCGAGCAGTACGGACATACCCGGTTCGACGAGCTCGCGCGCCAGTGCCCCGATGGCAGCCTTCTCCCGCTGCGCGGCCCGCAGCCGGAATTCGATGTTGGCCTCGAAGACGCTGCTGGGCTGCGCAGATGCGCCACCGCGGTAGCGGCGCACGATGCCCTGGCGGGCCAGCTCGTCCAGGTCACGGTGCACGGTCATCACGCTTACGCCGGTGAGCTCGGCGATCTCGGCCGCCGTTCCCGAGCCACGTTCGAGGATGAAGTCGGCGATCACCTGCTGCCGCTGGACCCGCCCGCTGGAGCCCGTGCCATCGGAGGTGGCTGTCCCTTCCGGCGTCATGGCAGCCGGTCCGCGGTCATCAGGCTTCATCCTCTCGCGGCGGGCGCCCAGCGTCGCCGCCGACTTGGTGTGAAATCCGACCAGCCCGGTGGTAGTTGAGCCGGTTCTTCACACTATCGGACGTGAAGAGAACAGGCACCGCCGCCAGCTCAGTCCCGGGTCCGGGTGTGCAGGCGGCGGGCCGCCTCGGCCAGCGAGCCGGACAGCGACGGGTAGACGGTGAACGCCTGCGCGACCTGGTCGATGGTCAGCCGGGTCGCGACCGCCAGTGAGAGTGGATGCACCAGCTCACTCGCGCCGGGTGCCACGATGACCCCACCGGTCAGGATGCCCGTGGCCGGACGGCAGTGCAGCTTGACGAACCCGTCACCGAAGCCCTGCATCTTGGCGCGTGCATTGCCCGACAGCGGCAGGCTCAGCGTCCGGACCGTATCGTCCGGTGGCGGGCCGACGGTGGCGATCTCCGGGTCGGTGAACACGGTCGCCGACACCTGGCCGAGGTCGAGCGGGGACACTGCATCGCCGAGCGCATGCCACATCGCGATACGGCCCTGCATCGCCGCCACCGAGGCCAGCAGCAGCACCCCGGTGCAGTCGCCGGCGGCGTAGATCCCCTGCGCCGACGTGCGCGATACCCGATCGACGATGACGTGGCCGTCCTCGCTGCGGTCCACCCCCGCCTCCGCCAGCCCGAGGTCGCCGGTGTTCGGCACAGAGCCCACGGCCATCAGCACGTGGCTGCCGGTCACGATGCGCCCGTCGGTGAGGTGGACCGCGACATCACGGTCGGTGGCGTGGACCGACGCGGCGCGGGAGTGGGCGAGTACCTGCATCCCGCGCCGGGCGAACACATGCTGCAGCACCGCGGCCGCGTCCGCGTCCTCACCGGGCAGGACGCGGCCCCGGGAGGAGACCAGCGTGACCCGGGCGCCCAGCGACCGGTAGGCGCTGGCGAATTCCGCGCCGGTGACCCCGGACCCGACCACGATGAGGTGCTCGGGCAGCGATGACAGCTCGTAGAGCTGGGTCCAGCTCAGGATCCGACGCCCGTCGGGGACCGCGTCGGGCAGCACCCTCGGGCGGGCCCCGGTGGCCACCAGCACGACGTCTGCGATCAGCTCGCCCTCGCCCTCATCGACCGAGCCGGTGGTGGGGTCCGGGTTCGGGTTGGGATTGCGCCAGCCGATGCGGTGCCCGCCGCGCGGACCGGCAGCCGAGCCGAGCAGACGCCCGGTGCCGGTGATCGTGCGCACCCCACGGGAGCGAAGCGACACCGCGATGTCGCCGGACTGCGCGTGGGCCAGGCTGCGGATGCGCGCGTTGACCGCCGCCAGATCGACCGGGCTCGCGTGCTTCTGCGTCAGCTGCAGGCCCAGTTCGTCGGAGTCCCGGGCCCGGGCCAGCAGCTGGGCGGTGGCCACCAGGGTTTTGCTGGGCACGCAGTCGGTCAGCACCGCCGAACCACCGATGCCGGTGGACTCGATGACCGTCACCTGGGCGCCGAGCTGCGCGGCGACCAGCGACGCCTCGTAGCCGCCCGGCCCGCCGCCGAGCACGGCGACGCGGGCCTGGTCGCGGGTCACGGCTCCCATCCTCGCCTGCTGCGTCGATCGCCGGAGGTGGACGGTGATCGCGGGACAGCCACCACACATCACGACGGACTCGACGCTGAGCCGGTCACCGGCGCCGGCTTACGACTCCCAACCGCGCTGTCGGACGTACGGGTTCGTGTATCACCGAACCCCTGGGCCTCGGCCGCTGCGGATCCCCGTCGGTGCCGAGGCCGGCCTGAGCGGTCACCGGGAGTCCTACGTCGATACGACCAGCGTCTTCACGGTCAGCAGGGCCCAGCTCCGCCGTCGTCGCGGCCGGCTGTCCCCGTCCGAGATCGCCGCCGTCGAACACAGCCTGGCCACCATGATCGGTTTGGATCTCGCAGATCCGGACTGACCGATCGCGGCAGTCACCCAACCCGGCTGTTTACTCCGGCCAGAGGTCGGTTTTCTCAACCAGAGCCGACACGGAGCGGAGCTCGGGCGTTGTCCGCCGCGACCCGGGCGTGACCTGCGCCGTCGAACGTCTGGTGCCTGGCAGCTCGGGTCAGAGCCGGTACCCGGGCACGGGTTCGGGCAGGTCCCCCTCCAAGGCATCCCGATCCCAGCCGGCGAGCGCCGCGGTGCCTTCGTAGGTGCTGGTGAAGAACTCCAGCAGCGCTTGGTCCGGGTCGTGCTCGGCCCGCAGGGCGTCATAGGGAAACACGAACTCCGACATCTCCGGCGACCATCCGGCCCCCGCCGGCCGTACCGGGAGCGCCTCGGTTCCGGGCGGCATGGGCGTCATGTAGGCGTAAAGCACCGCGGTGGGGTCGGATCCGATGCCCGGCCAGAACCCGGCTGCGAAGTTTTCGGCGTTCTCGCCGTAACGCAGGATCGGCCCGACGCCATCGGGGGGCTGATGCGGCTTGCCGTTGAACCGGGAGTGATTCAGGTCAAGGGCTCCCCAGAACAAATGGATGGGGCTGCTCTTGCCGTGGAATGGCGTCCGGAAGCGCTGAATCACGCGCTCCACCGACAGCATGGCCCTCCACCAGGCTTCGACCGCCTGCGGGTCGTAGCCGCCCGGTGCGGTCTGCTCGGCGAACGGGACCGGGTCTGGCACCTCGCTCGGCCCCGGCGAGGCGACCAGGGCGATCCCCGCCCGCGCGAGCACCGCTCCCACCTCGGCGTGGAACTCGGCGACGCTGCCGTGCGCCAGGTCTACCGAACCGCCGGAGCCGTCGCTGACGTCAACCTGCAACCGGTGCTCCCGCAGGTCGAACGCCGCTTCGAAGCTGCGGCCCTGCCACGGCACCAGGCCCGTACGCAAGCCGCGCCCGGTGAGCTGGAAGGCGACCTCCCACCACTGGTTCAGAAACGGACTGGCGGCCAGCTTGATGTTCCCGACGACCTGGCACTTCATGTGAAGCGTGTCGCGGGTCGCACCCCAGCCGGGTAGCTGCAGGTCGGGCCAGGCGGACGAATGCACGGGTCCTCCTGTGCGTGTTTGCTCCCGCAGGTGTTGGGAAGAGCGTGCCCGACGAGGCGTTCCAGGTCAACAGAGGTTTCCCCCATCGCTCGGGCTCCTCGCTGGTCGAAGTCGACGCCGGGCCTCACCCTTCTTCAGGCGTTTCCCGCCGCGACCCGGGCATAGAACTGCGCCGGGTCCTGAGCCAGGCCGGCCTTGGCGGTGCGGCTCCAGTCGTCGACGAGCACCTCGACCGCTCCGGCGGCCAGCCCGTCGAGGGTGGCCCGGACGACCTCGGCCGGGTCGAGCAGGGGCCCGTCGTAGCCGGCCATCATGTCGGTGTCCGCGGCGCCCAGGTGGACACCGAGGACCTGGGTGCCCTGGTCGGCGAGTTCGACCCGGGTCCCGGCGGTCAGGCTCCACTCGGCTGCCTTGGCTGCCGAGTAGGACGTGACCCCGTTCCAGGCAAACCAGGACAACGCCGAGAGCACGTTGACGATCGCGCCGCCGCCGTTGGCGCCGAGGACGTCGGCGAACGCGCGCGTGACCGTCAGCGTCCCGAGGAAGTTGGTGTCCATCTCGCGACGGATCTCGCCCAGATCGCCGCGAACCAGGTTCTGATAGGTCGAGACGCCGGCATTGTTGACCAGCAGCGTGACGTCCCCGGCTGCAGCCGCCGCCCGGTGCACGGTGGACGGGTCGAGCAGGTCCAGTGCCAGCACCTCGACGCCGGGCGTCGTGATGCGGGACGTGTCACGCGCGGTCGCGTAGACCTTGGACGCGCCCCGGTCGAGCAGCTGGCTGACGAACTGCCGGCCGAGCCCGCGGTTGGCGCCGGTCACCAGTGCGACCGAACCCTTGATGTCCATAACGTTCTCCTCTGTCCGTGGCCGCCGCCCCGACGCCGGGCCGGCCTACTGTCAGAGGCTAGAAACCTGACGCTGACGTCAGGGGTGGGTCTTGTGACGGAGGTCACCATGCGGATCGGTGAGCTGGCTGCCCGGACGGGCGCGAGTGTCCGGGCCCTGCGCTACTACGAGGAGCAGGGGCTGCTGCAGGCGGAGCGTTCTCACAGCGCGCAGCGCACCTACGACGAGAACGCGGTGGACCGGGTCCGTTTGCTTCGCCAGCTCTACAGCGCTGGCTTGAACAGCTCCACCATCGCCGCGCTGCTGCCCTGCGTCGACAGCCCTTCCGCGGAGGTGACCGAGGAGGCTGTGGCCCTGATGCGGCGCGAGCACAGCCGCCTCGGCAGCCAGATCGACGACCTGGTCACCACTCGGGACCAGCTCGCCCAGCTATTGGACGCGGCCGCGGAGTACCACCGTGACCAGTTCGCGGCAGCCGGCTAAGTGCTCCCCAACAGCGACCCCCGCCGACCGGGCCGCCGCCTCCCGCAATGAGAAGCGGAGATCACTCATCACTGATGCGGGCGTCCACCGCCTGGCTGGCGGGCCGATGGGTGGACGGAGCGTCGCTCCAGCCACCGATATCCGCAGCCTGCGGATATCGGTGGCGTTCATCTGACGACTGACCGCGGATTTCCGCTGCGGTGGTTGATCTTGAGTCAGGCGGGCGCCGGTCTCAGCCAGGTGACGTGGCCGTCCGAGGATCAGCGGAGTCACGGTCAGCTCGCGACAGCGATTCGCGGAGGCTGCTTTCGTTCGCCGTTTACCGGGTGATTGACGTCGTGACCGGTCGCGTACGGGTATACGTATGCGGGTTGACCGTTTTCGGCCCGCCAACTCTCGCTCAGCGGGCCAGCCAGAAAGCTGTCGTAGCCGATGTCGTCGAGAAACCCGCCGACCTCGGCGATAGCGGCAGGGTCATCGCCCCAGACCGGCAGGCAGCTGCGATCTTCCGCGCTCGCCGGACGGGGCAGTTCGGCCAACGCCCGGAAGAAGATGTTGTTGAACGTTTTGACGATGTGCGCGCCGGCCAGGTGCGCGGCGAGCAGGCCGCTGGTGGTCGCAGATCCGTCGTCGAGCGCAGCAATCCGGCCGTCTCGGTCCGGGTAGTAGTTGTTCGTGTCGACAACGGTCTTCCCGGCCAGCGGTCCAACGGGTACCTGCTCGTAGGCGCGCAGCGGAACCGTCACCACGACCAGGTCTCCTGCTGCGGCGGCCTGCTCGGGCGTCCCGGCCGCTGCCAACGGGCCGAGTTCTGCGACCAGGTCCGCCAGCGTCTCCGGGACGCGTGAGTCCTACACCACCAGCTGGTACCCGGACCTGACTGCCAGTCGTGCGACCGCGGCCCCCGATGTTCCCGCTTCCGACCAACCCGATCGTCGTCATGAGTGCGGTAACCCGACTGGTCACGGTGGCCATTCCCCGCAGTCGACACAGCGCGGCGCCGAGGACCGCGGTGACGGCGGTGAGAACCCGAAGGAACGGCCGGTGGGCGAGCCAGCGCGGGCCTTCCCCGATGTCGACGGCCACCCCGGACCGCGCCAACGCCGTCCCGGCCGTCCGGGGCGCGGGCACCTCGCGTGCGCGAGAGGTGCCGGTGAGGGTGGTGACCAGGGCGGCCTCCAGTGCTTACCTCGACTTATCCACCAGACGAGGAAGTCGGTCCTCGCCGCTCGACGCCGCGCACCACGAACCGGTGGTCTGATCGCCCGGACAGGGGTAACTCGCCTGCTCCACGAGAGTGCAATCTCTTCTCGACCTGGTTCACACCAGTGAACTCGGTGGCGCCCGAGGATGATGCCTGCTTCCCTGAGCGTCATGACCGACGTCCGAACATCGCGCCTGGAGCTGCACCCGATCGACGCTGCAGAGGGAGAACGCATCGTCGCCGGAACTCCGGGACCCGCCGATGCCTGGGCGGACGACTTCCCGTTCGAAGGCGATGTCGCGCAGTGGGGGTCTTCTTGCGAGCCTCCGCGCGCGAAGAGCAGCGGCCGTTTGGCTACTACCGGATCACCCGCTTGTCCGACGGGCAGGCCGTCGGGGGGATCGGCTTCAAGAGCCAGCCACAGGGGGGCTGCGTCGACGAGATCGGTTACGGCCTGGCTCCGTCGGCCCGCGGCCACGGCTACGCCGCCGAGGCCCTAGGGCGTGTCTCCTGGATCAGGTTGTGAGCCAGATGATCATGCTGGCCAGGACGATTCCGGCGCGGTAGTTGATGGCGGTCTTGTCATAGCGGGCGGCGATGCCCCGCCACTGTTTGAGCCGG